>Ga0209581_1000071_pt1 | contig 343254 bp, 315 predicted proteins | sample Coa_R2_FD_187160 | JGI IMG/M metagenome (GOLD analysis project Ga0209581, IMG submission 187160) | Surface soil microbial communities from Centralia Pennsylvania, which are recovering from an underground coalmine fire - Coalmine... | ecosystem: Environmental > Terrestrial > Soil > Unclassified...
TTCGCGCCACCGAGATCGAGGGGCTCGACCTGCTCAGCTCCGGCGAGATTCCGCCCAACCCGAGCGAGCTGCTGGGTTCGGAGCGGATGCGCGCGGTGCTGGCGCAGCTCGAAGACCTCTACGACTACGTGATCATCGACAGCACTCCGATCACCCAGACCAGCGAGAGCACCCTGCTTTCCACCCTGGTCGACGGCGTCATCGTCGTCGCCCGCAGCGACTCCCCCAAGCAGCAGGTCCGCGCCGCGCTTTCCAAGCTGCGTTACGCCCGGGCCAAAATCCTGGGGCTGGTGCTGAACAAGACCGGAGATTCCCGGACGCACTACCAATATCACTACTACTACGGTGACAGTCAGCAGCAATCGTCAACTGGTAGTGAAACCGCAGCCGCCGGATGAGCTTATTCGGTCCCATCCTGTTTTGCCCACCCGATTGAGACTCCGCGCCAGAACATAGACGTGCGTTTTTTCGACAGCGTCGTGGGCGGCGTCCTGGTTTCGCTCGTCTGCTTCACCGCGCTGGCATTCGGCTCCGTCTATCCTTGGACCTTCAAGACGATGGAGGTGGCGTGCTTTGCGCTGATCTGCCTGTGGATGGTACGGCTCGGATTGTTCGGTGGAGACGGCAGCGCCCGGCTGCGATTCGTCGCTCCCTACTTCGTCCCGATCTTTCTCTTCCTGGGATATTGCGCGATTCAGCTTGTCCGGCTGCCTCCGCGGTTGCTCGCGGTCGTATCGCCCGGTGCGAATTCTCTGTACGCGACGGTGCTGCCAGGATGGCCGCGGCAGGCGCCTTACCGCGACATCGCATTCGTGGAGAATCCCGCGAACGCGGGCGCGTTGCCCAGAGTCTACATTCTGCCGACGCCCCAGGAGGTCGAGCGAGGAGCCGCGATCCCGTTTGGCGGGCAAACTGCCGGCGCAGCGCCGGCTCCCGCGGCCGCCGAATCGCATCTCGAGCGCGAACGCGATGAGCTGCGATGGTACGGACTTTCCATTGCGCCGAATTTCGGCCGAACCGCGATCCTCAAGGGATGCGCCTACGCGGCGCTGCTCATCCTGATTGTCGGATATCCTTGGCGCGATGGGGATACCGAACGGCGATGGATTCGCGGGACGGCGGTGGCGCTGGTGGCGATCGGCGCTCTGGTTGCGGGTATCGGCATCGTCAATCGCGAGTTCTGGAACGGCAAGATCCTCTGGATACTCAGGCCTGAGGACTGGGGCGCAGGAGCGCCTCCGCTGCTGCGTGCAAGCGGCCCCTTCGTCAATCCCGATGACTTCGCGAACTACCTCGCGATGATCCTGCCGCTCGCGCTCGCGGGCACGTTTTACAACGTCCCCTGGCGTTATACCTCGCGCCTGACTGGATACAAGCTCATCAGCGCGGCAGCTTCGCTCGTGATAGGGCTTGCCGTGGTGCTCAGTTTTTCGCGCGCAGGATGGATTGCCTCGGGGGTGGCAGTAGCGGCATTTTTCATTTTCGCCGCCGCGTCTCCGTCCACCGATAGCGGCGGCGACGTTTTGCGAAAGTCATCCGCGCCCGTTGTGACGCGATGGTCGCGCGCGCCGCTCCTGGCCGGCGCGGCATTCATCGCGTTCACGATTGTTCTCGGAATTGTCGCCACAATCGGGCCGCATCTCGCCGGCCGCTCTGCCGCGGAGCTGGGCGCCGCCGGTCCGTCCGCTTTGTCGATGGCGGGGCGGATGGCGATTTGGCGCGACTCTCTCCCGATGATTCGGGATTTTCCTGTGTTCGGGGTAGGGCTCGGCGCATGGCCTGCCGTCTTCCCCCACTATCGAAGACCGCCCTGGTTCCCCCTCGTATATCGCGAAGCTCACAACGACTACCTGCAACTCGTTGCCGAGACCGGAGCGGTGGGCGGGTTGCTCGCCCTGTGGATTGCCGCGGCGATCGTTCGAGGCCTGCTCCGTCGAAGCAACGACTTTCATCGCGAAGATCTGTTGCTGATAGCGGCGCTGGCAGCCGCGGTTCCCGCGATGGCGGTTCATGAGGCCTTCGACTTCTGCTTTCGCATACCCGCCAACGCGGTGCTGTTTACGCTGATCGCGGGACTTGCCCTTCGAATCGTTCTGAGATCCGATGCCGCCTCTGCACGAACAGTGGGCAGGCCGGTGCTCTTTGCCGTTTCGATCGGATCGGTTCTGGGCGCAATCGCCCTGATAGCTGGGTCGATCCTGGATCCGGCGCCGAGTTTTCCGTACGACGTGACTCCGGCATCGGACGGCGCGCAGGCGCTTCGCAATGTTCTCGAACATCCCGCACGCTCGCTGACCCATCTTGAATTGCCGCAATTCATGGCGCCCAGCGCGGGCGTTGAAGCCAGGCTCCGCGAATTTTGGACGGCGGTTTGGCTCGATCCGGTCAATCCCGTTCCGCGCGATCGATACGCCGACGAGCTGTTCGCGGCCCGGCGTCCGTCGGAGGCGCTGAAGCAGGTCACGCTTTCAATCTACAACGCGCCCGCGAACAACGAACATTTTTATCTGAGCGATCGCTACGCGCCATTTCTTTCCGACGCGATGGCGCGGGCGATCGAGGAAGGCTACCGGGAACTTCTCGCCAACAACCACATTTCAGGACTGTACGGTCTTTCGAATTTCTACGCATCGCAGCAACGCTACGACGATCAGGCGAATCTCCTTGCCGACTATCTCAGCGGCCATCCCGATGAGAAAGCGAACTACAACCTCCTGATCGCGACGGCGCAGGCTTTCGTGAAGGCGGGGAACAACGCAAAGGCGGAGGACTTCTTCAATGAAGCGATCGCCGAGGATCCGTCCGAACCCGGAGCGTACATGGCGATGATCAGCGACGTTTACGCGCCGCAACTGAATCTGGACGCGGCGCGGGCGATCGTCGAAAAAGGCGTGAACAACGGGCTCGACCCCGTGCCACTCTACCTTGCGTTGCTGAACCTGGCGCAGACCGCAAAGGACAAGACTCTCGTCGAGAGCTGTTTGCGCGAATTGCTGAGGCGTCAACCTTCCACCGATCTTGTGCTGGATCTCGGCAGGTTCTACCTGTACAACAGCCAGCCCGACAAAGCGGTGTCGATGTTCCGCCGCGCGATCGACTCGAATCCGAGTTCCGCCGACGCTTACTTTCTGCTCGGACAGGCGGAGGAGGCTGACTATCGCTACTCGGCGGCTGACGACGCATACTCGCGCGCGATCTCTCTGGCGCCGAACAATGACGCCTATCGCCAGGCTTACCAGGCTTTCCGCGACAGGATGAAACGGGATTCATCGTCGCAGTAGGGCGAGATGCGCATTCTATATCTGAATCCGTTTGGAGATCTCGGAGGCGCCGAGCGGGCCTTGCTGGACCTTATCGCCGCGGTCCGGGAGGCGTTGCCGGCCTGGAAGCTGTATCTCATCAGCAGCGGCGAGGGGCGATTTCCCGAGCGCGCCCGCTTGCTGGGCGTCGATTGCAGAGTGCTGCCCTTTCCCGCGTTGATTGCCCGCACCGGAGACGCCGGGGAAGCGAATTCCGATTTATTCGCCAATCTTGCAAGGGCCGGGCGCCTGTGCGCCGCCAGCCTGGTCGGCACCTCGTATGTCGCACGGCTGCGCGCGGCAATCCGGCAGATCGCCCCGGATATTCTGCATACCAACGGATTCAAAATGCACATCGCGGGCGCTTTGGCTCGGCCTGCCGAGTCGACCCTGATATGGCATGTCCGCGACTATGTAAGCACCCGGCCTGTGATGTCGCGGGTGCTGCCGATGCTGAGAGCGCGATGCGCGCTCGCGATCGCCAATTCGCGCAGCGTTGCCGCCGATGTCGCCAAGTGCTGTCCGGGACTTGAGGTCCGCACTGCCTACGACGCTCTCGATCTGAACGAATTTTCCGCCGCGGGTACTTCCCTCGACCTCGATACGCTCGCGCATCTGCCCCCGGCGCCCGACGGCACAATTCGGATCGGCATGCTGGCGACGATGGCGAAATGGAAGGGGCAGGAGGTCTTCCTTGAGGCGCTCGCGCGTCTTTCATCCGAATCGCGGGTGCGTGGGTATATAATCGGTGGAGCGCTCTATGAAACCGACGGCAGCCAATACTCAGTCGATTATCTGCGCCGCGCATCTGTCAAGCTCGGCGTGGCCGGACGCGTCGGGTTTACGGGCTTTGTGAACGATCCGGCCGCGGCGATGCGCGCGCTCGACATAGTCGTACACGCGAGCACCAGGCCGGAGCCCTTCGGCTTGACGATTGCGGAAGCGATGGCCTGCGAAAAGCCGCTCATCAGCACCGCATACGGCGGCGCATCGGAACTGGTGACCGACGGCGTAAATTCGCTGATCGTACCGCCGAACGATGCCGCTCGTCTGGCGGAGTCTATCGATCGCCTCGCCGGCGACGCCGCACTGAGAAAACGGCTTTCAGTCAATGGCCGGGCATCGGCCGAGGCCAAATTCGATCGCCGCCGGCTCGCCGGCGAAGTCGCCGAGATATATCGGGGAATAGCGGCGAGGGCTGCAGCCTGATGCGAGTTCTCCATATCGATGCCGGAAACATGTACGGAGGCGTGGAGACCTTTCTCGTGACGCTCGCGCGAAACCGCGGCCTGTGCCCCGAGATGGAGCCGGAATTTGCCCTCTGCTTCAAAGGAAGGCTTGCGGATGAGCTTGCCGAGGCTGACGCACCCGTTCACATCCTCGGCGAAGTTCGCGCAAGAAATCCGCTCTCAGTCCTGCGCGCGCGGCGAAGGCTGGCCCATCTGCTTTCGACCCGCCGCGTCGACGTGGTCGTATGCCACATGCCATGGGTGCACGCCATCTTCGGTTCCGTAGCAAAGCATTCCAAGCTACCCTTGGTATTCTGGCTGCACAGCGCGACCACTGGGCGGCACTGGGTGGAACGATGGGCGAGTATGACGAGGCCCGACGCGGCCGCGGCTCCGAGCGTGTTTTGCGCGGCGACCGTGCGGAGAATTTTCCCCGGCGTGATTGCGGATCCGATCTACTACCCGATTGCCGCGCCACCCGGCTTTACCGATGAAGATCGGCGCGAGACGCGCCTCGCCCAAAATACCGCCCCGGACTCGGTGGTAATTATTCAGGCGGGCAGGATGGCCGCCTTTAAGGGATACGAGGAACATATTCGCGCCCTCGGCCTGCTGCGAGAAGAGCCATGGTGGACCTGCTGGATAGTCGGAGGACCTCAGCGCGCGGAAGAAGAAGCGTTTGTCGCCAAGCTTAAGGCAGTCGCGACATCGCTTGGCATCGTAGAGAGGTTGCGGTTTCTGGGACAGCGATCGGACGTGGCGCGACTACTTCATGCCGCGGACATATATTGCCAACCAAATATCAGTCCCGAGGGCCTTCCGATCATTTTTGGCGAAGCGATGCATGCGGGATTGCCGGTAGTCAGTTCCGCGCTGGGCGGTTTTGAGGAATCGGTGGATCCCGCCTGCGGCGTTCTCGTTGAACCCGCCAACCCTGAACAACTCGCTCGCGTCTTGAGAAGGCTCGGCAACGATGCCCACCTGCGCAGCGCGATGGGAGCGAGAGGGCGCGCGAAAGTGTCGGCGATGGCAAACCCCGCCGCGCAACTGCCACGGGTATGCGGACTGATGGTTACGGCGATGCGAAACGCCGGCGTGGACCTCATCTCATGCCGGCCGCGAGAGAGTTTGGGCCAGGTCGGCAATTGAACGCGAGCGATCAGGCACAACTTAAGTCCTGGCAACTCCAGCCCGGACTCAAGGCCATCGAGCGAGCTCGCTTGAGCGCGGGCTCGAGCAACTCCAGTGCGGTTTACAGGATGGTTGTTGATGCGATCGCGGAGCGCCGCGATCGCACGGGAACCTTGATAGACGTGGGATGCGGCCGTGCCGCGCTTGTTCCGATGGTGTCGCGGTTCTGCGACCGCTATGTCGGAGTCGACATCGTCCGCTACGAAGGTTTTCCGGAGTCGGCCGAGTTCGTATCCGCCGATTTCGATGAGTCGCGGCCAATCGGATTGCCTGACGAAATTGCCGACACAGTTGTCTCCATCGAGACAATCGAGCACGTTGAAAACCCTCGTGCGTTTATGCGCGAACTGGCGCGGCTGGCAAAGCCGGACGGATTGCTGTTGGTGACCACTCCGAACCAGTTGAGCTGGTTAAGCCTGGCGACGCTGCTCGTCAAAGGGCAGTTCAACCAGTTCCAGGAGGCGCCAGGGCTCTATCCCGCCCATATTACATCCTTGCTCGAAATTGATTTGATCAGGATCGCGCGCGAATGCGGATTGGTCGGCGCGAAGATCGTCTACAGCAATCAGGGACGCCTTCCATTCACTGGGATGCACTGGCCCGCTGTCTTTCGCGGGCGTAGATTCAGTGACAATCTAATGCTCGTCGCGAGAAAATCCCCAATGAGCCGCCACGGCGCGCTTGCGGAGCGGCAATGAGCGCGGGATCGTTCGGTATAACCGGGAGTTTCGCTGAGAGCCGGCTGATGGCTCGAATCCGGCCGGCGTCGCGGATAATCGAGCTCTTCATCCTGGTTGAATTTGCCTGCCAGGCCGCGCTGCTGAGCCCATGGGTCGGCGTTCTGCGAGTGTTCGTGCGCTGCGCCGCGTTCGGTACGAGTCTGTTGCTTTTGTTCCTGTACCTGCCCGGAAGACGGATCCATCCCGCTGTCAAACCGGCAGCCGCGGTAGCGGTCCTGCTTGTGCTTGCGGCGTTCAATCCGGAGACCAATACCGCTCTCGCTGCGACGATGCAGATCGCGCTGTATATTGCGATACTGGCGCCGCTTCTCTGGGTCTCGAATCTATCGCTCGATCAGGATGAGATACGGCGCGTTCTGGTGATAATGCTGGCGTTTCAAGCGACCAGCTCGGTGATCGGAATCCTGCAGGTGTATTTTCCCGGCCAGTTTCGGGGAAACATCTCATCGGTCATCGCTGCGGAGGGGAAGAGCTACCTGCAGGGCCTTCTTTACCGGAACGCTTACGGCGTTCTGGTCTTGCGACCCTCGGGTCTCACCGACATTCCGGGCGGTGTCGGGATGGCAGGTCAATACACCGCCCTGATGGGACTTTATTTCTTTCTCACGTCGCGCCGCTCGCTGATGCGGACTGTGGCGGTCGCTGCTGCCCTGGCGGGGGTGGTTGCCGTCTATCTGTCGAGCGTCAAGTCGGCGATGATCTGCTTGATAATCAGCCTCGCCACTTTTGCGGCCCTCTTTTTCTGGCGCAGCGTGAGCGACCGCGGTCGCAGGGTGGCCTACTGGCTGGCGCAACGCGTCTCCCCGTGGGAAGTGCTGGCGGTGGTGGGTGCGATAGCAGTCGGGGGTTACTACCTCGCCGTTCAGATCGGTGGTGCCGGCGTCACCGGCGCTACGCAGACCCTGACCCAGTCGGCGCCGACCGAGTTGTTTTACCAGGAACGCGGAAGATTTCTCGAGTACACGCTGCAGGTGCTTCTGCCACAGTACCCATTCGGTGCTGGCCTGGGCCGATGGGGAATGATGAGACATTACTTCGGCGATCCCGCCAATCTTCGCAGTTCCGGAATCTGGGTCGAGGTCCAATGGACCGCATGGCTGGTTGACGGCGGCGTGCCGCTGATTCTCGCTTACACGCTTGCGATTCTCATCGCGATCCGGTTTGCGGTTCGATGCGCGATAACTCCGAACCTGGGCGCCTTGGGTGTCCTGGGCGCGCTGGTCGCCGCAATCGACGTCGGACTGTTGGCCGGCACTTTTGCCTACGTCCCTTTTATCACCAGCATGGGAATGGATTTCTGGCTTCTGAATGCAATGCTGTTCGCGGGGGTCGTGTACGCGCAGCGAATAGTCAATCGCCAGGTCGCCCCGGTTAATGAAACCGTTTCTACTGGTTACCGGTGATTTTATAAAAACCGGCGGGATGGACCAGTGCAACCACGAGCTCGCTCTCTTCCTGGCGAACCGTGGGGTTGAAACCCATTTGGTTGCTCATCGGGTCGATCCTCAGCTTGCCGCTCATCCTAATGTCGCCGTTCACATCGTAGGCAGACCGTTGAATTCATATTTCCTTGGCCGGCCGTTTCTCGATCTGCGCGGCCGTCAGGAGGCCGCACGCATCTCGGGGCGGGGAGGGCGGGTCGTTGTTAACGGCGGCAACTGCATATGGCCCGATATCAACTGGACCCACCATCTACATCGAAGATATAAGCCGGATGCCTCCGCAGGAGCCTTGCGGAGGCTCAAGATCGATCTGGAGTTCCGCCAGGCTGCGGCGGCCGAGCGGCGCGCCTTGAAGTGCGCCAAACTTGTGATCGCCGTTTCCGATGCAATCAGAAGAGAATTGATCGAAGACTTCGGCATTCCGGAGAAGATAATCCACAAAGTGGATTTGGGCGTCGATCCAGCCATGTTTCGATTGCCGGCTCCGGCCGAGCGGGAGAAGGCGCGGGCGGCTTTGGATCTGCCGCGGGAGGGGATAGCGGCGGCGTTCGTGGGGGCAATCGGCGATCGGCGCAAGGGATTCGATACGGCATATCTCGCATGGAAAACGCTGTGCGAGAGCCCGGATTGGGACGCGAATGCCCAATTGATCGTGGTAGGCGCCGGATTCGAATTGCCGATCTGGAGAAAGCGCGCTCTGGCCGACGGACTCGATGGACGAATTCGATTTCTTGGCTTCAATCCCGCGCCGGATTTTGTGGTGTCTGTCCTGCGCGCATGCGACCTAATCCTTGCTCCCAGCCGCTACGAAGGCTACGGGCTCGCCATCCAGGAAGCGGTGTGCACAGGTCTCCCGGCAATCGTCAGCCGCCTCGCACCGGTCACCGATCGCTTTGAAGGATACCTGGCCGAGTTGATGATCCCGGACCCGGACGATGTGGCTGCCGTGGTCGATCGGTTGCGGCTTTGGCGCTCACGCCGCGCCGAATTCGCGCACCAGGCCATGAGGCTGTCGGATCGGCTGCGGAAGTGGACCTGGACAGACATGGCATCCCAATTTCTCCAGATTGTGGAGCCCGGTGCCACGGCGCTTTGATTCAGGCGCAACCGGCGAATGGATTCGGCAACGGAGATGCCTCGGCATTCTTTGCGTGTTCTGGCGATTGTCGCCGATCTGCCCAACCCGCCCGTCAACGGCGCGCGGGTGCGGAACTTCCACCTGTGGCCCGCGATGAGAGAGCTTGGCCACGAAGTGAAGATCGTCGGACTCAACGCTTTTCCCACGGGATGGCGCGACGGTGCTGAGGCGGCGGCGAACAACGATGGCGAGTTCTTCCCGCGCGATCGTCCCTGGCTTCCGGTCAGGGCGTTGAGAGCGGTGACGCGCTCCTATCACGAGCGATCCCGCTCGAGCGGGCTTGCGCAACGAGTCGATGAACTTGTTGAGTCGTGGAAGCCGGACGTGATTCACGCCGAAGAGCTTCGCATGGCCTACTATCTGCCGCGGATGCGCGGGCGAGAGTCCAGCGCCCTGCAAAGCGTAACGCTGCATAACGTCGAATCCGATCTGTACCGCGATCTGACGGTATCGGGCGGAACAGTCTTCGCGAGGTTGCACTCGCGCCTGCAGGCACGATCGCTCCAGGAATATGAAGCGAAAGTGGTTGCCGCCGCCGATCTTCTATTTGCCTATTCGCCGGTTGATTATCAACGCTACGTTAGAGCTTATCCCTCGGGGAAATGGTCGCAGACGCGAAACGGAGCCGACGCCCGGCATATCCCCGCTTATCCATCGGTCAAAGAACCTCGCGTCCTTGTCGTGGGAACGTTGTCCTACGTGCCCAACGAGAACGGCCTCTTCTGGATGCTCGAAGAGGTGTGGCCTCGGCTCGAGAAACCTCTTTCTCTTACGGTTGCCGGCTCCGGGGCAAGACCGGAGCTCCGCGAGCGCATTCAACGCGCCGGCGCGCAATTTATCGATACACCGCGAGATCTCTCTCCACTGTACCGCGAAAGCGCGATCTGCGCCGTCCCGGTGCTCGAAGGCAGCGGCACCCGCGGAAAAATTCTGGAAGCCTGCGCCTACCAGAGGGTGGTTCTAACTACGACTCGCGGCCTCGAGGGACTGGATCTGCGCCCCGGGGAGGAAGGCGTGATTGTCGCCGACGATGCCGCGGAATTTGCCCGGGCGCTCGACCGCTGGAGCACGGAAACATCCGATCGCATCAGACTGGCGCAAGCCGGCCGCGCCGCGGTGCTTGCGCGCTACGACTGGAGATCGGTCGCGGAAGACTTGCTGCGGCAGTGGCATCGATGCGGATCGCGATCATCAAGCTAGGCGCACTGGGCGATGTCCTGCGTACCACCGCGCTCCTGCCCGCGTTGAAGCGTCTCGGAGAGGAAGTCGATATCACCTGGATAACCGAAACGAAGGCATTTCCGCTTCTGCAGGGAAACCCGGCGTTGGCCCGTATCGTGGATTGGCGTGAGAAGAGCGATTGGAGGGGCACGCATTTCGATTGGGTAATATCTCTCGATGACGATGGAGATCCGGCGCGCCTCGCAAGCGAGTTGTCCTGTGACCGCCTGTCCGGCGCATTTGAAGATTCGGCGGGACAGGTCCGCTACACGGATGACGTCGGGGAATGGTTCGGTATGGGCAGACTGCGTCCCTCCGAGCAGGGCGGACTATCCAGAGCCAATGAAATCAAGCGGATGAACCAGCGCAGCTACGATGAGATCCTCTACCGGATGCTCAAGCTTCCGCCTCCGGTGGAAAGGCCTTTCTTGGCGATTCCGGAAGAAGCGCGGCAATGGGCTCGCGGATGGACCACGCCGTTCGCTGGCGCGCCGTTCGTCGGATTGAACACCGGGGCGGGCGGCCGATGGCGGTTCAAAAGCTGGAGCCTCGAGCAGACCGCCGCTCTTGCAAGGGAAATAGGGGAAAGGCTCGGCGCGACGGCTGTGATCCTCGGCGGAATTGCGGAAACGGAGAGAAACGCAGCGATCGTATCGGCGGCGCATTCACCACGAGTGGTGGCCGCACCGTGCGACCTGTCGCTGGCGAGATTCGCGGCGATGATTGCGCGGACCGACGTTCTCGTCTCCAGCGATTCGCTCGCGATGCATATAGGTATCGCGCTCGAGCGCCCCGTAATCGCGTTTTTCGGCCCCACCTCGAGTGCTGAAATTAATCTGCATGGAGCAGGGGAGAAGATAGTTACGCCGCTGGCGTGCCGATGCTGCTACCTGCCGGACTGCGATGTGCGGCCTGACTGCATGCGGTCAATCGGCGTCGATATAATGCTTGATGCCGTGCGCCGCTGGCTTCCTCGACAGACTCTGGCCCTGACGTCATAGATTTCCACCGCCAACCTTAACACCCGAATGCCTACAAGTGATTTTCACAATATCAGCAGCGTCGTCGCGCTTATCTACCAACTCCAGCCGTCCAGTGTGCTCGACATAGGATGCGGTTTTGGCAAGTACGGCGTGCTTATCCGGGAGTATCTGGATGTATGGAACGAACGTCTGACTCCGGACTCCTGGCGGACCAACCTGGTAGGGATCGAGGCATGCGAACGCTATCGCAACCCGATCTTGGACTACGTCTATTCAAAGGTGCATTACGGTGAAGCTCAAACGGTGGTCCCGACCCTGGGAAACTTCGACGTTGTCCTGATCGCGGATGTTATCGAACATCTCGAAAAGAAGGATGCGCGAAAGCTGGTCGAAGAATGCTTCGCCCGAAGCCCGGTCGTTATTGTATCGACGCCACTCGAGTTCAGCCCACAGCGCGATCTGCTAGGGAATACTTACGAGGTCCATCGAAGTTGGTGGAGAGCCGAAGACTTTCCTGCCGACGTGCATCTGCGGACGATTCGAATGATCTCGTGCAATATCTTCGTCGCCAGCCGCGAGCCTTTGGGCGAGGATGTAATGGCTTTAACTGACCCGGCAGATTATGTGTACCTGCGTTCGCGGCGCAAACTCGGTTTCGTCGGACTTCCTCTCTCGCTCGCGCTCAGGAGCCTCTGCCGGTTGTTGTCATAGGCCGGCCGCAATACGCTTTGATCGGGCAATCGAATTCATCGCCGCCATCGAGCGCCGAGGTCACGGCTCCGGAACGAACCTCCGCGGGCGGCGTGAGACACGCTTACGTCCGTACGCTCGACGGATGGCGAGCTGTCGCAATCGGCGCGGTGTTGCTGTGCCACGGGGGAGACGCAGTCTTCTCAGCCGGCGGTGCGCTTCCGAGCCGGCTGCTCTACTCCTTGTCGCGCCGGGGGGCGCTTGGAGTTGACGTATTTTTCGGAATCAGCGGGCTTTTGATCTGCGGGCGCTTGCTGGAAGAGGAGCATCAGACCGGGACGATCTCGCTTCGCAACTTCTACGTGCGGCGGGTGTTCAGGATTCTCCCGGCTGCTTTTGCTTACCTGGCGGTCGTTGGAGCGCTGGCCGCTGCAGGCATCATACCGGTCAGGCTGGGCGGATGGCTTAGCTGTGTGTTCTTCTTCAGAAATTACATGCCTTCATCGGGCAGCGGATGGTACACAGGGCACTTCTGGTCTCTGGCCGTAGAGGAGCACTTTTACCTGATCTGCCCCGGCCTGCTCCTATTGTGTGGCCCACGCCGCGCGCGAATTGTCGTGCCCCTGCTGGCCATTGCGATCGCCGTGTGGCGCGTTCTCGATTTTCACTCGGCGCGGCTGTCGGCGCTGTTGCCGGGGCCATCCTTTTACGAACGAACGGATGTGCGCCTCGATGCTCTGTTCTGGGGATGCTGGATGGCGCTGACGCTCGATGCGCCGGCTAGCAGAGACGCATTCCGGCGGTGGCTTTCGCCATTCGTATGGACGCTGCTAGCCGCTGCCTATGTGGCCTGCGTGGCGTTTGCACCACCGATGGCGATGATGTGGGAAGCGATCCTCATTCCGCTGCTTCTCGCCGGCACGATTCTGCATGCCGGGAATCCGGCCGGCCGAATTCTGGAGCACGCGGCTGTCCGATGGATCGGCCGCATCTCGTACAGCCTGTACCTTTGGCAGCAGCTTTTTCTTATTCCCCACGAATTGAACCGCGCACTGGGGCCGCTTCAGGTTTTTCCGCTGAACCTTGTTGCGCTGATGGTCTGCGCCGTCCTCAGCTATTATGCGCTCGAAAAGCCAATGATCGCGTACGGGCGGAAACTGCTGGAAAGCCTTGATCGGGATTCCTTTCCGCTCGCGGCGACCCGGGCGGAGACGTGAAGGCGTCGTGACGCGCTCCATGGATAACAATCACCGCCTCGAAGTCGCATCGCCCTCCGCGGCCACTCCGAGATCCTTGATGCGCGGATTGTCGGGCGCCCTGTCGGCCGTGAGAAACAACCCTCTGTATCTCGATTTCAGATGGTCAACTCGTGAGGGGCTGCGTCACGCCTGGCGAAGGCGGCGCATGCAAAGAAAGATCCTGAAAACTCCACCGATTTACACTTCGCGCGGCGGTCCGGTCGAAGTTCGAATGCTGACCTGGCGGCGCGATTGTCTCGATGCGATTTGGGCGCTCAAGGGGTTTTATCATTTCTCGACGTGTGACTATCCACTGTACATCCACGACGGAGGCTTGGCTGAAGGACAGGCGGCCCTTCTGCAAGCACATTTTCCAAATGCGACGATCGTGACGGCGGACGCGGCTGACCGTGAAGTCGAGACAACTCTGGCCGGCCGCGGGCTCGAGAGATGCCTGGAATATCGGCGGGTTAACATCACCACCCGCAAGCTGTTCGACTTCTTTCTCCTCTCGAATGCGGACTACGTGATCTCGATCGATTCCGACATCGTGTTCTTCCGCAAGCCGGAACTGCTGTGCGTGCCGCGTTCCGGAATTTCGAAAAACAGATATAACCAGGATGACGGCTACTGGTATTCGATGAGCCTCGAAGAGATGGAAGCCAGTTTCGGCATCCGGCCCCGCGAGGGCATAAATTCGGGGCTGTCTGTCGTACGAAGGCAGTCAATCGATTTCGATTCTATCGAGCGGTGGCTCGCGAATCGGAAGCTCCGCGAGGATCGATGGGTCACGGAGCAGACTCTCCAGGCTCTGTGTTCCACGGTTTACGGGGTCGAGTTGCTGCCGGAGACGTATTGTGTAAGTACGAAGCCGGGACTGCGCCCCGATACGGTGTGCAAGCACTACACGGGCTTTTTCAGGTATCTTCAGTACGAAGAAGGCATGCGGCAACTCGTAGAGGCGGGGTTTATCGAGCAGTTGTGCCGGCAGACGCGGGATGGCGTCAGCGCGGCGTGATCCAGCTTGCGGTTGCGATGCGCGTCAGGCGATCAATCGGGACGTTTGTTACGGAGCAGGCGTCGACCCTGGTCATTCTGCTGGTCGCGCTGGTCGCTACGCCGTTGCTGCTTGGATGGCTTGGCGATGAACGCTATGGCGCGGTCGAGGCGGCGGCGGAATGGCTCGGATACGTCGGTCTGCTCGAGTTCGGGATCGGAGGGGCGTTGCTGCCGCTGATGGCTCGAGCGGCCGCCCAGCGCGACCAGGGCCAGGTGCTTGCGCTGGTGGCCGCGGGCATCCGCGCCTATCTGTTCGCGGTGGCGCTGATGGCGGCTGCGGTCGTGGTGCTCATCGCCGCCATCGCAACGCTTTTGCCGGTGAGCCCGGGCCTGCGATTCGATCTGCAAGCGGGATGCGCGGTGGGCGGGATGGCGGTTCTTCTGCTTCCGCTTTCGGTCTTCCGCGTCCTGCTCGAGGCGGAACAACGCGGGTACATCGTCAATTCGGCTCTTCTGGTCCAGTCGCTGTCGGTGACTGCATTCTCACTCCTCCTCGCCTGGGCAAAGTGGGGAATTACGGGTCAGTTCCTCGCGGTGCTTTTGGGCGGCGTAATCTTTTACGCGATCATCGTCAGCCGGCAGCGCGCGGCGTTCCGGGAAATGCGGCAGGCGCTGACCAGAAGAATTCGCGAATCCGACCAATGGAAGCAGATCAAAGATCTGAACTGGCCCACCTTCGTGTTCAATCTGTGCGGGCGCATCGGGCTGGTCACCGACAACATCATAGTCGGCGGATTGTTGTCGCCCGCGATGGTGGTGCCGTTTTTTCTCACGCAGCAACTTCCGGTGCTCGCGCGGCGCCAGTTGCAGGGAATTGGCAACGCGAGTTGGGCCGGTCTGGCCGAATTGCATGTACAAGGCGAATCCGAGGTTTTCAATCAGCGCTTGATCGAGTTGACCCGGCTGATTGCCGTTCTGGCGGTCGCGGCGCTCGCGCCGATCGTGGTGTTCGACCGGAAATTTATCGGGCTATGGGTGGGCGGTGCGCGTTACGCTGGCGATACGCTGGTTGTAATCGCGGCGATTAATGCATTCCTTCTGGCTATCTTTTCGCTCTGGGGATGGTGCATCAACGGTATCGGCCAGGTGCGAATGATAATGCCCGGATTGGTGGTCCAAACGGCAATCAACTTCGTGTTCAGCATTGCGCTCACGCTCAAGGTCGGAATCCTGGGGCCAGTGCTCGGAACCACTCTGGGTTTCGTGTGCGTCAGTTCCTGGTACCTGCCGAAGCTGCTCCATCAATGTTTTGCCACTTCGCCTCTCGACCTCGCGAGAGCGGCCGGATGGCCCATTGTCTCCGCGCTGCCGTTTGCGGTTCTGGTGTGGCTGATGGCGCGCTCATTTCCGCCGCGAGGATGGGTGGATATGGCGGCGGAAATGAGCGCCGCCGCCCTCGCATATCTGGCGGCATGGTGGCTGGTAGGCCTTAGCCGGCACGAAAAGGATTTGTGGCTGCAGCGGATTAATGTCCTCATCCCGCGCGATTCATATTGAAAGAGTTTAAGCAGATCGTCGCTCTTTACCCACGCCGCGGCCCTTCGAGTCTATGCATGAGGTGTTGAGCGGCCGAATCAGCTTGCTTCGACCTTTGCCATGACCTGCACAAACGTGAATTGGGCAATACTTACCGGACAGTACGGCCGTAATGGAGGAGTTGCCAACTATACCACTCTGGTAGCGAGTCAGTTGGCTGCGGCCGGAGACAACGTCACTGTTTACGCCTCGGAGCCTTCTTTGGCGCAACTGGCCGAGCGAAGATTCAAAGTCGTCGAAGTGCCCCGCTCTTTCGGTCCGGCCGCGTATCGCGAGCTTGACTCCATTTTCAAGGAGCGCGTGCCCGATCGGGTTCTGGTTCAGTATGTGCCGCATTCGTTCGGATGGCACGCAATGAACGTTCCCTTGTGCCTGTGGTTGCATGCGAGGCGCAAGCGTTACCCGATCTGGATAATGTACCATGAAGTGGCCGTCGCGTTTCGTCGAACTCCGCCATTGCGCCACAACGTGATCGCGCTCATGACGCACGCGATGGCGTGGTTGACGGCTCGTGCCGCGTCACGAATCTTCATCGCGGCGCTCGCGTGGGAGCGAACGCTCCGCCCGATGATCCCGCACAGCAAGCCGATTCTGTGGATCCCGATTCCCAGCAACGTCCCGGTCGTCGATGATTCCGGCGAAGCCGCCAAGCTGCGCAGGCGGTACCTTGGGGAATGCAAATACCTGGTCGGGCACTTCGGAACTTACGGATGGTGGATGAAGGAGCCGCTCGTCGCGTCGCTGCCCGTGCTGCTGGAACAGCGGCCGGATGTCAGCCTGTTGTTGATGGGCGTCAACAGTCTGGAGTTCCGCGAAAATCTCATCGCCCGTTACCCCGACTTTGCCGATCGGGTCACCGCCTGCGGCGCGCTCCCCGCTCCCGATCTCTCGCGCCACCTTCAGGCTTGCGACCTGATGATCCAGCCGTACCCGGACGGGATCACCACGCGCAGAGGAAGCGCGATGGCTGCGCTGGCCCATGGGCTGCCGATTGTTACCAACTCCGGGCCGCTTACCGAAAGTATCTGGCGGCAATATCGCGCGGTGCACATGACGCCGGCTGGAAATCACGGCCAGCTCGCGCGCCATGCCGGACGGTTGCTCAGCGAGCCGGAAGAGATGAAACGGCTCGCGCAGGCCGGCAAGGATCTCTACCACGAGCGATTTGCCCTCGAACATACGATCACCGCCCTGCGCGAGGAATCGCCGGACCTGGTGCAAGTGTGAAGATTCTCTATTTGGCGGTCGGCGTCTTCGACAAGGGCGGCATCTCCCGCTATTGCCGGTACCAGATAAGCGCCTTGCGATCGATCGCCGGCGAGGACAACGTTCGGGTGTTTTCGCTGATGGGTCCGGCGGGAAACGATTTCGAAGACAACTTCTCGGTCGATCGCGTCTTCTCCGGGTTCGGGATTCGCAGCGAAGCGAGTTTTTTTGCGGCGGCCGCTCGAGCCGCGCGCGCCGAACATCCCGGCGTAATATGGTCAAGCCATCTGCGGTTTGTCGTGAATGGCCTCGTCGGGCGGGCCCTCTCGGGCGGTAAGCTCGCGGTCAATGCTTACGGTGAAGAAGTGTGGAGCGGCAAGCTCCTGCCGCTGCACAAGATGATGCTGCCGCGGGCCGACCTGGTGGTATCTGATTGTGAATTCACCGCCGACTTCATCGCAAGCAGCTATCATGTGCCGCCTTCGCGCCTTGGCGTGGTCTGGGATTGCGTGGACCTGCGGCGCTTCGAGCCGCGGCCCCGAAACCTCGATCTCTTCCGGCAGTTCAGAATTCCGCTGGGATGCGAGTACCGCTACGTGATGACCCTGGGCCGGATCGAAGCGCGCTCGCGTTACAAGGGATACGATCGATTGCTCGATGCGGTCGGCGCGCTGCGGTCGCATCCCCGGATCATCCTCCTGTTCGCGGGGACCGGTGACGATGTCGACAGGCTTCGAGAGCGCGCCCGGAGCGAAGGCCTTGGCGATCGCGTTGTCTTTCTCGGTTCAATTCCGGAAGACCAGCTTTGCGACGTATACAATCTTTGCGACGTCTTCGTTCTGGTGAGCGACCGCGGGCCCGGCCGGGGAGAGGGCATCCCCCTCACTCCGCTCGAAGCGGCGGCCTGCGCCAAGCCCATAATCGTGGGAGATGAAGACGGTTCGAGGGAAGCGGTGGTGGACGGAGTGAATGGGTTCTGCGTATCCCCGCGCGATCCGGCCGCGCTTAAGAACGCGCTGGAAAAAGTCCTTCTTGACGACTCATTGCGATTGAAGATGGGCGCCGCGGCGCGCGCCCGAATCGAAGCCGAGTTCAGCTACGAAACTTTCAGCCGCAAAACCGAACGCGTCCTCGATCGCCTCTGCGCGCCTGCTCGATCGCGGGAATAGTTATGACTTTATCTCGAAGCCCAAGGTTCTATCCGATCGCCGAGCCTGAAATCGGCAAGCTCGAAGAGCGTTACGTCCTTGATGCGGTTCGATCGGGATGGGTGTCGTCGCTCGGCGAGTACGTAACAAGATTCGAAAGCGAATTCGCCAGATACTGCGAAACCAGCGAGGGAATCAGCACCTGCAACGGCACGGCCGCTCTGCATCTGGCGCTCGCCAGCCTGGGAATCGGCCCGGGCGACGAAGTGATCGTGCCGACCCTGACATTTGTCGCAAGCGCCAGCGCCGTGCTGTACGCCGGCGCGACTCCGGTTTTCGCCGATGCGGACGAGACCACCTGGTGCGTCAGCGCCGAAAGCATCGCGGCCGCCATCTCCAATCGCACGCGCGCGGTAATTGTCGTTCATCTTTACGGGCAGCCCGCCGATATGGATCCGATCCTGGAGCTGTGTTCCCGCCGCGGCATCGTTGTCATCGAGGATGCCGCCGAGGCTCACGGCGCACTCTACAAAGGCCGCAAGGTCGGTTCGCTGGGCAAAATCGGCGCATTCTCCTTTTACGGAAACAAGATAATCACTACCGGCGAGGGCGGGATGCTCACTACCAGCGACCATGACCTTGCCGAGCGAGCGAGGTTTCTTCGCGACCATGCGATGAGCCCGAGCGAGCGCTATGTCCATCCCGAGATCGGCTACAACTATCGTCTGACGAACATCCAGGCCGCTCTCGGCTTGGCGCAACTCACTCGGATCGAAGATTTCATGGAGCGCCGCCGCAAGGTGATGCGATGGTATCGCGAGGCGCTCGCTCATCGGCGTGAATTGATTTTGAATCCCGAGTTGCCATGGTCGCGAAGCTCCAATTGGATGGTATCGGCGCTGTTTCCGCCCTCGCTGAACTCCGACGCCGTGGCTCAGCGGCTGCGGCAACTGGGAGTTGATACGCGGCCGTTTTTCCGCCCGATGCATCTGTTGCCGCCGTTTCACCGCCGAAAAGCGGGACGAAAGCGGCACTTTCCCGTCGCCGAAGATCTCGCGCGCCGCGGATTTAATCTGCCGACTGCGGGAAAACTCGCGCAAAAGGACATCCGTTACATCGCCAAGGCCGTTGAGCGGGTGTTGGACGAACACCTCGGGAAACCGCGCGAAACCGTAGCGGTCTGAGCCGCGAGCGATCTGGACGAGTTCATGATCATGCCTATGAGTTCGGCATTTCGTATTCGAGCCACAGCCGATCGATGAACCGGAAGATCAGGATACTCGCTATCGGGCATTCTTACGTGGTTGCGCTGAATCGCGCACTGCTGCGCCAGGTCGCGGCCGACCCGGACTTCGAAGTGACCGTGGCGGCGCCAAACCGGTTCAGGAGCGAGCTTGGCGAAATCCCCTTTCAGCCCGAGCCGCCCGGCTCGCCGCTCCGCGTCGTTCCGATGAACATACGGCTCGGCAGGTCGATTTATATCTTCGGATACGATGGCCACGCGTTAAACCGGCTGTTAGCGAACGGCGGTTTTGATCTGGTTTACGCCTGGGAGGAACCTTATATCTACGCCGGTTTCCAGATTGCGCGCGCGGTTGCCCGATCCGCGCCTAAGGCGGTCTTCTGCTTCAGGACGGCGCAAAGCCTGCCCAAACGATACCCGCCGCCCTTCAATTACTTCGAGCGCGTCTGTCTAAGACGCGCGGACGGATGGGTAGCGGGTGCGCACCTCGTATACGAGAATTCCGTCGCGCGCGGGTATCCTGCCGCGAAAGGCACGATCCTGACATTGGCGGTTGACACGGCGTTGTTCAGTCCGCTGCCGGAGGACGCGAAAAAACAGATCCGCGAGGAGCTCGGCCTCAATTCGCCGATCCTGGGTTTCGTGGGCCGCCTGACGGCGGCCAAGGGAATCGAGGTCATCCAGCGCGCGGTCGAGATGCTCGAGCCGTCGCGACCGTGGAGTCTTCTGTTCCTCGGCAGCGGACCTTGCGAAGAGGACGTTCTGCGATGGGCGGGGAGCCGGGGATGGGCCGGCAGGATCGTGGTCAAGCTGGTTGAACACAGCGCGGTGCCCCGGTTTCTGGCCGCGATGGATGTTCTGCTGGCGCCGAGCCTCACGACCCGTGGATGGAAAGAACAATTCGGACGTATGGTGATCGAGGCCTTTGCCTGCGGAGTTCCGGTTATCGTCAGCGATTCAGGGGAACTCCCCTTTTTGGTTGGCGATAGTGGCTGGGTGGTGCCGGAGGGGCAGGCTCCCGCCCTCGCTGAGGCGATAAGAGCCGCCCTCGATATGCCCGAACGCCGCGAGGAAGCGATCCGGAAGGGGTTGGAACGAGCGAAGACGTATTCCACGATTTCCCTGGGCCGGCAGTTTGGGGACTACTACCGAAAGTTGGTGGAACAAAAGCGCATTTCACTGTGCGCTGCCTGACTTGGCTGCTGGCATCAAAACCTCCGGGTTGAGCACCGCCACAGGGCGCGCCGTCCGTCCGCGAATCCTTCACGTCGGCAAATACTATCCTCCGCATCCCGGCGGCATCGAAACGCATCTTCAGTCGATGTGCGCTTCGTTGCGGCCATGGTTTGACTGCGAAGTGGTGGTGGCGAGTGAAGATCGGCGCGCCCGGCTTGAAATTATCGATGAGATAACCGTCCGGCGGCTCGGTATGTCGTTCAACCTCGCCGGGTCGCCGGTGTGTCCCGCGATGGTGCGGGCGATCGCGGAATCGCGCGCCGACCTCGTGCATGTGCAGTGGCCAAATCCATTCGCGTTTCTTGCCTATCTCGCGAGCAGGCGGCGCGGAGCGTTGGTCATTTCATGGCAAAGCGACATAGTGAGGCAGAAAATCCTCGGCGGTTTGTTTGCCCCGGTCGCGAGGGCGATGCTCAAGCGCGCTGACCGCGTGATCGTCTCGTCCCCCGGCTACGCCGCCGATTCTCCTTTTCTCAGTGAATGTATCGAGCGCGTGCGGGTTATTCCGATCGGAATCGCAGTCGAACGTTTTCAGCGTATCGATCATTCGCAAGTACAGGCGATTCGCGCAAGATACGGCGATCGAATCGTGCTCGCGGTCGGACGGCTGGTCTATTACAAAGGCTTCGAGCATCTGCTCCGGGCCGCGCAGGCGATCGACGCCGCCGTGCTCATCGTGGGCGAGGGTCCGCTCAGACGGGCGCTGGAACGCGAATGCCGCCAGAGAGGATTGGACAAAAAGATCTTTTTCCCTGGCGCGGTCAGCGACATTGTCCCCTTCTATCAGGCTTGCGACGTGTTCGTGCTGCCTTCGGTCGCGCGCAGCGAGGCTTTCGGGATCGTGCAACTGGAAGCGATGGCTTGTGCGAAGCCGGTGGTCAACACGAGGCTCAACTCCGGCGTCACATACGTTTCGCCGGGAGGGGTAACGGGCATCACGGTCGAGCCGGGCAATCCGGAAGCGCTCGCGGCGGCGATCAACGAATTGCTGCGCAACCGCGAACTTCGGGAGAAGTATGCAGACGCGGCGCTCGCCCGCGTGCAGCAGGAGTTCAGCGTTCAGACGATGGCATCGAGGATACGCGACTTGTACGATGAAGTGCTGTCATCGCGCGCATCTCGCCCCGCTTTCTCTTGAAAACCAATAGCATTTCAAGCCGCCTGTAGATGGTATTCCCCACCCTTAGGTACGCGATTCCGTTCGCGTTCGGGGCGATCGTAGCGCTCCTGCTGACTCCGCTCGCCCGCCGCGCCGCGTTCCGGCTTGGCGCGATCGACCATCCCGGCGAGCGGCGCATCCATTCGGTGCCGACGCCCCGATTTGGCGGGATGGTGATTTACTGCGCGCTCGCGCTTGCGCTCGCGCCGGTCATCTATATCGACGTGTTCGTCGATCGGCTGCTCCTCGGCCAAACCGAGACCATCGTTGTGATCGTGGGAGCGACGATGGTGCTTGCTATCGGAATATTCGATGACTGCAGGTCGGTCTCGGCATGGATCAAACTCGGGATCGAAAGTGCAGCGGCCGCGCTGGTCGTCATCGTCGGCGGATTCAGTATTCACACCATTTTCGGATTCAATCTGGGATGGCTCAGCGTTCCGATCTCGATCCTCTGGATAATCACAGTAGTTAATGGTGTGAACCTGATCGACGGCCTGGACGGTCTGGCAACGGGCGCCAGCCTGATAAGCAGCGCTACTCTGTTCGCGGTATCGCTCTACTTGAAGGACGTCGCGACCGCGCTCATCCTCTCCGGCTTGTGCGGAACCCTGGTTGGATTTCTGTATTACAACTTCTATCCGGCGAAGCTCTTCCTGGGCGATTCCGGGTCTTTGCTCATCGGATTTGTGATCGCGGTAATCGCGATTCACAGCTCCACCAAGTCGGCCGCGGTGGTGGCGATTTTGGCGCCAATGCTGGCGGTCGGCCTCCCGCTGGCCGAAGTGATGATAACCACGTTTCGCCGGACGATGCGCGCGTTTCGCAGCGCGGATGCTCGCGGAGAGGGCGCTTCCGTTTCCTTTGGAGACTTCAGAAAGGCCGGTATCTTCACAGCCGACCGAGAACATATCCATCATCGCCTGCTCGCGCTGGGCCTGGAGCATCGGACCACCGTCATTGTCCTCTACGGTGTCTGCCTGAGCTTCGGAATCGTGGCGTTCATCCTTTGCTATCAGCGAATCGAGTTGATCCTGATTCTCGCGGGCGCTGCCGCCGCGGGCGGCGCCTTTATACCGCGGCTCGATTTCCGCCAGATCGAGCATCCCAGCGACACCGGGCCGCTTCCGCTGCAAGGCCTGTTTGAAAGAGACCGATTGCCGTACATTTTCCTCGATGTCGGCTTGCTGATTCTGAGCTGGCTTGGTGCGCTGCTCTACAATCGGTCTCCGGCCGGTCCTTCGGTATCCGGCATATATCTCGCCGGTCCCGCGGTGATAAGCGCGCAGATGGCGTTCCTTGTTGTTGCGGGAATGTACCGACGCGCGGGTCTTCAATACAGATCGCTGAGTGATTTGCCGCGCCTGCTCAAGCCGGTCGCGGCGGCGGCGGTTGCGGGATCGATTGTTATCGCACTGTTCGAGAGAGGCCGATTTCTTCCGTGGCGGATAGTGCTGATCGATTCGTATCTCGTGGCCACCCTGATTTGCGGATCGCGTTTCGCCCTGAAAGTGCTTGACTATCTCGCGAATCCGGATGACGGCAATCACGGGCGCGCCGAACGGGAACAGCCGGACGAACTCGCGGACCAGGGACGGCGAATGTCTCTTTCTGAGCGGCACGGGTCGGGCAGGGACAAATCGCCCGGGATGCTGTGATGATTCAACTGCGCCGAGTAACGTCGTCCGGTGCGTACATCCCCGAAGTCGACGGCGTTCGATTCATCGCGATTCTGCTCGTTGTTCTGTACCATCTGACCGGCGACATCCTGCGCCACTCTCCCGCCGGGTACGCGCATTCGGTCGGTTCGAATCCGTTCTTTTGGATGAGCGAGCGCGGGATATTCGGTATCCAGATGTTCTTCGTGGTGAGCGGCTTCGTGTTGGCTCTGCCGTTTGCCGCAAACCGGCTGGCCGGCGGAAGACCCGCGCCCAATCTGAAACGCTATTACTTGAGACGGCTGACGCGGCTGGAACCTCCTTACCTTTGCGCGCTGTTTCTTTTCCTGATGTTGAAAATACTGGGAGGGCGCGGGACGCTCGCCAGTCTGGCGCCGCATCTGCTTGCGAGCATCTTTTACCAGCATAATCTGATTTACGGAGCGCCGAGCACGGTTGAATTCGTAGCGTGGACGCTTGAAATCGAGGTGCAGTTCTATTTGATCGCGCCGCTTGTCGCCGCGATTGCATATCGTTCGCATCATTCTCTCGCGCGAAGAGCGGGAATTGTCGCGGCTATGCTCATTTCGGCCGCCGTGGCGACGAGCCTGTATCCGCTCTCACCGCGGTTTCAGCTCTCGCTGCTGTGCTCTTTTCAATACTTCGTGGCGGGTTTTCTGCTTGCCGATTTATACGTGTCGATGCGGCACGATTCCGGAGAGAGCCTGGCCTGGGACACCATTGCGATCGCGGGCCTGGCGGCGCCCTATTTGTGGATGTATCTGGCTCTTCCGATGGATTACTGCGCGCCCGCGACTCTCTTGCTGGCATACTATGCGATTTTCCGTAGCGTCGTGGTCCGCCGGATTCTTTCCGTTGCGCCGGTCTCGATTGTCGGAGGGATGTGCTATTCAATCTACCTGGTTCACAACTATGTAATTGCCGCGGCGGGCTTTCTCACCGAAAATCTTGGCGCCGGACTGTCGTTTTCATGGCGCTTCGGCATCCAGTCGCTTTTGATTCTGCCCCTGGTGCTTGCCGTTTCGATGATTTTCTTCATAGCCATCGAACGTCCGTGCATGAACCCCGATTGGACGGGGCGGGTTGCGCGATGGCTCGGGCTCCTGGGTCGGGCCGATTCGCCTGGGCAAACGGCTGTTCCAATAGGTCAGGTAAAAACTGACTCATGAAACTGAAGGTTACGGAGGCCGCCGCGCGGCCCGATTCACCGCAAAACGATCGATCTGTCGAACGGCGATGGGCCGCAAATGGAGAGGCGGCCGCCCCCGCGGACCTCGAACTGCGAATCCTGCTGCGCTTTACGCGAAGTCTGCCGCGGGCCAGAGGCGCTGTCCGGCTCGCGGCGCTTGCGCGGCGGATCTATTTGAGAAAGAGACGGCCGCCCGTGGTCGCGGAGGTCGCGGGATTCACGATGAAGCTGGATCCTGCGGACTGGGTTCAGGGTGGGGTACTGTTCTGGCCGCAACTTTGGGATTACCGGGAATTTCAGTTCCTGAGCCGTAACCTGCGCAAGGGCGACACGTTTCTGGATATCGGCGCCCACGTCGGCTTCAATTCTTTGATTGCTTCGAGGGTGGTCGGTCCTGATGGATTCGTTCTGGCGGTGGAAGCGGCACCGGACCTTTTCGATAAGCTTCGCGGAAATCTCGAGATTAATCAGGTGATGAACGTGCGCGCGGTAAATCGGGCGGTGTCCGATCGCGATGGCGTCATGATGCTTTCGAGACCGATGCCTGAGAATTCGGCCGGGCGCTCGCTGCTCCCCGGCGACCGCGAAGGTACCCCTGTGCAATGCGCACCTCTGGCGGAATTGGTTCGTGAATTCGGTGTGACCAGGATTTCCGGCGCGTGGCTGGAAATCGCCGGCGCCGAATTCATGGTGCTCAATCGATATTTTCAGGAATGCCCGCAGGCTCTTTGGCCGGGATTTCTCATGGTTGAAGACAATCCCGGATGGGCTCCGCAGGCCGGGGGCGATGTATTTGCGCTCCTGCGCGATCGCGGCTACACGGAGGAGCGCATCCAGGCCGCGCCCTCAGATCAGATCCGCAACCGCGCTTTTATCCGGCTACGCCGATGAGCGCCGATCCGTCCGCGGAGTTGAATACCCTGGCTTCGAGAGCATCCGGCACTTGGCTCCCACGCTGCCGGCCTGATTAGGCATGGCGGGTGACCGCGCGCTCGAGAATCGGCAGCGCATCCTCCAGTTCCACCTGATCGGTCAGCGCTCCGAGGAAGGGGTCGGTCCCGAGGCGATTCATTCGATCCACCATCGTCCTGATATTGTATGCGCCGGGATCAAGATCGCTGCGCGCTTCGCTCCACTTGAGCGGCGCCGAGACCGGGGCGCCATCCAGGGCCCTGATGCTGAACGGAGCGGCGATGGTCTTGCCGTGGCCGAGCTGCAGATAGTCGATGTACACTTTTCCCTTGCGCGTGTCCGGGGCGCGACTGATGGTGGCGAGGTCGGGAATTCGCGATACCACCATCCGCGCCACCAGCTCCGAAAACATCCGGGCCTGCTCGTACGTATATCGGGGCTTGAGTCCTACCACGACATGCAATCCCATCTGCCCCGAGGTCTTCAGATACGGCCTTATCCCGAGTTCCTTGAGGACTTTCGCAACTTCCCTGGCGACGGCGACCGCATTCGAGGTCGTCGATCCCTTCGGGTCGATGTCGAAGAGGAGCCAGTCCGGCCGTTCGAGATGAACGATGCGGGATGACCAGATGTGGATGATGATCGCGGCGAGGTTGGCCACATACGCGAGCGCATCTTCGCTGTCGATGATAAAGAAGCTGATCTCCCGGTCGGCATCTTCCGAATAGATCTTCTCGGTCCGGATCCAGCGGGGCGCGAACGCCGGCGCATCCTTCTGGTAGAAACTCTTTCCCGCGATACCGTCCGGGTACCGAGTCAGCATCACCGGACGATCCGCCAAATAGGGCAGCATCCATTTCGCGATCGCCCGGTAGTAATCGACCATCTCGCCTTTTGTATATCCCTCCTTTGGCCAGAAGACCTTCTCGGGATGAGTAGTCACAACCCGATGGTCCTCGCTTCCGTTTGATGACCTGCCGCGCCGGTTGTTATCAGCCGGCCGGCTGGCCGCCTCCCTGATCGCGCTTCCCGGCTCGGAAAGATCGCCGTTGTCCGTCAAGGCCGGAGTCTCCGGCGGCATTTCCTCGCGCTCGAATCGACACTCGCGCGGGTCGGCGCCGGGAACCATTCGCAGAAAGCTCGGATGGCGGATGCCGCCCTGGTTGGTCCATTCCGCGAACCTGACTTCGCAAACGAGGCGGGGTTCGACAAAGTGCGCTTTTTTCGGAAGCGCCGGCTCGTCCGCTCCGGGCTCGCGGTAAGGAGAAGTTGGCCGCGCCAGCGGATCGAGCATCGCGCGAATCTTGATCAAGCTGTCGCGGTTGAACCCTGTCCCCACCTTGTCGGTGAAGCGAAGCTGTCCGTCCGCGTCGTACATCCCGAGCAGCAGCGCGCCGAAGTGGGTGCGCGTGCCTTCGGGATCGGTATATCCGCCGATCACAAAGCGGCGCGTGAGAGGGCACTTGATTTTGAGCCATTCGGAGCTGCGTGTGCCGCGGTATTGCGAGTCGCGGCGCTTCGCCATGATTCCTTCGAGTCCGGTCCTCGCGACTTCATCGTAAAATTCGCGGCCGTGACCGATCATATGCTCGCAATAGCGCAAAGGGCCTTCGCCGCGAATGAGTTGTGCAAGCAGGTTCTTGCGCTGTTCGAGCGGAAGAGATCGCAGGTCGAAATCCTCGTAAGCGAGAAGATCGAACAAAAACAGATGGACGGGAATGGAAAAGCTCAGGCGCGCAACCTGATGCCTGTCGTCCACGTGCATCCGCCGCTGCAACCGTTGAAAATCCGGCCGGCCTTCCGCGTCGAGCGCGACGATTTCGCCGTCCATCACGAAGCGCTCGAAGGGAAGGGTATTGAAGGCGAGCGTAACTTCCGGATAACGGTTGGTTATCTCTCGCCCGCTGCGCGCAAACAGCCGCGTGTGCTCTCCGTCGCGAATCGCCAGTGCTCTTACGCCGTCGTACTTGATCTCGAATAGCCAGTTGTCGCCGTCCGCCACATGCTCGCTCAGCTTCGCGAGCATCAAGGGGAAGGCGCGGAAAGCCAGCTTGTCCTTGAGCCGCGGCGCCTTCAGTTTCGAAAGCGTTTCACGCACCGCGGCCGCGACGTTCGAGCTGTCGCGCAACTCCTCGACGGTGAGTCCGGAAAGGACCGAGCGCGGATGAGTCTCGATTACGTCGGCAGTGTCCACGAAGTCATCGCGCTTTTTGATTAGCAGCCATTGCTGGCGTTCGGCCCCGCGAGGCGCGTTGCGCGGATTGGTGCGGACCAGCGTAAACGCCCCGCGCAACTTGTATCCATTCAGGATGAAGTCGATTTTTCCTTTGTCGACGGCCTCCGCCGGCGTGCCGGAAACGGGATCGACCATTGTGTACGTGCCGCGGTCCCATACGATCACCGCTCCGGCCCCATAATTGCCCTCGGGGATAATGCCCTCGAAGTCGCCGTATTCGAGCGGATGGTCCTCGACCATCATCGCAAGGCGCTTGTCGGCCGGGTCGAGAGAAGGTCCTTTCGGCACGGCCCAGGAACGCAATACCCCCTCCATTTCCATCCGAAAGTCAAAATGCATCCGGCGGGCATGATGCTGCTGGATGACGAAAATGCCGCCTTTTCCAGCATTTTGCGGGCGCGGAGCGCCGCCGAATGGCTCCGGCGTGCGGTCGGCACTGCGTTTGCTACGGTATCGATCGAGCGACACTGATTTTTTCGCGGCTTTCGCCAAACCCCGTTGAAGCGCCTACCCGGACATTAATACAATCGCAGTCCCAATGCTCAACCGGGTCTCGCCGACTGAACGGAGGCTGTAGACGATGGCGCCGCGATCGATAGCTACTGCTAGCATCACCTTCGGACTCGTTTCGATTCCGGTGCGCCTGTTCCCGGCGACCACGTCGAAGGCGATCAGCTTCAATCTTCTGCACGCGAAGGACAACAGCCGAATCCAGCAGAAGATATATTGTCCGGTTGACGATGCGATCGTCGATCGAAGCGAACTTGTCCGCGGCTACGAAATCGAAAAGGGCCGCTACGTAACTTTTACCGACCAGGAGCTGAAAAACCTGGAAGCGCGCGGCGATCACGCGATCGAAATCAGCGAGTTCATCCCCATCGACGAAGTCGATCCGGTTTTTTTCGACAGCCCGTATCTGCTCGGATGCGAACCGACTTCGGAGCGCGCCTACCGATTGCTCACGAAGGCGATGGCGGAGACGGGGCAGGTCGCCGTCGCGCGCTTCACGATGCGCGGCAAGGAGCACGTCGTTCTCATCCGCAACTACCAGGACGGCCTGATGCTCCATACGATGTACTTTGCGGACGAGATTCGTTCGTTCGGAGAAATCGATCACGGCGTTGACGCGCCCGCCAAGGAAACCGAAATCGAGCTGGCCAAGAGACTCATCAACGATCTGGCCGAGAAGAAATTCGATCCCACCAAGTACAAGGACGGTTTTCGCGAACGCGTAATCGAAGCGGCGACGCAGAAGATGAGCGGACAGGAGGTGACCGAGGCGCCGCCCGAGATGCAGCGCGGCAAGGTCATCGATCTGATGAGCGCGCTGAAGGAATCGCTCAAGAAGCGCGGGATCGAGGTCAAGGCCGAGCGCACCTCCGAGGAATTGCGCCAGCAAGCGCCGGAGGGACCGGAAAAAGCGCGCGCGCCGAAGCAGCGCGCACGCCGCCGCGCCCGCTAGTATCGCAACCGCCCGCCCATCGAAAGCCTGGCTGCGAGCCTGCTATTTCGGCGACGCGCCCGTGCGGAGAATTTCCAGCGCCTGATGGTGCAGGACCGCATCGCCGGCGGCCACTGACTGGCCACCGTCCTGCGGCGACTTGCCCGTCCAACTCGTCATCACGCCGCCCGCCGCTTCGACGATCGGGATCAGAGCCTGAAGATCGTAGGCCTGATTCTGCGACTCGATCACGAGATCGATAAGTCCGGCCGCCAGCATGCAGTAGGCATAACAATCGCCGCCATACCGCGTGAGGCGCGACTCGGCCACGATCTTGCGAAACGCGTCGCGCTCCGGACCTTGCCGAAACATCCCGGGATCGGTCGCGGACACTACCGCATCTGACATCCGCGGGCACTTGCGCACGCGAAGCGGCCGGCTCTGTCCGCCCCGCCGCAGCTCCGCTCCCAGGCGCGATCCCACGAAAGTCTCTCCCGTGTACGGCTGATGCACCACGCCGACGATCGGACGTTCGCCATCGTTGAGCGCGATGAGCACGCCCCAGTGCAGCAGGCCGAGAATGAACGCGCGCGTGCCGTCGATCGGATCGATCACCCAGGTAAACCGGTCGCTGCCTTGCGCCATGCCGTGCTCTTCGCCGTGGATGCCGTGGTTCGGGTACCGGCGCGAGATCTCGTCGCGAATCGCCTGCTCGGCGTTCCGGTCCGCAATCGTGACCGGATCGAAGAAACCCTGGCTGGCGGTCTTGTTGTGCACGGCGAGCGCTTCGCGAAAATGCGGCAGGATGATGCGTCCGGCGACTTCGCCCAAATGACAGGCGAATTGCGTGTAATCCGATATTTCGCGATCGCTCAGTTCAGATGCCGCCATCGTTATCAGCTCTGGGCGCGTTTCTCAGCGCGTTTCGGTCCAGCGATATGCTGACAGAAGCCGCGCCGCGGACAAGGGCTCGTTGCATCAATTTTACGTTAATTCCGCTCCCCATGCTCGCGCTTGCACCTTCCGGAAGTGCGACGATGAATCACCATGAAGGTGGGCGCGGCTGTGAATAGTGCTGATGCTCTCGCGTGGAGCTGACCCGCCGTCGAGCCCTATACTTGCCGTCGCCACGAAGATGAGCGAGCGGGGTGGAAAACGATGAAGCGTCACGCGGCCAAAACCAGCAAGACTTCGCAATCGCATCGCAAGCCTTTGGCGGCCAGGCGCGGCACCGCTCGAACCGCGGCTGCGCGGCGCTCAGAGGAAGTCGCGGTCTTCGTCGGCACACGCAAGGGCGCGCTCATCTACTACGGCGATGCCGCGCGGCGAAAATGGCGCGTCGATGGCCCGCACTTTCTCGGGCACATCATAAATCACATCGTTCTCGACCCTCGCGATGGACGAACGCTGCTCGCCGCCGCGCGCACCGGTCATCTTGGACCTACAATCTTTCGTTCCACCGACATGGGAAAGACGTGGGTCGAAGCTGTCCGTCCGCCGATGTTCGGCAAAGCGCCCGAGGGGATGGCGGATCGCGCGGTAGGCCACACTTGTTCGCTCACGCCGGCCCTCGCCGGCGAGCCGGATGTTTGGTACGCGGGCACTTCGCCGGCGGGAATCTTCCGCAGCGAAGATGGAGGCGCGACCTGGGCGGAGGTCGAGGGGTTCAATCGCAATCCGATGCTGCCGAAGTGGGCGCCGCTTGAAAACGTAACCCCCGACAATGAGACGTTCGGGACCGTGCTCATCGACCCGCGCGACGCTTCTCACATGTACTATGGTTCATCGGCGGCAGGCGTGCTGGAGACCAGCGATCGCGGCGCCAATTGGCGTCCGCTCAATCGCAACGTGGAGGCCGCGTTCCTTCCAGACCCCTATCCCGAGTACGGACAGGACACTCACTGCCTCGCGATCCATCCGCGCAATCCCGACCGGCTGTACCAGCAGAACCACTGCGGCATCTATCGCCTCGATCGTCCGTCGGAAGGATGGGTGCGCATCGGCCGCAACATGCCGGCGGAAATCGGCGACATCGGCTTCGGCATCGTGCTTGATCCCCGCAACCAGGACCGCGCATGGGTCTTCCCGATGGATGGGACCACGGTATGGCCGCGAACCAGTCCCGACGGCAAGCCCGCGGTCTATGAAACCCGCGACGGAGGCGAGTCGTGGCAACGGCACGATCGCGGCTTTCCGCGCGAGCACGCGTACTTCACCGTGCTGAGGCAGGCATTCGCGGGCGATTCGTTTGATCCGATGGGACTGTACTTCGGGACCACCTCGGGCGAACTGTGGGCCAGCATCGACGAAGGCCGGTCATGGACCCAAACGGCGGCCCATCTGCAGCGAATCCTCTCGGTCGAGGCCGCGAGGCTCAGTTGATGCGCGTATTGATTCCGAGCCAGTTGCGTTCCTATACGCGCGGCGCCGCGGAGGTCGAAGTCTCGGGGACGACGCTGGCTGAAGCGATGGACCGGCTCGATGCGATTTTTCCGGGAATTCGCTTTCGCATCATCGACGAGCTCGACCGCATCCGCCCGCACATCAGGATTTTCGTCGCGCGCGAAGCCGTCCGCACGATCGCCGTTCCGGTAAACCCCGACGACGACATCCAGATAGTCGGCGCCCTGAGCGGCGGCTAGAGCCGCGATTGCGAATGCCCTACAGGGGCGCCTGGCGCGCCGTGGGATCGCGCAGGTCGCGCCCCGTCATCTCCCGCGGTTTCTCCACGCCGAGCATTCCGAGCAGCGTCGGTGCGACGTCTGACAGGGTTCCTCCGGGTTTCAGCCGGCCCTTGTATGAATCGTCGAACAGGATCAGCGGGACCGGATAAGTGGTATGCGCGGTGTGAGCCTGCCCCGTTTTGGGATCGGCCATGAATTCGGCGTTGCCGTGGTCGGCCGTGATCAGCGCGGCGCCGCCGCGCTTCGCAATCGCGTCGATCACGATTCCAAGGGCGGCATCGCTCGCTTCAACCGCCTTGACCGTCGCCTCGAGCTTGCCCGTATGCCCGACCATATCGGGATTGGCAAAGTTCATCACCACCACGCCGAACTTGCCGCCCGCGATTTCGGCGGCCGCGCGCTCAGCGATCGCCTGCGCGCGCATCGTCGGCTCGAGGTCGTAGGTCGCGACCTTGGCGGAGGGAATCAGCACGCGCTCCTCTCCCGGAAATGGCTTCTCGATTCCGCCGTTGAGAAAGTAGGTGACGTGCGCGTACTTCTCGGTTTCCGCTACGCGCAGATTCGTGATTCCAGCCTTGCCAAGGACCTCGGCGAGGGTGTTCTTCACCTCTTCGGGGCCGAAGGCGAGCGGCAGCCCGAACGTGTGGTCATACTCGGTCATGCACACGTAGCCGACCTTCGGGAAACGGGGGCGCGCAAACCCGGTAAAATCGGCCAGCGCGATCGCCGCGGTAAGCTGGCGGGCGCGGTCGGCGCGAAAGTTGTAACAGACCACCTGGTCTCCGTCGGAAATCGGCTGCGACCTGCCGACGATGACCGGCTCGACGAATTCATCGCTCTTGTCCGCCGCGTAAGAAGCCTCGACCGCTGCGCGCGCGGATGCTGCGCGCGGCGCTTCTCCCATCGCGATCGCGCGCCATGCGCGTTCCGTCCGTTCCCATCGCTTGTCACGATCCATCGCGTAGTAGCGCCCGCTCACGGTGGCGATGCGTCCGCGCCCGATCTCCTTCAGCTTCGCTTCAAGCCGATCGATGAAGGGCAGGGCGGACCGTGGCGGCTTGTCGCGTCCGTCAAGCACGGCATGAACGGCGACATTTCCCGCATCGTTTTTCGCCGCAAGCTCGAGCAGCGCCATCAGATGATCGATATGGCTGTGCACGCTGCCGTCGGACAGCAATCCCCATATGTGCAGCGTATGGCCGCGCGATTTCCCAATCGCATCCAGCAGCACCGGGTTAGTCGTGAAGGAACTTTTCTCGATCGCCTTCGTGATGCGCATCACGTCCTGGTAGATGACGCGTCCCGATCCGATCGTCAGATGCCCGACTTCGGAGTTGCCCATGATGCCGGGCGGAAGGCCGACGGCCTCTCCCGACGCATCGATTTCGGTATGCGCCTGCGTTTTCAGCAGTCGATCCATCACGGGGATCCGCGCCATCGCGATCGCGTTGGCCTCGCGCTCGGCCCTGATTCCCCATCCGTCGAAGATGATCAGCGCGACAACCGGCGGACGCGGGCTCATCGTGCCGCTCCGCGCTCGAACGCCTGCGCGCCCGGATAGACCGCCCTGGACCCAAGCTCTTCCGCGATCCTGATGAGCCGATTGTACTTGGCCGTGCGCTCGCCCCTGCTCATCGATCCGGTCTTGATCTGCCCGACACCCGACGCGACCGCGAGGTCCGCGATGGTCGTGTCTTCGGTTTCGCCCGATCGATGAGAGATGACCGCGGTGTAGCCGGCAGTGCGGGCAATCTCAATGGTCCTAAGCGTCTCGGTGAGAGTGCCGATTTGATTCAGCTTGATCAAAATCGAATTGGCGGCGCCTTCGCGAATTCCGCGCTCCAGAAATTTCGGATTGGTGACGAAAAGATCGTCGCCGACGAGCTGCACGCGCCCGCCCAGCTCCCTGGTCAGCAGCTTCCATCCCGCCCAATCCTCCTCGGCAAGCCCGTCTTCGATCGACACGATCGGGTACTTGTCGAGCCACGCCGAGTAGAACTTCACCATCCCCGCCGCGTCGCGCTGGCTCTTGTCGGAGCGGGCGAAGACGTACTTGCCGTCCTCGTAAAACTCGCTCGATGCCGGGTCGAGGGCGATCGCGACGTCGGCGCCGGGCTTGTAGCCCGCCTTCGCGATCGCTTCGAGAATCACCTCGATTGGCTCCTCGTTGCTGCCGAGGCTTGGGGCGAAGCCGCCCTCGTCGCCGACATTGGTGGAGTGCCCGCGCTTTTTGAGGACCGCGGCGAGCGCATGGAAAACCTCGGCGCCCGCGCGGATCGCTTCGGCGAAGGTCGGCGCGCCTTGCGGAACGATCATGAACTCCTGCATATCGACGCTGGAATCGGCATGCCGTCCGCCGTTGAGCACGTTCATCATCGGCACCGGCATCACATGCGCTTCGCCGTTCAGATGGCGATAAAGGGGGAGATTGCGCGCCGCCGCGGCTGCGTGGGCCGATGCGAGCGACACGCCCAGGATCGCGTTGGCGCCCAGCTTCGATTTAGTCTCGGTTCCGTCGAGCGCGATGAGCGCATCGTCAATCGCCGCCTGATTGGCGGCATCGGCCCCGCGAAGCTTTCCCGCGATGGTCTGATTGACGTTGGCCACGGCTTTGAGGACGCCCTTGCCGCCGAAGCGCCTGCCGTCGCCGTCGCGCAGCTCCAGAGCTTCATTCACGCCCGTCGAAGCGCCCGAAGGCACGGCGGCCCTTCCCGTCGCGCCACCCGACAGTCGCACGTCCACTTCGATAGTTGGGTTGCCGCGAGAATCGAGAATCTCGCGAGCCTTGATTTCCGTAATGGTTGTGGATGCAGCCATCCGTGTTTGTAAACCCCCTCCGCCTCGGCGGAAAGCCCGCATTCTAGAGCACCTTCGGGCGCTCTGTCACGATGTTATGGGAGGATTACGGAACGAGAAAAGGGAAAGCGCATCCGGCCGGTCACGATCCGCGCCTCGAGCCGAGATAACGGACCGAAAGTGGCTCTTCTACGACCGATTTTCCCTCCAGGCTCACCCGGAAAGCCCGCACGCTCGGCCGTGAAGAGACGAACTCTTTCACTCGGCCACCCACAAAATGAGCCGCCGCGCCGTCGTCCACTGCCAGCGTGGCGGGAAATCCTCTGCGGATCAGCCGGTGCAGAACCGGGCGGCGGTCCGCCTCGCCGTCATAATGCGGGCAGAACCCTCCTTTGAGAAACCCGAGCCCGCCTTCGAGTCCGCGCGGCGGCGGGCCGAACGAGTCGGTAATTCCGCATTCGAACCAGCAAATCGCGCCCGCGCTAAGTCCGGCGAGCACGGTGCCGGCGTTCCAGGCCGCGCGCAGGATGCGATCGAGCCCGTGCAGGCGCCATACGGCGAGCAGATTCGCGGTGTTGCCGCCGCCCACATAGATGACGTCCTGTTCGCCGATAAACGATCGCAAGTCCGGCACCTTGCGATCGAACAGCTTGAGATGAACCGCGTGCGCGCGCGACGGCGGAAACGAATCATGGAACAGCGAGATGTAGGGGTCGGAATCGCCGCTCGCCGTCGCTAGAAAGCATATCTTCGGCCGCCGCTTGTTGCGGGCCAGCGACAGGACGAAATCGTCCAGCAGCCGATTGTCGCCATCCGTCGTGAACCCGCCGCCGCCCATCGCGACGATATGCCGCTGCGCCATCGTCGATGCAGGATTCGCTCAGACGGCGCCCGACTCGCGCAGCGCGCCGATTTCTTCCCACGAATAGCCAAGTTCGAGCAGTATCTCTTCGGTATGCTGACCGTGCTCCGGCGGCATGCGCGCTTCGGTTTCGACCTGTCCGTTGATCGAGACCGGAGTTCCGGCGACCAGAACTTTGCCGGCGACCGGATGGTCAAGCTGCTGCAGGTAGCCGTTCAGCCGCGCCTGCTCGCTTTGCAGCATCGTGCGGTAATCGACGACCTCGGTCGCCAGGATGTCCGCATCGTTCAGCTCCTTGAGCCATTCGGCGCTGGTCCTTTTGGGAAAGATCGAGTCGAGGACCGCCTGGATCTTGTCGCCGTGGAAGTTGCGCGTGACGTTGTCTCCGTATTCAGGATCCTTTTCGAGATGCTCGATGCCCATGATGCGGCAGAAGGCGGGCCAGCGCTTGTCGTCCACGCCCGCGATACAGATATGGCCGTCCCTGGTCGGGAATGCGCCCCACACGCCGTGCAGGAATTGATGCCCGCGTCCGGCGCGCTCCGGTTCCTCGCCGGTGATCGAGGTGTAATTGATCTCCATTCCCTGCATGGCGATCATCGTGCCGTAGATCGATACATCCACCTTCTGGCTCTGGCCGGTCCGCTCCCGCGCGACCAGCGCCGCCAGAATTCCGCCCGCCAGGCTCAACGCCCCCGTATGATCGGCCACGAAGATTCCGGCGGCGAGCGGCGGGTCGTTCGGCATCCCGGTCTTGGCCATGATTCCGCTGGCGGCCTGCGCAAGCGTGTCGCGGCTCGGCCGCATCACCCACGGTCCTCTGGGTCCCCATGAGCTGCCCTGCGCATAGACGATGCGCGGATTGAGCTTGCGGACTTCCTCGTAGCCGAGACCGAGACGGTCGAGCACGCCGGGACGATAGTTGGTGAGCAGTACGTCGTAGGTTTTCACCATCCGGCGCACGATTTCGATTGCTTCGGGCTTTTTGAGATCGGCGGTGATGCTGCGTTTGCCGCGGTTCATCGCGATGAAGTAATGCGACACGGGCGCGTTCTTCACGTTGGGTCCGCCGATCAGCGCCGCCGCCATCCAGCGGCTCAAATCGCCCGTTTCCTTGTTTTCGATCTTGACGACATCCGCGCCCTGGTCGGCGAGAAACAAGCCGGCAAAGGGCCCCTGGATTTCCTGGCCGATCTCGATGACCTTGATTCCTTCAAGCGGCTTCGCCATCGCGTATCGCCTCCAAACCGATCGTTCAGGTACTGACAATTATGCGCGGGCATTATCGCGCTGCCCTCGCAAAAATCTCAAGCGCCCTGATTGCGCGCCGCAATCCGCCCGGTCAAGCTCATCGCCCATGGAACACAGTATCTATGAGTTCCCGGACATCTTCCGCCGGGTGCACATGGAAGAGCCGCGCGAGATCGCGCAAGAAGTGCGCTTCCTGCGCCGCATCTGGAACAGGCATCTCGACCGCCCCGTTCGCAGGGTGCTCGATCTCGCCTGCGGCAACTCGCCCCACGGGCAGATACTGGCCCGAAACGGCGCCGAGGTGGTTGGTATCGATCGCTCGGCGACGATGATCGCGGCCGGACGCCGCGAGTCGGCGCGCATCGCGGGCATCCGATTCTACCGCAGGCCCATCGAGCGTTTTCGCATCCCCGAGCGCCCTTTCGATGCCGCCTTCTTCATGTCGGAGACGTTTCCCGTCATGACTGAAAATCGCGGCATCTTGTCGCATCTGCGCAGCGTGGGCCGGATGCTTCGGCGTGGCGGCCTCTATTGCATCGACGTGGACCGCCACGACTCCGTCCGCGTCACGCGGCCGGTGACGCTGTGGGATCGGCGGCTTCGGGTTGGCGATGCGCGCGTGCGGGTCCGCGGAGTGCATCGTCCGATGCCGTGGCATTCCGGTATCTACTCGAACTTCGAGATCGTGTGCTCGATCAAGTTCCCCGACCGCCGTGTCACGACGCGAGATATAGTTCCCATTCGCTACACGCTGCCTTGCACGCTCGAATTGCTGGCTGAGGCGTCGGGGATGTTCGAAATGATCGCGGCATACACCGACCTGTCATTCTCGAAGCCGCTCGAAAAATGCCATCGGCGATGGTGGGGAGTGCTGCGCCGCATTTAATCGTCGATCGAGCCGAGGTTCTTCAGATGCTCGACGTGATCGAGCGTTGCCGCCCGCCACACGCCTTCAAACTCGATGATCTGGATCGAGCCCAGGTCAACGCTCGGCTGATGCCCGGTCAGGTGATGAACGATCGTGCGGATAACGCCCCGATGCGCCACCAGCAGCGCGCACGATGGCGATTCGGCGTTCGGTCGCCAATGCGCAAGCATCCGATCGACGCCCCGCGCCACGCGCTCGGCGAACGCGGCGCGGCTCTCGCCTTGCGGATATGTGTAGCCGGGTGCAAGCGGATCGGCGTTCCACTGTTCGTAATGATAAGGGTAACGTTCGTGAATTTCCTCCGCGGTGAGACCCTCGAACAGGCCGAAGTGCACTTCGGAAAAATCTTCGACCACGGAAAGGCGCACTGAATCGCCGGCAATGAGCTTTGCCCCCTCGGTCGCGCGAACCAGCGGGCTGGTGAAAACGTGCTCGAACTGAAGCGAGCCGCGATGGCTCCTGATGGCGGCGCGCGCCGCGCGCATCTGGGCCCGGCCCAGGTCCGACAGCGGAACATCCGTCCGCCCATGATAGCGGATGCTGGATTCGCCCACGGTTTCGCCGTGGCGGACCAGGATGAGCGCAGGTTTGGCGCCGCCGCTTGAGCGGCGGCCGCGCGGCTTCCTTTCTCGCTTTCTAGTCGTCAAGCGGATTAAGCATCAATCCCGTCGTCAGCTTGGGGAAGAAGTAGGTCGACTTTTCCGGCATCGTCGCGCCCGCGTCGCTGACCCGTTCCACATCGGCGATCGATGGCGCATTCATCAGAAACGCGCCGTCGGCGCGTCCTTCCTTTACGGCATCAAGCGCCGCGTTCGCGTCGATCGTGTACTCGATGTTGCCGCCTTTGCGGATCTCTGCCGCCTTAAGCGAGAAGATCTGATCGAAAATCAGAGTGTGGAGCGCGGTCACGTCGAGGCGGCGCACTTCTTCAGGCACATCCGGAATCGCCCTGGCGAGCGCGTCTCCACCCTTGAACCGGAGCAGGAAGAAGCGGTCGCTTCCGCGCAATGCCACCGCGAGCGTTCCACGCCCGCCCGACAGCAGGGCCGGGCGGAGCGCATCGCGCGCCTCAATTTCCCGCACATCGAAAACGGATCGAACGCGTTCCGCGAACGATTGGATCGCTTCCGGCCGCAGCGTGCGAACCACGCGATGGGTCGGCAGGATGAGCAGGCCGGGGTCGTCGCACGCGACCAGCGTCATCATCGTATAGTCATACCCGTGCAATTCCGGCGAATTGTCGGCGGCCCGGCGCTGGCGGCGGTAGTTGAGCGCGGTTTCGTAGCGATGGTGCCCGTCGGCGATTAGGATCCGGTCCGACTCGAGCGCGCGCTGAACCGTCGCGATTTCATCGGCAGCCTCGATCGCGCGGAGTTCGTTGTGGATTCCCAAATCGTCGGTCGCCTCGATCAGGGCCGGACGCGCCGCAACTTCGGCGCGCAGCCTATTCAGCTCGGGATGCGCCGCGGGAAAGAGGCCGAAGATCGAGCTGATATTGGTGCGCGTGGCGGAGAGCAGCTTCAGGCGGTCTTCCTTGGCGGCTGGAAAAGTTTTTTCGTGCGGCAAGATTCTTCCGGGCGAAAACTCTTCGAGCCGAAAGCGCGCGACAAATCCGGTCCGCGCAAAAGCGCGCCCCTCCAGCTCGAACCGCTGCGTGTATTGGTAGATTGCCGGGCGCTCGGCGCGCTTCAGCACCCCGCATTCAATCCAATTGCGCAGAGTTGCCGCCGCCGAAGTGTAGCGATCTGAATCGCGCCCGAGTTCGAGCCGGACCACGTTGTGGGGGCTGCGGTCGTACAATCTTCGCTGATGGGCTTCGCTGATTATGTCGTAGGGCGGAGCGATTACGCGCGCGATGTCGCCGACCGCTTCCCGGTTGTAAAGGAGTGCCTGGAGCGGCTCGATCCGCGCCCTCAACTGATTCATTCCATCGCCTCTTCCGCAAGCGCGGCCGCGATTTGGCGGCGCGTTACCGCCCCTTCGCGGATTATCCGCCATTCGTTGCCGATAACTTCAACTACGGTACTCGGCGCCTGAGCGGCCAGGGTACCACCCTCAAGAAAGACTTTAACTTTTTGCCCGAGCGCCGCCCGCGCTTCCGCCAGTGTTCTGGCAGGCGCATGCCCGCTCAGATTGGCGCTGGTCGCGGTGATCGGGTTCCCAAATCCTGCCGCAAGCTCGTGCGCGATTCGATGGGACGAGACGCGCACGCCGACGCCGCCGCTCGGTCCCACCAGCTCGGGCGCGATATCGGCGCGCGCCGGCATCACCAGCGTGAGCGGCCCGGGCCACAGACTGTCGGCCAGGCGCCGCGCCAGCGGCGTGACCTCGCGCGCAAGCGCGAACGCGGACTCGGCGCTGGGCGCAATCAGGGCCACGGTCTTTTCCGCCCCACGCCCTTTCAGCGCGAACAGGCGCTTCAGCGCGGCCTTCGAAAACGGGTCGGCCCCGATTCCGTAAAACGTCTCGGTCGGATAGACGACCAGCTCTCCGCCGCGCAGCGCCGTGATCGCGTCGCTCAGCGTGTGAATTCTGCGGCGAGCCTGAGGCTGCTCTGCGGAGGGTCGAGGCAAGCGTTACTCCTGATGCCGCGGCGATTCAGCGAGGAGTCGTGGAAATCCGCGACAGGGCGCGATGGGCGATGTCGCGCCTCATATGTTTGCCCTCAAATTCTATCATCTCCGCCGCTTCGTACGCGCTGGAAACGGCAAGCTCCAGCGTCGGCGCCATCGCCGTCACCGCCAGCACTCTGCCGCCGTCTGTTACAAGCTGGCCGTCCTTGAGAGCGGTGCCTGCGTGAAAGACCTTCACGCGGACTTTTTTCGCCGCCCATCGGATCTTCGCTTCCGAGGGCTCGCCCCCTTCAATTTTTTCCAATCCCGCTATCGGAAGCCCTTTGCGATAGTCGCCCGGATAGCCTGACGAAGCGAGCACAACCGTCACCGCGCTTTTGGGCGAAAGAGTCACGGGTGCGTCGTCGAGCCTGCCTTCCGCGGCCGCCAGAAGAAGCGCGCCCAGGTCGCCCTCATAGCGCATCATCAGCGGCTGGCACTCGGGATCGCCGAAGCGCGCGTTGAATTCCACCACGTTCACATCGGACCCGTTCACCATCAGGCCGGCGTAGAGGAGGCCGCGAAACGGAATGCCGCGCGTGCGCATCTCTGCCAGGGTCGGCTGGATTACTTCCCGCATCACGCGGCCTTCGAGGCCGGCAGGAAACTGCGGCGGCGGCGAATACGCGCCCATTCCGCCGGTGTTCGGCCCTTTGTCGCCATCGAAGACCGGCTTGTGGTCCTGGAACATCCCGAACGGCACGGCATTGTCGCCGTCGCACAGCGCGAAGAACGACAGCTCCTCGCCGGGGAGGAACTCCTCGATAACAACGCGCCGCCCCGCGGCGCCGAACCTTCCCCCTTCCATCGCGTCGTGTATCGCGGCAAACGCGGCCTCCCGATCTCCGCAGATCGTCACGCCCTTGCCGAGCGCGAGGCCGTCCGCCTTCACCACGACCGGCAGCGGACACGAGGCGGCGTAGCGGCGGGCCGCGTCCGCATCGTCGAAGACCTCGTATGCGGCGGTTGAAACTCCCGCCGCCTTCATCACCGCCTTCGCGAACGATTTGCTGGTTTCCAGTTGCGCGGCCGCTTTTGTCGGCCCGAAGATTTTCAAGCCCGCCGCGAGGAACTCATCGACGATTCCCGCGCCCAGCGGATCGTCGGGTCCGACCACCGTCAGGTCAATCTTCTTGTCGCGCGCGAAGCCAACCAGCGCCGGAATGTCCATCGGCGAGATCGGCACGGGCTCGGCGACCTGGCCGATACCCGGATTGCCGCTCGCGCAGAACAGCCCCCATACGCTCTGGCTCTGATGAAGCCGCCAGCAGAGCGCATGTTCGCGTCCGCCTTTCCCGATGACAAGAACCTTCATGGCGATGAATCAGTGACGGAAGTGGCGCACGCCCGTGAAAACCATCGCCAGCCCGTACTTGTCCGCGGCGGCGATCACTTCCTCATCGCGCACCGCGCCGCCCGGCTGAGCGATCGCGGTCGCGCCCGCCTCAGCCGCGAGCGTGGGGCCGTCAGGAAATGGGAACAGCGCTTCAGAGACCAGCACCGAACCCGCCAGCGAAATTTTCAGGCGCGCGGCCTTTTCGCGGGCCGCATACACCGGGTCGATTCGCGAGGTGGCGCCGCCGCCGACCGCCAGCGTGCGATCTTCGGTCACGAACGCTATCGCATTCGATTTGATGTGCTTGCAGACCTTGATGCCGAAATCGAGCGCGCGATATTCCGCGTCGGTGGGCTTGCGCCGGGTGACCACCTTGCCCTCGCGCGGATCCTCGATCGCCAGGTCCGGCGTCTGAACCAGCAGTCCGCCCACGACCTTCTTGAGGTCGAACTCCTCGCGCGGCGCCCGCTCCGGATGAAAGCGCATCACGCGGCGGTTTTTCTTCTTGCGCAGGAACGCGATTACTTCATCCGGGAACTCCGGGCCGATCAGTACCTCGGTGAACAGTTCATCGACCGCGCGCGCGAACTCCATGTCCCAGGCGCGGTTGGAGATGATGATGCCGCCGAAGGGCGAGTCCGGATCGGTTGCGAATGCCTTGTCCCACGCGGCCTTGAGCGTCGGCCCGACGCCGACGCCACAGGGCGTGTTATGCTTCAGGATTGCGACCACGGCTTGCGGCTCACCGCGAAATTCCAGCATCAGGTTAATCGCCGAGCTGATGTCAAAGACGTTGTTGAACGAAAGCTCCTTGCCGTGGAGCTGCTCGGTCACTTCCAAGAACCGTCCGTACAGCGCCCCCTGCTGGTGCGGATTCTCTCCGTAGCGAAGACCCTGCTCGCGCGGCAGCGAGAGGCTGAAGGTCTCGCCCAGCGCCGAAGGCTCGCCCTCGCCCGTATGCGTTCCCATCCAGTTCGAGATGGCGACGTCGTAGGCCGTCACCCGCGCGAAGGCCTTGCGCGCAAGGCGCCATCGCGTCGCGGCGCTGACCGCGCCGCTGTACCGATTCATCTCCTCGACAATCGCGGCGTAGTCGGCGGGATCGACAACCACCGCGACATCCTGATGGTTCTTGGCGGCGGCCCTGACCAGCGTTGGTCCGCCGATGTCGATGTTTTCGATCGCTTCTTCCAGGCTTACGTTCGGCTTCGCGACCGTTTTCTCGAATGGATAAAAGTTCACAACCACAAGATCGATCGGTTCGATCCCATGCTCTGCCATCTGGCGCTGATGGTTGGAGTCGTCGCGTCTGCCGAGAATTCCCCCGTGAATCTTCGGATGGAGCGTTTTCACGCGTCCATCGAGCATCTCCGGAAACCCGGTGAATTCCTCGACCGCTTTGACCTTGACCCCCGCGGCTTCCAGCGCCGCCTTGGTTCCTCCGGTCGAAAGCAGCTCGACGCCGTGGCGGGTCAGCGCCTGCGCGAACTCGGCCAGTCCGCCTTTGTCGGAAACGCCGAGCAGGGCGCGGCGAATGTTGATTCTGTCTGTGCTCATTTCCCTTTTTTATCCCCGGCAGACTCGCGGCACGCGCTTTCCGACCGTGCACAACATCTCGTACGAGATGGTCTGCACGAGCCGGGCGACGTCGTTGACGCTGATCATCGCCTCGCCGGCCCCTCCCCACAAGATTACTTCGTCCCCGACCGACACACCTGGAATGTCGGTCACATCGATTGTCGTCAGGTCCATCGAGACCGCTCCGACCACCGGTGCGCGGCGCCCGCGAACCAGCACTTCGCCCCCGTGCTGAAGTCCGCGCTTGTAACCGTCGGCGTAACCCACCGGCAGAACGCCGATTACGCTGTCGCGAGTGGTCGCGAACGTGTGTCCGTAGCCGATGCCCGTGCCCGCACCCACCTTCTTGAGTTGCATCAGGCGAGTCTTGAAGGTCATCACCGGCCGAAGGCTTACTTTGTCGCGGACGGCGGCCACGGGCGGCAGTCCATAGATCGCGAGTCCCGGCCGGGCGAGATCGAAGTGCGAATCGTCGCGCAGCACGAGCGCGGCCGAATTTGCGACGTGCGCGATTTTCGGAGCGAAGCCGGCTTGCGTGAACGAAGCGAGCGCTGCCCTGAACACGCGCAACTGGGAATTGGTGACTTCGCTGGTCGGGTCGCCCGCATTCGCGAGCAGGGTGCATACGCCTTCCAGCTCAAGCGCGGAAGCTCCGCGCAATTGCTCGATCAGGGCATCGAGATCGGAAGGCATCACGCCGAGCCGCGTCGCTCCGGTGTCGATCTTGACGTGGATCGGAAACCGGACGCGTCCGGCGGACGATGCGGCCTCGTCGAGCGGAGCGATCAGCGAGGGATGAAAGACAAACGGCGTAAGGTCGAGATCGACGATCTCGCGCGCCTGCCAGGCAAAAAAGCCCGCCTGCAGAAAGATGCGCGCATCGAGGCCCGCCTGGCGCAGCTCGCGGCCTTCGTCGATCGTGGCTACGCCGAAATGGCGGCATCCCTCTTTGGCGAGCGTGCGTGCCACCAGCGTCGCGCCGTGCCCGTAAGCATCCGCCTTCACGACCACCATCAGCTCGCCGTGCGAGGCGGCAGCCTTGAGCGCATGGTAGTTCCAGCGCAACGCGTCGAGGTCGATCTCGGCGACAGTGGGACGTGCGCCGTTATTCGTTATCAAGGCTGATGTGCTTCCTTGCCCGCAAGCGCGCCATCGCAATTAAAACGCCCGAGCCTCAGTGAGTGGCCCGGGCGCATCGCGCTTCCCGACCCGTTCGCGCTTTATGGCTTGAGCCACTGCGAAATTTGCGCCCGTCGGCGGGCGCAATTCAGCTAACCATCGCTGGTCGGCACAGTCAATGAAACGATCGCGGCGGCTGTGGATTCCCGTTCTTTCGCCGATACCTGAAACGGATCGCGACGCCCGCGGCTTTCCTTATGCGCGCGGAGTGATATAACAAAAACCAGGCTGGGGGTGCGCCTTGGGCGCTGAGAATTCTCGGCAGAGAAAACCCCTCGAACCTGATCCGGGTAATGCCGGCGTAGGGAAGCCAAACGGCCGAACGATCGATGTTCGGCCGAAAGCCGCTTCCCCGGGCGCCCGGGAAGCGGCTTTTTCAATGGGATCGACCGAAAGCGCATCGCTCGCCATCACCCTCAACGGCGAACCATACCGCCTCGACGGCGAGACGCGGCTCGTCGCGCTCATCGCGAAGCTCGGCATGCGGCCGGCGCGGATCGCGGTCGAGCTCAACCGCGAGATCGTTCCCAAGTCTCAATATGAAACCACGACCGTGAAAGCGGGCGATGTGCTCGAAATAATAAATTTTGTCGGGGGCGGATGAGCGGCACGCGCGCGCTCCCGCATCGAAAAACCATGCTGCAGGACACTCCATTTAAACTTGCTGGCAGAACTTTCAAATCGCGCCTGATCGTCGGCACGGGCAAATACAGGGACTTTGCCGAGACTCGCAAAGCCGTCGAGGAGAGCGGGGCGGAGATGGTGACGGTGGCGGTCCGCCGCGTCAACATTACCGACCGCGCCAAAGAAAACCTTCTCGATTATCTCGATCCGAAGCGCTACCAGATTCTGCCCAACACCGCCGGATGCTACACCGCGGAAGAGGCTATCCGCACTTGCCGCCTCGCACGCGAAGTTGGCGTCGGCGACATGGTCAAGCTCGAAGTGATTGGCGACGAGAAGACGCTGTTCCCCGATGTCGCGGCGACCATCGAGGCCGCCAAGGTGCTGGTCAAGGAGGGATTCAAGGTCTTGCCCTATATCACCGACGATCCGGTCGCCTGCCTTAAGCTCCAGGAGATCGGATGCGTTGCGGTGATGCCGCTGGCGGCGCCGATCGGGTCGGGACTCGGCATTCGCAACCCCTACAACATCGCGATCATCGTCGAGCAGGCCCGCGTTCCCGTCATCGTCGATGCCGGCGTGGGAACGGCCTCGGATGCGGCGGAAGCGATGGAACTCGGATGCGACGGCGTGCTGATGAACACGGCGATTGCGGGCGCGAAGGATCCGATCGCGATGGCGCGGGCGATGCGGCTTGGAATCGAAGCCGGCCGGCTCGCTTATCTCTCGGGCCGAATCGAAAAGAAGCTCTATGCGACCGCGTCGAGCCCCATAACCGGAATCGTTCGGTGACCGGAGCTTGTCCCGGCAGGCCGCTTTTCGCATCTACCTGATCACGGACCGCAAAGCCGTCCGATCTGGAAATCTCCTCGAGGTGTGCGAAGCCGTGCTGCGCGCCGCCGCCGGCGCGGCGCCTCCCGGAACCGTCGCGCTGCAACTGAGGGAAAAGGACCTTGATGCGCGCGCGGTGTACGATCTGGCGTGCCGGCTGCGTGAGATCACCACGCGATTCGGAGCTCCGTTGCTCATCAATGAACGCGCCGATATCGCGATCGCATCCGGCGCCGACGGCGTTCATCTGCCTTTCGAATCGATCGGTGCGGGTGCGGCTCGCAAGCTGCTCGGCGCGGATCGGCTGATCGGCATTTCCACTCATTCAGAACCCGATATCGTGGCCGCTTCGCGCGAAGGCCAGGCCGATTTCGCCGTATTCGGCCCCGTGTACGAACCGCTCTCGAAGGCGGCCTACGGCCCCGTGCACGGACCTCATCGCCTGTTGCAAATCTGCAAGGCAGCGACGTTTCCAGTCTTCGCGCTCGGCGGCGTCACGCCCCGGCGGGCGGCCGAGCTGTTCGCGGAACCGGATGGAAGGCATCTGGCCGGAGTCGCGACTATCGGGTCGATCCTGGGCGCCGAGTCGCCTCAGGCCGCGATACGCGCGATGCTTGCGGCGGTCAGTGCGCCGCGGAATTCGTAGCCGCTTTCACGGCGGCAACCAGATCGGCGGAATTCGGCAATTGGCGATAAAAGGGCGACGTGAAAATCCATCGCACCGTCCCATTCGCGTCCATCACGAAAAAGGCCGGAATCGCGTTGTCGGGCTCGCCGTCGCGATGATGTTGCACGAGGCCGAGCGGCCCGAGCAGGGTCTCGTGCTCGTCGCTGAGCAGCGGGATGCGCGAGTGCAGGTAGCCTGAGAGCATCTTCGATCTCGCCGGCGGGTCGGCGCTGATCGCGACCACCTGCGCGCCGTCCTTCTCAAGCTCCGGACGGAGCGAATCGAGGTCCGCGAGTTCGTGCCGGGCGAAGGGGCAGAAGTCTCCTCGATAGACATAGACCAGAGTTGCTTTCGATCCGGGCGAAGCCGGACCGCCGCGAATCATGCCGTTCTGGTCGGGCAGCGCGAATGCGGGGAAACGTTCTCCTGTGGCAAGCGACAGGCGGTACGGAGGATTAAGCGTGCCGCGCAACGTGTAACTGACGAACCTTCCACCGCCGATTCCGATCGCCGCGCATGCCAGAAACGCGAGGATCGAGAGGCCAAGCTTCGCATGAGGCGACCAGATTCCCAGCGCGACACGAACCGCCATCAGCGCCGCGATCAACGCGATCGCGATCAAAAGATACGATTGCCACGGGTAACGGTCGTGAACTCCAAATGATTCCGCGGACCAGAAGTTAAGCAGAACCCACTCGTAAAGCCCGAAACCAAGCGCGGTCATCCCCAGCGCGGCCAGCGCCCGAAGCGGCTGAAACGGAGGCGTTACCCACACCTCCTCCAGCGGCAAAGCCCGGTCGTCGCCGGTCGAAGCGCTCTCGGACGGATCGCAAGCGCCGTCCGGCTTCCGCATCGATCGCTCCGGCACGCTCATCAGTCCGGCATCTGTTCCTTGAGCTGGGCGACGGTGAGAAACTCGACGCCGTTTTCCTTCCATTTGTCCCGCACCGTCTGCGCATCCGCACCCAGGTCGCCGGTTGCATCGGTCACAACGCTGAGTTTGGGGCCGATCCTGAGCAGCCCTTCAATCGCGTGAGCCACGCATATCTCCGTATAAACGCCATAGATGACGATGTCGCTGAAGGGTTTCAGGAGCATGCGCAGAATCGCGCGGGCATGCTGGTTTCCGATGAATATGTCGAACTCCTGTTTCTCGAAAACGATCTCACCTTTGTGATTCAGGATCGCCTGGATTTCCTGCGCGTTCAGCGGATGGTTGGGAATGTAGAGCGGATTAAGCGGCTCGGTCTCGGGAATTTTCTTCTGGCCCTCGGTGCCATCCATGCAGTGATCGTCGTACTTGCCGCCGTTGCGCTTGAGTTCAGGATCGGACGGAAAGTGGCGATCCACCGAGCATACGATGCGGACTCCCTTGTCGCGGGCAATCCTGGTGACCTCGGCCAGCGCCGGAATAATCCTTTCCGCGCCCGCAACGTACAAGGCCCCTCCCGGAAGCAGAAAGTCGCGCTGCGTGTCGACGTCGTAAAAGATGGTCGTCTCGGGTTGCATATTCGGTCACCAGGGACACCTGCGTCCTGCGCTGAGCTTGGTTTCAGTCTATTAGAATTCGCGGCGCGGTTGTAAACGGCGACGGCAAAGACCTGATGCGGGCGGTGCGGAGATCCGCTCTGAACGGGGCGCGCGTTCGGCCCCGGTATCCGGACTAAAAGTGGCCGGGCTCGTGCTCGCGGCGGCTGTCGCGTTCGAGCTGGACCGTCATGTGATGGATGTTGAACTTGCTTTGCAGGAGATGAGACATCTCCGAGAGCACCCGGTCCTGATCCGCCGCGCTCGCCACCACGCAATGCGCCGACAGCGCAATCTCGCGGGTGCTCAGGCACCATACGTGAAGGTCGTGCACTTCCTCGGCGCCCTGTACGGCGAGCAGATCTTCGCGCAATTGGTCGAGATCGATGTGCGCCGGCACCGATTCCATGAGCACGTCGACGCCGTCGCGCACGAGGCCCCACGAGCTGTAGAGCACGAGAGCGCCGATCAGAAAGCTGACCATGGGATCCGCCCGAGTCCATCCGGTGAAATACACGATCGCGCCCGCGGCAAGCACGCCGATAGACCCGATCAAATCCGACATCACGTGGACAAACACCGCGCGGATCGCCATCCCTCCCGACTTGCCTTCCGCGGTCATCCAGGCGGAGAAGGCGTTGACCACGATCCCGACGATCGCCACCGCCATCACCCCGAGCCCTTTCACGTCCTCCGGATGGCGCAGGCGGCCGGCTGCTTCGACCCAGATGAAGGCGACCAGCAGCCAGAGAAAAAGGCCGTTGATCAGCGCTCCAAGAATCTCCGCGCGCAGATATCCGAAGGTTTTGCCGGCGGTGGCGGGGCGGGTCGCGATCCACAGGGTCAGCAGGCTCAGACAGATCGCGGCAATATCGGTCATCATGTGCACCGCGTCCGACAACAATGCCAGGCTGTTGGTGACCCATCCGGCGGCCAGCTCCGCGAAAAAATACAACGAGGCTACCGCCAGCACCACGTAGAGCCGGCGCCGATCCGAAGCTACGGTCGCGCTTGATTCATGCGAATGCACGTGCGGTCGGAATCAGCCGGAAGGATGGCGGGGCGTTCTCAATCATACTGGATGAGCGACGACACACTGGTCGGCTCGAGTCGCGCTCGGCCTCCGAGCGCGGCCAACTCGATAAGAAACGCGCATGCCACCACACGTCCGCCCATCTTGTGCGCGAGCCGGACGGCCGCGGCGGCGGTTCCCCCCGTTGCCAGCAGGTCGTCCACGATCAGCACCCGCGAACCTTGAGCGATTCCATCCATGTGCATTTCGAGCGATGCGCTTCCATACTCGAGTTCATAAGTTTCGTCTATCGTCTCACACGGCAGCTTGCCCGGCTTGCGCGCGATAGTGAAGCCGACGCCGAGCCGGTAGGCAACTGGCGCGCCGATGATAAATCCTCGTGACTCGATTCCCAGCACCACGTCAACCGTGCCGAGGTAACGCTCCGCTATCTGATCGATTACCTGCGCGAAGGCGCGAGCGTTGCCGAGCAGGGGAGTGATGTCACGAAAGATGATTCCGGGTTTCGGGAAATCCGGAATGTCGCGGATAAACTTCTTCAACTCTTCAGTGGTCATTTTGTCGCTTTCTGCTTGATGCCGGATCGCTCTGAAATCGCGGCGGAGCATCCAGAATACCCGTGCGGGTTTGAAAGAACAATTTGGTAACTCGGGCGTAATCGGGCGGTCAGTTGGCGGTCCTCATCCTGCAAGGCCGCAGCCCGCGCGGGTTTCTCGTCGCAAGATTCAAGCTGCGGCGGCAGGAGCCTGCATGAAAGCCACAGATACGCCGTCGATCGGATCGACAATTCGCGCGATCAGCCCGCCCTGGATTGCCGGTTTCGGTTCGGTCGCCTGAAGGCCTCGCTCGCGAGCGACTGCCACCGCTTTTGCGGCGTCGATGCACATAAAAGCGAGCCCCCAGCATCCGGGGTTTTCTCGCGCGGGTGCGACCACTTCGATGACTGTGTCTTCGAGCTTGAAAAATGCCTGGCGCATCCCGCGTCCCGCCTCGCGGATACGCTTGCAGGGAAGGCCGATTGCTTCCTGCGACGCGATCGCATCTTCGAGCGACGGCGCCATCACGACGATATGATCGAGGTAGTCCGCCGAGTTCGGGTTCTCTCCGAATTCCCGCCGATACATCTCGCGGCGCGCGTCCTTGCTGGAAGAGACTTCTGTCGCCGCACTGAAGACCCCGGGCAGGCCGGGCGCCATCGCTTGCGTGCCGGCAGTCCCTCCGTGGACCGGCAACGCGGCATGGGAGGTGGAGCGGTCGATGCCGGTTGCTCCCCAGACCCATCCGGCCACTCCGCCGCCGCGCGCTGCCGCCCGCGAGATTACATCCGCAAGCGACCCCGGCTTGCCTTCCGTCGCGACGCACAGATCGAGTTCCACCGCGCCGGCCGCAAATCGCGCGAAACGGATTCCTCCGGCACGGACCTCGGATGAGATCGCGAATCCCGCGCGCGTCCATTTTTCGCGCGCTGCTTCGAGAGAAGGCGTGGCGATCAAAACGCGCTCGATGCAATCGATCCGCATTCGGTTGTTCCCTTGCCGAGCCTAGCCCGAACCGCGGATGCGATGCTAATAAAGCCGTCCCCTTGCGACGGCTGCCGGTTCTCCGGATGATTGCATCGGATCGAAGGCCGATGAGAATGCGATGAAAATTCCGTGGGAGAGCATTCAGAACGAGGCGCTTGATTTGCTGCGCGCGCTGGTCCGGCTCGATACCAGCAATCCACCCGGCAACGAGCGAATTGCAACGGACCTGATCGCCGACACGCTGGGCCGCCACGGAATAGACTTCGTGGTGCGCGAGAGCGCTCCCACCCGGGCAAACCTCGTGGCGCGGCTTGCCGGACGCGATCGCTCCAAGCCGGCGCTGATGCTCTCGTCGCATACCGATGTCGTGCCGGTCGAGCGGGCCGGATGGACACGCGACCCGTTCGGCGCGGAAATCCATAAGGGATGCGTATGGGGCCGCGGCTCGATCGACATGAAGTCGAAGGGCGCCATGGACATGGTTCTCGTTACCGCGCTGAAGCGCGCGGGAGCGACGCCCGACCGCGACATCGTGCTTGCCGCCGTCGCCGACGAGGAGGCCGGATCGGACATGGGGGCCAAATTCCTGGTGGAGCGGCATCCGGAGCTTATTCGCGCCGGATGGGTCCTCAACGAGGTGGGCGGATTCACGCTGCACGTCGGAAATCGCCGCCTCTATCCGATCCAGGTTGCGGAAAAGGGATTTGTGACCGTGAAGATGACGGTGAATGCGCCGCCGGGACACGGTTCGATGCCGCGCAAGGATACCGCAATTGGCAAGATCTCCGCGCTTATCACGAAAATTATCGAAACTCCGATGCGCCGGCGGGTGACGCCGCTGATGCAGCGGACGCTGTCGGAACTCGGCCTGCCGGAGGATGACCCGGGTCCGCTTCTGCGTCCGATGCTTTCCAACACCGTGTCGCCGACCATCCTGCGCGCCGGCTATAAGGACAACGTCATTCCGGGTGAAGCATCGGTCGTGCTCGATGGCAGAACGGTTCCGGGCGAAGATCCGGAGAGCTTCATGGCCGAGTTGCGAAAGATTGTCGGCCCGGAGCCAAAATTCGAGCTGATTAAGACGGCGCCTCCCGCCGAAACCAACATCGATACCGATCTCTTCAAGCTGATATGCCGCCGCGTCGAAACCGCCGATCCGGGCGCGCACGCGATCCCCTGGATGACGCCGGGCGCCACCGACAACAAATTTTACGCGCGGCTCGGAATGCAGTGTTACGGATTCGGTCCGGTCAGGCTCGCGCCGCACATGCCGTTCGGATCGCTATTCCACGGCAACGACGAGCGAATGCCGATTGACGGGTTCTTCTGGGGGCTCAAGGTTTACGCGGAAGTGGTGCTGGAATTCGTGGGCCTGAAGTTTAGCGACATTTTCAGTTGAAGTCCCGGACATTGTCGGGGACGAATCGAAACTCGCGCGCTCAGTTCGAGGCCTGCTGGTTCTGCGGCATGAAGCTCACCAGCAGGCGGGGAGGGCTGTCCAGCGGCACCACCGAGACATCCGCCAGAGGGACGGTGTTCAGCGTTACCGTGGTTTCGTGGGGACCGGCGGTGACGTCGCAGTCCCGGAAGATGGAGCGATCGAAGACGATGTGAGTTTGGACGGTCTTGTCCGGAGTCACATCCTTGAGCGTAAGGATCGCGGAGGAAAATCCCGATCCATTCTCGACGCGCTTGTTGTACGCGACCGGCCCGGAAAGGTCGAGGATAACCGACATCGGCGGATTTGCCTGCGATAGCCGAATGTCCTTCAGAGTTGCGGGTCCCGGTGTTGCGGCGGGCGTCTTGCTCTCGGGGCGATCCAGGATCGGCAATCCATCGGCACCGTATGCCGACGCCGTCTGCCGGGCGATTGCCCCAAGCGAACCGGTGGACGGAGCCGCGGGCGCGGCGGATGCGCCGGGGAGTGGGCCGTCCGTCGCATCGCGCTGGCGCACGACGACGTTTTGCCCCTGGTCGTTTTGCTGGCCGCCGTAACCGGTTTCAGCCAGAACCAGCGGCAACGGATCTTCTTCGGTATCGACCGGTTGATTGAGCTTCTTCAGTTCCGCCTTGGCCTTGGAGGTGTAAGGGGTGTTTGGATAGTGGCGGACGAGCGCGGTGAATGCCTGCGCAGCCGAGTATTTCTTGCCTTCCTTTTCAAGCGCCTGGCCGAGCTCGAACAGCGCATCCGGCGCGATCGGCGTGTCAGGATATTTCTGCATCAATTCCGCAAGCCGAGATTCGGCGGCGCGGAAATTCGCGCGTTTGAAATAGTAGTTCCCCACCACCATCTCATGACGCGCCAGCATCTCGCGGCACACGTTCGCGTTCTGGCGCGCCAGTTCGGCGAATGAGCCTTCAGGAAAACGCTGCTCGATTATTTCGAAATGCTTCAGCGCCTGTTCGGTCTTGGTCTGGTCCTGATCCTCGCGGCCGATTTGGTCGAAGTAGGCCATCGCGATGTAGTAGCTGACCAGGTCGAGGTTCTTGCTGGTCGGATGCATCCGCTGGAAATCGTCCAGAGAGCCGATCGCCTCCGCGTAATCCTTCATCTCGTAGTACGCCAGGCCGATCTTCATCTCCGCGTCTTCCGCGTATGGACTGAACGGGTACTTGTCGATGACTAATTGATAGTTCTCGATCGCGGCGTTGAATTCGTGATGGGCAAAGTTGGCCTGGCCCTGCTGGTAGTAGTCCTCGCCGGTAGGCGCCTTGCGGATCGAACACGCCATTACCGGCACCAGACAAAGGGCCAGTATTATCGGCAGCAATCTGCGCATCAGACCGTTAGTCCAAAACAGGTTAAACAACCGAGGAAGGCAATGCAAATCAGGCCTGTGCAAAATGTAACAGCGTATTAAATCAGCGGCCGGCCGGTAACGAATTTTTTATTTGACAACGGTCTTTCGATACGCTCGTGCATAAACGGTTTTGCCGGATGCCGCGAACTTGCGCCCAAAACCGGTGCTGAGCTGCCCCGGCACGGGTTCGGAAGAGGCGACGAGCTCCGACGCGTCCAGCATCGCGAAGATCTCGCGCGCATATTCGGCGACATCCGTTGCCACGTACAGCGCTCCGCCTTCCACGAGCGTCCGGGTCAGGCTGGCAACGAAGTGGGGCGTGAAGAGGCGATGCTTATGATGGCGCTCCTTCGGCCATGGGTCGGGGAAGTAGATGTGGTAGGCGCTCACGCTCTCAGGCGCGAGCATCAGGTTCACCAGCGTTCGCCCGTCCATCCGCACCACGCGCAGATTGGGCAGGTCCGCGTTCCCGCATCGAACCGCCAGCATCCGCGATACGATCGCGGACAACTCGACCGCGAGAAAATTGCGATCGGGAAACTCAGCCGCACGCGCGACAATAAAGTCGCCTTTTCCCGCGCCAAGTTCCACTTCCAGCGGCGCGCGGCTGGCGAAGATCGCGCCGGCATCGATGGTGAAGACGTCGCCGCCGGGCTGAACCAGGACCGAGCCTGCCGCCCGCTGTGCTTCCGGCCGCCTCCAGACCTTCGCCGCCTTTCGAAGTCGCGCCATCGTGGGCTCAGATTAATGACCAGGGGCAAAGCGGCAAGCAATCAGACGAAGCCACGATCGGGTAGCTGAACGAATTGCGCACCGGATCAATCCGGCCGTGCCAGGAAAGCCTCGACGCGCTCGATGAGCGATGCGAGCGCGGAGTCATCGGATGCTCCAGCGGTCGCTTCCGATGCTTGATCGTCAAGAATCGGCTCGCGCGGCATCTGCCGAAGCGCCATCGCACTGGAAGTCGCATCCCAGGCGAGCCCCCTGAACGCCGCCAGCCGGCTATCGTCCCGGTCGCTCTGAGAAAGATCCTGATTGGAGCCGAATGGACGAATCGCGTCCCCCAGACGCGGGAGCAGGCGGGAAGACATCGCGCGCACCCCATCGAGCGCATCGCGATCGGGCGCGAAGATGCCCCATTTGTTCGGCCGCGCGTTCGCTTCGCCAGCGGAGAGGCGTGCGCGCATCGTTTCGATGATCGCTGCCATCGTGCCGATACGATCGCTTGTTGGCCCGACGGAGCCCGCGACACGCGCGATGCACGCGGCGAGGCCCAACAGGAACTCGCACTTCGCAAGGCCGTTGATTGCCCTCTGATGCATCGCATGAGCTGCGGCGCCCGATTCCGCGTACAACGCGCCCGCATCGGCACTTTCTCCGCACAGGAATACGCGTTCCCATGGTACCGCCACATTTTCCAAAACCGCGGTGCATTGGACTTGATCGAAGCGCGACGACAGCGGATAGCCGAGCCGTCCGCGCGGCTCGATGGAACCGGTTTCGCAGACGAGCTTCAGGCCTTTCGTATTGCAGGGAACCGCGAAGGCGAGCGCGGGTGCCGGCGGCGTTCCAGGCTCGAGTATCGCAGCCGGAAGGACGATAAGTTCTTCGGCGATCGCCGCAAGCCCGCCCGCCGCGAGCGATCCTTCAACCACAATTCCGGCACCGGATTTTTCGATCAATTTCAGGCCAGTTGCGGCCGCGGGCGGCGCGGCCTGAACGGGGGGATTGATTGCCAAAGCCGCGCACCAATCGTGGCTTCGGCTTTCGAGGTAGTAGTTGCGAATGTTGTCGCCGTAGCGCGAACCGGCGGCCGCGAAGAGTTGCTGAGCCGCCGCCGTCGCCGCAATCACCGCGTTCGCACGATCGGGCGTGTCGGCAATGAAACCGCATCCGTAGTCCGCCCACGCCTTCGTCATCCTGGCCCGTCTGCGCAAATCTTCCGCGCTCGCCGGCTGGATAAACGACATCGCGGCTCGTCCGCCGTCGTCGATGCGAAATGTCATCGCCTCCGGCCGCTCCATCTGCATGTCGTACAGCGATGCAATCGCGCGCGCGGAATTGGCAAGCCGGGGATGCGCGATTGTGTCGCGCGCGCGTTCACCATCGATCCATAGCTCCGCGTTGAGCCTTTTGAGTGCGGAGAGATAGTTGTTGCCCGACCGTGCGCCCATCTGAGAAGCCTTTACGAGCTTGCCGTTTCGCTTATGAAAATTAAGCACAGCGGCATCCGCCCCGCATCTACCGCGGTTTCGGAAACGGCGGCCCGCGATTCAGCTTGACGCGTCAGGCGTTCAGGTCCTAAGCTCGAAATTATTCAGGCTGTGGCCGAGCTCCCAAGAATTATTCCGATCTTTCCGTTGCCGAACCTGGTGCTGTTTCCGGGAATCAGGCTTCCGCTGCATATTTTTGAACCGCGCTATCGCCGGATGGTTGCGGATGTGGCGGACGGAGACCGTCTTGTCGGGATGATCCTGCTCAAAGGCGAATGGCAGCGGAACTACGTGATGGAGGAGAAGTACCACAGCTATCCCGACATTTTTGAAATCGGATGCGCGGGCCGAATCGACGAGATGGTGCAGCTTCCGGATGGTCGCTACAACCTTGTGCTCCACGGGCTTTCAGAGTTCCGCGTGCTGCACGAGATACGCGAGCGCCCTTACCGGCAGGCGGAGGTGAACTGGTGTCCGGTCTCCCGCGAATCGCTCGAGTGCGACTCCGAAACCTTGGAAGGGTTGAGAGAGGTGCTGTTCAGCTACTTCGGACCGCCCGCGCAGGAAGCATGGCGCGCGCTGGTTGACCAGCGAGGGCTTACCGGGGCCGAGCTGATAAATTTCCTTTCTTTTCATCTGGATGTTACGCCGCTCGAAAAGCAGACAATCCTCGAGGCATTTGCCAATCGTGCGGATTGCCTTATCGATGTGCTAAGCTTCAAGCTTGAGGAGCGGAAGCTGGGACGCGGCGGTACCGGCGGTGGAAACACCGATACTTTTCAGTAGGTTCAAAGAATAATCTTCCCGGAAAATTGAGGGTTTCTGAGGCTCGGCATGGCGCGATCGGGGCCACGTCGGGATGGGGCGGAATGTCGCGAAAACGCGAGGATATGCCGCAATTCGTTTAAATTTGTGGAATCAGACACTTTTGCGAAATGCGCAATCAATCGCGGAATGCGAAATTCATGCTGGAATTTTCAACAAGTAGCGTGGCTAATTCGTCGAGATTCGTTGGAATCCTCACAGGCGCCACTGCCTAAAGATGAGGCACAATTATTGCTTAACATTGTCGCAACCGTGAAAGGGTAAAGTTCAATGCCCTTTGTCATCGACCGCAGAAAGGCGCCGACAACGGGTACGTAAAGACAGGCTGATTATCATGGAATGGGAAAACAGTTCATTGGGTTCATTGTTTGTTCCGGATGTGCTCACCCCGGAGCAGTTTTACGACAGTCGGCGTGATGACAGCACGATCCGTCCCGTAAAGAAGCTTATGATGGCGATTCTGGAGGACGCGTTGCGATGCTTTCAGAACAATGCCGACGCAAAAAGTGGAGCGCGCAAGCGGCTCTTCCAGGAGGCCGAGACCTGGCTCTGCGGCGAAGGCGGTGAAGGCCCGTTCTCGTTCGAAACCGTCTGCGAAACGCTGGGAATCGAGCCGCAGTTTTTGCGCCGCGGTTTGAAGGAATGGCGCAGTCAGCAGCTTGCGGGTATCTCGACCCGCCGGCTGGCCCGCCGATCGCCGGTCGTGCGCAGCGGGCGTATCAGCGCGCCCTCACGGCGCGACAGCAAGCGAGCCGCGCGCGCATAACCTCGCGGCAACAGGTCCGCCCAAAAGCAAAAGCGGCACAGCGCGTATCACATACGCGTTGTGCCGCTTTTTTTCTGATGGAAATATTACGTGCAAGCGCGCAACGGACTCTTCACCCGTCGCGCGCCTGCAATCGAAACAGCCGGGCTACTTCGCCGGAGAGGGAGCCGCGGCGGGCGCCTTTGCCGCCGCTGGTGATCCCGGAGGCGGAGGAGGCACATAGCCCTTCGGCTGGCTTGCCACCCACTGTTCGCAAGCCGGAATGTCCTCCTGTGACACCGAAAGCTGCTGCATGATCTGGGCATCAGACCATCCATGCACCTTTAGCTCGTGAACACCTGGGCATTTCACGCGAAGATTGAAATCGCGCATACTGTCGCCGGCAGTGCTCGCAGTTGTCGTCGCTCCTCCCTGCGCCGCCTGGCTCCCCGCGCTTGCACCACCACCATTCTGGCTGGCACATCCAGCGACCAGGAAAGCCAGCCCTGCTGAGGCCAGCAACAACCCAATGGTCAGTCTCATGGCATCCTCCTTCACTCTAGGGGCCTCCCCCGAAACCAGGCCCACGACGGGAAATCCGCCACCCAAGTCAAAGCAGCGTCAAAATACACCGATTAAAGGATTTAGCAAACCCCCCGTAACATGCTCATAAGGTTTGGAAAACCACCTTATTATCACGTTCAAATTTGCGCGCTCGCCCCTCGATACAGGAAAGTTGCAGGTGCGCGAGGGTCTCAAAAGTGGCAGCCATCACGTGAAATATGGGTCTTTCTTCCCCGCCGAACACCTCCTGCGCCACTTCGAATGCGGTTTTTGGCCGTTTCTTCACCAGGTCAAGCATTTCGGCCTCGCGATAGCGATGATGCTCGATAATCTGGTTGGCGCGATGTCGATGATCGCTGTACACGCCGCCGTGCGCCGGTAGCACCGATTCTACATCGTAGCGCTGAACCTTTAATTGCGAATTGATGAAATCTCCCAGCGGATTGCCGTCGGGATTGTCCGGATAGATTCCAACGTGCGGCGTGATCTTCGGGAGCAGATGATCTCCAACAATCAGAATTTTCTCTTTACGCAAGTATACGACGTTATGGCCCGGCGAATGGCCCGGCGTCCAGATGAATTCCAGCGTGCGCTCGCCAACCTTCAAAACGTCCCCGTCCTTGATCGCATGGTCGGGCTCCGTCACCGGACTGTACATCTCCGTGCCCATCCACATCGGACGCATCCCCGCCGCCGGATACTGTTCGATCGGAAAGCCGTGCATCTCGAAGAACGCGCGCGATTCCGGCCGTTCGCCCGGCCCCATCCTGCCGAACATCAGCATCCGCCCGGCGCGCTCCGCTTCCAGCGGATGGACATAAGTCTTTGCGTGGCTGCGCCGGCGAATCACGCCCGAGGCGCCAAAGTGATCGATATGATGATGGGTTGCGATCAGCACATCGAGATCTTCGATCTTGATTCCGACCTGCCCGAACCCGTCCTCGAGCGTGCGCATGCTCTCCGGCGAATTCATCCCCGTATCGATCAGCGTCCACGCGCCGTGACAATCGATCAGGTACACATTGATGATCGTCGGGCGCATCGGCAGCGGCAGGAAGATCTCGTAAATTCCGGGATGGACTTCAACGACTTTCGACATCGCGTGAGACTCCGAGCGGCCGGCTTCGCATGGCGAGCGGCGATTGCGATCCGGCTCCCGTCGAGCACGTGAGCGCCGGCTCCTGTTTCGGCGACGCAGGATTCGCCGGCCCTGGCGGGCGTTCGCTCATTCGTGCAGTTCGTCTTTCACCTGGAACGTGGCCTTGATCTTCACCTTCCAGCGCACGACGCGATTGTTCTCGATCGCCGCCGAAATGTCTTCGACATGCGCCGTGTGGATGCCCGAGATGGTCACCCCGGCGCGCGCGATCGCAATCTGAACCGCGTCTTCAACCGAGTTGGAGGAGATTCCCGTGAGCTCGATCGTCTTTTCGACCATATGATTTCGCCTTCCCCGCGGCCTTGCGGAAACTCCGGTTTGACGATTCGCTCCGCGCGGCGCTAGGTTGTGCTTGCTGATAGCTTACGTGGATCGGAGAAACAAGGCGAGGCGGTCTCCGCTCGCCTCGCCGTGCCCGCGGCAGGACCAACGTTGGCTCTGAAAATCGAATCGCCTGACTCCGAGTCAGGCCTGACCGAATTCATCGCCTTCCAGGACTCCATCCGTCCGGAACTGACCGCCCGATGGCCGGCGCCGTTCGAGATGCAGCTTCCGCTCATGACCGGCGCAAGCGCGCTCGCGGCCGGCAAGACCATGAAAGCGTTTGCCGCGCGCGAGGCCGGGGAAATTCAAGCGCGCGTCCTCGCGTTCGTCGATCCCGCTTACGCGCGCCGATGGAACGACAAGCTCGGGCATCTCGCCTTCTTCGAAGCCCGCCCCGCCGCGCATCGCGCGACGCGCGAGCTGATGGACGCGGCCTGCCAATGGCTGCGCGATCGCGGCTGCGAAGCCGCCCGCGCCGGATTCTTTCTCCCGATCGAGATGCCGTTCGTGATCGACGAGTACGATGCGCTTCCGCCAAACCTGCTGCGGCAAAACCCCGGCTACTATCACGCGTTCATCAAGGATGCCGGCTTCGAATGCGAGAAAGGCCTGGTCGATTACAAGATCCGCGTCACGCCCGAGCTGGTCGCGCGCTACGAAAGCGCGCTCGAAGCCGCGCGCCGTGGCGGCTTCGAGATCGTGCCCCTGAAGGACATCGCCCCCTCCAGGCGAGTGTCCGAATTCGCGCCGGCCTTCAACGAGGCATTCTACAATCACTGGGGATTCATCGCCGCCAGCATCGAGGCCTATGCCGAGATGCTCGTGTACTTCGAGATGCTTGGAGCGCTGGAGACTTCCGTAATCGCGTATCGCAATGGCGAGGTCGTCGGCACTCTCGTAGTCGCGCCTGAAGAGACCGCGCACGCGGTCCTGAAACCCGGCCGCACTCTGGACGATTCCGAGAAGCTCAACTTTCTCGGCATCGGCGTGCGCGAGCCGGCCCGCGGACGCGGCGTCAACCTCGGGATGGCATCGTATGCGTATCTGAAGCTGATCGAACGGGGCGCGAAATATCTGAGCTACACGCTCGTGGTCGATGACAACTGGCCCTCGCGCCGAACCGCGGAAAAGCTCGGAGCAAAGGTATGCGCGAATTACGCAGCCTACCGCCGCAACTTCCGCCGCTAACGAGAACTTCGGCCCGCGAGACAGATGGACCCCGCGCATCGCAACGAAAATCGAACTTCCGGTCACAGCCGGCCCGCGGCGTGCGATCGAGAGATGAACGTTCGCGAGAAAAGAAAAAGGGCGCGATGCCTTTGGCGTCGCGCCCTTTGAACCCTCCTCGAAAGCCGCTCAGACCTTAAGGATGCTTTCCGGATGCTGCTCGTTGGGGTCGACGCCCGGCTGCATCTCGTAAAGCACCGACTTGTCCACGATTAGCTGTCCGTCGTCGCCGAGCGAGATCTTGAAACGATCCATCGGACGCGGCGCCGGCCCCTCGAAATTGAGCCCGCTGATGTAATAGCCTGACCCGTGGCACGGGCATTTGAACTTCTGTTCGGCCTTGAGCCATCGCGGAGTGCATCCCAGATGGGTGCATTTGGCGAAGATCGCGTAGAACCCCGCCTTGGTCCGCACGATCCAGGTTCGATATTGCTGCTTGAACCGCTCGCTGACTTCTCCGATTACGTAGTCGCCGGGATAGCCCGCGCTGAACTTCGAGGGAGGCAAAAACAGCACCCTCGGGAAAGCCGAGCGGACCGCGGCGAGCAATCCGATTGTCGCGAACGCCCCAAAACCGCCCCATCCGAGGCGGCCAAGAAAATCACGCCGGCTCCACAGGGACCCGATTTCGGCCTTTTCCTTCTCCCGGCGCGCGCGTTCTTTCGCTTGTTCTTCGGCGCGCCATTTCGCCAATTCGGCCGGATCAGTTGGTGCCTTTTCCTTCGGTAATGCAGCAGCCATCGAGACGCCTTCGAACCTCCCGCAAGCTCCGGGACAGATTAGCCAGCCCTCATCCCATTTGACGCTTCAGATTAGAAAAAATTCTAACTTGGAAGAGCAGACGATTTCAATGGCGCGGAACCGCAAGCGCGCGAACCCCGATGCTCAATGCAGCACCGGCTGACTGGCTCCGGATCCTTTCGCCGCCGATTGCGATGGAGTGGTCGAGCTGACCGGCGCCTGGAACGGAGATCGAATCACCGTTTCCTGGCGGACCGGTTTGGTGGTCTCCTGGATATCGTCCGGCAGCGGCAATTCGGTGATTGGCGGCAGCCGATCCTTCTCCGCATCGGTGTTGGCGCCGAGCACCGGAGCAACCGGACTCTTGTTGGCGAGATAATGCAGCGGCCGCGACACACCCCATTCGAGCATATAGCCGATCGGCCTGAGCCCGTAGCTTACGATGTTGAGAAGCTGCGAATCCTGATCGTCGTATTCGGTCGGATCCTGCCGATCCATCTCGGAATACTGCGCATGGACGAAAGAAGGCGCGACAAGTAGCAGCGCAGCTACCAGCGAAAATATTACCCGCCGCATACGTCAACTTTGGTCCCTATCATTGCCCGGTGTCAACCGCGCCCGCAAGTATCCGGCTTGCCTTCCCGGTTCAGCGGCGCAATTGTACGTCTGATGATTCGCGGGCGGGGGAGTCTGATTCGCGCGGCGGTTGTTGTTTTTGCCGTCGCGATTGCGGCGCTGTTCGCTGTTCGGGGAACTTCGATTGCCGCTGCGCCGGCCGGCGCGATCGTATTCGTCGGCACCGACAACAATATCCATTACGCCCCCGATGCCGCATCGAAGCCCGAATGCCTTACCTGCCCCGCCAGGGGCGCGCAGGTGCGCCGCGACGGCGGCGGCTTCACTCCCGCGTCGTTCCGGCCGATCGAGGAGACGGCCCCGAAGATCGTCGGATACGGGTGGCCGACCTTTTCTCCCGACGGCAAACGAATCGCCTACTCGTCGGTATCGCGCGGCCCCAAAGGCGAATCGTTCGGAGTGTGGGTCTATGATCTTGCGCGCCGCCAGGCCGCCGAAATTTACGAAAGCAGAACCGAGCGCGCCGTCTATATCTGCTGGCTCAACGACAACAAGCACATCTCGTTTCTTCTCGACGAGCCCGGCGGACTCAGCCTGATGCTTTCCGAGGCGCGGGAAGGCGCGCCACTTCGGATCGTCATGACAGGTATTCCCCTGTACTTCGATTGGGCTACCGACGGCCACCGGCTGGTTTTTCATACCGGCGGCTCCGACACGCATTCTGCCGAACAGGTCGCGATGCTTTCGATGACGGAGGCAAACCAGCAGATCGACAAGGTGCTGTCCAGCGGCCGTACCCCGTTCAAGACTCCGTGCTGGTCGCCCGACGGAAAGCATCTCGCCTTCATCGCGAATTTCCACGCCGAATCGAACCTGGTCGTGGCCGATGCCAACGGCGACCACGCCCGTTCGATCGTCAGTCTGCCGGTGGGCGACAACAGCCTGGTATGGTCGCCGGACTCGCGGCATGTCGCGTACGCGACCACGGTGGTTCCGCACGAGCCCACCTACCGCGGGATCAAGCTGGTGGATATCGACGACGCGAGCTCGCGCGACGTCACGCACGATGAGGTTGCGGCGTTTTTCTTCTCGCCTGACTCGCGCTACCTCGCGTACATCGGAGCGCCGTCGGACAAGCCCTATTACGTGTGGAACGTGGCGGATCTGAAGACCGGCAAGATCCGCGATCTGGGCCGCTTCCTCTCGACCCAGGAAGAATCGGTCGCCTACCGCTTCTTCGACCAGCTCGCACTGTCGCATTCGATCTGGTCCACCAACTCCGACGCGATCATCTTCGCGGGCGTGCGATTGCTGGTCGAGCCGGACCAGGAGCTTCATGACACTCCGCCGCCATCCGTATGGGTTGCGCCTATCGATGGGAGCGAATTCAAGAGAATCGATGAAGGCGTGCTCGCATTTTACGCTCCCGCCCGGAAGTAGTGGCCGGACGACGCTATGAATTGAAAGCCGCGACCCGGGCGCTCACTCCCACCGGCGGTTTTCTCAAAGGGTTCGCGTTTTCGCTGAATCCGTACGTCGGATGCGCGTTCGGCGCGGGCGGCGGATGCCCCTTCTGCTACGTGCGGATGCTTCCGGTTGCGCGCGCCGAACATGGGCGATGGGGCGAGTGGGTAATCGCGAAATCGAACCTCCCCGAGCTGCTCGAAAGGGAGCTTGGCGCACTCGAAAAATCCGGACGGCTCAACTCCGCCACCGTCTTCATGTCCTCGGCGACCGATCCTTATCAGGGAATCGAAAGGCGCCTTATGCTGACGCGCGGCGCGCTCGAGGCTTTCGCACGCCGGCGTGTGCGCAGGCTCCTCGTGCAGACCCGAAGTCCGATCGTCGAGCGCGATATCGATCTGCTGCGCGCACTCGGCGAGTCCGCAATCGTCTCGCTCACGCTCGAGACCGATGACGAATCGGTGCGCCGCGCGCTTGCGCCCACCTCACCCTCGGTCGAGCGGCGGCTGAGGACCTGCGAGCGCCTGCGCGCCGCGGGCATTTTCGTGCAAATCGCGATCGCGCCGATGATGCCGAACGATCCTGAACGCTTCGCGCGAATCGTCGATGCGGCCGCGGATCGGGCCGTCGTCGATACGTTCTTCGCCGGCGACGGCTCAGGCGGCCGCCGTTCGCGCGCGCTCGGGATGGGAGAGCTGTACTCCCGGCTTGGCTACGCTCGATGGTTCAGGCCGGGCGCCGAGCGCGGCCTGGTTGCCGCGCTGAAAGCCCGGATGGGCGAGGATCGCGTGCTGTTCAGCCGCGAAGGATTTTCCGCGGTGTAAACGCGCTAGCCCCGGGCCGGGGCTTTGCCGCAGACGTACACCGACGCCGCGATACCAAGGATGGTCACTCGCAGCATCTTCTCCACCGCGACAGCGCCGCGATCCGCCAGATCGCGCATCAGCCGCCACTCCGACGTGAGCAGCACCATTCGGCCTCCGGGCGCAAGCACCCGATTCATCTCCGCGATCCAGTCGCGATAGTGCCGCCGGTTCTCGGCGTGCGATCCATGCTTGATGCCCCACGGCAGATTCGTCACGATCTTTGTCACGCTGGCGTCGGCCAGCGGTATCGTCGCCGCATCCCAGTCGCCGCGAAGCTCGATCGGTTTGTAGCGCGGCCCGACATTTTCCGACGCGGCGCGAATCGCCGCCGGGTCGCGATCGCTGCCGATTAGGTTTCGGTAGCGTCCCAGATGCGCGCGCTCGATCAGCACCGTTCCCGCGCCGCAGAAAGGATCGAGCACGACATCGTCGTCGCGCGGCTCCGACAGCCACGCCATCGAGGCCGCGATCGCCGGACGCAGCGATCCCGGGCGATGAGCGGTTTTGTACTCGCGATGGCGCATCCGCTCGTCGCTGAGCCGCACCGCGATCAGAAGCTCCGCGCCGATTTGGGTAATCCAGAATTCAACGTCGGCGGCGTCTTCATCGAGGCGCCAGGTATGGTCGCCGCGTTCGATTATTCCGTGCTCGATGGCGCGTTTCAGATCGATGCGCCGATATTCATGATCGCCGGACTGGCGCGCGATTACGCGAAACCTGAGCCGCCGTCCGGCTCTGGCGCCCGGCTGAAACGAAACGCGCGCGCTCAGCGCCTGCTCGACGAACGGAGCCTCCCGCGCCGCCGCCCTTATCTGGTCGAGCGCGGATGCGCCCTCGTCAAGGTTGAAGCGGCATCCGGCCAGCGCGAACACGTCCTCGCAGCATCGCAGGTTGCGCAGCGCCTCCGCCCTCGGCGCCCCGAAGATGCACATCCCGGCGCGATCCGGCACGACCCGCCGCGCATATTCATGCGCCGATGGCACTCGGAATTCGATCTCGCTCCACGCGACCGGTTCGAAACCGGGCTGAGTCTGCGCGATGAAAAGGTTGGGCCCGAAGCGGAACGGACGGGGATACTGCGTTCCCCGTCCCTCGTGCCTTCGCTCCGGCTTTGCGCGGTTCATGGTCTGATCCCGCGCGGACAAGGAATTGCCGGGCGGATCGCGCTCACTTCGAGCGCGAGAGATACTCCCGGGTCTCGGTGTTGATCGTGATCGTATCGCCTTCGGCGACAAAGTGCGGCACCTGGATCACCAGTCCGGTTTCCAGCGTCGCCGGCTTGAGCGTGTTGGTCACCGCCGCGTTCCTCATCCCCGGATCGGTCTGCACCACTTTCAGGCTGACCGTCTTCGGCAGCGTCACGTTGAGCGGCGTGGTTTCGTAAAACTCGACCTCGACTTCAAGGTTCGGCGTAAGAAAGCCCGCGACGTCCTCGATCAGCTCCTTGGGAATAGTGATCTGTTCGAACGTCTCCGTGTTCATGAAGTGAAAGTCGTCGCCATCCTGGTAAAGAAACTGCATCGTCTGCTGGTTCAGGATGATGCGTTCGACGCGGTCTTCCGATCGGAACCGGTTTTCGGTCTGCGATCCGGTCTTGATGTTGCGCAACTTGGTCTGAACCATCCCGCGCCAGTTTCCGGGCGTGATGTGCGTGACGGTCATCACCCGCCACAGGTCCTTGTTGTACTCAAGCACCATTCCGGCGCGGAGTTGCGTCGCTTGAATCAGCATCGTCTGTTCACTCTCGATGAAGGGGTTAAGTAGCTAAATCTAACCAAGCCGTCGGAGCCGGGCAACTGACCCGTCAGGGCGCCGCGCGGTAGGGATTTACCGCATAGGGAGAGGGTGGCCGTGCGTACGGGTTGTTGTACATCGTGGTCGATCCGCTCAAATCTATCGGTAATTCAATATAATCACTGCCGGCACCGTACGCACGGATCGCCGCGCCGCGTCCGCCCGTCAACGCAAAGACCACGTCAAACGGGCTGAAAACTCCGGTCGACACGGCGATCGGCGCAACCGCGCGGCCGTTTATGTAGATTCCCGCCCGGCGGACTCCCGGACCCGTGATCTGGCCGATCACCTCGTAGCTTCCTGGCCGCGCCATCAGCGGTATCACGCTGGTCACCGAAATCTGAACACCACTCAGGCGTCTGCCGACGCCGCCCGGAAACCGCCGCGGCGATTCGTTCGCCGGGGCCGGGCCTCCGTACCTCTGCACCTCTTCCGTATTGCCGGATGATTCCGGCGCGGATGGTAGGGCGCTCTCCGCGCTTCCTCCGCCGATGCTCTCGTGCGCCGCGCCAGCTTCTGACGATGGAGTCTCCGCGCCGCCCGCCAGCACCGGAGCGGACGCCGTTCGGCCGAGCGCATCGGTCACCTCGATCGTCATGGCCGGGGAGGGCGCTTCGATCGCGAAGTCGAAATTGATTCGCTGCGATCCGCTCGCGCCGCTTACGTCGATATCCTTCAGTTTTTCGCCGTGGTCGAAGATGCCGGCCGATTTGAGCCCATCGCCCTCCAGGAATCCGATCACGTGCGTGGTGCCCTCGTCCGGGACGCGCGAAGTGATCACGACCCGAGGCGCATCCGATCCGCGCGCCATTTGCGCGGGGACGACCAGAACAAGAATCGCGAAGGCAAGTACAGTCCTCAACGCAGTGCTGCCCCCCGGCCTTCTGGATGCCGGCAGCTTCACGAGCGGCGGACCTCGACGCATCGCGTCAAGAAGTCTGCTTGTACCGCTGAGCAGTCGTTTTGATCTGCTGAGAGAGTTTCAGGAACAGGCTGCCCTCGTCGTAAATAAAGAGCGCCAGCGCCCCAAAGAACCCAATCAGCAGGCCGAGCAGAAACGCGCCCATCATTCGCTCCTCTGCCTGAAATTATATTCCTAAAGCGCGGCCCAGGGGACCGGGTTCTGGCGAAGCCCGGCGGACTGCCGTTAAAATAGAGGCCGCTCGGCGGCGAATCTCCGCCGATTGGATAAGTGCAGGACCCCCAGGCATCAATTGCGGCATCCGCCGCCTCTGCAGCCGGCGACGCCACGGTTCGCAAGGATTATCTCCTGCTCCAGCGGGGCGCGGGAGTGTGTCCGATCGCGTCGCGCAGGATAATCCGCGTCGTCGGCGACGATCGCGTGCCTTTTCTGCATGGCATGTGCAGCAACGACATCCGCGCCGCCCGCCCCGGATCGATCGTTCCCGCCCTGTTTCTCACCGAGCACGCCCATGTCATCGCCGATTTCTTCGCCTGGATAGGCGAGGACTCGATTCTTCTCGACATCGATGAGGCCGGTTGGGCGCTTGCTCATCCGCATCTCGAGAAACTGCTCGTCGCCGACGATGTCGAGTTCGAGGAGCAGCCGGACATGGCCGTTATCGATATCGAGGGCGCGCGCGCCTGCGATGCCGTCCGCGCGGTTGTGGCGCAAGCCGCCGCGCTCGATGAATGGCGATGGGTTCAGGCGGGGAGCTTTGCTGCCGGCCGCCTGCCTCGTTTCGGCGCGAACGGGTTCTCGCTGCTGGCTCCGCGCGCCGGGGCCGAATCGGCAGTTGAATCGATTCGCGCGCTTGGCGACGATTTCCGGCTGATAAATCCGGCGGCGCTTGAAATTGTCAGGGTGGAACACGGGCTCGCGCGGGTCGGCGTGGATACCACCGCCAAAACGATAGCCCTGGAAGCACGGCTCGAGCGCGCGATCTCGTTCGACAAAGGATGCTACGTCGGGCAGGAAACGGTCGAGCGGGTTTCCGCCCGCGGCGGTCTCAAGAAAAAGCTCCTCGGCCTTCGCTTCGCCGGCGACCGCGTGCCGCAAACGGGCGCGCCCGCTCATCTGGATGGAACGGAAGTCGGCGTTGTCACCAGTGCCGTTCTTTCACCGCGGTTCGGCGCGATCGGACTCGCCATCCTGCACCACAGCGCGTGGGAGACAGGCGTCCGCCTCGCGATTGCGGGTAACGGCGAACAGATCGAGGCCCGGGTCTGCGACATTCCATTTCGCTCAAGTTTGAAGTAAAGCAGTGGATCACTTCTGATTCCTGCATCAGTAGAGGAGAAACGAGAAATGGCAAACGTGCTTGGCAAGCGCTACCTGTGCGAGAAATGCGGCACCGAGGTGCTTTGCAACAAAGCCGGTCAGGGGTCGCTCGAGTGTTGCGAAGGCGAAATGAAGATCAAGGAGGCGAAGCCGCTTCCTTCTTCCGATTAAGTTTCGAGCCGCGCCTGGCGCCCACCACTGCCCGGCGCGGATCGATTTCCAGTTGTGGCCAATCCATCCGTCAAGGCCGATCTGGTTCTGCATGAAGGGGAGGTCATGGGCTACCCCGGCAGCGACTCGGTCGCGATAGCCGCCGGACGCGTCGTCGCCCATGGACCCTTCTCGCTGCTCAAGGCATTCGTCAGCTCGAGAACCCATCTGGTGAAACTGGCGGGGCGTACGGTCGCCCCCGGCTTCATCGATTCCCACCTTCATTTCCTCGAAGCTGCCGCCGTCGCTACCGGATTGTCCGTATGGCGATGCCGCACCGTCGGCGATCTTCTCGCCGATCTGCGGGTTGCCGCCGGCAAGACTCCGCCCGGCAACTGGCTTAGAGGATTCGGATGCGACGAAATGCTGCTCGCGGAAAAGCGCGGCCCGACCCGGGACGAACTCGATCAGTCCGTGCCCAAGAATCCCCTGCGCCTGCGCCATCAGACCCTTCACGCCTCATGGCTGAACAGCAGGGCTATCAGCCTGCTCGGGCTGGAAGATCCCAAGTTCCGTCCGCCCGACGGCGCGCAGTTGATTCGCGACGCGACCGGGCGCTTGACCGGCCTGGTCGTCGGGATGGAGCAATGGCTGGCGCAGCATCTGCCGCGCGTCACGAATGCGGAAATTGAATCGCGCGCGCGCGTTCTGAGCCGCGAGCTGGCTGCCGCCGGTGTGACCGCATTCACCGACGCCACCGTGAGAAACGGCCCTTCCGATGTCGCCCTGTTCGGCAAGCTGGTCGCATCGGGCGCCATCTGCCAGCGAACTTCCGTGATGGTCGGATCGGACCATCTTGATTCGCTGAATCAGGCCGCGGAAAGCGCGCGCGCCGGACGCATCCGCATCGCCGCGCTCAAGTTTATGCCCACCGGCGGCCGTGAAGACGCGATGATGGCGCGGCGGACCCGAATCGCGCTCAGCAGCGGACTCGACTGCGCGTTTCACGCCACCGAAGTCGAGGAGCTCGACCATGCTCTGCAGGCGATCGAACTTGCGCGCAAGCAGTTCGCAAGCGATGTGCCCTTGCCGGCTTGCCGAATCGAGCACGGCGGCACCATCCCGCCCGACTATATCGAACGAATCGCGGCGGTACGCGGATGGGTCGTGACCAACCCCGGCTTCCTGCATTTTCGCGGTCCCAAATATCTGGAAGAGCCCGGACTGATTCCCCATCTGTATCGGGCGCGAAGCCTCAAGGATGCGGGTATCGAGCTTGCCGGCGCCACCGATGCTCCCGTGACGCCCGCTCGTCCGCTCGCCGCCATCTCCGCGGCAATCTCCCGATCGACCGTTGATGGCCAGGCGCTCGCGCCCGAGGAACGGCTTTCGTCCGAAGAGGCGTTCGCGATGTTCACGCGGGACGCCGCTCGACTGGCAAGGCTGGATGCGGGCGTGATCGAGCCGGAGAAGCTCGCCGACCTGATCGTCCTGCCGCGCAACCCCGCATCGATGAGCCCCGTCGAGCTCTTGAGCCTCACCGTCGATATGACCCTGATCGGCGGGCGGATAGTGTACGAGCGCGGCCGCCCCGCAATCGCCTACAGCGACAGCGCCGACCTGCACTCCGCCTGACACCGCGTCAAGCGGGCCGTTTCAGCACTGCTTAGCTTTCGACGATTCTCGTCTCAAAGAAAAGCAAGACAAACACCTTTTCGAGTTGGCAGACTTCGCCCCGAATCGGCATTCCCCCGCCTTTTCGCGAGGTCTACCGCCAATCTGCAACTATGATATGAAAGGAAGATCAGCCCTGTAAGGAGTGGGACATCAATGGCCCAGCGGGAAATTACCGAAGAAGAATTGCGCAAGCGCGTTCGCGCGCTCCTCGATGAAGCGCATCCGGACAAAGTCGATCAGTTCACCTTTCGCGGCAAACAATACGATCACGGCCTTGCCTGGGTGCATTTTCCCGAGGGCTACGGCGGATTGGGCATCAGCCCCGGCATGCAGGCGATCGTCACCGAGGAAATCAGCAAGCACGCCAAGACCCTCTACGACGACATGATGATCAACGCCATCGGAATCGGGATGGGCGCGCCGACCGTGCTCACTCACGGCACCGAATGGATGAAGAAAAACCTGCTGCGGCGAATCTTCACCGGCGAAGATATCTGGTGCCAGCTCTTCAGCGAACCTGGCGCCGGCTCCGACGTTGCCGGTCTCGCCACCCGCGCTGTCCGCGAGGGCGATTACTGGGTCGTCAACGGCCAGAAGGTCTGGACCAGCCTCGCCCATCTGTCGAAATGGGCGATGCTGCTTGCGCGGACCAATCCCGATGCGCCCAAACATTCGGGCATGTCCTATTTCCTGCTCGATATGGAAAGCCCCGGCGTCGAAGTGCGCCCGCTCCATCAGATCACCGGCGAAGCCGAGTTCAACGAAGTCTTTCTTACCGACGTCAAGATTCCGGCCGACCGGATGATGGGGCGTGAAGGCGAAGGATGGAAGGTCGCGCTCACCACCCTGATGAACGAGCGCACCGCCATCGGCGGCGGCGGTCCGACCCGCCGCGGCGCAGGCTCGATCGGCGTGCTGATGAATCTCTGGAAGTCGCGCGAAAAAGGACAATTCTCCCCTGAAGCCGAAATCCTGATGCGCGATCGCATCACCAGGCTCTATATCGAATCGGAGCTGCTGCGGATGACGAGCCAGCGCGCCAAGGCCGCCCGCAAGGCCGGCAACCCCGGACCCGAAGGATCGGTCGCAAAGCTCGCGCAGGCCGAACTGAACAAGCGAATCTGGGAATGCGCGATGGACGTGATGGGGCCGGATTCGCTCGTCTATGAACCCGGCTACACGCGCCGCCGCCCGACTTCCCGCGCGCGCGAGGGCCGCAATTCGCTGTCCAAGTACCAGTTCCTGCGCGCACGCGCCAATTCGATCGAGGGCGGCACGTCCGAAGTGATGCGCAATATCCTGGGCGAGCGCGTCCTTGGACTTCCCGGCGAGCCGCGTTCCGACAAGGACGTCCCCTGGAAGCAGATTCCGCGCAGCGCCTAGCCGCAAAACACATCGCCAAGAGGAATTAGAATGGATTTCGCTTTCACTCACGAACACGAAGAGCTTCGCCAGACGATTCGCCGGTTCATGGAAAACGAATCGCCCGAAGCCACTGTCCGCAAACTGATGGAGACCGAGCAGGGCTACGATCGCAAAACCTGGGACAAGATGGCTTCGGAGCTGTCGCTGCTCGGCCTGGCTGTGCCCGAACAATACGGTGGGGCGGGGCTGGGAGCGGTCGAGCTTGCGATCGCGATGGAAGAGATGGGACGCGTGCTGTTCTGCGGCCCCTACCTCGCCAGTGCCGTCCTTGCCGCCGATGCGCTGCTTCGCACCGGCGACGACGCATCCAAGAAGAAACTTCTACCCGCAATTGTCTCCGGCAAGTCCATCGCCACACTGGCGCTCGCCGACGAGAACGGGCGATGGGACCCTAAGGCGGTTACGATGCGCGCGACGCGTGACGGTTCCAACTGGAAGCTCAGCGGCGCGAAGAACTACGTGCTCGACGGCCATATCGCCGATTCCATCCTGGTCGCCGCACGTGCCGATGACGGCCTTGGCCTGTTTCATGTCGAGGGGGCGGCGGCCGGCCTTCAGCGCAAACCGCTGCCCACCCTGGATTTGACGCGCAAGCTCGCGCGGCTCGATTTTTCAGGCACTCCCGCCGCGCGGGTTTCGAGCGCAGACGCAACCGAGGCGCTGAAGCACACCCTCGCGCTCGCGTCCGCGATGCTTGCGGCCGAGCAGGTCGGCGGAGCGCAGCGATGCCTTGAGATGTCCACCGAGTACGCCAAGACCCGGCTGCAGTTCGGCCGTCCGATCGGCTCGTTCCAGGCAATCAAGCACAAATGCGCTGATATGCTCGTGGAAACCGAGTTCGCCCGTTCCGCCGCTTATCATGCGGCCTTCGCAATCGCCGGCAACGAGGATGTATTCGAGGCGGCGCATCTCGCCAAGTCTTACTGCTCGGAAGCGTATTTTCACGCCGCGGCCGAGAACATCCAGATCCACGGCGGGATGGGCTTCACCTGGGAGCATCCAGCACATCTGTATTTCAAGCGCGCCCGAGCCAGCATTATCCTGTTCGGCGATCCCGCCGAGCATCGGCTGCAGCTCGCAAGCGTCCTGGAGTTATGAGCCCAGCCTCCGGAGGAACCGACGCAGTCCTTTACGAGAAGCGCGGCGCCGTCGGATGGGTGACGCTGAACCGCCCCGATCAGTTCAACGCATATAACGTAGCGATGCGGGATGGGCTGTTCGGGGCGCTCAGCGCGATTCACGACGATCCCGAAGTGCGCGCGATGGTCCTGACCGGGGCGGGGCCCGCGTTCTCGACCGGCGGCGACCTGCACGAATTCGGAAGCGCTCCGTCGCCGGTCATGGCACGATGGATCAGGTTCAGGCGCGATGTGTGGGGGAGGCTCAAATCGCTGCCCGTGCCAACCATCGCCGCTATTCACGGCTACACCGTGGGCGGCGGGCTGGAGATGGCGTTGCTGTGCGACATGGCGATAGCGGCAGACGATACCCGCATCTGCCTGCCCGAGACCGGAGCGGGGATGATTCCCGGCGTCGCCGGCACGCAAACCGCCTCGCGCCGGCTGGGATTGGGGCGCGCGCTCGATCTCGCCATCACCGGCCGATGGATTGACGCGCAAGACGCATTGCTTATAGGTTTGGTCGCCGAAGTCGTATCCGTGGCGAAGCTCGAGGGCCGCGCGCTTGAATTGGCGTATCGGCTCGCGCGCCTGCCCCGCGAAAATGCTGCTATAGCCAAGCTTGCGGTATGGGGTGGGCTCGATTTGCCACTCGGGGAAGGGCTTTCCCTCGAACGGCGCCTCGCTTATCGCCTCTCGATGCTGTCCGGCAGCGAACACCATCGCCACCACGGCCGAGCAGGCAGCGCAAAGCGCTGGAGAAAGCCCAGGGCAGCCAGGAGGTAAGAGAGTCTTTGAACACCGTCAATTTCGTAACCATCCCGTCCACGATCGTGCCGGATCAGGAAATCCTGGTCTTTGGAAACCGCCGCCTCACCTACGCGAGGCTCGCCGAACACGTCGGCAAGCTGGCTGCCATCTTCAAGCAGGCCGGGTTGAAGCAGCGCGATGTGGTTGCGGCCCTCGACACCAATTCGGACTGGTACATCGCAAGCTACTACGCCGCCGCAAAAGCCGGGCTTACCTTCCTGCCGCTCAACTATCGCGCCAAGGAGGCGGAGCTCGAATACATGATCAACGCGGCGGACGCGCGCACCCTGCTCGTCGGCGATCGCTACCTCGACCTGATCGAGCGGCTTCGCCCGCAGCTCAAGGTTCAGAACTTCATCGCGATCGGCGAGGGCAAGCCCGGCCTTTCCCGGCTCGAAGACCTGGTGTCGAACGCTGACCCCGACGAAGGCGAAGCCGAAGTCGAGGATGAAGACACGTCAATCCTGATGTACACCAGCGGAACCACTTCGCTGCCGAAGGGCGTGATGCTGTCGTTTCGCGATTTCACCGCGTACGTCACCGCGAACGTCGAGATGGCGGACGGGACCGATCGCGGCGTCGCGCTGGTGTGCGTGCCCTTCTACCACATCGCCGGAACCACCGCTTACATGACCAACATATGGACCGGCCGCAAGCTCATCGTGATGCCGCAGTTCGACGCCAAAACCTGGCTCAGGCTGGTCGAGACCGAGAAGGTCACGCACGCGTTCGTTGTGCCCACGATGATGAAGCAGCTCCTCGATGAGCCGTCGTTCGCCAATACCGATTTCTCGACCCTGACCAACCTCGCTTACGGCGGCGCCGCGATGCCTATCCAGGTGATTCGCCGCGCCATCGAGGCATTTCCGAGGCATGTCGGCTTCGTCAATGCCTACGGACAGACGGAGACCACTTCGTCGCTGACCGTTCTCGGCCCTGACGACCATCGGATCGAAGGGACGCCGGAAGAGATGGAACTCAAGCTCAAGCGGCTGAACTCGATCGGAAAGCCGCTGCCCGACGTCGAAATCCGCGTTCGCGATGAAGACGGAAACATTCTTCCCTCCGGCCAGGTCGGCGAGATCATCATTCGCACCCCGCGCATCATGAAGGGTTACGCGGGACGCACCGACGATGCCGCTTTGCCCGAGGGATGGCGCGCGACAGGCGACCTCGGATGGCTCGACGAGGAAGGCTACGTGTTCTTTGCCGGCCGCAAGGACGACATGATCATCCGCGGCGGCGAAAATATCGCTCCCGCGGAAATCGAGGCCGTCCTGATGAGCCATCCCGCGGTCGATGAAGTCGCGGTGGTCGGTGTGCCGTCCGAAGAATGGGGCCAGACGGTCAAGGCCTTCGTCGTTCTGCGCAAGGGCGCGAACGCGACCGAGCAGGAACTCGGCGAATTCTGCCGATCGCGGCTGGCCAGTTTCAAGCGCCCCGAGAAAATCGCGTTCATCGATGCGCTTCCCAAAAACCAGCTCGGCAAGATTCTGCGCAAGGACCTGAGATCGCAGTAGGGAGAATCGAAGCCTGCCCCAGAGCCGCAAAGATGCGCGGGCTTTGCCCGCCCGCCACGCTCCCGCGCGCCGCCCGCTCGAAGTCGTCGCGGCAAAGGGCTGCGTAACCGCCCGAATCCTCGGGCGCGGACGCAGCGCCAGGCTCGATGCGGAAGCGGCGGGCCGCCTCATCGAGCTTATCGAAGAGGTCGAAGACGACGAGTCGGCGCGGATGCTCGCGATTACCGGCAGCGGATCCGCTTTCTGCACCGGGTTTGCTCCCGATGTGAACCCCGCGGTGGTCGAGTCGCTTGCCGTGCTCTCCAAGCCGACGCTCGCGATCGTCAACGGCGATGCGATTGACGAAGGGCTGGAACTTGCGATGGCGGCCGATATTCGCGTCTCGGTCGCATCGGCCCGCTTTGCGCTGACGCAACTCGGCCGCGACGAGCTTCCGCACTTCGGCGGCACTCAGCGCCTTCCGCGCCTGGTCGGCGCGGGCCACGCGCTGCGGATGCTGCTTGCGGGCGCCGCTATCGACGGCAGCGAGGCTCATCGAATCGGGCTGGTTGCGTACCTGGCAAAAAACGAGCGTGATCTCGGGCGCGTCGCGGGCTCCGTGGTCGAATCGATCCTGAGCCGGGCGCCCCTTGCTGCCCGGCTTGTCAAAGACGCCGTGCTGAAGGGCTATGATATGACATTGGAGCAGGGCGTAAGGCTTGAGGAAGATCTGTATGCCCTGCTACAAACGACTGCCGACCGTGCCGAGGGAGTGCGCGCATTCCTGGAGAAGCGCAAACCGCTCTTCCGAGGCGCCTGAAGAGTCGATTTTCTGAGAGGAACGGACTGCGAGATGGCCAATCAACTGGGTAAGGTTTACATCTGCGGAAAATGCGGATCGCAGGTTATCGTCACCAAGGGCGGCACCGGCACCATCAAGTGCTGCGGCGCGCCGATGGAACAAAAGAAATAACCGCCTGTGCGGGGCCCGGGCTATGGACGCCGCTGCCTTTGTCGCGGAACTTTCGTCCGAAAATGAATCGATCCTGAAAAGGCTTGCTCCCGCCCAGGCCCTCACCGCCGAGGCGCGCGGTGACTTAAGTCCCCGCAACCTCCTGCGTGTAGCCCTCAAAAACGAACTCGAAGCGAGCGAGATCGCCGCGCTCTGGATGCCGTCCGCGCGCGGCGCGGACTTGAAGCTCGCGCTCGCCCGCCAGGCCGGCGATGAAGCGCGGCACTACCGCCTCATCGCCGAGCGGCTGCGCGGCCTCGGCGACTCGCTCGACGGCTTCGATCCCCTCGCACAGGGCTATAGCCCGCTCTTCCAGTACCTGCGCGTGCTCGAAACCGATGTCGAGCGGGTGGCCGCCGGCCAGTTCACCCGCGAAGCGATCGCGCTGGTAAAGAACGTTCAGTTCATCGAACTCTGCGAACGTGCCGGCGACGCGGCCACCGCGATGCTGTATCGGGGCGTGATCCAGCCTGACGAACAGTACCATCATCAACTGGGCCGCCATTTCCTCGAACGGCTCGCCTCAGATGACAAGTCGCAGCGGCTCGCGCGCGCCGCGCGCGAACGCACGATCGCGCTGGCCGAAGAACTGCAATCATTGGCGTTCAAGCGCGCGGGCGTACATCACGCCCCCGGATGCTGACGCGAAAGGGCGCGGGGCCTTGTCATGATCGGTACTCTGATTATCGGAATCCTCGCCGGATGGCTGGCGGGAAAGCTGATGCGCGGCGGCGGCTACGGATTGATCGGCGACCTCGTGCTCGGGCTCGTGGGCGGCGTAGTCGGAGGATGGATCTTCGCCCAACTCCACGTAGCCGGTCCACCAGGCGCAATCGGCTCGCTCGTCACCGCGACGGTCGGAGCGATTGTGCTCGTCTGGATAACCCACCTCATCCGCCACGCCGCCTGACCCGCTGACTCTTCTCAACGCTAACGGAGACCGTGCCTACGCGCGGCGCGGGCGCAGGCAGGCGAGTCTGAGTCTCAGCGGCTTTCCGAGCCATAGGCGGTTGGTCGCGTGATCTTCGAACGCATCGCCGGTGTTCGGATGCACCAGGATCGACAGGCCCGCCCGATTCAGCATCAGCCACGGCACGATCTTCGAGAATTCCCCGCGCCCGAATTTCACCTGGTACATCGACTGCGGATGCGGCCCGACGGGTTCCTCGCGCCAGCGTCCCATCTCGACCCGAAACGTCTTCTCGATCGCGCGCCGCAAACGGTCCGCTTTCTTGCGCGAGCCGGCATCGTAGTAAACGTGCGCGTGATAGTCGCGGATCTTGCGAGTTTCGAGCATCATGGTCGCGCTTCCCGATAGATCTTCAGTGCGGCAGGCAGCGGGGCGGACTGGAAAGGTCCGAAAGATTCAGCTTGCCGCCACCATCGCCGTCAGCCGCTCTACCAGCGCGGGCGCCCCGGTTGCATGTTTCAGAAACACGTACACCTCGGAACATTCAGATCCGAGCTTCTTGATCTTTTCGGCCCATGCCGCCAGGTCGTCGTCCTTGTAGTCCTCGCGGCGAAGCCGCAGGTACGCGTATTCCGCGGTTCTCACCACCGGCGTGGCAAGCTTGTCGCTCTCCGCGATGCACAACGCGCATCCCGCATCGCCGAGCGCTGAGAACGTTTCCTCGTCGAGCCACGATCGATTGCGGAACTCGAACGCCGCCTTCATCTTGCCGTTCAGCAGGCCGAGAAACTCGCGCAGCACCGCGAGGTCCTTTTTGAAGGCTGGGGGGAGCTGAAAAAGCGTCGGTCCGAGCCGCGCGCCGAGCGCATTCGCGGTTTCGATGAAGTAATCCATCTCGCGCTGGACGCCGGCGAGCCTGGCCTTATGGGTGATTCGCTCGGGCGCTTTCAGCGAAAAGCGGAAGCCGTCCGGAGTTTCGCCGCACCACTTCTCCAGCATCTGCCTGCGCGGCATCGCGCGGAACGTGTAGTTGATCTCGACGGTGGGAAATCGCTCCGCGTAGAAGGCGAGCATCTTAGGCCCGGCAATCTTCTCCGGATAAAAGCTCCCGCACCACTCCTTGTAGCTGAACCCCGATGTGCCGATTCGGACCATCCGACGCCCTCAAGCGAAAGTAACCTCGCCCCACACCCTTTCACAAGGCCAGGCGGCGCTTTGAACTGCCTAATGATGAGCGCGAAGCTCGATGATAGTGCTCTTCATCGGCTCGGTTCCGTTTTGAGCGCCAATTGACCCGGCCTCATTTGGCGGCCTGGCGTTTGGCGCGCCGCTTGTGCGTCGATCAAGGAGTCTTCAGGCGCGGGACGGTCAGGCGAGGGCGTGGAGGCGGAGGCCTTCCGCCTGGGTGCGAATCGGGTCGGGGAGCTCCACCTGGCGCGCGTCTGTCCACGTGCGTTCGAGCCGGTAGAACTCGCGCGCGGGCTCGTAAAAGATGTGAATCACCACGTCGTCGTAGTCGAGCACGACCCAGTGGGCGTGATTGAAGCCTTCGACTGAAAGCGGACGGATGCCCCGCTCAGCCATCCGCCCCTCGATACCGCGAGCGATCGCCTGCACTTGAACATCCGATCTGCCGGTCAGAACCAGGAAATAATCCGCGATGGTCGAGAGATGCTCGGACTGGAGCACCACCAGATCGTAAGCTTTCTTTTCGAGCGCGGCTTCGGCCGCAAGTAATGCCTTCTCCAGGGAATCCACGCTGTGCGACTGTGCGATGTTACTCAATAGAGGGCGTGACGCTGGATGTAATCAACGACGTCGCTGGGGACGAGATAGTTGATCGATTCCTGGCGCTGAATTTTGCGGCGGATGGCGGTCGCCGAAATTGGAAGGACGGTTGTCGGTACGAACGAAAGCGTGTGACCACTCGCGTGCACGTAATGATCTTCTTCCTGAATGTAACCGAAGCGGCTGAGCGCGGCAAGCGAGATCTTGGGCGGACCGCCTTCGCCCTCGGGCAGCCGCGAATGAACCGCGAGATTGCACAACGACACCAGCTCATCGCAGCTCTTCCACGTTTCCAGCTCCGCGAACTGGTCCGCGCCCATCAGCAGGTAAAGCACCGCCGGCGGCCGCAGCGTCGCCAGAAAATACTTCACAGTTTCGATTGTGTAGGAGCGGCCCGTGCGCCGAATCTCGACGTCCGATGCCATGAAATGGCGATTGCCCTTGGTCGCCAGCCGGACCATCGCGAGCCGATGCTCCGCCGGAGCGAGATCGCCTTCGGTCTTGTGCGGCGGCGAGGCGGCCGGGATGAAGTAAACCAGGTCGAGGTTCAGCGCCTCGCGGTCTTCTTCGGCTGACCGAAGATGGCCGAAATGGATAGGGTTGAAACTGCCCCCGAACAAACCTACGCGCATGTCGCGGCTGTCCCCCGAACAGTCAAAGCGACGCGCCTAGCCGCGCACCTGGCCTTCGCCGCGAATGACGTACTTGTACGTCGTCAGCTCGTTCAGTCCCATCGGTCCCCGCGCGTGAAGCCGGTTGGTTGAGATTCCGGTTTCCGCGCCGAAACCGAACTCGAAGCCGTCGGTAAAGCGGGTCGACGCGTTTACATAAACCGTAGCGGAATCGACCTCGCGTTCAAAGCGACTTGCCGCCGCGGAGTCCTGGGTCACAATCGCGTCCGCCAGATGGGATCCGTGGCGCTCGACGAAAGCAATCGCCTCGTCGATGGAATCGACGACCTTAACGGCCAGGATCAAGTCCAGGTACTCGGTGTCCCAATCCTGCTCGGAGGCCGGGCGGGCGTCGCGCACGACGCGGCGGGTGCGCTCGTCGCCGCGAATTTCCACTCCGGCTTTTTTCATCCGCGCCGCTATCGCCGGCAAAAAGCGGTCCGCGATCGCCGCATGCACCAGCATCGTCTCCATCGCGTTGCAGACCGAAGGCCGGCTGCATTTGGCGTTGAAGCAGATCTCTTCCGCCATCTTCAGGTCGGCCGCGCGATCGACATAGGTATGGCAGAGGCCGTCGAAGTGGGGCAGGAGCGGCACCGCAGAGCCTTCCAGTGCCTGCTTGAGCGTCTTGCCGCCGCGCGGGATTATCAGGTCGATCAGCTCCGGATGGCGCTTGAGTATCTGGATCACTTCGCGGTCCGGATTATCCACGAAGCTGGCGCATTCCGGATCAATCCCAGCCTCACAAAGCGCGCGGCCGATCAGTTCGGCCAGGCAGGTGTTGGCTGAAAGCGCCTCGGATCCTCCGCGCAGAACCACCGCATTTCCCGATTTGAAGCACAGCACCGCCGCATCGACGGTGACATTCGGGCGCGATTCGTAAACGATCGCGATAAGTCCCAGCGGTACCCGCACCTTTCGAATCACCAGTCCGTTGGGCCGCCGCCACGATTCGATCTCGTCGCCTACCGGGTCGCGCAGGGCCGCGACTTCCTCGACGCTTTTCGCCATCGCCTCGATCCTCGCGGGGTTGAGCGTAAGCCGTTCGAGAAAGGCGCCGGTGCGCCCCTGGCCGCGCGCGCGCTCGAGGTCCCTGGCGTTTGCGGCGAGTATCGGGGCGTGCGCCGCGCGAATAATCTTCGCGAGTTCCCGCAGCGCGGCGTTCTTCTGATCGCTGGGTGCGAGCGCGAGCTTGCGACCGGCCGCGCGCGCCCGCGCCAGCGTCGCGATTACGTCGGATTCAAGACTCATCCAATTTCCTTAAGCAGCACGAAATTGTCGCGATGAATGATCTCGTCGGCAACCTTGTAGCCGAGCACGTTCGAAATCTCCGCCGAACGCCGGCCCATCACTTTTAGCACATCGGCAGCCGGGTAGTTGACCAACCCACGTCCGAATTCGACTCCATCGGGATCGATCAGGCTGACGCAATCGCCTCCGCCAAAATCGCCCTGCACCTGCCTGATTCCCGAGGGAAGCAGGCTCTTGCCCTTGCTTCTGAGCGCTTCCGCCGCGCCGCGATCAACCGCGAGGGTGCCCGAAGGGCGCAGCGCGAATGCGATCCAGTGCTTGCGGCTTTTGAGCCGTTCGCCGGCCGGGATGATCAGCGTGCCGCATTCGCGTTCGGGGCTTAAAACCGCCTTCATGACTCCGGGCTCGCGTCCCGGCGCGATGATGGTGGGTATTCCCGCGCGCGCGGCCTGCCTTGCCGCCTTCAGCTTCGTGGCCATCCCGCCGCTGCCGAGCGGGCCCGCGCTTTCCGCGACCAGTCCGCTCATCCCCGCCTCGGGGTCGGTGATCAACGGAACGAGCCGGGCATCCGGCCGCTTGCGCGGGTCTCCGGTCAGCACTCCCGGCACGTCGCTCAGGATCACCAGAAGCTGCGCATCCACCAGCGTGGCGACCAGCGACGAAAGCACGTCGTTGTCGCCGAGCCTGATCTCTTCGACCGCGACGGTGTCGTTCTCGTTGACGATCGGAACGACGCCGGCGGCGAGCAGGGTTGCGATGGTCTGGTTGGCGTTCAGGCGGCGGCGGCGCTCGGCGAGGTCCTGATGCGTCAGCAAAAGCTGCGCGACGCTGCGGCCGTGGATGCCGAAGGCGCGCGCCCATTCGCGCATCAACTCGATCTGTCCCGCCGCCGCGGCCGCCTGTCGCGATGCGATCGTGCCGTCGCCGAGCATGCTGAGGCGGGCGCGGCCCGCGGCAACCGCGCCGGACGTGACGATTATCACCTCGCGCCCGCCGCGGATGCTCTCGTCGGCATCGGTTGCCAGCCGGTCCATGACTTCGCCGATCAGTCCATCGCTGTCGGACAATACGGCGCTGCCGACTTTTACGACGATGCGCCGGGCGCGCTCGAGAATTCGCGCCTTGTAGTTCAATTGGGACATGGCGCGGCAGCCTGATGAATTTCGTTAAGCATCTGCGCAATTTGCGCGACCAGCGGCGCGAGCCCGATGCGTTTTGCAGCCGAGATGGGAAAGACGCGCAGCTTGAGCGCTCGCTCGAGCTCGCACGCCGTTTCGCGCACGATCTCGGAAGACATCAGATCGATCTTGTTGAGCGCAATCAGCGCCGGGCGCTCCAAAAGCGCCGCATCGAACGATCCAATCTCGCCGCGCACGGTCGCAAACCCCTTTTCCGGCTCCGCGGAAGCATCCAGCACATACACCAGCAGGCGAGTACGCGACAGATGGCGCAGGAAGCGGATGCCGAGTCCGTGCCCCAGATGCGCGCCCTCGATGAGTCCGGGGATATCGGCAATCGTGAAGCTTTCCTCTTCCGACGCGAACACGCGTCCGATGTTCGGGGTCAGCGTGGTGAAAGGGTAGGGTGCGATTTTCGGACGTGCGGCGCTCAGCGCCGCCAAAAGCGTCGATTTTCCCGCATTCGGGAGTCCCACCAGCCCGGCCTCCGCCACCAGGCGAAGCTCCAGACGCACCCATCGCTGCTCGCCCGGCGTTCCCGGAGTGGCGATTCGCGGCGACCGGCGCGTCGGCGTCGCGAAATGCATATTGCCGCGCCCGCCCTCGCCGGCCTTTGCGATTACGGCGCGCTCTCCGGGCATCACGAGATCGGCGAGCACTTCGCCGGTTTCATCGTCAAGCACGACCGTTCCCGGCGGGACGCGCACCGTCAGGTCATCGCCGGCGCGGCCGTACTGTTGTTTGCCGCGGCCGGGCTGGCCGTCGCGCGCGATGAGGCGCGGCTGATACTTGAAATCGAGCAGGGTCGAGAGGCCTTCATCGACCTCGAAGATCACATTGCCGCCGCGGCCGCCGTCTCCTCCGGCAGGTCCGCCGAAGGGACGATATTTTTCGCGCAGAAACGCGATCGCACCATCGCCGCCCTTGCCGGCATGCACGTACACTCGCGCTTCGTCGATAAACCGCATACGGAATTCCAGATTATAGCAATTGAAACCGGCTCAAACTGAGGGGGCGGCCCGAAGCCGCCGTCCTTTCGGGGCGGGAACGTTTGCGGCACAGAAAATCGCCGGGCGAGCGGGCGCCCCGGCGGCGCTTTGCTCGCCCGAATCCCTTTGGCGCGCCTCGGCCTTCGTCGCGAGGATGGCGGACGATTGCGGCTCCGCGCGTCAGGCGCACAGTTCCGCGAGCGCGCGCACCGCCTCGATCGAGCCTGTTCCGATAAGCATCGTTTTCACCGGCGATGCTTTCCACGCCTTGAGACGATCCGCGATTCGATCCTTGGGGCCTACCAGCGCGACTTCATCGACCAGCTTGTCGGGCACCATCCCGATCGCCTCGGGTCTCTTGCCGGACAGGTAGAGGTCCTGAATCTTGCCGGCCGCGTCGTCATAGCCGAGGCGCCGCGCGTAGTCGTTGTAGAAATTCTTGGACCGCGCGCCCATCCCGCCGATATACAAGGCGAGGTTGGCTTTCACTGCCATCCGGCACTTCTCCAAGTCGGGGCCCATCACGCAGGTGACGAACGGCGCGACCTCGAAGTTATCCATCGACTTCTTGCCGCCGGCCTTCGCGAAGCCTTCCTTGATCGGCCCGGCGTACAGATCCCATCGCTCGGGATTCATCCAGACCGGAATGACTCCGTCGGCGATTTCCGCGGCCAGCGCGATTCCCTTCGGGCTGATCGATGCCGTGTAGATTTTCAAATCCGGGCGGCCGTGCAGGATGCTCTTGAGCGGCTTGCCGAGGCCGGTCGAGCCGGGTCCGGTGTAGGGTATCTGATATTCCTTGCCGTGATGTTCGACGGGAGCCTCGCGCGCAAGGACCTTGCGCACGATCTCGATGTATTCACGGGTGCGCTGTAGCGGTTTGCCGTATGGCATCCCGTGCCATCCTTCGACCACCTGCGGTCCGGAAGGTCCGATTCCCAGGATGAAGCGTCCGCCCGACAGCGTATCGAGCGTCATCGCCGTCATCGCGGTCATCGCCGGCGTGCGCGCGGGCATCTGCATGATTCCGGTTCCGAGCTTGATGCGTTTGGTGAGCGCGGCGATCCACGAGAGCGGAACGATCGCGTCGGATCCGTAGGCTTCCGCGGTCCATACCGAATCGAAGCCAAGTTTCTCGGCTTCGAGAATCAGGTCCATCGGCATTCCATTCTGGGAGCCGGAATAACCAGTAACCAGTCCGAGCTTCATCGGAAGTCCTCCTCCACGGAGCCGCCGGCCCCGTCGATCGCCAGTGAATAACAGGCGGGGGAAAATGAAAAGGCCCCGCGGCTAAGCCCCAGGGCCTTTGTTGGATGCTACGCTGGCTTGCGGCTAGGCGCCGGGTTCGGTCGAGGGCTCGACGCTGACCTGTCGCTTTTCGCCACGCGGCTCGTACTTCACGATTCCGTCCACGCGCGCATAGATCGTGTAATCGCGTCCCATCCCGACGTTGCGGCCCGGATGGATACGAGTGCCGAGCTGCCGGACGAGGATATTGCCCGCCTTGACGGTCTGGCCGTCGAAAATCTTGATACCGCGATGTTGTCCCGGACTGTCGCGGCCGTTGCGCGTCGAACCTTGTCCTTTTTTATGCGCCACGGCTGTTCTCCTCTGGAAAAAGCGGCTGATTTGCCGCGAGTTCGAAAACGGCGGCTACGCGCCCGCCGAAATTTCTTCGATCTTGAGTACCGTGAGTTCCTGGCGATGCCCGTGTTTGCGGCGATAGTTCTTGCGCCGCTTTTTCTTGAACACGATCACTTTGCTGCCGCGCGGCTGCTGCACGATCCGGGCGCGGACCGAGGCGCCCGCGACCACGGGCGTGCCAACCTTCGGAGCCTCGCCGCCCACCGCCAGGACCTCGGTCAAGGCCACTTCTGAGCCGACCTCGCCCGCGATACGCTCGACGACGACCTGATCGCCCACTCCGACGCGGTACTGTTTTCCGCCTGTCTTTACGATTGCAAACATGGAAATGCCGGAATCCAATTGAATATCGGACCTCCGAACCTGTGTCAACGCACGCGGATGCGGCTGTCCTAATTCAGGCCGGCTCACCGCGCTCGAAACGTTGGCCGACCTTCACCGGAGGATGCCGCAGCCGGATGGGCGCGGACAAACCGGGCGAGCGGCATTAAAGTCCGCGGCTTGCCGGAGGGATGCGCAATCCGTGGGCTTCCTGAAATCGGCATCCGGGTCTGAATAGAGGTCGAGCGCGGAGCCTTTGGCGCAGGCCGAACTTTCGGCTGCGGCCTCGGCGCCGAACTGCAGCTTTGTGGTGGTCACGGGAAGAGGCGCATTTCGCCGTCAAATCGCGTTTGACAACATGTCTAAAATTAAACCAATCTGTTAGCAGATTATCGGGAGTTCCCGGCGAAAGGGAGGGTTTGCTGGGCATGCCGACTTTAGCTGGATCGAACGTGCTGTTCGCGCATCACGAAGCGCGCGAGCATGCGCGGACGACCGCAAGCGTCCTCGATCCCCTGAAACAAGGATACTTTCTGTTGTTCATGGCCGGCACGTTTATCGGAAGCCTCGGCGCCCGGATGCACGAGATTGCGGCGGTGTGGCTGATGACCGAGTTGACGACATCGCCGTTCATGATTTCGCTGGTCACGACCGCGTTCAGCCTGCCCGGCTTTCTGCTCGCGCTGCCGGCCGGCGCGATCGGCGACATGTTCGATCGCCGCCGCCTGCTGCTCTTCTCGCAGAGCATGATGGCGACGACTATCGCGGTGCTGGCGTTGCTGGTGCTCAAGGGGAGGGCGGGACCGGGAATCCTGCTTACCGAAACCGCGCTGTGCGGCCTGTTCGCCACAATCGCAACCACCACGACGGACGCGATCGTGCCGCAGATCGTCAAGCGGCGCGAGTTCAGCGCCGCGATTGCGCTGACCGGTGTGCGCTACCATCTGTCGCGCGCGCTCGGTCCGCTTCTGGGCGGCGCGCTCGTTACGGCGGCCAGCCTCGGGCACGCTTTCCTGGTCTGCGCAATCACCCCGTTTGCGATTCTGCTGTTTCTTTGGGTTTGGCACCACTCGGACCGCTCCGCCGATCTCCCTCCCGAACATTTGGGCGCGGCCCTGCGCACCGGGCTTCGTTATGTCCGCTACACGCCCGAGCTGACCGCGGTGCTCGTTCGGCTAATCGCGTTTGTCGGCGTCGGCAGCGCGATGTGGGCGCTGCTGCCCGCTTACGTGCGGCATCACCTGGGGCTCGATGCGTTCCACTACGGGATGCTGTTCGGCGTGTTTGGCTTCGGCGGCGTCTTTGGAACCACTTTCGCTTTCAGGTTGAATCGCACCTCCTCGGGTGAATCGGTCATGACCGCCGCGACGGTCGTCTTCGCGGTTACGCTGCTCCTGATCGCCGGGATGCGCAGCGTGCCGGCGCTCGCGGCAACTTTGTTCCTCGGAGGAGTCGGCTGGTCAGCGGGACTCGTCGGCCTCAAGACCGCGATCCAGGTGGCGGCTCCCGATTGGGTGCGCGCCCGGATCTCGGCAATCCACCTGCTCGTGCTTCACGGCGCTGTCGCGGTGGGCAGCGCATCGTGGGGCGCGCTCGCATGGCATCTGAAAACTCCGACCGCGATGCGCTATGCGGGCATCACCATGATCGCGACGCTGGTCCTTGCGTTTCGGTATCGCCTCGCCGCGGTCGATGCCGTTAACGACGAAGAGCATCCCGCGCCCAGGATTCCGCCCCTGGAGATTCCGGCCGCCGCCGCCCAGGAGAGCGCGCCGCTGATGATAAGCCTCGAGTACCGGGTCGACCCGAACCGGGCCCGCGAGTTCGAGGATCTGATGCAGGAGATTGGGTCGATCCGCCGGCGCGTCGGTGCCACCTTCTGGGGGCTATTCTCGGATCTGTCCGTGCCCGGCAAATACGCCGAACACTTCGTGGTCCAATGCGCGCTCGATGCGCGCAGCATGCACGACAGGATGACCGATCCTGAGCGCGAAAAAATGAGCCTCGCTCAGTCCTTTCATACCAGCGGACTTCGCCCTCAGATGCGGCATCAGTGGATGGTCTGCGACACGCGCGACTAACGCCGAACCGTGCGACTTTGAGATCGTTTGCCGGGATGAGTCCGGCCGGCGAACACATCTGGCCCGCCGGATTTTTGACTCCGATGCGATCGGCTAGTCGAGCCCGAGCCGTTCGCGGCCCTCAGGCGAGATCATCTGCGGGTTCCACGGCGGATCCCACACCAGATCGACGTCGGCGTCCGAAACCCCGGGCAGTCCCATCAGCTTCTGGCGAGCGTCGTAGGCGATCGATGCGCCCATCCCGCAGCCCTGCGCGGTCAGCGTCATCTTCACTTCGACCCGATGCGACCCGTCCGGCTGCTTCTTGACCTCCATCCCGTAAACCAGCCCGAGGTCAACGATGTTGACGGGAATTTCGGGGTCAAAGCAGGTCTTCAACTGCTCCCACACCATCGCTTCGAGGTCCGCGCCCGCCGCGGATTGAGCCGGCGCGGCATCCTCGGGGCTTTTGCCCAGCGCATCGGCGTCCTTGCCCGCTATCCGGAACAATCCGCCGTAGGCCGGAACCTGCACGGTGAAAGTGCCGCCGAGCGATTGAGTCACGTAAACTTCCGTCCCTTTGTCGATCTTGACGGTCGTGCCGGCGGGAATCTGGACAGCCTCAATTTCGCGCGAGAGTTCGATTCGTTCCATTTCGGGCTCCCCTGATGGTGGGTACTTTGATTCTAAACCGCGGCGCCGCCTCATGCCACCTGACGAAGTCGTCGGACGGCTTGAAAAAAACGCGGCTTGATGTCGATCGAGACGCGTTGCCCGGCGCGGCGGACGCTTGCTACCGTTCAGCATGAAGGATGGGGTTGGGGTGGTGACTGCCGCGATGGAAATCACGCGCGATCCGCGCGCGACCGCCAAGGAGAAATTGTGCGATTTTCTGCGCACGCGCCCGGCCGGCGCGGATGCGAACGAACTCGTCGGCCTGCTGCTTTCGGGAACCGGCTCCGACCCGGAACTGGCGGGGCGAATCGTTAACACGCTGCTGGCATCGGACCCCAACTTCGTCTTCGATTCCGCGACCAATCTGTGGTCGCTCCGAAGCGCCGCGGCGCTGCGCGTGCCCCTCGATGAAGCTTCGTTCTGCGTGGTCGATCTGGAGACCACCGGCGGCAGGCCCGGGCCGGGAACGATCATCGAGATCGGCGCCTATCGGATGCGCGGCCGCGCTATCGCGGATTCCTTCCAGAGCCTGGTCCGGCCGCAGGGGCCGATTCCGCGCTTCATCTCCGGCCTCACTTCGATCACCAACGAGATGGTTGCCGGCGCGCCGCCGATCGAACATGTCTTGCCGGCCTTTCGCGATTTTCTGGGCGATGCCGTCCTGGTCGCGCACAATGCCACGTTCGATCACGCCTTTCTCGATTTCGAGTTTCGCCGCGTGTTCGGACTCGGACTGCGCAATCCGGTGTTGTGTACGCTCAGGATGTCCCGCCGCTTCGTCCCTTCGCTGCGGCGGCGCCGGCTCGATCTGCTTGCCGAGCACTTCGGGCTTTCGACCGACGGGCGCCATCGCGGGCTTGGCGATGCGCGGATGGCGGCGGAGATTCTGTCAATCTTCCTCGAAATCGCCGAAAAGATGGGCATCGCGCGGCTCGATCGCCTGATCGATCTGCACGGGCGCGGACTGTCCGGCCGCAGAATCGAGCGGCATGTGCCGCCCGAGGAAATCGCGGCGCTGCCGCACGCACCCGGCGTGTACCTGATGCGCAACGAGCGCGGCGATCTGCTCTATATCGGCAAGGCAAGGCGGCTGCGCGATCGGGTCGGCTCTTACTTCACGTCATCGGTGAACGCGAAAACCGCCGACCTCATCAGCCACGTTTACAAGATCGAGACCCGCATCACACGCTCTCCGCTTGAAGCCGCGCTGCTCGAGTCGGAACTGATTCGCGAACTCAAGCCGCCGTACAACCGGATGCTCAAGTCGGCCGCTCCCGCTTATTTCATCAAGATCGACATGATGGACGAGTTTCCGCGCATCGTGGTCGCGGGCAGGATGAGCGCGCGCCCGGGCGTGCTGAATCTCGGGCCCTTTATCGGCCGGCGCTCGCTCGATGTCTCGGTGCGCGCGCTTTCCAGGATTCTCGGGCTTCGCACCTGTCCGGGAAAGATAGATCCGGACCCGGATTTTTCCCCATGCATCTACGGCCAGATGGGACACTGCTGCACGCCCTGCAATGCCGCCGCCGGTGCGGATGCCTACGCTGCGCGTATCCGCAAGGCGATCGTCTTCCTGCGCGGAAGGGCGGGGCAATTGATGGGCGAGCTGGCGCGGGCGCGCGACCAGGCCGCCGCCGCTCTGCGCTATGAAGAAGCCGCCCGCCTGCGCCGCGACCTTGAAGCGCTCGCGACGCTGTCGCATCGCGCCTCGCGCCTGAGCCAGGTCGTCACGGAGAACAATTTGATCATCCTGACCGGCGCGGGAGACGATCGCGCGGCGCACGTTGTCCTGTCGGGCCGCCTCGCCCTCTCGCGCGAGCTGAATTCACCCGATGCCGCGGATGAAATTCGCGCGTTTGTCGCCAACAACTTCGATCGTTACCGGGCAAAGCCGGTTACACGCGACGAACTCGAGCCGATGCAGATCGTCGCGCGATGGCTGCGTGAACGCGCTCCGGACGAAGGGAGGCTCTTGTACTTGAGCGGCCCGTTCGTCGATTTCAGCGCCTTCGTCGCGAACTCAGCTTCCGCCTAGGCCGGTATCGCTTCGGCTGTCGCTCCCGATCAGCTCTTCAGATTGGCGTTAAAGAGCCTGAGCGCGTGTTCCCACGCATCGCCGGCGGCCTTCGCGTTGTAAACGTCCGCGCGCGTGTCGTTGAAGAATCCATGCGAGCATCCCGGATAAACCTTGACCTCGCCCTGCTTGCCGAACTTCTTCAGGTCCGCGGCCAGGCGATCGACGTCCGATCGCTGAATCCATCCGTCGTTCTCGCCGTAGGCGTAAAAGATGGGACATCCGAGCTCGCGGATTTCGTGGTCGGGCGGAATCTCGCCGTAAAACGGCGCGGCCGCCGCTATGTCTTTCGATTCGCACGGCAGCAGCAGCGCGTAGCTTCCGCCCATGCAGAAGCCGATGACGCCGATCTTCGAGGCGCTCGTCCGCTTCTGGTTCTTGATCCATCCGATGGTCGTCTTCAGATCCTCGATTCCGTCCGGCTTCGCCAGCCCGCTCATCAGTTGAGCGGCGGTGTTCGGGTCGCTGGCGACCTTGTGGCCCTGGCGCGAATAAAGGTCGGGCGCGATCGCGACATAACCCTCGCGCGCAAATCGCCTGGCGACATCGCGGATATGATCGTTAAGCCCCCACCATTCCTGCACGACGATGATCGCGGGCTTCGGCGCTCCGTCCGGCGGCTCCGCGACAAAGGCGTTGATGGTGCAGGCCTTGCCGGGAAAACTTGCGTCATTCTCGATAAGTTTTTCACTGGCCATCGCTGTTCTCCTCGCGCAAATCCAATATACACGCGCTTGTCTATTCCGCCGCGGATTCCGGCACGAAGCCGACCATGCCGTTGCGCAGCTTGATCTGAAGGTAGTTGCCCGCAATCCCGACCACGTGAACGTACTTCTTTCTGTGCACCTGGCCGATCACCGCGCTCGCGGTATCGGGATCCTGATAGACGGGCGAGTTCTTCGTCAGGAGAAACACCTTGTTGATAGGCTTGATCTTCGGGGCGCTGGACGCCGCCGCTGCGGCCGCCGCCGAGGGCGCGCTCGCCGGTGTCGCGGCCGCGGCGATCTTTGGGTCGAGGATGCGCGCGGTGGACAGCTCCGCGTCCGCCTCGGCCTCGCGTCCCTGCTGCGATCGCAGAAGATTGGCGAGCGCCAGATGCGCTTGCGCGTTTTTCGGATCCAGTCCGATCGCGGTGCGAATTTCCGCCTCGGCTTCTCCCGCCTTGCCCTCGCGGTTCAGCGCATCGGCAAGCTGCAGATAGTAGCTCGCGCGCGACGGGTCCAGCGCGATCGCCGCGCGATACTGCTCTTCCGCCTGCCGGAGCGCCTGTTGGTCGATATAGAGGTTGCCGAGCGCGACATGCGCGGCGGGATTGCGCGGATCGAGCTCGATCACCTTCATGTATTCGGTCTGGGCGGGCTGTCCCTTGTGCTCGAACATGTACAGGTTGCCGAGCGCCACGTGAACGCGCGGATCGTCGGGAGCGATCTTCGCCGCTTCCGTGTATTGCTGCTCGGCGTCCGCGAGCTTGTTCGCCTGCATCGCGGCGTCGCCCGCCTGAAGATGGCTGTCCACCGACTCTCGATGGCATCCGCCAGCCAGCGCGATCGCTACGAGCGACACGAGAGCTGCGCGAAACAGCGGCCAGAGTCGAATGGTTGTGCGCATTGCGTGGTTCCTTGTCTTTACGATGGAGCTATGTTCCGGGACGCCGCGGGACGACGCATTCTGCCCCGCCGCTTACGTTCCTATCTTGTCCGCGCTTCGACGCAAGTCAAGCAAAATCAGGAATCGCCGCGATCGCCGGCAATCCATGTTTCTATTGGTTGGCTAGCCGCATCCGGTACGTTATAAAGTGACGCCGTGCGCGCCATTCTCATCGCAGCGAAAGAACTGGCTTTCGCCAAGACGCGTCTTGCGTCCGTGCTTGCGCCGGCGGAGCGGATGATGCTGGCGGAGGCGATGTTTCGCGACGTGCTCGCGGCGGCGCTCTCTTCTCGCAGCGCGGATCTGGTCGCGACGGTCAGTTCGGATGCGAACCTGCTGGCCGTCGCGCGCAACGCCGGCGCCATCGCGATCGATGAGCAGTTCCCGCGCGGACTCAACGCCGCTGTCGCGCTCGCGACTACTCGCCTTGCGGGCGAAGGGGTTCAGGCGGTGTGCACCGTTCTTTCCGACATCCCGATGATCGCCGCCGCGGATATCGACGAGGTGTTTGCGGCGATGCCGTCGGGCAGGGCGGCCGTGCTGGTGCCGTCGCGAGATTTCAGCGGAACCAACGTCATCGCACGTTCTCCGGCCGATGTGATCCCGACTCAGTTCGGGAAGCTCAGCCTGGTGCGCCATCTTGATGATTGCCGAAGCCGCGGCGTCGCCTGCGAGGTGCTGCGGCTGCCCCGTCCCGCGCTGGATCTGGACTTGCCCGGCGATCTCTACGAATTTGTACGGGCGGCATCGACAACTCATACGCTCAATCAGCTCGTGCGCCTCGGTATCGCCCATCATTAAGGACTCGTCAGCACCCAATGCAGGTTGTTGAATTTATCGAGCGCGTCGGCGCTTACATTCTCGACAGCATCCTCGCCCTCGGGAACTTTGCCTTGTTCCTGATCCGGTCGCTGATGTACGCGGTGCTTCCGCCTTACAAGCTGCGTCTCACCCTGCGCCAGATCCGGATCATCGGGGCCGAGTCCCTGATGCTGATCGTTCTCATTTCGACGTTCACGGGGATGGTGCTGGGATTGCAAGGCTACCATACGCTGCATCTGTTCGGCGCGGAGGATTCGCTGGGTACCCTGGTGGGCCTCGCGCTGGTGCGCGAACTCGGCCCCGTTCTTGCCGCCCTGATGATCGCGGCGCGCGCGGGATCGGCGATGGCGGCGGAGCTGGGTTCGATGCAGGCGAGCGAGCAGATCGATGCGCTTACGGTGATGGCGATAAATCCGGTGCAATATCTGGTCTCGCCGCGAATGATCGCCGGCGTCGTCAGCTTTCCCATCCTGACCGTCATCTTCAACGTAATCGGTATCTGGGCCGGTTACGCGGTTGGATGCGGCCTGCTCGGCGCTTCGGGCGGCGCGTATTTCAACAACCTCGCCGCCAACATGAGTCGCCACGACGTCGCGCTCACACTTTACAAGGCCCTCGTTTTCGGCGTCGTGGTTATGTCGGTGTGCTGCTATAAAGGCTACCACGCCAAGCGGATGGCAACAGGCGTCAGCCGCGCGACGACCGAAGCCGTGGTTCTCTCCAGCGTGCTGGTGCTGGCCTGGGACTATTTCATGGGATCGATTCTGCTGTAGCATTGCAATTTGCCATGAATTCGGAATCGAACGGCAAACAAACAGCGAATGCGATTGAGGTTCGCGCCCTCCGCCGCAGCTTCGACCATCAGCACGTTCTCAACGGCGTCGATATCGACATCCCCGCCGGCACGATTACTACCATCGTGGGGCCCAGCGGATGCGGGAAAACGGTCTTTCTCAAACATTTGAACTTGCTCCTGCGTCCCGATTCCGGCTCGATCGTCATTGATGGTGTCGAAGTGACCAGACTGGGGGCGCGCGGCCTGAACTCCGTTCGCGAAAAGTTCGGGATGCTGTTTCAGGCGGGTGCGCTGTTCGACTCGATGAGCGTGTACGACAACGTCTCCTTTCCGCTGGTCGAGAAAACCAGGCTCTCAGCGCGGGAGATCGATGAGCGGGTGCGCCGCACGCTCGCCGCGGTGGGCTTGGAAGGGATGGGCCACAAGTTCCCATCCGAGATGAGCGGTGGTATGCAGAAGCGCGCCGCCCTCGCGCGGGCCCTCGTGACGCAGCCCAAGATCCTGATGCTGGATGAGCCGACGACGGGCCTCGACCCGACCCGCACCGGGTCGATTCACCAGCTCGTCCGCAAGACCCAGCAGGATTTCGGCCTCACCGCCGTCGTGGTGAGCCATGATGTTCCCGAAGTGTTTTCGATTTCCGATCGAGTCGCTTTTATGCATCGGGGCCGCATGCAACTGGTGGGCACCGTCGATGAAGTCATGAGTTCAGACGATGAGGACTTCAAGCGGTTCCTGGCGGGCAGAGCCTCGGGCGATGATTTGGAGAGTCAGGTGGTTTCGTAAAACATGTACGCAAGTCGCACCACACAATTTATCGTCGGTCTTTTCGCCCTCCTGGGCATCGCCGCCCTGGCGATCCTGTCCTTCCGGCTCGGAAAGATCTCGATTCTGCCCACTCCCGGGTATGTAATTTATGCCAACTTCGACAACATCAGCGGCCTGAAGCCCGGAGACGAGGTCGATATCGCCGGCGTCAGGATTGGCAAGGTGCTTGGCGCTTCCCTGTCCGACAATCAGGCGCGGGTTGCGATGGAGATCGACAAAGGCGTTCAGATCGACAATGATGCGATCGCGTCGATCCTCAGCATGGGCATCATCGGCGGCAAGTACGTCTCGATCCAGCTCGGCGGCGGAGACAAGACGCTCTCCAACGGAGATATCATCAGGCAGACCCAGTCTGCCTTCGTGCTCGAAAACGCGATAGGACAGTTCATCAACAATATCGGCCAAAGCGGCGGCTCGAAGGACAGCTCGTCGTCGCAGGATTCTCAGCAATCACAACAAAAGAAGTAGTCTTATGTTGCATACCACAACGACCAATTCAGTGAATCGCGGGCATGCGCTCGCAATCGTTCTGTTTCTGATCGGCGCCCTGCTCGCCGCTCCTTCCATCGCTCGCGCCGACGCGCCGGCGAACGATCCGATGGCGGTGGTCAAGGACGGGGTTAACGAGGCGCTTCCGATCCTGCGCGACAAACAGACCCCGACCCCGGTACGCCAGCAAAAGCTGCGCGAGATTGTGGCGCGGAGCTTCGATTTCAGCGAAATGGCCCGGTCGGCCCTCGGTTACCATTGGCGGCAAATCTCGCCCGATCAGCAGCAGGAATTCACCAAGGTCTTCAGCACCTTTATCGAAAATTCCTATCTCGCCAAAATCAACGAATTCACCAGCGGCGAAGTCAGGTTCCTCAGCGTGCGCAACGATGGTCCTCAGTACGCCATCGTGAAAACCAGCGTACTCATGGCGGGCAAGGACCCGATCGACCTCGATTTCCGCCTGCTCGACAAAAACGGCCAGTGGAAGGTTTACGATGTGACCGTCGATGCGATCAGCATCATTGCCAATTATCGCAACCAGTTTAATCGCGTGATGAACAACAAGGGCTACGCGACCCTCATCGCTGACCTCAAGAGCAAGGAAGCCGCGCTCGCGGCCTCGATGGGCACCTGATCGTTTGGCTTGCGAGAAATCTCGATCATGGTAGCCTAGGCAGTCACGGGACGGGATCCCGCAAGGAGCTACGATTGGCGCGGATGAGCACAAGAAGGCTTAAAAGGGTGGAGAAGGCGTCGACAACTCTTTCACGTTTCGTGTCGCGCGCGATGCTTGCGGCTTCTGTGATCGCCGTCGCCGCGTTCGCGCATCCGGCATTCGCTCAGGACCTCGCGCCGCTCAGCGCGAACCCGTCCAAGCAGGGCGCGGTCGTCAAGCAGGCCGAGCAGACGCCTCCCGGTGAAGACCAGGGCGTTTACAGCGACCCGCTCGCTCCCTTCAACGAATCGATGTTCACCTTCAACCTGAAACTGGACGATTGGGTCCTGCGCCCGGTCGCCACCGGCTATGCCGCCATCGCGCCGCTGCCCGTGCGCCAGAGCGTCGGCAGGTTCTTCGACAACGTCAACGTAATTCCGCGTTTCGCCAACAACCTCTTTCAGTTGCGGATGCCCGAAGCGGGTACCGAAGTCGCGCGCTTCGGAATCAACACCGTCCTCGGCCTCGGCTTCTTCGATCCCGCAGAGACCTGGTTCGGCCTTAAAGAGCATCCCGATGACTTCGGACTCACGCTGCGCTACTACGGCGTGCCTTCCGGTCCGTACCTGATGCTTCCGTTCTTTGGACCGTCAACCGTGACCGATACGGTGGGAATGGTGGTCGATGCGGCGATGAATCCGATGACTTACCTTACCTACATCGCCGACGTGCCGTGGTACGTTCCGACCGCGGTCGGCGCCGGCACGCGCATCGCGGATGCGGTCAACTACCGCTCCGAGCATCTGGACATGTTCGAGGAAGCGGATCGCTACGCGGTTGACCTGTACGGAGCCGTTCAGGACGCCTATCTGCAGACCCGCGATCACAAGGTCAAGGAACTCAAGGAATCCGACTAGGATTCGGTTCGATTCCAAGCTCAAACGCGCCGCCGGTCTCATAACCGGCGGCGCGTTTCATTTTCGGGATGGCGTCGGAGTCGGTCGAGGCAACACGCGCAGCTTCAGCACGCTACGCCACGTGCTCCCACGCATGGTAGGAGCTGCGCACCAGCGGCGCCGATTCGACGTGTCTGAAACCCATCGCCTGGCCTTCGCGTTTGAGCTCGGCGAATTCTTCCGGAGTGACATAGCGCTCGACCGGCAGATGGTCCCTTGATGGGCGCAGATATTGCCCGAGCGTCAGAATATCGCATTCAATCGCGCGCAGATCGCGCATCACCTCGAGCAGCTCCGCGCGCTCCTCTCCAAGCCCCAGCATCACGCCCGTCTTGGTCAGCACCTCGCGGCCAATCGCGCGAGCATGCTCCTTGGCATGCCGCAGCACTTCGAGCGATCGCGGATATTGCCCGCCCGGACGCGCTTTGCGATACAGGCTCGGCACCGTCTCCACGTTGTGGTTATAGATATCGATTGGGGACTCAACTACCGCATCGACGCTTGCCGCCGATCCCTGGAAGTCGGGCACCAGCACTTCGACTCGAGCCTCCGGCGATGCGCTCTTGATCGCGCGGGCGGTGGCCGCGAAATGCCCCGCGCCTCCATCCGGCAAATCGTCGCGATCGACCGAGGTTACCACCACGTGCCTGAGCCCGAGCTCGGCCACGGCCCGCGCAATCCTGCGCGGCTCATCCGGATCGAGCGGACGGACCTTGCCGTGCGCAACCGCGCAGTAGGGGCAATTGCGCGTGCATACGTCGCCCATCAGCATGAAGGTGGCCGTGCGATGGGAGAAGCATTCGCCGATATTCGGACAGCACGCTTCCTGGCACACCGTGTGGAGCTTCAACTCGCTCAGGATCGATCGCGTGCGGAAGTATTCCGGCGATACCGGCGCTCGAACCTTGATCCAGTCAGGATGCCTTCGCTCGGCCATGATTCATCTTCACGATTGGCCTGAAGCTTCCGCGATTGCGGTCTCCCGGTCAATCAACCGCCACAAATCTCCGTGCGGGACGCGGACCGTGCCGGAGTAACCGAACACGTCCCGAAAATTCTCGCCAAGGCGCTTCGAAAAATCCGCGACGCTCACGTCGCTTCGTCCAAGCCGCGCGATCGACGTCATCTCGCATCCCGCAATTCCGCACGGAACGATCGAATCGAAGTACGAAAGGTCGGTCGAGACGTTGAGCGCAAGCCCGTGATACGTGACCCAGCGCCGAATGCCCACGCCGATCGACGCAATCTTGCGCCGACCCACCCACACCCCCGTCAGCTTCTCGCGCCGCCCGGCGGCGATATCAAAATGCGCGAGCGCGTCGATCATCGCCTGTTCGAGGCCGCGCAGGTAGCGGCCCACGTCGCGCGCCGCTCCCTCCAGCTTCAGGATCGGGTAGCCAACGAGCTGCCCCGGTCCGTGATAGGTCACCTGTCCGCCGCGCGACACCCGAACCACCGGCACTCCCGGACGCGCCGCCACAATAAACCTCTCATCGGCGCCGCGCCCCAGGGTGTAAACGTGTGGATGCTCGAGCAGGAGCATCGTGTCGCCGATCCGATCGCTGGTGCGCGCGGCAACCAGCGCCTGCTGCAGCGCATGCGCGCGCTCATACTCGACGAGTCCCAGTTCGGCGATTGCAAGCTGCCGGCGCATCGACTCCGCCAACCTCTCAGTAGTTGATCGCTTCGCCTTCCGCCGCCAAAGCCGCTTCCATGATCGCTTCCGACATCGTGGGATGCGGATGGACGGTGCGGCCCAGCTCCGCCGTAGTGGTCTCCAGCGTCTTGCCCAGCACCACTTCCGAGATCAGGTCGGTCGCATGGTTGCCGATAATCTGGCATCCGATGACCTCGCTGTACTCCTTCGAGACCACCAGCTTCACAAAGCCGTCGGGATGGCCGATTGCGACGGCCTTGCCGATTGCGCGGAACGGAATCTTTCCGATTTTCACGTCGATTCCGCGCGATCGCGCCTCGGCTTCGCTGAGTCCCACCGTCGCAACTTCCGGCTCGCAGTAGATGCATCCCGCGATCGAAAGCAGGTCGAATCCAGGCTCACGCACTCCCGCCATGATCTCGACCGCGGCGATGCCTTCTGCCGACGCCTTGTGCGCGAGCAGGGGAGGGCGAATCACGTCGCCGATCGCGTAGATGCTGGGGCAGGTGGTGCGGAACGAATCGTCCACTTTCACAAAGCCTCCGCGTTCGAGCTCGACCCCGGCCGCTTCCAGCCCGAGCTCCGAGCTGAGCGGCGCGCGGCCGACCGCGACCAGCACCGCTTCCGCTTCGACGGTCTTCTCCGTTCCGGCCGCATCCACCGTCACCGCCCACGTTCCGTCGTGGCGCGCCATCGATTTGTAGCCATGCCCGAGCATCACCGTCACACCGCGCTTGACGAATGCACGGCGCAATTCCTCCGCGACCTCCGCGTCGAACCCGGGCAGCATCTGCTTTTCAAGTTCGATAATCGTGACCTTCGCGCCGAAGGCCTGGTAGAAATAGCCGAATTCAAGCCCGATCGCGCCGGCGCCGATGATCGCGACACTGGCTGGCAGGGTGTCATGGACGAGCGCCTCCTTGCTCGTCATCACGCCGTCTCCCAGCCGCATCCCGGGGAAAAGCTTTTCGCTGGAGCCCGATGCGACCAGAATTCGCTCGGCTTCGAGCGCCTGTGCGGCCGGAGCCGGCTTGCCTTCCACTGCCTGCAACGCGACCGTGTTGGGACCCGCGACCGCGGCGTTGGCTTCGTACAGGTCGATGTTGTTCTTCTTCAGGAGAAAGCGGACGCCGCGCGAAAGCTTGTCCGCCGTGGCGCGCGACCGCGCGATCACCTTCTGAAAATCGAAGCGAACCTCGCCCACCTCGATTCCGTGCTCCTTCGCCGCTCCCCGCACCGTCTCCATCGTCTCGGCGGAATTGAGCAGCGCCTTCGACGGGATACATCCCCAGTTCAGGCACACGCCGCCGGGACGATCGCGCTCGACTACCGCGACTTTCATCTTGAGCTGGCTTGCGCGAATCGCGGCGACGTATCCGCCAGGGCCGGAACCAATCACCACCAGGTCGTAACGCGAGTTTGCCAAGGTTGGATCCTTTCGGGGCGCGCACGGCCCGCGCGCGCTCGCCACTCCATCATTCCATCGCGAAACGGTTCAGAGTAGCAGGCTGGCCGGGTTTTCGAGAAAGCGCTTGAACTCCTGCAGGAAGCGCCCCGCAACCACGCCGTCGATAATCCGATGATCGCACGACAGCGTCGCCATCATCGTCTTGCCCACCGCGAGCACGCCGTTGCGGACCACCGGCCGGTCCTTGATTGCGCTTGCCGCCAGGATTGCGGCCTGCGGCGGCACTATCACCGCCGCGAAATGCTCGATGCCCAGCATGCCCATGTTGGAGATCGTGAAGGTCGCGCCCGAAAGCTCGTCCGACGTGAAACCGCCGCGCCCCGCCTTCGCGACCAGGCGATGCGCTATCTGCGCGATCTCGATCAGCGAAAGCTGCTCGCATTGCCGGATAACCGGCACCACCAGCCCGTCCTCGACCGCCACCGCGACGCCGATATTGATGTTCGGATGGATCGTGATGCCGTCGTTCTCGAAGCTGGCGTTGATGCGCGGATAGCGGCCAAGCGCCAGCGCCACCGCCTTCACGATGATGTCGTTGTAGGTGACGTCCTCTTCGACCAGCTCGGCCTCGGACAGCGAAGTCTTGAGCTTCACCGCCTCGGCCATATCGATCTCGACGGTCACATAGAAGTGCGGAATCTCCCGCTTCGACGTCGCCATCCGGTTCGCGATCGTCTTGCGCATCTTCGACAGCTCTTCGTGCGAGCCCGGCGCTCCCTCGCGCGGCGACACGATGCGCCGGAAGCGGAAGAGCTGCTGCTCCCTGAGAAAGTTGTCCACGTCGCGCTTGGTGATCCGCCCTTCAGGGCCCGTGCCATGAACCGATTCGAGATCGATTCCCGCCTCTTCGGCGGCGCGGCGCGCCAGCGGCGAGGCTTTGAACTTGTGGCCGTCCGCGGAGACTTCGACCGGAGCGGATGCGACCGCGGAGACCCGCGGCGGCATCGGAATCGCCGTCGGCGCCGCCGATCGCCGCGAACTCATCGCGGGATGAATCTGCTCGCCGCTCTCGGCGCTGAGATCGGCCGACGGTGGCGGCGGGGCGGGCGCCTTTGGAGCCTCCGGCTTCGCCTTCGGGCGTATCGGAATAGGCTCGGACTTGCGCTCGGCGGCTTTTGGCTTTGGCTCCTGGGTGGCAGCCTCCGCCTGCGCAGCCGGCTTGCCGGTCTCGCCCCCCGCCCGCATCATCGCGATCACCGCGCCGACCGGGGCGCTTTCGCCTTCCTTGAGCTTGATTTGGTCCAGGACGCCGTCGTCAAAGGATTCGAGGACCATGTCGGCCTTGTCGGTTTCAACTTCCGCGATCGGCTCGCCGCGATGGATAGTATCGCCGGGATGCTTGAGCCAGCGAATGATCTTGCCCTCTTCCATCGTGTCGGAGAGCTTCGGCATCAGAATTTCGTTGCTCATGGCCAGGCTCTTTTGTTTCTGCCGCGCCGTCGGCGTTCGGGGTTACATCATTTGTTCCGCGACTTTGACGATATCGCCCGCGCTCGGGAGCACCGCGTGTTCCAGCTTCGCATTGTACGGCATCGGAGTATCCAGCGAAGCGACCCGCTCCACGGGAGCATCCAGGTCGTCGAACGCGGCCTCGTAGATGCGCGAGGCGATTTCCGCCCCCGCGCCTCCGGTGCGCCATCCCTCGTACGCCACGATGGCCTTGCCGGTCTTTTTGATCGAGGCGACGACGGTTTGAATATCGAGCGGATTGAGCGTCCGCAGATCGATCACCTCGGCGTCGATCCCCGCATTCTCCAGCGCCTCCGCCGCCGACAGCGCGTCGTACACGCACTTCGAGTACGCCACGATGGTTACATCCTTGCCCTCTCGGAGCACCGCCGCCTGCCCGAACGGCACCAGGAAGTCGTTGTCTTCGGGAACTTCGCCTTTGACGCCGTAGAGCGATTCATGCTCGAGGAAGATGACGGGATCGGTCTGGCGAATCGCGGTCTTGAGCAGTCCCTTCGCATCGGCGGGCGTGGCCGGAATCACAACCCGAAGCCCCGGACAGTGCAGAAAATACGCTTCCAGGCTCTGGCTGTGCTGCGCGCCGAGCTGATGGCCTCCGCCCTGCGGCGCACGGATCACGATCGGAACCGTCGCCTTGCCGCCGAACATGTAGTGAATCTTGGCGGCATGGTTGACGATCTGATCCATCGCGAGCAGGCCGAAGTTGATCGTCATCAGCTCGACCACCGGCTTGAGCCCGCCCATCGCCGCTCCGACTCCCGCGCCTACGATCGTCAACTCGGAAATCGGCGTGTCGCGCACCCGCTTCTCGCCGTATACCGCCAGCAGGCCGTCGGTCACCTTGAACGCTCCGCCAAAGTAGCCGACTTCCTCGCCCATGATGAACACGCGTTCGTCGCGGTCGAGTTCCTCGCGCAACGCGGCATTCAACGCCTCGCGATAGCTGATTCTTGCCATAGCAGGATACTCGTCAGGAGCCGGCGTAAACGCCCTTGCCCAGTTCCTCGACCGAGGGCTCGGGGCTCTCGTCGGCGAATTTGACCGCGTCGTCGATTTGCCGGGCGACCTCGGCTTCAATTTCGCCAAGCCGTCCCTCGGCAACGTGGCGCTCGACCGTCAGCTTGCGGCGCAGATTCTTGATCGGATCGCGTTCCTGCCAAATCCGCTCTTCGCGCTTGGAGCGATACTCGACCGGATCGGACATCGAATGCCCGCGAAAGCGGTAGGTGACCGCCTCGATCAGCGAAGGGCCGTCGCCCTCGCGCGCCCGCGCCACCGCTTCCATCGTCGCGCCGTAAACCTCGAGCACGTCCATCCCGTCCACGCGCACGCCCGGCATCTTGTAGGGCTGCGCGAAGCGATACAGCTCTTCCTGGCAGATCGCGTTCTGCACCAGCGTGCCCATCCCGTAAAAATTGTTCTCGCAGACGAACACCACCGGCAGCTTCCACAGCGATGCCATGTTGAGCGACTCGTGGAACGCACCCTGCGGCAGCGCTCCGTCGCCAAAGAAGCAGCACACCACCTCGGGACCCTCGTTGTATTGCACCGAAAGCCCGAGTCCGGTCGCGATCGGAAGCCCGCCGCCCACGATCGCGTAGCCGCCCATGAAGCGCAGATCCTGGTCGAACAGATGCATCGAGCCGCCGCGCCCCTTCGAGATGCCGGTGACCTTGCCGAACAACTCCGCCATCACCACCTTCGGATCGGCGCCCTTGGCGAGACAGTGTCCGTGTTCACGGTAAGTTGAGACGACGTAGTCCTTGTCGTAGAGCGCGTAAATCGCGCCGACCGCCACCGCCTCTTCTCCGGCATACAGATGGCAGAAGCCGGTGATCTTGCCGCGCGCGTACATTTCCGCGGTCTTTTCCTCGAACTGCCTGATCAGGACCATCCGCCGGTAGAGCTCGAGGAGTTGCGCTTCGTGGAGGGTGAGCAGCGCGCGCTGCGCCGTGTGCTTGTCGCGTTCCAGCGCCATAAAATAACACCTTGGATCCCAAGCTAGACGAATAATCGCTGTTGCGCAAGAAAGTGGCGGTCAACATTCATGCAGTTATCGTCAAGTTGTATGAAGTTTGTAACGCGGCGGGGGCCGCGCGCACCCCGTTTCAGACCAGCTTGAGCTGCGCCGCCGCCGCGACCGGCGAAAAAGAACGGCGATGAATCGGCGAAGGACCCAGTTGCTCCAGGATTTGAAGGTGATCCGCCGTGCAGTAGCCCTTGTGCCGCGCGAATCCATAGCCCGGGTACTGGCGATCATAAGAAGCCATGATGCGATCGCGAGTCACCTTGGCGACGATCGACGCGGCCGCGATGCAGAAGCTCTTGCGATCTCCCCCCACGATGTGAGTCTGCGGCAGCGCAAGCCCCGGAATCTTGCGTCCGTCCACCAGCACGTGCCCGGGCGTGCGCCCCAGCGCCGCCAGCGCCCGCTCGCTCGCCTTCATGGTCGCCCAGTAGATGTTGAGCCGGTCGATCTCCTCGACCTCCGCAATCCCGACTCCGATCGCGAGCGCGCGGTCGCGAATCAGATCGTGAACCTCGTCGCGCTTGTCCGGCGCCACCTGCTTGGAGTCGTGCACGCCCTTGATGTAGGTCTCGGGCGCGAAGATGACCGCGGCCGCCACCACCGGCCCCGCCATCGGCCCCACCCCGGCTTCATCGACCCCCGCGACTTCCTCGATTCCCGTCCGCCAAAGTTTGCGCTCGTAGCGCAGATCCGGATGCCGGCTCATCGCTCGCCCGATGCCTCCCCCTATGCAAGCCGCTTGAGCCGGGCCTTGCGCACCGTCTCCGCAACTTCGTTCGGCCGCGCGATATGGTTCATCCGGATCATGAAGTCCGTGCTCGCCGCCGATGCGATCGTAACGTCGCCCAGCCCCAGCATCCGCTGAAACAGCCGCTGCGAAACCTCCACCGACCGGATATCCGCAAGCTCCATCTCGCGCCGGCTGACGGCAAGCAGGCCGCGGCGCTCGATGATGCGATCGGAGGTGACGCTCCAGCCGGTCGCGCGATTGCCGAGAAGCCCGCCCGCGATTATCAGGATTCCCGCGCCGATTATTCCAAATGCGATTCGCCAGAGGTCGTGCTGGACATAAAGCGTGCGCGCGCCGATGCCGATCACGAAAACGCCGAGAATAAATACGTTCGCGCAATTCCAGAGCGAAGGCCTGATCTTCAGCAGCGCGTACTCGCGCACCGCCGCCGGACGCGGCGCGAACAGCCGCGCACCGCATCGCGAACAAAACGCCGCGCCCTGCGCCGCTTCAAAACCGCACTGCGAACATCGCATCGCGCCGCCCTGCCGCCTCTCCGCTCATCTTCACCTCGCGATTATTGGAAGGACGATAGCGACGGTCAAACCGTAAGGACAATTTCTGTCCACCGTGCCAGCCTTCGCCGCGCGCCGCGAAAGGCCGGCCGATCTCCGCTCACGGTTTTACCGGCTGCTCGATCAGCGGAGGCTTTACCGGCGTTGCCGCGCCGATAAACTCCGTCACCGGCTGGCCCGTTTCGCCGATCAGGCTGTTCGCCACCCACACGTTGCCGGCGCCGTCGATCGCCACTCCCGCTGGCGCGCTCACGCCCGGTCCGATAAAGCCCGCAAAACCGGGCCCCGGCGACGTGCCCGCGGGACCGAGCAGCTCGGTAATGTCTCCGTCGCCGGCGTCGGCGACCCAGACGTTTCCGCTTCCATCGATTGCCACCCCCGACGGAGCGATAAGTCCGTTGCCGCTCACCGAGCTGAACGACGGAGGACTCGGCGGCGCCGGAACCAAACGGCTCATGCTGGTCCCCGGGCTTTGCGACGGAACTCCGAAATTGCTGATCCACACGTCCCCGTTCGGCGCGAGCGCCGCACCCAGCGGATCGAACAGGCCGCGATCGATAAAGCCGGTTGCCGGCGAGATTGCCGCGCCCGCGGAACTGAACTCGCTCACGCTGTTGCCGTTACGGTTCGCGATCCACACGTTGCCCTGATCGTCGATCGCGACGCCTGCCGGGCCCGAAAGTCCGCCGCCGCTGAACGGACTGCTCCCGACCGGCGTTCCCGATGAATCGAATTCCGAAAGGCTGTCCGCCCCGAAGTTGGCAACCCAAACGTGATTCGCGGCATCGATAGCAACTCCGGCCGGTCCCGTCCCGGTGGCAAAAGCGGATGACGACAGATTTGACGGGTTGATCTTCAAGACCGTGTTCGCGCCCGCATCCGTCACCCACAGGAACCCCGATTGATCCGCCGCGATCGCGGCCGCCTGCATCAGCCCCGCCTGGGCAGGTCCGGCGAGAAGCTGGCCCGCGGGCGAGAGCTCGAAGATCTTCGAAGGTGTCGGCACCGTGCCGACCACCAGCGATGTGACAAACCACAGGTTGCCGTTCGGATCGACCGTTACCGCGATTGTGCCCGCGCTTGTCGCCGCGAATCCCAATGACAGCGTCCACTCCGCAACCTGCTCGGCAAGCGCCGGAGCATAGGGCCCGGTCTTCCCAAGTCCGAACAGCGCGGAGTTGTCGATCGCCGCCGGCATCCGCGCGATCGTCTCCGCCGCCGTCAACGTGTCGCAGCTTGAAGCGAGACCCGTGACTTCGCAGAGCCCCGAGCACGAACCGGCATCCGATGCGCCTTCGACGCATCCTGCGATCGCGTTGCCCAGCGTATTGAAGCGCATCAGGGTGGTCGTGTTGATGCTGTTCGAGATCGCCGGACCCGCGGCGCCGGTGCTTGCGTCCACCAGGTTTCCGATCGCCTGAAACGCGATTGACAGCTCAGGCGTTGCGCTGTCGCGCACGTCCTGCGGCGAATTGAAGAACTGCGACAACGCGTATGCGGAAGCGACTGTGGTGAGCTCGTTGATTGTCGCCGCGGGGCTGATTGGAAAAGACGTCACCGGCCCCAGCGTCGCCATCAGCGCGATCCGCGAGTTCGGCCCCTTGCCGCCGTCGCCCCCGGTCGCAATCGCGTAGGCGAATACCGGCGACGACGGTTGCAGCGCCGAGAGACTGAAGCCTCCGGTCAAGCCCGTCGTGGTTGTGCCGAGCACCTGCGCGGGTGATGACGGCGAAGACCCTGCCGCATACAGCGTCACCGTGGCGTTGACCACAGGATTGAGCCCGCCCAGCACCGAACCTGTCAGCGCAACGATCGGCGTCGGTGTGGGCGTAGGCGTGGGAGTCGGAGTCGGTGTCGGCGTTGGCGTTGGCGTTGGTGTTGCGGTTGCCGTCGCAGTGGCGGTCGGTGTCGCAGTCGCTGTCGGAGTTGGAGTTGGTGTCGCGGTTGGCGTCGCGGTCGGGGTCGGCGTCGCTGTGCGCGTCGGGGTTGGAGTTGGGGTGCGCGTTGGCGTCGGAGTCGGGGTTGCCGTTCGAGTTGGCGTCGGCGTGCGCGTAGGTGTTGCCGTCGCCGTTGGTGTTGCGGTGCGAGTTGGTGTTGCGGTGCGGGTCGGTGTCGCCGTCCGGGTGGGGGTCGCAGTAGCGGTCGGCGTCACCGTCGCTGTTGGCGTGGCGGTTGTTGTCGGCGTAACTGTCGGCGTCGCTGTGATGGTTGGAGTGGGAGTGATCGTCGCGGTCGGCGTGGGAGCAGTTCCGTGCTTGCAGGTCGGGCAGGGATCGCAAGCCGCCGAGATCGAGATGGAAGCAAGTACAAGAACTGCGCGAAGCGACAAAGTCGAGATTCGCGACAGCATCCCGGGTCAGCCTTTTGTATGCCTATAGAACATTTTCGGCACGAACCGGCAGAACCATCGCGGGTTATATCATTTTGACGTCCATTTCCAAGCATTAGGATGCGACAGATATTATCTGAATATTACAAGTTAAGACCTGCGCGGACCTGAAACCGCACGATCGCGCCGCCTTGTGAAACTGCTCTTTTCAGGATGTTGAAGACGTTTCGGCGGACTAGGGAACGATCCTGACTCTTTCGCGCAGCGTCGTCGGAAAGAGCGCCGGATCGGATGGCGCAAGATAGTTCTCAGGATCGAAGTCGCGGCCGTAGCTCAGGATATCGACGGCGCCGCTTTTATAAACGATCGCTTGCGAATAACCGAAGTACGGTGTGGCGCCGCTCTTTGCCCATCCCGCGTCCAGCCTGGTCCCGCCGTTGGCCGCGATGACCTGCCACGTGCGCCGCAGGTCCGGCATCTCGGGAACCGGAGGACGGCTGATGTCCCACAGATGCACGTGGGCGGCGAGATAGCCGTCCACATTCGCCAGGTTCATCTCGCTCCAGAACGCGTCGCGATTGATCGGATTGATATCCAGCGATTGCTCGCCGGAGGTGGCGATGGCGGGAACGAAAGCCGGCTTATGCCCAAGGACGAAGATGTGAGCGATCGAGGCGTCCGCAACCGCTTCTTCGAGATCGCTCTGAATCCAGTGAACCGGCACCGTCGCCACCGCGCCGTAGGGATCGGTGTTGACCACCACGAAATGCGTGTTGCGATAGCGAAAGGAATAGGTGAGCCGGCTCTGGTCGGTCTCCAGCTCATCGGGTCCTCCCGGACCCGGGCCGTTGTCACCAGCGATAAATTCGCTCATCGCGCCAAGCCATACATCCTCGGCCCCGGGATTCGACGTCTGGCTGCCCCTGGACCCGATAAGGATCTCGTGATTGCCGGGAATCGCGACCAGCCGGATCGAATGAGCATGTCCGAGGGGAGAATCGCGGTAGAGCTTTTTCCAGCTATCGAGTTGATCGCGCAGTTTGGCCAGGTCGGTCGTGAGGCCGAACACGAGATCGCCAACGACGAACGCGATCGCGGGCCGCGGCTTGAGGTGCGGAATCTCCGCGAAGTCGCGCTCGAGTTGCGCAAGATTGGCGGTGCTCGGATTGTCCGCCGTTACATCCGCGGCGAGCACGCGATCGCATCCCACGAACACGAACGAAAACGCCACCGGCGACGGACTCGCGGAATCAGAGGAAGAGCCGCCACATCCCGCCACTCCGATCGCCACCGCGATCAGCAACGCGAAAAACGGCCTCGCCCGATTGTGTGCCGCGGAAGTCTCCAATGCCGCGGCAATATAAGCGACCCGCATCCACTTGGGGAAGCATCCGGCGAGTCCTGCCGCTGCCGGTCAGATCGGGTCAGGCTTTTGTTACATTCGCCCGCGTGGTAAGGCTGGCTGATGGTTTGGGAACTTGTCGGTTTTGCGATTGTGGGCGCGGTGTTGGGCGTGACAATACACCGGCTGTTCACTCGGCGCATTCCCCCCGATGTGTTGTCATCAGACCGCGACCGCAAGAGCCCGTAGCAGCCAGCGCCATCCCACCATGAGCAGATGCCACTCATGGGCGAATGAGATCAGCCCGCGGACACTCTCGCTGAAGAGCTATGGGCGGACATTTTCGCTGAACCGAGACGCCTGACTTGGGGCTGCCTTTACTCGACCGGCACCCTCTGTTAGTCTGGCGGGCTAACAAAGGAAGATAGGGAAAAGTAAGAACTCCTGATGCCTCTTTCTGTCGCCCGCAAACGGGAAATAATCCAGGCCAACGCCAGAAGCGCAAACGATAGCGGCTCGCCCGAGGTGCAAATCGCTCTGCTCTCCGCACGAATCGAGCAGCTTACCTCGCATCTCGGCTCCCACGCCAAGGACCATCATTCGCGCCGCGGCCTGCTCAAGCTCGTCGGCCAGCGCCGCCGGCTCCTGGATTATCTCCATTCTCGCGACTTCGCCCGTTACAAAGGGCTGATTGAAAAGCTCGGCATCCGGAGATAGGCCGCCATCATTTTCGGCCGCGCCGCCCAAACGTTTCTCGGCGGCCGGCGCGGGCCCGATTCAGCCGTCCGGCTGGCCTTCGGGTGCGTCATCCGAGACGCCCGGCGGAAAGAAAATCCGCAGTCGTCCGGCGGCCCTCCTCCCTCAGGTGTCATCATAATGGTTCGAAAACTCGAAATTGACCTCGCTGGGCGACGGTTGTCGCTCGAAACCGGCCGGCTTGCCAAGCAGGCCCACGGAGCCGTCCTCGCTCAATACGGCGAAACGGTAGTCCTTGCCACCGTAACCTCCGCGTACGAAGCGCGCGACAAGGTGGACTTTCTGCCGCTGACCGTCGACTACGTCGAAAAGACTTTCGCCGCCGGTAAAATTCCCGGCGGCTTTTTCAAGCGCGAGGGCCGCGCCTCGGAAAAGGAAATCCTCACCTCGCGGCTCATCGATCGCGCGATGCGCCCGCTGTTTCCCAAGGGCTATGACCGCGAAACCCAGATTATCGTCACGGTGCTGTCCGCGGATCGCGACAACGATACCGACGCGCTTTCCCTGATCGCGGCCTCCGCCGCGCTTCAGGTCTCCGACGTTCCGCACAACGGCCCCGTCGCGGCGCTCCGGATGGGCCGTATCGACGGCAGCATCGCCGTCAGCCCCACTATCGGCGATCTCGAAAAGAGCGATATCTCCCTGATGGTCGCGGCGAAGCCCGACTCGATCGTGATGCTCGAAGGCGGCGCGGAAGTTGTCGATGAAGACACGCTGGTCGAGGCGCTGTTCACCGCGCACGAGGCGATGCGGCCGCTGTTCGAGATGCAGGAAGAGCTGCGCCGGATGGCGGGCAAGCCGAAGCGGGAGTTCACTCCCAAGGCGATCGACCCGGAGCTGCTGGCCGCGGTGAAGAGCCATATCGGCGACGGAATCGAGAAGGCGCTGGCGATCGGCAGCAAGAAGGATCGCAATGCCGCCCTTTATTCACTGACCGACCAGGTGGTCGCCGCGCTCGGCGATCGCTTCGTCGATCGCGCGAACGAACTGGCCGAGGCGTGCGACAAGCTGGTGCGCGAACGCGTGCGTTCGGAAATTCTGGACAACGGCCGCCGTATCGACGATCGCAAGCCCACCGACATCCGCCCGCTAAGCGCCGAAGTGCAGGTGCTGCCGCGCACGCACGGCTCCGCGGTGTTCAGCCGCGGCGAGACCCAGGTGCTTGCGACGGCGACGCTCGGCACCGGGTCTGACGAGCAGAAAATTGACGCTCTGCTCGGCGAGCGGTTCAAAAAATTCATGCTGCATTACAACTTCCCGCCGTTTTCCACCGGCGAAGTGAAGTTCCTGCGCGCTCCGTCGCGCCGCGAAATCGGACATGGCGCCCTTGCCGAACGCGCGCTGATTCCCGTGCTGCCCGACGAAGCCGATTTTCCGTACACGATTCGCGTGGTTTCCGAAGTGCTCGAATCCAACGGAAGCTCCTCGATGGCGACGGTGTGCGGCGGAAGCCTCGCGCTGATGGATGCGGGCGTGCCGATCAAGGCGCCGGTCGCCGGAATTGCGATGGGGCTGGTCAAAGAGGGCGACAAGGTCGCCGTCCTTACCGACATCCTCGGCGACGAGGACCATCTCGGCGACATGGACTTCAAGGTCGCGGGCACCGCCAACGGAGTCACGGCGATCCAGATGGACAACAAGGCGGGCGGCATCACCCGCGACATTCTGCGCCAGGCGCTCCATCAGGCGCGCGACGCGCGGCTGTTCATCTTGTCCGTGATGGAGAAGGCGCTGGCATCGCCGCGCAAGGAAATTTCCGCCTACGCGCCGCGCATCGTCACGATCCATATCAAGCCCGACAAGATTCGCGAGGTTATCGGCCCGGGAGGCAAGGTGATCCGCGGACTGGTCGAGGAGACCGGCTGCAAGATCGATATCGAAGACGACGGCACCGTCCTGATCGCTTCATCCGACGGCCCGTCGCTGGAAAAGGCAATCGCCGCGATTCAGGCGATTTGCGCCGAGCCCGAGGTGGGCAAGATCTACCAGGGCCGGGTCCGCAAGATCGTCGAGTTCGGCGCGTTCGTCGAAATCCTTCCCGGCACCGACGGCCTGCTGCACATCTCGCAGCTTTCCGATGAGCGCGTGCGCCGCGTCGAGGACGTGATTCACGAAGGCGACGAAATCAGCGTCAAAGTGCTGGATGTGGACCGCAGCGGCAAGATTCGTCTCTCGCTGCGGGAAGCGAAGCAGGAACTCGCGCGCGCGAAGTAACCCCTGGCGGGATGCCTTTACCAATGGTTTCACGCAGTACCCTGAGCAACGGCGTTCGTGTGCTGACCGAGTCGATGCCGCATGTGCTGTCGGCCACTATCGGCATCTGGGTCGAAAACGGATCGCGCTACGAAGAGCCAATCGACAACGGCGTCAGCCACTTCATCGAACACCTTCTGTTCAAGGGCACGCCCACGCGCACGGCCGCACAGATTGCCGAACAGATCGATACCGTCGGCGGCGTTCTGAACGCGTTCACCGGCAAGGAATACACCTGCTACTACGCCAAGGTGCTCGGGCAGGACCTGCCGATGACGACGGAGCTGCTCGCGGACATTTTTTTGAATTCGCTGTTCGATCCGGCGGAAATCGATCGCGAGCGCCAGGTCGTGCTGCAGGAAATTTCGCAGGCGGAAGACACGCCCGACGATTTCATCCACGACCTGTTCACGCTCAACTTCTGGCGGGGCCATCCGCTCGCGCTCCCCATCTTCGGATCGGTCGAGACCGTAAACCGAATCGACCGCGCGCTGCTCACCAGCTTCATGGCGGAGCGCTATCGCGCGGGCCGGATCTTTATCGCCGCGGCCGGCCGTATCGACCATCAGAGCCTCGTGCGCGACTGCGAACGGCTATTCGGCCGCATCGCCGGCAACGGCCGCGTCGAAAAAGTCGAGCCTCCGAAGGAAAGCCCGATCGTTGTCGCCGAGGAAAAAAAGCTCGAACAGATGCATATCTGTATCGGCGGGCCGGGGCTGAGCCAGGTAAGCAAGCTGCGCTACGCGAGCTACGTGCTCAACACCGCGCTTGGGGGCGGGATGTCCTCGCGGCTGTTCCAGGAAGTGCGCGAAAAGCGCGGCAGAGTTTACAGCATCTACTCCTCGATGGCTTCATATGCCGATTGCGGCTACTTCCTGACCTACGCCGGCACCAATCCCGAATGGCTGGATGAAGTGCTGGAGGTCACGCTCAAGGAAATCCGCAAGGTGGCGCGCGACGGCCTCAAGCCCGACGAACTCGAACGCGCCAAAAGCCAGATCAAGGGCAACATGCTGCTGGGACTCGAAGGCACCGAGAGCAGGATGAACCGGCTCGCGCGCAACGAGATCTATTTCCAGCGCGAGGTCCCGCTCGAAGAACTCGCCCAGGGAATCGATAGCGTCACCAACGATCAGATCATCGAGCTGGCGTCGTCATGGTTTCAGCCCAGGAAGATGGCGATGGCGCTGCTGGGCGACCTGAAGGGCCACAAGTACGACACCAGCGTCTTCTCCGAACTCGGCTGAGCGAATCTCCCGGCGCCATTCTCTCTTTCCCCGCGAATGCCCGCCGCACTTGTCCGTCCAGAGGACATTCCATGACGCTCATTCTACCGTCCGTGCGGGTCGTGAGCTGATGAGGGTCGAGGAACGCCTTCGTCATGACGCCCATCTTGATACCAGCACTCGCGCTCCTCGGTCTCGTCGCCGGGCACGTCCACAACGCTGTTTTTGACAATCCTGACCGGCCCACTTCGAATGCATTCGCGACGAGTTCCTAAATTGCCTTGTTTGGACTCGCGTACAGCCCCTCGGAAAAAAGAGTCGCACGATTCGGTAGCTGAGCCGGACGTCGATCTTCTACGTCTCATTGCCCGTCGCCGCAAAGTCAGGATTGGCTGTCATGGAAACCGCTCACAGTTTCAGATGGTTGCGCGTGCTTGGTGACAAGATCCTTGATGTCTGCCGGATGCCGGGAGACATCCGACCTCCAGCGCCCAAAGCGACCGTCCAGGTTAACCGTGTGATTTTGATGCCGTACCTTGGCGGACGCGCAGCTTTTCGCGCACCTCGTCGTCGAAATTTTCCAGAAGCTGTTTGCGGGTACGGGCCATTGATTCGTTTATTTCCAGTCCGAGCTCCGGTTGGAGTTGGTCGAAGGCGGCCTGGATCTCGTCCGGCTTTCGGCATTGCTGGTAAATGGCGGCAATGCGTTGCTCGAAATCCACCCCGGACCGGATCGCGCCGAGTACCTCATCGCTGGCACCGAAGACGCCTTCAAACAACTGGAACTTTTCCGACAGCGGTTGGAAAACTCGCTGATCGGCCTCGTTCTTCTGGTTCAAGAAGTTCACCACAACGACATCATATTGCTGCCCGTAGCGGTGACAGCGCCCGATCCGCTGTTCGATCCTTTGCGGATTCCAAGGCAGATCGAAGTTAACCACGAGCGAACAGAATTGAAGATTGATGCCCTCAGCGCCGGCTTCAGTGGCGATCAGAATCCGGCCCTTATTCCGGAAATAGTCCACGATGGCAGAGCGCATATCGGCGCTCCGGGAGCCGGTCACCTTGTCTGTTCCTTGGTGTCGCTCAAGCCACTCGCTGTAGATCTGTTTGGAACGCTCGTCGGAATTGGAGCCGTTAAACAAATAGATCCCTTCGGAGAAGGGACTGTCGGCCAGGACTCGGAGCAGGTAACTCTGGGTGCGGCGCGACTCGGTGAAGATAACAGCTTTCTGTGTGGCTCCAAGGTCGGCTGCCTTCGCGAAAGCAATGTCCAGGGCCTTAAGGAGCGCTCGACCTTTAGCGTTGTGCTCGATGGATGCGGCTAGCCGCGCAAATTCGTCGAGGTCGCTAATCTCGCGTTCAATCGCTTCTCTATCTCCCACCGAAAGCTCAGTATATGGCTCGTTCTCCGTCCATTCGTCCGCCGTCTCATCCAAAGCGTCGTAGTCCTGCTCGAACTCCTCCTCCAGCGATTCCGAAGGCTCTTGCCGCTGTAATTTCTCCTTGAGCCGATTCGACAGTGATTCGAGAGCGCCGGCTATCGCAAACGTTGACGATGCGAGCAGTTTACGCAGCACCATCGTCATCAATGAACGCTGGCTCGCTGGCAGCGCCTGTAGATTGTCGCGCCGCAGGTATTCCGAGACGAGGTCATATAGCCGGTCCTCGCTCTCCTCGGGCGTGAATGGCTGCACGATTGGATGCCGGGCCGTGAATTTCACATACGGCAGCACTTGACGGCGCAGCGTGCGGTGACACAAGGGTTTGAGCCGAGCTTTGAGGGTCTGAAAGACCTGTGCCTGGCTGAGATTCGAGAACTGTTCGCGGAAACTCTTTAGGTCGCCAAAAGCGTGTTCATCAATAAAGCTGACAAGCCCGAACAGCTCGAGAAGGGAATTCTGCAGGGGTGTCGCGGTAAGAAGGAGTTTGTTCTTCCCGGCGAGCGCCGCTTTGAGGGTGTTGGCGATGACATTCGACGGCTTGTACACGTTGCGGAGGCGGTGGGCCTCGTCAATTACGACAAGATCCCAGTCCGCGCTGTTCACGTCGCCCGCTTTGCTCTTGGCAAACTGGTAAGAGCAGATGACGACTTCGGACCCTTCAAACGGCCGGAGGCGTCCCTGCTTTATAGCGGCGTTGTACGATCGCGATTCGAGTATGCGGCAAGGGAGAAAGAATTTCTCTGTCAGTTCCTGATACCATTGCTTGCGCAAGTTCGACGGCGTGATGACAAGAATCCGCCGTTTCCGCTCGGCCCATTTCTGCGAAAGAACCAGACCCGCTTCGATGGTTTTGCCGAGGCCGACCTTGTCCGCTAGCAGGGCTCCTTTGGACAGCGGTGATCTGAATGCGAAGAGCGACGCGTCGATCTGGTGGGGATTCAGGTCTACTTGGGCGTCGACTAGTGCGCCAGCAAGCTTCTCGGCGCTGTCGGAAGCGCAGCGTTTCGTGAGCTCGTATGCGAAGTACTTCGCGTGGTAGGGAGTGAAACCCTGATCGGAAGCGGTCCGATCTGATGTCGTCGCTGCGGCTTCCATTCCCCCGCTTGGAACCGTGTCACGTTCCACTATTAGATGGAACGATCTGCTCCAGAGCTACGACCAGAAGCGGCAGGTCGTGAGTCACGATCTGCCAGAGGATGTCGAAATCGACCGAATCATAACCATGGATCAGCCGATTCCGTAACCCGACAATCTGCGCCCACGGAATATCCGGGTACTGAGTGCGCTCGTCCGTTGGGGTTCTGCTCGCGGCTTCGCCAACAACCTCGAGCAGACGGACCAGAGCGAGATTTAATTTGCGATCGGTGTCGATGTCATCGCGCTTCTTGCCGGCGGCCATTGCGACGGCTTCTCGCGCATGATCAAGCATGTGGCGGAGTCGCACTATGGTTTCATGGCGCGACATACTCAACCTCGGCTTCTGCCAGCGTTCGATCGCGGAAGTATCTGCTCAGAAAGGCCGGCGTGTTGAGATCCACTTTCCGGCCAAGAATTTCGGAGAGTTCGCTCTCGAGACCGAAAAACTCCAAGCCCGGTACGAAAGCGGGATCGAATTCGACGAGCACATCCACGTCGCTGCCTGGCTGGAAGTCGTCACGCAGGACAGATCCGAACAGCGCCAGCTTGCGGATGTGATGCCGGCGGCAAAACTCCGCGACGCGGTCCTTTGGAATTTCGATCCTCGCGCGTCCCATATCGCTCAGAATTCCTTCGCCACGGCAAAATTCAGATGTCGCAACATCTCAATCTTACATTGCTGCCGCACCGACCTGATTGGCCTCAATCCTCGAAAATCACCGTAACAGTTTCGCCTGCTGATCGCCATCGTCGCAGCGGCGCATAGTGCCCTAAATAGCACCGTTTCGCAGGTTCGCCCACGTTTGGGCGGGTTGGGAAGGGAGGTAGAAAATGCGGAAGCGAAAAGGAACAAGCCGTCGAGTCGCAAGCGAGGCGGGCCAGCTTCTGAAACGATCGCGTTCGCGAAAGGTCAGGTCGGTTGCGGGCGCGGCGCTCGCCGAGCGCAAACGCCGAACACGGCGAACAAGCCGACGCTCGTAATCGCACGGGCTCGTCAGCCATCCTGCGGGAAGCCGCACGGCCTCGTCGGCCAATCCATACTCAAGCGGCGCGCTTTCGTCCCGGCGCGGCGATATAAGACGCAACATCCTTGCGGCTGAGGCCCATTCGGAGCAGCGAGCGAACCATCAAATCGATGCTGACCGATCGATCCGCGGCCTCGATCTTCGCCACTCTCGATTGGCTCGAACCGAGCAGCTGCCCGAGTTGCTCCTGAGTCATGCTGCGCCGGCTCCTCTGCTCCCTGACCGCGTTCGCCAGCCCAACTTTGAGCTCCACTATGGCGGCCTCCTCATCAGTGAGGCCCAGGAACTCGCTCGTGCCGCCGACTTTCCATCCCGCGGATTCCAGCCGCTTCCTTGTCCGTTTATCCATCGTCACGATCTCTTCGCGGTCATCTCGTCGTAATCCCGATGCCGGCGTTGACATCGCTTGACTACGATCCTCGCTTCCCTCGAAAACGGAGGAGTCCTGATCTCGGTGCGCAGCCGGACCAAGGGTTTGTCGGGAGCCTTGGTCACGCCATCCAGCGTATGTCACATCTGACATGAAGGCAAGGTCGGAAGCCCGCGTCGCCGCGCGAGCCTCCGGAGGAAACAAACGCGGAATGGCGATTCTGCCCGAAACGCCTCTCGGTTCCAGCCCTCGGACTTCAGGTTCAAGCTGTGGGCGTTCTATTCTCGAAGATTCGCCTGTAGTCGCACCTGTGACAAAAATCTGGGGCAGATGCTCGATTCGCTCGGCCGGTTCCGGCTAGTTTTCAACCCCAGCTATGAGCGTGATCGTCAAAATCAAGCGGCTTACCAGCACCGCGAAAATTCCGGCGTACCAGACCGCGCATGCGGCGGGGATGGATCTGGTTGCCGATGTGAGCGGAACCATCGTTGTCGATCCCGGCCAGCGCCGCGCGATTCCGACCGGCCTTACGATCGAAATTCCGCCCGGCTACGAAGGGCAGGTCCGCCCGCGCAGCGGGCGCGCGATCAACGAGGGCGTGACCATGATCAATGCGCCGGGCACTATCGATGCCGATTATCGCGGCGAGGTGAAGGTGCTGGTCGTGAACCTCGGCGACCGCGCGATCGAGATACATCCGGGCGACCGAATCGCGCAGTTGATTATCGCGCCGGTGGCGCGCGCGGAAATTAAAGAAGTGGATGAACTTGGGGAGAGCTCGCGCGGCAGCGGCGGCTTCGGCCATACCGGCCGATGAAACGATTCGCCGGGCGGCCGTCGCAACCGGGCCGAAAAACGATGCGCAACCTGTGGACTCCGCGCGCGGTATCAGACCGCAAGCTTGCCAGCGGGACGCATCCCGCGCACGATGGCCGCGTTGAGTTGGCGACTGGCCTTATCGAGGCTCTGGCAGATGTTAGCTCTGTCTTCCAAAACTGAGACTCCAAGGCGTGTTCCGTCCCTTGGCGGGGTCCCGCTTGATGCGGACGGATCGGCGCGATCGAAAATCTCGAAAATGTTGCCAAATGTTGCCTTTTCGAGAGATCCGATGCCGGGTCGGTGCGTTTGCTCGAAAACCTCCGCGCCGCTTCCCGTTTTACAGACACACCCCTACCCAGCGTTTGGCCGATCGGGGATAATCGATTGTACCCAAACGCTCCTGGATCCAGGTGCAGGCCAAGTCTGCTGATATCGATGCCGCTTTGACGGCAGTGACGCCAATCGACGGGCGTTACCGCGCGCGCACCCGCCCGCTTTCCGCCTACTTCAGCGAGTTCGCGCTGATCAGGTATCGCGTCCGGGTCGAGGTTGAATGGTATCTCGCGCTCGCCGAGAACTCGTCGTTTCGGGCGATGGCGCCGATACCGGCCCCGATCCAGGAACGGCTGCGCGCCATCTATGAAGACTTCCAGCTCGAGGACGCCCGCCGGGTCAAGGAACTCGAAGCCGAGACCAATCACGACGTTAAAGCGGTCGAATACTTCCTGAAGGAGAAGGTGTCGGCGCTCGATCCGGGGCTTCCGCTCGAGATGGTTCATTTCGCGTGCACCAGCGAGGACATCAACAATCTCGCCTATGCGCTGATCCTGAAAGAGTTCTCGGAGCGCGAGCTGATTCCCGCCATCCGGAAATGCGTCGGCCGGCTCGCCGACCTGGCGCATCGCTATCGCTCATTGGCGATGATCGCGCGCACGCACGGGCAGGAGGCATCGCCAACGACGCTCGGCAAGGAGATGGCGGTATTTGCGGCGCGCGTCGAACGCCAGCTCGGCCAACTGCGCCGCCAGGAATATCTGGGCAAGGCCAACGGAGCGGTGGGCAACTTCAATGCGCATCATTTCGCCGCGCCCGAGGTCGATTGGCTCGCGCATTCGCGCCGCTTCGTCGAAAGCCTGGGCCTGGTATGGAATCCGCTCACGACTCAGATCGAAAGCCACGACTTTATCGCGGAGATGTTCGCGACGGTCGGCAGAATCGACACGATCCTGCTCGGCTTCTGCCGCGACATGTGGGCGTATATCTCGATCGGCTATTTCAGCCAGAAGGCGGTGAAAGGCGAGACCGGCTCCTCGGTGATGCCGCACAAGATCAACCCGATCGATTTTGAGAATGCCGAGGGCAATTTCGGAATCGCATCCGCCCTGCTCGAGCATCTGGCGGGCAAGCTCCCGGTTTCGCGATGGCAGCGTGATCTGACAGATTCCACCGCGCTGCGGGCGATCGGCACCGCCTTCGGCCACGTGGTCGTCGCGCTCGCCGCGCTCGAACGCGGCCTTGGCCGCGTCGAAGTCAACGAGCGGCGAATCGCCGAAGATCTCGACGACGAGCGGGCGTGGGAGGTGGTGGCGGAAGGAGTTCAGACCCTGATGCGCCGGCACGGACTGCCGCGTCCCTACGAAACGCTCAAGGATCTGACCCGCGGGAGACGGGTGGATAGCGGCGTTATCCGGGAGTTTATCGAATCGCTTGCGCTCGACGACGCCGCTCGCGAGGCGCTCAAGAAACTGTCGCCGCGCTCCTACGCCGGGTTGGCCGCGGAGCTGGTTGAGCGGTTCGCGCCAAAACCGGAGCGATAAACACAGAGGCGCGAGTTCTGTGAATAAAAATCGGGTTTGTGGATAACCGGTTGGACCGATTCGTTGTCGCCTCCGATACGGTCGGATAATTGAAAGAAAACGGAGATTTCCCCGTGGATTCAACGCCTCAACGGCTTGAGATGTTTTACGAGGGCAAGGCGAAAAAGCTTTACTCGACTTCCGATCCCGGCCTCGTAATCCAGTATTTCAAGGATGACGCGACCGCCTTCAACGCCAAAAAACGCGGCACCATCGAGGAAAAGGGCGTGATGAACAACCGGATGTCCGAGTTGTTCTTCAACCTGCTCGAACGAAACGGCGTCCGCACCCATTTCGTGCGCCGCCTGAACGATCGCGAGATGCTCTGCCGGCGCCTCGATATTATCCCGGTAGAAATCGTCGTGCGTAATATCGTCGCCGGCTCGATGGCGAAGCGGTTGGGCCGCGAAGAGGGCGAGCCCCTCAAGCATCCGCTCGTCGAGTACTATTACAAGTCCGATCCACTCGACGATCCGCTCATCTACCCTGAACATGCGATCGAGTTCGGATGGGCCACGGCGGGCGAGATCGAGAAGATCCGGACGATGGCGCTCAAGGTCGACGAGGTGTTGAGCCGGTTTCTGGATGAGCGCGGCGTGCTGCTGGTTGATTTCAAGCTCGAGTTCGGCCGCCATCAGGGCGAAATCCTGCTGGGCGACGAAATTTGTCCCGACACCTGCCGGTTCTGGGACAAGCAAACCCGCCAGAAGCTTGACAAGGATCGCTTCCGGCGGGATCTGGGGGGAGTGGAAGAGGCTTACCACGAGATGCTGCGCAGGGTGGAGACGTGACCGCGTTTCGGTCGGCCGCAGAACGCCGCCCGGGGGGGATGTCGTGCGCTGCTCCCCGTGGCTTATTCACGAAGACGAGGGGAGGAGGGTCCGCGCTTGCTAATAAAGGTCTTCGTCACCCCGCGTAAGGGAATTCTCGATCCGCAGGGCCGCGCGGTTGAGCATTCGTTGAAGAGCCTCGGGTTCAAGGGCGTGTCCGGTGTCAAAATCGGCAAGTACATCGTGCTCGAAGTAGCCGCCAAGTCTGCCGCCGATGCGCGCGATCAGGCGCACAAGATGTGCGAACGGCTGCTCGCCAATCCTCTTATCGAGGACTACACGTTCGAGGTTGAAGGCGAATGAAGTGGGGCGTAGTCAGGTTCCCCGGTTCGCTGGACGATAACGATTCGCTCTGGGCGCTGAACGAAGTGATGGGCCAGGAGGCGGCGATCCTCTGGCACAAGGACACTTCGCTTCAGGGAGCGCGATGCGTGCTGTTGCCGGGCGGGTTCAGCTACGGAGATTACCTGCGATGCGGCGCGATCGCGCGCTTTTCTCCGATCATGGAGAGCGTCGCGAAGTTTGCCGCCGACGGCGGACTGGTAATCGGCACCTGCAACGGCTTCCAGGTTCTGTGCGAAGCGCATCTGCTGCCCGGCGTGCTCACCCGCAATCGCACCCTGTCATTCATCTGCGATCGCGTTCACGTCCGGGTTGAAAACGCCCGGACGCCGTTCACGCGCGCGATGCGCCAGGGCGAAGTTCTCACCTTGCCGATCAAACATGGCGAGGGCCGCTACGTCGCGCCTGAATCCGAGCTGCGCCAGATGGAAGAGCGGGGGCAGATCCTCCTGCGCTACGTGGATGCGGAGGGGCGCGAGACCGACGACGCCAATCCCAACGGCGCGATGCACGCGATTGCGGGCGTTGCCAACGATCGCTTCAACGTATTCGGCCTGATGCCCCATCCCGAGCACGCCGTGGAGGCGATGCTCGGCGGCGAAGACGGCCTCAAGATTTTCCGCTCGATTGTTGAGAGCGCAGGATGAGCAATCCAGTTTGTCTGCCGGGCGAGCCGCGCGTTGATTTGCCGCAAGCTCGGGCGCACGGTCTTAGTCCCGACGAATTCCGCAATATCGAACGTATCCTCGGCCGCACCCCCACGTTCACCGAACTGGGAGTGTTTTCGGTGATGTGGTCCGAGCACTGTTCCTACAAATCCTCGCGCAAGTACCTGCGCACGCTGCCGAGCCGCAGCGAGCTGGTCGTGCAGGGCCCGGGCGAGAACGCCGGCGCGATCGATGTCGGCGACGGATGGGTCGCGGTCTTCAAAATCGAAAGCCATAACCATCCTTCTTACGTCGAGCCGTACCAGGGCGCCGCCACCGGCGTTGGCGGTATCCTGCGCGACATCTTCACGATGGGAGCGCGGCCGGTCGCCTCGATGGATTCGCTGAAGTTCGGTTCGTTCGACCATCCCCGCACCCGCTATCTGGTCGGCGGCGTGGTCGGCGGAATCGGCGGATACGGCAACTGCGTCGGGGTGCCGACCGTCGCCGGCGAGGTGATGTTCGACGCTTCGTACAACGGCAATATCCTTGTGAACGCGTTTTGTCTGGGACTCGCGCGCAGCGGAGAGCTGATGAGCGCGCGCGCAAGCGGCGCTGGAAATCCGGTGCTCTACGTTGGATCCGCCACGGGCCGCGACGGAATTCACGGCGCCTCGCTGCTCGCATCCGCGGAGTTCGATGCGGAAAGCGAGTCCAAGCGGCCGACCGTCCAGGTCGGCGATCCGTTCACCGAAAAGCTGCTCATCGAAGCGTGCCTCGAAGCGGGCAGAACCGGCGCGATCGTCGCGATTCAGGACATGGGCGCCGCCGGCCTTACTTCGTCGTCGAGCGAGATGGCGGCGCGCGGCGCGGTCGGAATCGATCTTGACCTGGACAAGGTTCCGCTCCGGGAACAAAACCTCACCCCGTATGAGATTCTGCTTTCGGAGTCGCAGGAGCGGATGCTGATCGTCGCCCAGCGCGGCCGCGAGCGGGAGCTGCAGGCGATTTTCGAGAAATGGGACCTGCATGCGGTCGTCGTCGGCGAGATCATCGCGGAGCCGCGATGGCGGGCGCGATGGCGCGGGCAGATGGTGGCGGACATTCCGGTCGGAGCGCTGGCGGATGAAGCTCCGGTTTACGATCGCCCCGCCCGGCCCGCGGATTCCCGGCCGCGCGGCATTGCCTGCGCCCCGGTTCGGCAGATGGCGGCGCCCGAGGCATTTAAAGCCTTACTTGAGAATCCTAACATCGCGTCCAAACGATGGGTCTTCCGCCAGTACGACTCGATCGTGCAGGGCAACACCGTTTCGGGACCGGGACCCGGCGATGCGGCCGTGCTGCGGCTCAAGCACAGCCGCCGCGCGCTCGCTATCAAGGTGGACTCGAATCCGCGCGCCTGCGCCCTCGATCCTTACCTTGGCGCGATTGCGACCGTTGTCGAAGCGGCGCGCAACGTTGCCTGCACGGGAGCGCGGCCGGTCGGAATCACAAATTGCCTGAATTACGGAAATCCCGAGCGGCCGGAAATAATGTGGCAGTTCGCCGAGGGTGTGAGAGGACTTGGCGATGCGGCCCGCGCACTGGGAACTCCCGTCGTGAGCGGAAACGTGAGCTTCTACAACGAGACGGAAGGCCGCGCGATCCTGCCGACTCCCACGATCGCGGTTGTGGGCGTGATGCCCGATGCCGCCAGGCGAGTTGCCTCGTTCTTCAAAAATCCGGGCGACGCGATCCTGATTGCTCGCACCAATCCGCCGCGCCTTGCCGCCAGCGAGTATGCCGCGATGTTTGGAGCATCCGACGAGCAACTCGCTCCGATCGATCTTAATCGCGAAGCGGCGCTGGTCGATGCGCTGGTTGGCGCGGCGGAAGCGGGGTTGATAAGATCGGCGCACGACGTGGCCGAGGGCGGGTTGGCGGTGGCGATCGCCGAGGCCTGCTTCAATCCGGATGGTGTGGTGGGCGCGGAGGCGGACCTTGCGGCGCTTGGACTTACCTCGACATCGGAACTGTTTGGCGAGGGCGCTTCGACCGTAGTGTTCTCGGCTGCGACTGGCGATGTGGAACAGGTTACCCGGCTGTTTGGCAGCAGGGGAATTGACTGCAGGACCATCGGAAAGGTGACTGCTGAAGCGCGCCTGCGGCTGATGCCGATTATCGATGAGGATGTACGCGCGCTGCGCGACAAGTATGAAGAAGCTCTCCCCGGGAGGCTCGCCGCCAATGACTGAAACCGACTCGCTGTGCGTCGAGGAATCCAAACTCGACGGGTTCCACGAAGAGTGCGGGGTCTTTGGAGTTTACGGACACCCGGAAGCCGCGAACCTGACATACCTGGGACTTTACGCGCTGCAGCATCGCGGACAGGAGTCCGCCGGGATCGTTTCCTCCAACGGCAAAGCGCTGATCGCCCATCGCGGGATGGGCCTGGTCGCCGACATCTTCAACGGCGACATAATCGGGCGGCTCGAAGGAACCAGCGCGATTGGCCACAATCGCTACTCCACCACCGGTTCCACGACCATCAAGAACTGCCAGCCGCTGGTGGTTGAATATCGGCGCGGCGGGCTTGCGGTGGCGCACAACGGCAACCTCGTGAATTTCGAGGAACTGCGCGAGCGCCTGGAAGCCAACGGTTCAATCTTTCAGTCTTCCTCGGACAGCGAAGTTATTATCCATCTGATCGCCTCCTCGCGCGCGCCGACGCTGGTCGAGCAGGTAAGCGAGGCTCTTGCCCAGCTCCGCGGAGCGTACTCCCTGGTGCTGCTGACCGAATCCTGCCTGATCGCGGTGCGCGATCCTCATGGCTTTCGCCCGCTGGTGCTGGGCCATCTGAATGGCGCCTCGATCGTGGCGTCGGAAACCTGCGCGCTCGACCTGGTAAGGGCCGAATATATCCGCGAAGTCGATCCGGGCGAGATGCTGGTGATCGATCAGAACGGGGTGCGATCGATCAAGCCGTTCACGACGGCGCCGACCAGGCGATGCGTTTTCGAGTACGTGTACTTTGCGCGTCCGGACAGCCTGCTTTACGGCCGCAACGTCTACCAGGTGCGCAAGACTCAGGGCAGGGCGCTGGCCCACGAATGTCCCGCCGATGCCGACATCGTGGTGCCCGTTCCCGACTCGGGCAACGCCGCCGCGCTCGGGTTCGCGGAGGAGTCGGGATTGCCGTTCGAGATGGCGCTGGTGCGCAGCCACTACATCGGGCGCACCTTCATCGAGCCTCGCCAATCGATTCGCCATTTCGGCGTGAAAATAAAGTTCAACCCGGTGGCGGAACTGCTGCGCAACAAGCGCATCGTTCTGATCGAGGACTCGCTGGTGCGCGGCACCACGCTTCGCAAGGTTATCCCGATGCTGCGGCAGGCGGGCGCGCGCGAAGTCCACATGCGAATCGCGGCGCCGCCGACCACGCATTCGTGCTTCTACGGAATCGATACGCCCACGCGCGAGGAACTGCTCGCATCCTCGCACTCGGTCGAGGAAATCCGCCGCTACATCGGCGCGGATTCGCTCGGCTATCTGAGCTGGGACGGACTGTATTCGTTCCTCAAGAGCGGACGCGAGGAGTTCTGCGACGCGTGCTTCACCGGGAACTATCCGGTGGAAATTCCACGCCGCGGCGCTCCTCATCAGCTACATCTGTTCAACGCCAACGAGCGCGAAGTCGAGCCGATAACCGCGATTGCCGAGCGCTGATCGCGCCGCCGTCCGGCGGTCGCCGCTACAGCGACGACGCCGCGATGGCATCGATGAACTCAGCCATCGGCCGGCGCGTCGCCAGAATACAGATGAAATCGCCGCGCGGGTATTTGCTGAGACAGATCGAATATCCCTTGTACGAGTAGTAGGCGTGGCTGTCGGTTTCATGCACCGCGCCCGGCGGGATCGGTCCCGCGGCATGCATGTAGGTGCACAGAATCGCGCCGTTATCCCCCTGGTAGTAGGTAAACGACGCCAGCTTCCCGTCGGGCAGACGCTCGAGCCGCCCGCCAACCAGCCGATATCCGCCGGGTCCGAAATTCCACAGATAGCCGGGCATCTTGTGGTTCAGGTAGGCATCCGAGATATCCGCTGGACTGCCCGACGGCACGTTGGGCTCGAACTTTCTCTCGAACCGGTCCAGATGTCCTATTGCCACATCGAAGATCGGAATCGAATCCGCGGACGATGCCAGCGGCAGGGGTTCGGAAGGCGGAGGGAAGGGAGGAGGCGCGGTTTTCAGCTTTGCCAGCGCGATTATCAGCAGTGCGGCGAGGGCGGCCGGAGCCCATATTCGCGGCCGAAGCCATCGGGCCCGCGCCGCGCGGCGGACTTCCGCCGATTCGGAGCGGAGCTCGCGCTGATGCTCGTCGTGCAGCGCGGCGCGGATACGATCGCGAACCGGATCGGGGGTCTTGAGCAGCGCAAGGCGGTCGTGGAGCAGGCGCTTGAGCGCGCGTTCCTCGTCGAGCCGCTCCCGGCATTCAGCGCATTGGCTCACATGCGCTTCGGCGGCGCGAAGCTCCTCGCCGGACAGCTCTCCGTCAGCGTGAGCCGAAAGATACCGCTCTATGTAGGTGCCGCAATCCACGCTTACTGGCGTCCGTCTGGTCCCCTCGAACTGTCGGCGCCCGCTAGGGCGCCGCGCCCCCATGAGCGGCATTGAGTTTCCGAGTTAGGATGGCAGTATCCGGGAGTCAAGACGGAATTATTCCTTTCTCTTTGGCGTAATCCTTCAGAGCCCGGCGCATCATCGCTCGCCCGCGCGAGACGCGCGATTTAATGGTGCCGACGGGCGCTTCGAGCACCCGCGAAGCTTCCTGGTAGCTCAGTTCCTGCACATCGATGAGCAGCAGGGCGGAGCGAAATTCGTCCGGCAACGAATTGAACGCGGCCTCCACTTCCCGATCCATCGTGCGCATCGAGACCATGGCCTCCGGATTTTCCTGCTCCGGATTGTCCGCCAGATGCGCGGCTTCCAGCCGATGGTCGAGATCGCTTGGCGAGGCCGCGGGCTGCTCGCGAGAAGAGCGGCGGTAGCCGTTGCGGAAGTTGTTGAACAGAATCGTCAGCAGCCACGCCCGGCAATTGGTGCCGGGCTCGAATTGATCGAAGAATCGCCATGCCCGCAGGATGGTCTCCTGCAACAGATCGTTGGCGTCGTCCGGATTGTGCACCAGCCGCACCGCCATCGTGTAAACGGCATCCAGATGCGGAAGCGCTTCCGTCTCGAACAGCTTGCGCTTTTCCGCGCTGCTCGGCCGCCTTGCTGTCATAATGGAAGGGTACGAACATAGCATCCGCCACAGATAAAATCTCGCACTTGTTGAAAAAGTTCCCCAATTGACGCGTGGCGGGCTATCTGGCAGAAGCGGGCGCACCCGGACTTCCTGGGGAAAAAGAGGGAATCCCGGGTGGGTGATGGAACGCAAGGCCGTCCGGATTTGTTTAAACGCCAGGACTGAATCTATAGTACTGTGCGCGCTAAACGGGCGATTGATTTGGCACACTGGCGTTCGCTTGCCCAAGCCGCCGGTGACGGGAGATTGGTGATGAAAAGGACGATGTTGAACGGGGCGATACTGGCGGCGGCCGTCGCGGTGATGTTTGCCGGGACCACGGCCATCGCGGCCGACGAATCCAGTGCGCCGCAAATCAAGTGCATGGGCGGCAATTCGTGCAAGGGCCAGAGCGCCTGCAAGACCGCCTCGAGCAGTTGCCAGGGCCAGAACTCCTGCAAGGGCAAAGGCTTCGTGATGACCTCGAGCATCAAGGAGTGCAAAGCGGCGGGCGGCAAGCCCGAGAAGTCCGCGAAGCAATAATCAAAGCTTGCGGCATACGGCCGCCCGCCCGCATGGCGATCCAATGAGGCGCTCCGATTTTCCTTTTCTCGGCTTTGGCGTGGGCCTGCGCCGGCCCCATTATGCCCACGTTCTGGAAAATCGCCCGCCGATGGACTGGTTTGAAGTTATCTCGGAAAACTTCATGGTCGCCGGCGGGCGCCCGCTCGAAATTCTGGCTGCGGTGCGCGATCGCTACCCGATCGTGATGCACGGAGTCTCTCTGTCGATCGGCTCAGCCGACCCGCTGAACCGCCGATATCTGTCGGAATTGCGAGCGATGGCGAAACGGTTCGAGCCTGCCTGGATTTCGGATCATCTGTGCTGGACGGGCGTGGGCGGCCGCAACCTGCATGACCTTCTTCCCTTGCCCTACACCGAAGAGGTGGTGCGTCATGTATCGCGGCGGATCCGCGTGGTTCAGGACTTCCTCGAGCGGCCTATCCTGATTGAGAACGTATCGAGCTACATGACGTTTCGCGAGTCGCGGCTCGCCGAATGGGAGTTTCTGCGCGCGGTGGCCGAAGAAGCGGATTGCGGCATCCTGCTCGATATCAACAACGTCTTCGTCAGCGCATTCAACCATCGCTTCAGCGCCGAAGAATATATCGATGCGATTCCGGTCGAGCGCGTAGTCCAATATCATCTCGCCGGACACACCGACTGCGGCACTCACCTGCTCGACACCCACGATCATCCCGTGTGCGAGGAAGTATGGGCCTTGTATGCGCGAGCGGTGCGGCGGTTCGGCGCGGTGTCGGCGCTGATCGAATGGGATGACAACATCCCCGAGTTCAGCGTGCTCGTACAGACTGCCGAACGCGCTCGTCAAATCTATCGCGGCGCAATCGGAGCAAAAGCGGCTGGCGATGGTTCCTCATCTGAAATCCATTCAGAGCCTGCTCTATAGGCTCATCACGGCGCCGAGCGGAGTCGGCGAGGGGCTCGCCGCCGAGCGGGGCTTGCCCGCGGGCGGACTCGAATCAGTCATCCGCGGCGACGATCGATTGTCAGCGCAAGATCGGGTCGATATCTACGCGAACATGTACTTCTACCGGCTGCTGGAAGTGATGAAGGAAGACTATTCGGCAACGGCGGAAGTGCTGGGAGAGGTGAACTTTCACAACCTCATCACGGGATACCTGCTGGAATATCCTCCAACCGAGCCGTCGGTGATGTGGGCGGGGCGGCATCTGGCCGACTTCCTTCGAGACCATCCGCTAAGCGAGGAATTTCCGTTTGTCGCCGACCTTGCCACCCTCGAGCGGGCGACGATCGACGTGTTTTGCGCTGCCGACGCGCCGGTTCTCGAAGCTGCCGAGATGAACTCCATTCCCGCGCGCCGGTGGGCCGCGGTGAGGATGCGCAGGGTGCCAGCGAGCGCGATCCTCCAGGTTCAGTGGAAGGTCGCCGACGTGCTCCGCGCGGTCGAGGAGAAGCGTCGATGGACGCAGCCGTCGCGCGTGAGCAATCGGATCCTGGTGTGGAGGCGGCACTCGCGGGTGAGCTATCGCGAAATCGGGAGCGGTGAAGCCGAGGCATTGACGGCACTCGATCGTTCCCGCGCATTCGCCGAGGTCTGCGAGATGCTTGCCCGCGATCTTCCGGATAACACGGCGGCGGGCGAAATCAGCCGCCTCCTGGCGCAATGGCTTGCCGACGGTCTGATCATGCGTTCATCGGCGATGCGCCGGCGCGCGCTCCCGCATCCCGCGAGCTGAACGACGCCGATTCCGGTTCGAGCGCGAAGCGAAATTTTGCCGATTGTCGCCGCCGTTTCGGGCGAAACAGCGCACCGCACGTTCTAAGGAGCGGATGCTGCTGCGCCGCCCGTCATCTTTCTGCGGCGCTCCTGCCTCAGCAGGACTTTCCACGCCAGGAACCAGAGCGTCAGTATCAATGTTCCAATCCCTACGGAGAACGGATAGATGTTCGCTGGATGGTCCATCACCATCGGAAGCAGTGCCACGGCGAGTGCGGGCGGGACGTGGAGATCGAATACCCGCAGGACGACGACGCCCCACGCCATGCTGAGCGCGGCGGTCGCCGGGTTGACTCCGAGGATGCGAAGCAGGATCAGTCCCCCGGAGGCGGTCAGGAAGCACGCCATCGGCAGCGACAGAGGGCGCGCCGCCCACGGGCATATTTCGGTGTGACCGAACATCTCAAAACCGATCACTACCAGCGGCGGAAAGAGAATGAAGCGCAGGCCAGTCGCCTGCACCATCGCGGTCGCAATCATCACGAACGCAAGCAGCGGCACCAGCCATCGATAGTCGGCGGGTGATCGTTCGATGGTATCGTCGATCTCGTCAGGCGCCTGGCGGGGCGATTGCGCGACGGCGCGGTCATCGAGCCATCGCGTCCATCCGATTGACAAGATAGCGAGCAGGGCGGTTCCGAGCAGTATTCCCGGCGGGTACCACCAGCTCCTTACCCCCAGCACCAGGGGCAGCAGTCCAGCGGAAATGGCGGGTGCGATCGGCGACCGGAGCATCAGGACCAGGCCCATCGAACCGCATACGACCGCGAACACCGACACAAAGCCGTAGGGAAGTTCCCGGGTGATACAAATTCCCAGCGCTCCGGTGAGGGGCGGAGTGATCGCCAGCATCAGAGGAGCTTTTGCCCACGTTCCGCGCGGCCGCGTGAAGACATCGTGAGCGAGTGCCCCGAGTTCGGGAAACAGAACGTAGAACGCGCCCGTCGTCGAGGCGATAGCGGCAATCAAACCGATATAGACGAGCGCGAGCGCCTCGCCCGCAAGGCGATACCCGCCGGAAAGAGCGGTTTCGCTTGCGCGATTTCGGGCGTTCGCCGGTTCCCTGAGCATCGCGGGAGCATAGCAGCCTCGCGGCGCGGTTCCATCCGGTGCCAACCCGATTCCTCGCATGTGCAATGTTTCCCATTCCGGCGATGGTTGTTTCGACGGTTGCGGTGCTAAGCTCGGTGCGCCGCGGCGGGCAAAGGGCAATGGCTTTCGGCAGATCGATTTTCGCGCATCATGGAACGCCCCGGGTGGAAAGAATCGCGACGCGCGATGCGCTGGAAGAGTTTGCCCGTCTGCCTTACCAGGTTTACGCCGGCAGGGCGGCATGGTGGCCTCCCGATGTGCAGAACGAGATCGATTTTTTGACGCGCCGAACGCCGGCGGCCGCATTCCTGGACCTCGCCGGCTTCTGCGCCCGGCGCGGCCATCAGATGGTCGCGCGGGTCAGCGCGGTTATCAATCATCGCTACAACGCCCACTGGAACGAGCATCTCGGTCATCTCATCCACTTCGAAGCGCTAGAGGATGAGAACGAGGCGACGGTTGCGATGCTCAAGGAGGCGATGGCGTGGTTGCGTTCGCGCGGAATGAAGGCCGTGCGCACGGGGTTCGCCGCCTTTCTCGACTACCCCTACGCAATCGACAACTACGGACGGCTCCCGTCATTCCTGCTGCGTGGCAATCCGGCTTACTACCATTGCTATCTGAAGGACGCCGGGTTCGAGACCGAAAAAGGACAGGTCGATTACACCGCCACGCTCGATGCGCCTACGTTGGAGCGCTATCGAGGGATTATCGAGGCGGGCCTCAGCACCGGAGCGACCGTGAAGAGCTGGCGTCAGTACGGATTTCTCGCGGCCATCGATGCCTGGACGGACGTTACAAATGCCGCCTTCGATCGGCACTGGGGATGGAATCCCGTCACCCGCGCGGAAGTGCGCCCGATGCTGGCATCGCTGGGAGACACTGCCGTAGCCGATCTTTCGATGATAGCGGAGATGAACGGGCAGGCGGTGGGCGCGGTATTTTCGGTGCCTGACTGGAGCACGATGCTCGCTCGCATCAGGCGAGGCTCGACCATCGACCCCGAGCGTGGAGGCGGAACGCGCGGCGCGCTCATCAATATCGGCGTCACGCAGGAGGCGCGCGGGCGCGGAATTGCGGTCACGATGGCAGCGCGGTCTTTTCTGGCGATGGCGCAGCAGGGCATGCGCTACGCCGGCTATACCCTCGTGCTTGACGACAACTGGGCTTCTCGGCGCACGGCGGAAAGTCTCGGCGCGCGCATCACCGACAATTTCGTTACCTACCGATGCAACTTTCCCTGACGCAGTCGAACGCACCGCGGCGCCTCTTGCATTCCGCATCGCACGTTGTGGCAGACTCCCGCCTGGAGGAGGTCATTCACTATGAAGCGCAGCACTCGGCATATCCTCACCACTCACACCGGCAGCCTGCCGCGTCCCGACGATTTGTTGCGCCTGATGACCGCCAGGGAATCCGGCGAGCCATACGAAGTCAGCGCTCTTGACGCGAGCATCCGCTCTGCGGTCGCCGAGACCGTCCGCAAGCAGCTCGAGGCCGGCGTCGATGTAATCAACGATGGTGAGATGAGCAAGCCGGGCTACTCGACCTACGTTAAGGATCGGATGACCGGTTTCGGCGGCGAAAGCCTCGGTCTGGGCGGGAGCGAAGGACCGCGACTTGGAGATCTCGCGGACTTCCCGGAATATGCGGCGCGGCTTTTCCCGACCATGTCGTCGATTCTTAAGACTCCCGCCTGCAACGGGCCAATCGCTTATTCGAACACGCGCGACCTCGAAGTCGATATCGAAAACCTCAAGCAGGCTACCGCGGGAAAAAAGGTCGAAGAAGTCTTTATGAGCGCGGCTTCGCCCGGAGTCATCTCCCTGTTTCTCCCGGACCAGCACTACGGCAGCCACGAGGCGTATCTTGCGGCGATCGCCGACGCGATAAGGACCGAGTACAACGCGATCCATCGCGCCGGGTTTCTGCTCCAGGTCGACTGCCCCGACCTCGCGATGGGCCGGCATATCCAGTTCGCGGACCTTTCGGTGAAGGAATTCCGCAAGAAGGCGGCGCTGCACGTCGAGGCGCTCAACCATGCGCTGTCGGACGTGCCCGCGGAATCAGTCAGGATGCACCTGTGCTGGGGCAACTACGAGGGCCCGCACCACTGCGATGTTCCCCTCAAGGATGTGGTCGATATCGTGCTGAGAGCGAACGTCGCCGCGATATCCTTCGAGGCTTCCAACCCTCGCCACGCTCATGAGTGGAAGGTCTGGCAGGAGGTGAAGCTCGGCGGCAAGGCGCTGATTCCGGGCGTGCTCGATTCCTCCTGCAACTTCATCGAGCATCCGGAACTGGTCGCGGAGCGGATTGTGAGATTCGCGAAGATTGCCGGCCGGGAGAACGTGATCGCCGGCAGCGATTGCGGGTTCTCAACCTTCGCCGGGTTTACCACCGTCGATCCGAAAATAACGTGGGCGAAGCTCGCCGCGATGGCGCAGGGCGCCAAAATCGCTTCGCGCGAACTGTGGCGAAAATCCACCCGCGCGGCGTCACGCAGGGGGGCGGCATCCACCGGACGCAAAAGGAAGACTGCGAAGATTCGCGCGCGCAGGTCTCGCTGAAGGGAAGGGCGGCTGCCGCTGCGCGCGTCGCGAGCGGAAGTCCCGCGCGAGTTCCCGATCGCGATTCGCCTATCTCCAAAGTCGCGAAGACAGACGAACGCTTGTGTTTGAGAAAGCGTTTGTGTATGCATCCGGCAGACAGTCCTCGAACATCCGATAGGCGATAGCATCCGATGCCCACGATTGGCTCCCGCTCTCTAACCGCAACCTTGACGTTGCTGGCCACGATCCATCTCGCACCGCGTCTGGCGAATGCACAGGTCAAGCCTGGCGACGAGATAAGCAGTAGCAACGCGGCCAGCGTCCAGTCCCTGGTCAGCCCGGGAACCTACTACGCCGTCACCCGCGGCATGGGCATGCACATCATTGGGCACACTCGCATCGATTGGCCGCCGCCTTACAAGGTGGCCACCGAGAAATATTCCGGCCAGGTACGGCTGACTGCGGATCATCGCACGCTTGAGGGATACGTCGCGGGTCAGCCATTTCCGCTCCTCGACCCCAACGATCCCGACATCGCGACCAAGATAATGTGGAACTCGAGCTTCCGGCCGATCATCACCGATGACGGCGATCTCCGGTACTTCGAGTGCCAGGTCACGCCTTTCAACCCTGGAGGCGCGCAAAATCTTCTTTTGGACGTGATGATCGGTCATCTCGGCGTTTACTTTGAACTCGGCCGCACGGAGGTCGAGCCGTTGCCGGCCGATCCCGATTTCAAAGCCACCGGCGTGCTGTGGCGAGCGGCAGCGTATCCCATCATCCAGCCCGCCGAAGAGCGCGGCGACGGCGGCCTGCGTTTTCGCTACTGGGATCCGATGCGTGCCGACGATGCGTGGGTGTACATTACGCAGACCCGTCGCGTGCGCCGCGTTAACGAAGTCGTGATGTCTTCATCGCCGGGTCTCTCCACCTGGGACCCCGATCATTCCGGTGGTTTTGCCGCCAAGCTCCAGGAGTACAACTTCAAATTCGTCGGCGAACGCGAGATGCTCGGATGCGTGAATGCGGCAAACTCGCCGGCCCATCCGTGCCCGACCGACGGCGGGGCGACCTCGTGTGCCGACAATTGGGAGATGCGGCATCTTTACGTCGTCGAAGTAACGCCGCGGCCCGAGCGCATCACCGGTATCCTGCAATCCAGGACCGTTGTTTATGTCGATGGTGAAGGATGGTTCAATCCGTATGTTGACAGCTACGACCGCAGAGGTGAGCTCTGGAAGACTCAAATCTATCTGCTCACTTACCGCGATCGTCCGGTGCCCGACGCAAAAGTCGCAGTCTATCCGTACAAGCGGGAGTTCAACGTCGCTTCTTCGAGTGTCGATGTTCAGTCGGGCAACGTGACTACGTGCTATCTGCCCAGTCCGAACTCTCCGGAACGCGAGTGCTGGTATATCAACATGGGAGCGGTGGATAGGGGATTCTTTACGACGGAAGCCATGGCACGCGCCGGCCACTGATTTCGCATTGGCGTCGCGGCTCTTTGCTGCTGAGTTGTGCCGCAACCATTTGACGTCCGGCGGAACTTGAACTAAACGTCACGCAGTTAAGGGAAGATTCAAGTCCTGACCTTTTGTTGGCAGTGGGGGCCGCTTCGGGTCGTGACGGTGTTCCGGCCCGAAGCTTGGGGATGGACAGCGTGAGGTCGCGGCCTCGGGGAACCGCGACAAATCGGGTTGGGGGGAAACCCTAAAAGATGAGGGCGAAGCCGCATGCGGCTTCGCCCTCATCGATTGTGGTGCAATTTTCTCAGGCCGCGATCACTTGATCGCGAGCGCGTTTGGCGGCGACCCGACTCCTCCCGGAACGTTCAGCGGTGCCGACGTCAGGAAGAAGTCGTAACGCCGATCGGCGGCGCAGTCTTCGGCCAGCCCCTCAAGGTTCCACATCTCGCCGATCGGCATCCCGAAGAATGACAGCATATGGAAGTGCAGAAACTCCTCTCCTTCGCCCTTGGGCAATGCTTCAAGGGCGGGCGAGTCCGAAGCCACCGCGGCGACATGATTGTTCCATAGCCATCGCGCGACCCGGGCCGAGCCCTCGATACCGGGCACTACCGTCTCGCGCGCGAGTTCCGCCTTAACTTCTTCGCTCGCCGACAGATAGAACTGAGTCCATCCGATTCGAATCAGCAGAATATCACCGGGGCGCAGGCTCACCTTTTCGGCCGCCAAGGTCGCCTCGAGGTCTTCGAGCGGTATCGATTCGGCCCTGGTGTAATTGATCGTCTTGCCGATCCGCTCGTAGTGGCGCGCGATGTCCGCGAGCACTCCGCGTCCGGCGATCCCGCGGCGCGCGAGATTGTCGATGCCCAGGCGCGTGCCGCCGCGCCCGGTAATCTGATGGTCGGGGATGCCGTTGTACGCGCCGAGCACGGGATGCTTTACGTGGCAAAGGGCATCCCACTGCGAGGACGCCTGCGGATAGAAGTTGTCGAGGTAGTCGTCCAGCACGTAGTCAGCATTCGGAAAGATTTTTACCGTATGCGTATGCTTTCCGCGCGTGAACAGAGGAGGATCCGGAATGTTGATCGGCAGATTGAGGGCGAACACTTTGCCGCTGCGGATCGATGCGGCGGCTGCGCGGACGCGATCGGGCGACAGAAGGTTTATCGTCCCAACCTCATCGCTGTCCCCGAATAGGCCCCATGCCGAGCCCTGCGGAGCTCCCGGCCGAACGGGCAATTCGTCATAGGATGGAAGCTTGTGTCCGGTAGTGACAGCGGGCCGGCGGGCAGGGGCTTTATTTACCCTCTTCTTCGCTACCGCTTTGCGTGCCGCCTGTTTTACCCGCGGTTTCGCCTTCGCGACTTTCTTTGCCGTTGCCTTCTTAGGTTTCGATTTCGCCACGACATTCTCCTCCTCGGGGGCTCGCACTTCTCATAAACAGGTCAGCGACCAATCTCAAGGGCTTCGACTTTGGGGGAACGGAGCAGGACTCTCGGGGCGTCTTTTCCGCGTGCGAGGCTAGATTTTTCAGAGAGTCTCCTTGTTTGAATGTGCGAACGGGTGTTATGCTTGCTCTTTGCTCCTTGCTCCACCTTGGGGCTTAAATCCAGAAGGAGGATTTGGCGCGTGAGGCGCTACGAAACCATCTTCATTCTTCGGCCCGATCAGGGCGAAAATCAGATTAAGGACACGATCCGGCGTTTTGAAGGTCTCGTCACCCAGGGTGGCGGCGAAATGATCGAAACCGAGGAATGGGGCTCACGCGAGCTCGCCTACCGGATAAAAGGCGAGCGGCGCGGCTATTATGTCCGCTTGGATTACGTATCCGAGGGCCCGGTCATGAACGAGGTCGAGAGAAACCTCAAACTCTCGGACGCCGTACTCCGCTATCTTTCGGTTCTGCTGGAGACCGACGCCGATCCTGCCCGCGTGCGCGAAGAAATTGAAGCGCGAAATCGTCGGATTGCTGAGGCTCGAGCTGCGGCAGAGGCCCGCGCCGCGGAATTGGCGGCTCAGCGCGAGAAAGCCGCCGAAGCCCCGGACGCTCCGGAAGAGCTGATGGCCGAGCACGAAGGCGAACTCGAACCGGAAGGCGGCGGCCCTGCGCAATAATCTGTTCGCCGCTTGAATTTCGCCGCTGCGCCCAAGCGCAGCCTGGACGAAGCAGGTCGGGACGGACGGGATGGCTTATCAGGCCATCCTTGGCCCTGAAATCAAGGAAACGCAATGGCAGACGAAGAGAGAGTCGAACAATTTAGCGAACGGCCCCGCGGCGAAGACGCCGGGCGGGGAAAACCTGCCCGCGGTGAAGGCGGCGAAGGACGTCCCGGCGCGCGCCGGCGCTCCGGCGGGCGCCGAAAGGTATGCCGCTTTTGCGCCGACAAGAACCTGAAGGTTGATTACAAGGATGTGCGCACCCTCTCGGGCTTTATTACCGAGGGCGGAAAGATCGTACCGAGCCGCACGTCCGGCAATTGCGCGAAGCATCAGCGCCAGCTCGCGGTGGCAATCAAGCGTGCGCGGGTAATCGCGCTGCTTCCATTTTCAACGCTCGGAGTCTGAACGGCGCGAGATGACCCGCAAGGCGATCATCGGCAGCTTTCGCGCCGCGGCTTTGTCCGGAGCTTTCTTTCTTGCGGGGGGAGCGGTGCCGCTGCTGGGCTTCGTGGCAATGATGCTGGCGCCGGCGCCAATCCTTATCTTCGCCGCCGGCCGTGCTTCCGCGATTTTACGCGCGGCCTGTTCAGTAATCGTGGCAACGCTGCTGGTGATCGCTCTTTCCTCGATCCCGGCCGGTTTTGCCGCAGGCGCCAGCGCCGGGGGCAACTATCTAGCCACTTTCGGCATCGCCACCCTCGTGATGACCTGGATGATCGAGCGGAAGCATCCCTTCGAGCTGGTCCTGCTGGCGGCAACTTGCGCGATGCTTATCTCGGCGACGGGGGTTGCGCTCATTACGACGGGGGGACCGGCCGCGCTCGCGAGAGCAATGCAGTCCGAGCTCGCCGCCGGGATGGCGCGCGGACAGGAAATGTACCGGATGGTGGGGATGCAGAACGCCATGCCGCCCGAGGCGCAGACCGAAGTGCTCGATCTGATTGTCAGGTTGAGCCCGGCGCTGGCAGCGACAATCGCGGCGTTGTCGGTTCTGTTCAATCTGCGGGTGTTCTGGCGATGGGCCGGGAAGCAGCGGCTTTCCTATGCCCTTTTCGGGGACATGGCGCGCTGGTCGGCGCCGGAGTGGCTTATCTGGGGCCTGATCGGGACGGGCTTTGCGATGCTGGCGCCGATTGCACCGATCAGCGACGTAGCGCTGAACGCATTTCTCTGCTTTGCGGTTGTCTACTTCTGCCAGGGACTTGCAATAATGGCCTTCTACTTTCAGGCACTTTCGGTCCCCGCAATTGTCCGCGCGGTAATTTATTTCATCGCCGTCGTGCAGCCGGTGGTTTCGCTGGTCGTCTGTCTGGCCGGCGTTTTTGACATGTGGATCGATTTTCGCCGACTCAAGCCGCCCAGCCAGGAGGCTGGCAACTACGGCGATTTTCTCTAAAGATCAGCAGGCGGTTAAGCATTATGAACGTCCAGGTAATTCTCAGCGAAGACGTCCCCAATCTCGGACGAACCGGCGATGTGGTCAAGGTGCGCGCCGGCTATGCACGCAACTTTCTTCTACCAAGGCATCTTGCGGTCGAGGCCAACCAGAAAAATCTCCGCGAATTCGAGCATCACAAGCGCATGGCGATGCTCAAGCGGGAGCGCCAGAAGAACCAGGCGGTCGCGCTCAAGGAGAAAGTCGAGGCGCTGACTTTGGTCATCAAAGCGCGCGCGGGCGAGGAAGGAAAGCTCTTCGGCTCAGTCACCAATATCGATATCGAGCGCGCCCTGCGCGAGCACGGTCTCGACATCGAACGCCGAAAGATTCACCTGCCTGAGCCGCTCAAGCAACTAGGTGATTTTTCCGTGCCAATCAGACTCGAAGCAGAGGTGGAAGCAAGCCTGAAGCTTCAAGTCGCGCCCGAATAAGGACTTGCCGGATATGATCAAACTCTACGACTTCCTGTCCTGCCCTTATGGCCAGAAGGTGCGCATCGTGCTGGCCGAAAAGAGTCTTAGCTACGACCTGGTGCCGGTGGACCTTACCCAAGGCGAGCATCGCCGCCCCGAGTTTCTGAGACTCAATCCCTTCGGTCGGGTGCCGGTATTGGTCGATGACGATACCGTGGTCTACGACTCAACGATCATCAACGAGTACCTCGAGGACGAATATCCCGAGCCTCCTGTCTTGCCGGCGGTTGGGTCCAGCGCCCTCAGATCTCGGGCCCGCCTGTTCGAAGATTTCGCCGATACCTCGTTCACGCCGCAGGTCGGCCAGCTAATCGTCGAGGTGTCGAAGCCGGAAGCGGACCGCGATCAGAATCGGCTCCAGCGCCTCCATCAAGGTGTCGAGCGGGTACTCGACTATCTCAATAACGAACTGAAGGGGCAGCAGTTCCTTGCCGGTGAGTTTTCGGTTGCAGATATCGGCTTCGCCCCGCGTCTGCTGATACTCGGCGAACTGGGCATCGATGCGTCAGCGAATCGCGCCAACGTTGACGGATGGATCAAGCGGATGCTGGAGCGACCGAGCATCCAGGGCTTGCAGGGAATTTCAGCCGATCCAGTTGCCGCCGGATGAATCGCCAGATGGCGCGATTTGATGCGTCAGTTGCGGAACGAACGAGCCGCTCGACCTTTGGACGAGCGGCTCGTTGCGTAATGGAGGAGTATCCGGATCTGGTGACGTGCTGCGCAGTCTAGCCGATCCGCGATCGATCCTTAATACCGGGACTCCTCAAAAAGATCCTCATCTTCACGGGTACTCGGTCCCACCCCGGTCAGGCGGAAGAACAGTTTGGCCGCGAAGAGCTTGTCGCCAATTCGACCCTGAGGCTTGAGAAAGCCCCCATGACGCCTGCATCGCGGGCAGGCCATCGATCCGCTCAAAAGCCCCGCATTTTCGGCGGTAATTCTGAGGTCGAAGGTAACTCCGCATCCGGGATTCTGGCAGGTGGTCCGATAAACGATCCCCCGCCCGGTGTTGGAGCTGGATTCTTGTTTCGCAGTTGCTGCTTGCATATTTCCTCCCTCCCTTTCTTCCTCAAGGAGGTTTCTAATGGCCCCTTTCGACCGCTTTCGGCATCTTAGACGTACAAACCTCGCAAATGTTTCAAGCGGGCTTGATGCTTTTCGAGCAAATGTCGCGCCAGCGCGAAAAGTTGAGTAAAATCAAGCAATCTTGGCAGGTCCGAACCAATGATGCACGGATATTGTGGCATTGAACCCGCGAAAAATGCGTCTTTTAAGGCAGTAGTAACCCCAGAATTCCCCGCCTTTTGCAGCCCGCTTCCCCGCCGGACTTTAACCGCGGGAGCCCCGCACTTATACTTGGCACGCCTTGCGTCCTCAAGCAGAGAAGATCCCCGGGGAATAGACAGATGAGAACGCTCGCATTGGTGATGGCAGGGGGGCAGGGCACCCGGTTGCATCCTTTGACGCGCGACCGCGCCAAGCCAGCGGTCCCGTTCGGCGGCAAATATCGGATTATCGATTTCGTTCTGTCCAACCTCGTCAATTCCGGTATTTACGCGATCTACATCCTCGTCCAATGGCGGTCCCAGTCGCTCATCGAACACCTGAAGGACGGATGGCAGTTTGGCGGGATGCTGCCGGATCATTTCGTAATCCCGGTGCCGGCTCAGATGCGGCTCGGGGAGACCTGGTACCAGGGGACCGCCGACGCGATTTTCCAGAACCTCAACCTGATCGACGATTTTCGTCCCGACCTGGTGGCGGTGTTCGGCGCAGATCATATCTATCGGATGGATGTGCAGCAGATGATCGGCTTTCACGTCGATCGCAAGGCGGCGGTTTCGGTAGCGACGCTGCCCGTGCCGGTAGAAGAAGCGCATCAGTTCGGGGTGCTGGAAGTGGACTCCGGCCTGCGGATCGTTGGCTTCCAGGAGAAGCCGCAGCAGGACCCGCCGCAGCTTCCGGGCGCTCCCGGCAAATGTCTCGCATCGATGGGGAACTACTTGTTCAACCCCGAGGTTCTGCGCGAGGCGCTTATCGAGGACTCGACGCGGGCCAGCAGCCGTCATGACTTTGGACACGATCTGATCCCGGCGCTGATAAATCGAGTACCGGTTTATGCGTACAATTTCATGACGAATCGCATCCGCGGTGATTCCGAAGTTAATCTCAGCTACTGGCGCGACGTGGGGACGCTGGATGCCTACTATGAGGCGAATATGGATCTTCGCGATGCGCGGCCGCATCTGAATCTCTATAATCCGCACTGGCCGTTGCGCACCGCGTACTACGATCAGCCCCCGGCGAAATTCGTGTTTGACGAAAACGGCCGGCGCGGCCAGGCGCTCCATTCGGTCATCTCGGAAGGATGCATCCTGTCGGGCGGCACGGTACGCAACTCGGTGCTCGGCCGTTCGGTGTTCATACATTCTTACAGCTACGTTGAAGATTCGGTGGTGATGGACTATGCGGAGATAGGCCGTCACGCGCGAATTCGCCGCGCGATAATCGACAAGAATGTTTACGTCCCCGACGGCGAGGAGATTGGTTACGACCTGGAGCGCGACCGCCAGCGCTTTTTTGTGACGGATTCGGGCTTGGTGGTTATTCCGAAGAGCCCCAAGCGCGAGCGCAGAGTTCTTTAGGCAGAAAAATTGTCCAACGCGGTTGATTATAGAAACGTTCGGGAGTCTGAATCCCTGTTCGAAGATGCCACCAGCGACACCGGAATCCCCGAATTCCCGCTCAAGCGTCCGGAGCGCCGCTCCCAGCAGGTCGATCTCGACACAAAAAGCAGGATATTGTGCGGGCTCTTCAAGGCCATCCTGCACACGCTGAGCCTCGTTCCGGATTTCCTCCTGTATCCTCTTGGCGTTCTCGGTGGTTACCTCGGCTATCTGCTCGATCGCAGGCATATCCTGATCGGGCTTAAGAATCTCGAGATCGCCTTTCCGGAGAAAAGCGCGGAGGAGCGCCGTCGAATACTGCGCGCCTCCTATATTAATCTTGGAAGATCAGGCGCCGAGTACATCCGCCTGAGCGGATTTTTCCACCGCCGGCTGAAACGGCGGATCAGGTACCAGGGGCTTGTACATTTCGCGCGGGCGATGCAGGAAAGGCCCGGGAAGGGTGTGCTCGTCCTTACCGCCCATTACGGCAATTTCGAGTTGCTTCTGGCGGGACACGCGCTGCACGGATACCAGATTAGCCTTGTCCATCATACGCAGCGGTTCCTCGCCGGCGATGCGCTGATGACATTCGTGCGCGAGCGCGCCGGCGTCGATATCATCCGCAAGCACTCCGCCGCCCGGGCGGTGCTTCGAGCGCTCAAGGATGGTGAACTCGTCGGAATCCCATTCGATCAGAACGCCAAGCGCAGCGAGGCGGTTTTCGTGCCGTTCTTTAATGAACCCGCCGCGACCGCCGGCGCTGTCGCCCGTCTCGCGATGATCTCAGGAGCGCCGGTCGTGCCGGTATTTATGGTGCGCCAGCCCGACCATCGACACCATCTCATCGTGATCCGCGAACCAATTCCCGTTCAGCGCACCGGCGATGTGGACGCGGATGTGCTCGAAAACACCCGCCGCTTCGTCAAGGCGGTCGAAGACCAGGTGCGCGCGCATCCCGAGCAATTCCTTTGGACGCATCGCCGCTACCGGACGCGTCCCCGCGGCCTTCCACCAATTTATGATTGGGAAACGCGTTCGCGGCCCTCACGCGGCGCTCTCGCGTCGCACGCCGGACAGCGGGCCTAACAGCAGCAACACGGCAATAGCGGCTATCCACGCAGCCGCGCCGCTAATCACCGGCTGATGGCCCCATCCCGCAAGCCATTGGGGCAGGGCCGCGTGCGGCAGCATCAGCTTGGGCCAGAGCTTGGCTCCGATTACGAATCCGGCGTGTAGTCCCACCGAAAACCACACGGTTTTCGTTAGGACAAATGCCTCCGCCAGCACTATTCCAAGCAGAAACAGTCCGATCAGTGTCGGCAGAGCGCTAAGCGGCGCGCCGAGCTGAGAGAAACTCAGGGCCAATGTTCTGATGCCCGCGCCCGGTTCGAGGCTCGTAACGTAAAAATGCGCGGGAGCGCGGACCAGGTGTGCGACTGCATAGATGGCGGAGCTGACGACCAGCGATCCTGTTCTTCCGAAGTCGGCCTCCATTCCACCGAACAGGAACGCGCGGAAGAAGCCTTCTTCGATAAGCCCGACCACGATTCCCGAAAGCGCGTACTTCGGCAGCATTCGCAGCGCGTGGCCCGTATTGCCCACTCCTTCGATCGCGGCTGCGATAGCCAGCAGTAGCGCCATCACCCCGAGTGCCACCGCAAGGCCTCGGACCACGCGCGAAAGATTGGCGGCAGGATGCGAGAAACCGGTGCGCAGAAGCGGCAACAACCTCAGATCGCGTGCCGCAATCATTATCACCAACCCGAGGGCCACCATCACTACTCGATCGAAGATGCGGGGAAACGGGAAGGTGAAACCAGCCCAGGCGACGCCTACGGCGACGAAAGGGGCGAGCAGGACTGCGCAAACCAATCCTGCCACGAGTGCGATCACAAACTTTGCCGTGAATGACTGGTTCATCGAAGGTCGCGAACCAACCTACCGTCTGGTCCCTTCCCAGAAAAGCGAGTGTCTTGAACCGGAATAGCGGGGCAGGCGAACTTCTTCACGTCGGCTTCGACAGGCTCGGTTTGTCGGCCGGGCTGAACCACGGATAAAGCAGGGGCAACAGGTAGAGCGTCAGAATTGTTGCGGTGATTAGCCCGCCGATCACAACCGTGGCAAGAGGGCGCTGAACTTCCGCACCCGTGCTGGTCGCAATCGCCATCGGAATGAAACCCAGACTCGCAACCAGCGCGGTCATCAGGACGGGCCGCAGGCGATCGGCCGCGCCTTCTCGAACCGCGTTGAGCATCGGCATCCCCTGGTTGCGCAGGAGGTTGATGTGACTAACCATCACGATGCCGTTCAAAACGGCGACACCGAACAGGGCAATGAAGCCGATCGAGGCGGAAAGGTTGAGATTGATGCCTCGCAGCCACAGGGCGGCGATCCCACCGACCAGCGCGAACGGCACGTCCAAGAGAATCAGCAGAGACTGGCCGACGTTTTCGAAGGTCGCGAACAAGAGCGCGAAGATGATCGCAATTGAGACCGGGAGCACGAATGCCAGGCGCCGGTTTGCCCGCTGCTGGTTCTCAAACTGCCCGCCCCAAACAATCGAGTAACCGGGCGGAAGCTGGACGGCACGATCGACGTTCGCGCGTGCAGCGGCGACGAAACTGCCCAAGTCCGTTCCACGGACGTTGGTTTGCACAACGAGGCGCCGCCGAGCGTTCTCGCGAGTTATCATCTCGGGACCGTTTACCAGGTTGAGATCGGCCACCTGTCCGAGCCGTACGATTGCTCCTCCGGGCGCGACCAGAGCCAGGCTGGCGAGCACGCTTGGATCGTTGCGTTGGCTTTCCGGCAACCGTACGGAGATTCCGAAGCGCTTTTGTCCAAGGATCATTTCCGAAACCGGACGCCCGCCAACCAGCGTCTCGATCATTTCCTGAACGTTCGACACGTTGAGTGCGTAGCGAGCGAGTTCGGCCCGATTCAGTTGAATTTGAAGTTGCGGCACCCCCGAAGTCATCTCCATCTGAGGATTGAAAGCGCCGGGAGTCGCGGCAACGGCTGCAAGCGTCTTTTCGGCGAGGTCACGGAGAGTTCCGATGTCGTCTCCGAATATCTTGATAGCCACATCGCCGCGGATACCGGTAACGACCTCGTCCATCCGCATCTCCATCGGCTGAGTGAAGGTATAGGAGACTCCTGGAATCGTCTGGAGAGCGGCCGCGAGCTTGCCAATCAACTCTTCCTTATTGCGGCAGCATTTCCATTGCCGGTGAGGCTGCAGCGTTAGATAGGAATCCGATTCGTATACTCCCATCGCTTCCGTGGCGAGGTCGGGCCTTCCGAGCTTCGTGACTACACCCTTGATTTCCGGAAAGCTCATTATAACCCGTTCGATCTTCTGGCCGAGGCGGATCGATTCGTCGAGCGAAATTCCCGGAAGGCGGCGCGAAGTGATGACGATCGAGCCTTCGTCGAGACGCGGCATGAACTCGGTTCCGATGTAATGCAATGAGCCGATCGCGAGCGCCAGCATCACGGCCGCGCAGGCAATCACCGGCCCGCGCCGCTGCATCACCAAATCCAGCGAATTCCGATATCCGTCGCGCACTCGCCCGAACCATCCCCCACTCGACTCATGGTGCGCGACCGGTCGCAGCAAATAGCTCGAAAGCGCGGGGGCAAGCGTCAATGCCAGGATCAGCGATCCGAACAGCGCCGAGCACACGGTTATCGCCATCGGCCGGAACATCCTCCCCTCCATGCCTTGCAGCGTGAAAATCGGGAGATACACGGCGATGATGATGATCACCGCGAATACGATGGGACGCGCGACCTCGGATGCCGCTTCGCGGATGAGCTGCCGGCGATCGAGCGATTCGCCCTCACCCAGCCGGCGCACGAAATACTCGACCATCACGACCGAGCCATCCACGATCATGCCGAAATCGATCGCGCCCAGGCTCATGAGATTGGCCGACACGCCGAACAGGCTCATGCCGATGAAACCGAACAGCATCGCCAGCGGGATGACCATCGCTACGATTAGAGCGGCGCGCAGATCGCCGAGAAACACGAGCAGGATCACGCTGACGAACACGCCGGCCTCGATAAGGTTGTGCCTGACCGTTCTGAGCGTGCCTTCGATTACGTGCGATTGGTCGTAAAACGGAATCAGTTTCGACCCGTCGGGCAAGTGCAGCGAGGCGATCCGGTCCTTCACGCGCTGGATCACACGGCGCGCATCGGCGCCCTTGAGAACTATCACCATCCCGGCGACGGTCTCGCCCTTGCCGTCGTGCATCACCGCTCCCTGGCGGGGAAGCGCGCCCACTCGCACCCGCGCGACATCGCGCAATAGAACTGGAACGCCGGACCGGGCAAGAAGGACGATATTTCCGAGGTCGGTTTCGTCTGTGGCGCGGCCGAGGCCCAGGATTGTGTATTGCTGCTCGGCGTGCTGGATAAATCCTCCGCCGAAATTGGCGTTGTTGTCGGCAATCCTGGTCACTACGTCATGGAGGGTCAGGTCATAGCGCCTGAGCGCATCGGGATCGAGCTCGATTACGTATTGTTTGGTAAACCCGCCCCATGAATTGACTTCGCTGACTCCCGCGACCGCGCGCAGGTCGTACCTGAGCCGCCAATCCTGCAGGGTCTTGAGATCCATCAGCGAGGCTTTTGGGCTTTGCAGCGTGTATTGAAATGCCTCGCCGAACACGCTGGCTAGCGGCCCCATCACGGGTATTAATCCCGGCGGGAGCCGGTCGCGCGCCTGGCTGAGGCGTTCATTCACCAGTTGGCGCGCGAGAAAAACCTCTATTTCGTCGTCGAACACCGCGGTGATCATCGAGAGGCCCAGCTTGGACACGGAACGAACCGTCTCCATGTGCGGGATACCCATCAGCGCGGTTTCCAGCGGGAATGTGACAAGTTGCTCGACCTCGGTCGGTGACATCCCCGGGCATTCTGTGGTCACAACCACCTGGATGTTGGTCAGGTCGGGGAACGCTTCGATCGGGATGTGCCACATCGTGTAGCAGCCCAGGACGATGAGGGCGCAGGTGGCGGAAATCACGATCCAGCGGTAATCGAGCGCAAAATCGATAATCCGGCGCATCGGGGACTATTCCTGTGAAAGGGAGCGGATCAGAAACTGCGATTTGACGACGAAAGCGCCATCGTTCACCACGGTTTCGCCGGGCTTGAGCCCGGCGCGGATCTCCACCATCCCATCGCGTCGCGGCCCCAACTCAACCGGGCGAGCTTCGAACGTCGCGCTTCCATGCCGCACGAACACTACCGGGTTGCCGTTCAGGTCCTGAACGGCAACATCACGCACGAAGATGGCATCGCGGGTTCCTCCCTCGGCGATTTCGGCGGTGCCGAACATGTCGGGGCGCAGGCGTCCATCCGGGTTCGGTACGACAATGCGGACTGAAAGCGTGCGAGTTGTAGGATCGAGGCGCGGTCCGATCTGATCGACCTGTCCGCTAAAAGCCGTGTTCGGGTACGCGCGAACCCGAACCGCAACCTGTTCGCCGACGCGAACCGAGTGGATGTCCTTTTCGCTCACCGATGCGATCATCCAGAGCGACGAAAGATCGGACACGGTGAAGGTTTCCGACCCCGGCTGCAGCGCCATCCCGGGCGTTATCATCCTTGCTATTACGACTCCGTCGCGCGGCGTCTTTATCGGCATCGCGTCGGAATCGATATCAAGCCGCTCAAGCCCGCGCTCAGGCACCTGGAGCATCCCGGCAAGATGTGCGCGAGCGGCGCGAAATTCGGCGGCGGCCTTTTGGACACCGGCCAGCGCGCTTTGATAGTCGAGATCGGAGCGCTCCATCTCTTCGCGCGACGCGTACTGGATCTCGTAGAGCTTGCGGTAGCGGTCACGCACCGTACGCGCGTATTCAGCCTGGCGGTCTGCGCGTTCGACTTCCGCGGATGCCGACTGATAAGCCGCAACCGCATCGTGGAGGTCATGGCTGTGCATGTAAGCCAGTACCTGGCCGGCGCGCACGTGATCGCCCACGTTGGCGAAGATTCTCGTCACGGTGCCGGGAAAGACGACCCCTATGTGCTCCGTCCTTTGTTCGTTCATGGTCAACGCGCCGACCGCGCTGATGACGAGCGGCACGGAATGAGTGGTCGCCGGCAGAGCTGCTATTTCCGCTTCCTGCTGGGAAGCGGCTGAGATGGTGATTTCCGGGGGCGCGGCGCCGTTGGCGGCGGACTCCGATGCGTTCGGGCCGCGGCGCGAACACCCGGCAGTGGTGGCGAGCAAGAGTGCAGCCAGGGCAGCAGTCACGCGCTTCATTGAATCATCCCGGTCGCATACTCGAGGTTGACGGCGCTCTGGTGGTACTGGCCAAGCGTCTTCGTGTACAGCACTTGCGTTTCTATGCGCATGCGCTCCGCGTCGAGATAGCGAACCAGATTGGTGCCGCCGATGCGATAGGCTTCGCGGGTCATGTCAAGGTTGCGGTCGGCGCGATCGCTCATGACCGGCATGATTTGATTTAACGCCTCGCGGCTGCGGGAGTAATCGCTCAGGGCGGACGCCACCTCCGCGCGCACCGCGATTTCCTCGGCTTTGAGACTCTGTTCGGCGCTGCGCAATTGCGCCTCGGCGGCGGAGACTTTCCCCTGGTTGCGATTGAAGATCGGTATCGGAATTTTTGCTCCAAAGAACATCGTGTTCAGTCCCGTAAACTGGTTGTACCCGCTCCAGCGCTTGTAGCCGAACATCAGATCGGGATCGGGAATCGCATTGGCGCGCTCCAGCGAAAGGTTCGCGCGCGCCTGTTCGAGACGCGCCCGCGCAAGAAGCATCTCGGGGCGCCGAAGCAGCACTTCGTCAATCGCAGGAACCTCGAGACGATCGATTGCCTGCATCGCGTCGGTAAAGGTCACCTGTTGCGGGAAGTCCGTAGATCCCATCTCACGATACAGCGCAACCAATGCGCGCTGAGCCTCGGCGCCGGCCAGATTCGCGCTCGCCCGCATCCGATCGGCTTCGAGCTGGATGCGAAGCAGGTCGGCTTCAGCGGCGGCGCCTTCTTTTACCCGAGCCTGGTCATACGCGACCATCCGATCGAGCATCCGGGCCTCGTCGTTGTAGAGATCCCGGATCCGCCCGGCTCCGTTCGCGGCCCAATAGGCCGATGCGACGCGCGCGGCCAGTTGGCGCGCCGCGATCTGAGCTTCCTGTGCGGCCGCTTGCACTCCCGCTTCGGCGGCGGCGGTCCGGCGCTTGCGCTTGCCGCCCAGTTCGATCGTCTGGCTGGCGTAGATGTAATCGTCAGTCTGGTTGGCGAAACTGAATCCCGGGGAACCGCTGTACGGTTGATTCTCGGAGGTTGCCGTCAGCGACGGGTTTGGGATCAGTCCCGCCTGGGTGCGCGCTCCCTCCGCCGCCGAAATCTTTTCGCGCGCTATTCCGATAGCCGGATTGCGCTCGCGTGCGATTGACAACGCCTGCGTCAGGCTGAGCGAGGGGCCATCGGCCTGAGCCGGCGTGATGGGTGCGAGGGTACACAGCAGCATGAGCGTCGCTATCGATGCGCCGAACCGAAGCGGAATCTTCATCCCCATAGGATAGCTGGTTTATCCGTTTGTAACCCAAGTTGGTGGATGATCCGCGCGTCAATTTTCGGCGTCTGAAAATGATTTGCATTTTCTCCTGCCAGGTCCATCGCGTATCCCGCGCCGGGCGGACCGACGGCGTCCGAGCGGCGGCCGTCGGGCCAAAGGAAGCGGCACGAGGTTATTTGCTCAAAGGGTCGCTCTGCGGCTCGAGGGAGATTTCGACCGGGCAGGCGCGGGCGGGCGCCTTGATTATCTGCATCACGGCGGCTGCGACGTCCTCAGCCCGCAGCATCGCCCCGCGGTTCAACCGCTTGTTGTCAGGGATGAGCGAAGTGTCGACCAGACCGGGGATGATAGCCGCGACTTTGATTCCCTTGTCGCGCAGTTCGGCGAAAGCTGCGCGCGTGAACGCGATCAACCCCGCCTTCGCGGCGGCATAGACTGCCTCTCCGGACGGGGTGAGCCGTGCCGCGCTCGAAGCGATGTTCACGATCGTTCCTTCGCCCTGGCGAACCATCTGGATCGCCGCCATCCGCGCCAATGCGACAGGTGCCCTGAGATTGACGGCCAGGATCTGGTCGAGGTCGCTCTCCTTCAGCTTGATCAGCGCGGTGCGTGCGGGGGCCCATCCTGCGTTGTTTACGAGTACGTCGATTCTTCCGTGATGGTCGAGGACGGATTCGAACAGGGCAGCGGGTGCTTCCGGTTGCGCCAGATCGAGCAGCACGATTAGTGACCGCTCGGGCGCGAGTCCGGTGGCCCTGCGCGTTTCTTCGAGTTCGTCGCGCGTGCGAGCTGCCAGGCAGACGGAAAACCCCTCGCGGGCCAGGGAAACGGCGATCGCTTTTCCGATTCCGCGTCCTGCCCCGGTCACCAACGCGACCCGCCGATCATCGTGATTGAATGCCATCAGCTATCAGTCTTTTTCGCTTGCGCCCAGTCGGTTACTCACACAGACTGGCTAGCACCAGTCTGTCTTAGTGCGGGGGAGAAGAATAGACAGTGGGGCTTGCGCCCGACCGAACAACAACCGGGCAACAAGGCGTCTATGAATTCACAGGTTTTTCGCGAATATGACATCCGCGGCGTGGTCGAATCCGATTTCGACGACGCCTTTGTCACGGACTTGGGCCGCGCGTATGCGACAATTCTTCATCGCGCCGGCAAGAAGAACATCACGCTGGGCCGCGATTGCCGGCTCTCATCGCCGTCGTTGCGAGCGCGGCTGCTCGATGGCCTGCTGGAATGCGGGATCGATGTAACCGACGTCGGAGTCGTGCCGACCCCGTTGCTCTATTTTTCGGTTTTGCACTGGAAGATGGACGGGGGCGTGATGATTACCGGGAGCCACAACGCGGCGGAGTACAACGGCTTCAAACTCGGAGTCGGTCCGACCACGATTTTCGGAGACGAAATTCAAAAAGTTCGCCGAATAATCGAGAGCCGCGCCTTTGAGAAGAGCGGCGCGCACGGAAGGCTGGTCGAAAAGCCGATCGCGCCCGAATACGGCCAGTTCATCCTGTCTCAGTTCAAGCTTCGCGAAGGAATGAAGGTTGCCGTTGACGGCGGCAATGGATGCGGCGGCGCGGTCGCTGCACCTTTGATGAAGCGGCTCGGACTTCAGGTCACCGAGTTGTTCACCGAAATGGACGGCCGTTTCCCCAACCATCATCCGGATCCCACAGTCGAGGAGAACATGCGGCATCTCCAGGAAGCGGTCCGAAAAGGGCGCGCGGAACTGGGGATCGCTTACGACGGCGACGCGGACCGGATCGGCGCGATAGACGAGAATGGCAAGATTGTTTGGGGTGACGAGCTGATGGTTATCTTTGCGCGCGCGATTCTCAAGGAGCGCGCGGGAGCCGCGATTATCGGCGACGTCAAATGCTCGCAGCGCATGTATGACGACATCGCGAAGCAGGGCGGCCGGCCGATCATGTGGAAGACCGGCCATTCGCTGATCAAAAGCAAGCTCAAGGAAGAACATGCCGCGCTTGCCGGCGAGATGAGCGGGCACATGTTCTTCAACGATCGCTACTTCGGCTTCGATGACGCCATCTATGCGTCGTTCCGCCTGCTCGAAATTCTGAGCACCGAACGCCGCGGACTGGGCGAAATCCTGGCCGACTTGCCCACAAGCACCTTCACTCCCGAAATCCGGCTCGATTGCCCGGATGATCGCAAGTTCGATGTGGTGCGGCGAGCCGCCGAGTATTTCAGCAAGCACTACAAAGTGATCGACATCGATGGCGTTCGAGTGGAGTTCGACGACGGATGGGGCCTCGTGCGAGCGTCGAATACGCAACCAGCGCTCGTGATGCGCTTCGAGGCGAGCAGCGATTCGCGGCTGAAAGAGATTCGTTCCCTGTTCGAAGGCAAGCTCAGAGAACTGGGCGCGATCTGAAGATGGCGGTACGCTTAGCACCCACCTGTCTTCACGAAATGTTCCGAGTCCCCGACGACTGCGCAAGGAGCACCTGGCGATGGCATCGCGGCGCATAGCCCCCCGCACTTTTGCCTTGATAATCGCGGGAGGAAGCGGCACCCGATTCTGGCCGGCCAGCCGCGCCGCGCGGCCGAAACCGCTCTTTTCGGTGAACGGCAAGCGATCGCTTCTTGCCGATACTATCCGACGACTCAGACCCCTGGTTGCGCGCGAAAACATTTTTGTTCTGGTGGCGCAGACTCACGCGGGCGCGTTCAGGAGGGAAGTCGCGACACTCATCCCCAGAAGCAATCTCATCATCGAACCGGCCGCGCGCGGCACCGCGGTCGCGATCGCCTATGGCGCGGCGGTGATCGAACGGCGCAAGGGCGAAGGCGTCATCGCAGTAATGCCGGCAGATCACCTGATCGAGCCCGCCGCCGGGTTTCGGGCGACGTTGGCGGACGCGGTCGATCTGGCTTCCAGCGAAAAGTCGATTGTCGTGATTGGCGTTCCGCCCGATCATCCCGAGCCCGGCTTTGGCTACCAGAAGATTGGACCGGCGCGCGGCACGGGCTTCGTGGTGGAGCGATTCGTAGAAAAACCGTCGGTGGCTGTTGCCCGGCGGATGGTCGAGTCAGGAAAGTATTTGTGGAACGCGGGCATGTTTGTGATGTCCACCGGCACGCTGGACGCCGAATTGCGCGAACTCGCTCCGCCATTGCGCGTCGCGGTGAAGCGGATGGCGCTCAAGTCCCCGCGTCATGTAGCCAGTCAGTACGTGAAGCTCTCGTTTGATTCGTTTGACCGCGAGATAGTCGAGAAAAGCCGCCGCATTCTCGGCGTGCGCGCCCGATTCAAGTGGCATGACGTGGGTTCGTGGGAGGGACTTCGCCAGGCGCTCGGCGGAAAAGAGGGACAGATTCTGCGCGGCAACGTTCTTGCCCTCGATTCCAGCCGTGTCGTGGCGCAGGCGGGAAGGCGCCTGATGGTGCTGTTTGGGGTGGACGATATCGTCGCGATCGATACGGAGGACGCCATTCTGGTGACGCGCCGCTCCGAGTCACAGAAGCTCAGGCGCGTCAGCGAGGAACTCGCCCGGCGCGGCCTGGGACGATACCTGTAGTTCGGCTAGTCCAGCGCCTGCGGGTCGCATTTCAAGGCGAGCGCGCGCAGTTCCTCTTCCGCTTCGCTGTCCGCGACGGCGATCTGAGCGATTTGCTGCGAGATCGAGAGATCGATTCCTTCCCAAACCCCGGCTTCCTTCTGCATTCCGACCGCGATGACGCGAAGAACCTCGAGGTCACTCGTGAGCCGCTCCCAGTTGTTTGAGCCTTCGCGCGGCGTCGCCTCAGGCGGACGCGGCCACAGATCGCGATCGGTCAGGATGTTGCGCAGAATCTTGAAGCTCTCCGCCTGGCCTTCGGCGATCCGATCGATGCCGGATTTTATCGTGGGATAGGGGCACATTGAGGCGTGCCGCCGAAGGCGGTCGATTAGCGTCTCCTTGCGGCCGGCCAGTGCGGCCAGCTCAGCCAATGCGCGCTTTTCGGGAGATGATAGAAACCTGTCGAAGAGTCCCATCGCCGATGCCATTTCCCCCACCTGCCTGTCGCCGCAATACGCTGCCCTGCATGAGTAAGCATCCGATGCGGCCGTTTGCGGATATTACCTATCTGAATCGCCGCCGTGTCTGTCAAGCCACGCCCGGAGCATCGCAGGGCCCTCGGTTTCTCGAGGTTCCTCGCGCCGGGGGCTCGTGGTGCGCATCAGGTAGGACTCACGAGAAAAGAATCCTCGCGTGTGAAATGAGTCTTCGAGCTTGAGAACGCTGTAATCAAAGTAGTGCGCCAGCTCATGCATCAAGGTGCGCACGAAGGTCCGCGGCTTGACCACATCGTGCCGTTCCGCCGTTCGCATCCACAGCACGATATGCGGGCCCGAGGGCTTGCGCGGATTGGCGGGATAAAACAGGCCATGCAGTTCTCCCCGCGCGTTCTTCGGCCTTACCTCGCGGACATCGATCGTCGGTGGTACCACGCCGGCGACCCGGCAGGTTTCGGCCACGACCTTGCGCGCGGCTTGTTCGGTGGCCGCTGCCTTTCCGCTCTCCAGTACTCGCATCAGTTCCGAGACGGCTTTGCCCACAGCCTTATCGGGCACAAACTCGTAGTTGGTGGCGGAATCGCTCGCCAGATAGCATCTCTGTGCGCGCGGGGAGAGCCGGTAAAAGTAGGCCGGCAACTTGTCCGGCGGTTTCCTTGGTCCGGAGGGCGGCATCGAGCATCACCGTGTCTTTCCGCGCTTTCCCTGCTTTCATATCATCGACCGATGTTCATCGAGAAAGGGCGAGTCGATGGAAATCAAGGCGATTGAAATTGTCAGGCCGGTTGAAGATGTCAACGTAATCGTAGGTCAGGCGCATTTCATCAAGACCGTCGAGGACATCTACGAAGCGCTGGTCCAGGCGGTCCCCGGCATTCAATTCGGCCTGGCATTTGCCGAAGCCTCGGGGCCCTGCCTGGTGCGACATACCGGTACCGACGAGAAGCTGGAGCAGGCCGCGGTTGAATCGGTTTCCGCGATCGCGGCAGGGCATGTGTTCGTCGTGATGCTCGGCAATGCTTTCCCGGTCAACGTTCTCAATCAGATCAAATCGGTGAGCGAGGTATGTACCGTTTTCTGCGCCACGGCGAACCCGCTTTGCGTTCTGGTCGTGCGGGAAGGTGATGGATGCGGCGTGATCGGAGTGATTGATGGAAGTTCGCCCAAAGGGATCGAGGGCGAGGACGAGCAAAAGGAGCGGCACGCAATGCTGCGGCGTTTCGGCTACAAGAAATAACCCCTTTCCGCCTTCGCCGCTCGATGCCTGGCTTCGATTCAGTCCAGCAACTCGGGCCAAAATAGTTCCAGCATCGCACAATCGTTTCGGCTATGATCGCCTGAAGCAGAATTGGCAATGGCCGGCGGGGTCAAGCGGCGGGGTCAGGGCGGCAAGCCGAAGCCTGCATGGCGAATCGGCGGATGGCGGGTGAGCACGATTGCCGGCGCCGGCTTCCTATTGCTGTGCTTCGGCACCGGTTTTTACCTTGCACAGCTCTATTCAGAAATCTCCGCGCTGATCGAGCAGCGGCGCGCGGCGCTCAGCTCCGCGATCTACTCAGCTCCGGCGGTAATCAGGCGGGGCGATGACGTAACCAGCTTTGGCCTGATCGATCGCCTCAATCATCTCAGCTATACCCAAACGCCGGTGGCGAATGCGCCCGGCGAATTCTCTCAGTCGGGCGCTGCGATGACGATATATGTCCGCGATTTCAGCGTTGGAACCACCAACTATGCCGCTTCGGTGGTCAAGCTTCGCCTGGAAGGAGACAGGGTTGCGGCGATTGCGGATGCGTTCGGCGTGGCCAAAAATTCCGCGATGCTCGAGCCGGAGGTTATCGGACGCCTGCTGCCGGGCGCCCCGGCCGAGCGCGTCGATGTGGCGCTGGTCGATCTCAAGCCGTACCTGGTTCGCGGCCTGATCGCCACTGAAGATCGCTGGTTCTATTACCATCCCGGAATCGATCCGATTCGCGTCGTGGAAGCGGCTGTCGTGGACCTTCGATCGCACCATCTTGCGCAGGGAGCCAGCACGATTACGCAGCAACTCGCGCGTACCTTTCTCGATCGCCACGAGCGAAGTTTCGGCCGCAAGTTCCGCGAACTCGCGGTTGCGATTGTGCTCGAAATCCGCCTCAGCAAGAACGAGATACTCGAACGCTACATCAATGACGTGCCGATGGGCGCCTACAGCGGGACGCCGATCGAAGGCCTGCCGCAGGCTGCGCGCTACCTGTTCAACAAGGATCTGCGCCAGGTCACTCCGGCGGAAGCCGCGACGCTGATCGGAATGATCCAGGCGCCCAGTCTCTACGATCCTCGCCGCCACCCGGATTCCTGCCGGGCGCGGCGCGACACCGTGCTCGGCGTCATGTGGCGCGACGGGGTTATCGACGTGGCGACTTACCGGGCGGCGCTGGCATCGCCCATCGATGTAACCAAGCCGCCCGGACTGAGGCGCGCGCCGTACTTCACCGACTACGTCGCGAGTTTTGTGCAGAAGATTCCCGGCCTTCATGCTCATCTCGAAGGTTTGAAGGTTTACACTACCCTCGATGCGCGGCTGCAGGCCGATGCGGCTGACGCGGTCAACGAGAACCTGGCCGAACTGGAAAAGCGCCATCCCCGGCTGCGCCGCTCCAATAGCAAAGACCGGCTCGAAAGCGCGATGGTGGCGATAGATGCGGAGACGGGAGCGATCCGCGCGATGGTTGGAGGGCGCGATTATTCCTCGAGTCAGTTCAACCGAGCCGCGATGGCGCAACGCCAGCCCGGATCGGCATTCAAGCCAATCGTGTATCTCGCGGCGCTCGATCCCGAGCGGTCTCCCTTCTCACCCCCGCTTACGCTCGCGTCACCCCTGCCCGATCGTCCGATGTCTTTCGGCGGATGGACTCCGGTGAACTACGAGCACACCTATCAAGGACAGGTGACGGTAGTTGAGGCGCTGTACGAATCACTCAACGTTCCAACCGCATGGGTAGGCAGCCAGCTTGGCGCGCCAAGAATCGTCGCGATCGCTCATCAGATGGGCATCAACGAAGACCTGCATGCAGTTTTGCCGATTTCGATTGGAGCGGATGAAACCACGCTGCTCGAGCTGACCGGCGCGTACCAGGTCTTTGCGAGCGGTGGGCTGGAAGATCCTCCGTATGCAGTCGAATCGGTGGTCGATGGCGCCGGCCATCTCATCTACCATCACGATGACGAAGAGCGCCGTGTCATCAATCCCGCGGTCGCATACCTGATAACCGGTGCTCTGAAGCAGGTCTTGCACTACGGCACCGGCGCGTCCGCATCGCGAATGGGAATCGACTTTCCAGCGGCAGGCAAGACCGGAACGACCCAGGACTACCACGACGGCTACTTTATCGGTTACACGCCGGAACTTGTCTGCGGAGTGTGGGTAGGTTTCGATACGCCACAGAGCCTTTCGATGCCTGGTGCTCAGGCGGCGCTGCCCGCCTGGGTCTCGTTCATGAAGCAGGCCGTTCCTTCCGATTCCCCCGATTTCGCCGAGCCGTCAGGGATCACCTACGCCACTATCGACCCGCAGAGCGGCGGTCTTGCGACTGCGTCATGTCCAAGGGCGGTCACGGTTCCGTTCTTGATCGGGACTGCACCAACCGCAACCTGCGCGTTGCATGGCGGCTTGCTCGCATCGGCGCCGCCACGCGCCACTGAGGCAGAGACGAACACGCCCGCGCCTCCTCCGATTGCGGAACCGGCGCCGAGCGCCGCACCGAGTCCTTCTTCCGGAAGTGTGCTCGGCGCGATTTCCGGCTTCTTTGGCGGATTGTTCCGCTAGGCCAGAAAAAAGCCTGGGGATGGAACCAAAGGCCAGTGGCTTGGCTCGAGGTATTGGTCTATGAGCCAAGGGCATGAAGCGAATGCTTGTTGCACTGGTATTGAGCGCGGTCTTTGTTCATCCCCGAATTGCGCGCACTGAAGACATCCTCCTGCCTTTGCCGCCCCAGGATCGACAGCGCATCGATGCCCAGCTTGGTCCGGGGGTGGTAGGCGAGCCGCTGCCCAGTCAACCGATCGCCGATGCCTCGGTCTATTTTCCGCTGCGCGAAAAACCGCTCGTGTACAAAGTGATTTCGGGTGCCCACCCCGGACGCATCGACTATCTCGGGCTGTCGAAGGTTGAGCGTCCGAGTGGAAAGCCCGCCTGGCGCTTCCAGTTTACCCCGACGCTCACCGGCTTCATTCGTCAGACCGATGCCGGCGAGCTCACGATGCCGAGCGTAAGCGACTCCAACGAGGGCGTGATCGTCATCAGCACTCCGCCGAATCCGTTCGTGCCTACGGGGATGAAGCCGGGCGAGACGCGCGCGTATCAGCAGAAGGTATCGGTCAATTATCTGGACGATCCCGGTGATCAACGGTTTTCAGGAAACCTGAACGGCACCTGCACCTATCTTGGTACGTTTCAGACAACCGTTCCCGCCGGCACGTTTCCCGCCGTCCTTTTGCGCATGAAATTCTCGGGCAGAGTAGGGCCGGCAGAGACCAAGGACACGCAGTACAACTTGTTTGCCCCAGGGGTGGGGTTGGTGGCGATGATCACGCAGGAGAAGGTGACCGCTTTCTGGCTCTATCACATCGACAGCACTACGGGGAAAGTGCTCGTTGCAAAGTAGAGCGCGGGCGGACGGATGCTAGCTTTCGCTGGTGCCGTCATCATCCGCGCGATCCGGCCATTGCGATGCTTGTTCTCCAGGGGCCGCCTGTTCCGGAATATCTGCCAATCGTCGAGCCACGATGATGAATGCCGAATGCGCGACCATCCGGTTCAGGGGCCGAACGCTGAGTCCCTTGACTTGCCAATGGCGCAGCAGGGTTTCGAAACTCTCGATTTGCCCGAAGTTGGGATGCGTCTGAAGGGCCTCGACGGTGTCCTTTAGCTGCAGTGCGGTCGGAACGTACCCGACCAGCACGCCGCCGGGGCGCAGCGCGCGTGCGGCAATCTCGAGCGCGCGGCCCGGTTCCGGCAGGTCAAGGAACATGCGATCGGCGCCGGTTTCATCGAAGCCTGCGTACAGGTCGCGAAGTTTCAGCGTCCAGTTGGGCGCATCGCCGAAGAATGCGGCCACGTTGCGCCTGGCAAGATTGGCGAAGTCGTCGCGGATTTCATAAGAGATGAGCCTGCCGTTCGCCCCGATTGCGCGCAGCAGGGCGATAGTGAGTGCGCCCGCGCCAACTCCGCCCTCGATAACGGTGGCCCCCGGAAAAACGTCGCCCCACAAGAGCATCGGGCCCGTGTCCTTCGGGTAGATTACCTGTGCGGTCCGTGGCAAATGGGGCACGAGGTCCGCGTACGTGGGACGCAGGACCAGGAAGGTTTCTCCGGATGAAAATTTGATGCGCGAGCCCTCTTCGATTCCGAACAAAGCGTCGCTCATCAGTTCGCCGCGGATGAGGAGTTTCTGACCGGGCTTGAGAAGCTTCATGTAGCGCCGGCCCTTGCGGTCGATGAAGAGCACGGCGTCGTTGGGTTTCAATCGAGAATCCACAGGTCATTAACCGATAGACGCAAGCAAGCTCAGGTGCAACGTGGCTGCGCCTATTGACTGCGGATGACGGCGGCGCTTACGCTCTAGTGCGCACCCGGCCTCGGGACGCGTCGCGACGGCCGGGTGATTTTCTATACTGCCCGAAAATGATTAAATCATTCTGAGATTGGCGTCGCGTTGGCGATTAACCGGCGTTCCGGCGACAAATCCATCGTAGGTCAGGGTTATCATGGCGGAAAAGAAGGCAAAGACCGCGGAAAAGGGCGGCGAACTGCAGCACAAGCATATCTGTCCCAACTGCGGAGCCGAGAGCAAAGTCACCAAGTTCACCGGCTTCGGCCGCAAGGGTTTCTACCTGGTATGCGAGAAGGCATGCGGCTTCATCGGCCGCACGCGTTGAGCATTCGGGAGTAAGAGGCGATGGGCAGAACGCGGAAGAGCAAGACCTCCAAGCGCGATCGTTACGCCGGCTTCGGTGACATGGCCGACGAGGCCGATGAAGATGCGGACCTTCCCAAGGACGAAGCCGGCAGACGCAAGATCAAGCGCCAGTATGCCGAACTACTCGGCATCCGGATCGAAAAGCTCCGCGGCAGAATTCTGAACCGCGAGCGCATCAACAAAACGATCGAAGGCATTTACTTCATCTGCGCCAACTGCATGAAGGTTTGCCATTCGCTCGATGACGGTCTTACCGAAGACCCTGAAAATCAGAACAACCTTTGCGGCGCCTGCAGTAAGGCCAGGTCCGCCTCTGCTCCCGTGGCCGCCGCTCACAGGCCGGCCGCGCCCGAGCGCCCGGCGCGCCGCAAGCGAGCCGCGGCGAGCTGACGGCGGCACAGGGTTGTGCCCGCAAGGCGGAAAAGCTAAACAGGGCCGATGTCTCTTCAACTGATTCGCCCCGACATAAACGTCGATTTCGTCGGGAAACGCCATTTTTTCGTGCTTTTATCGACCGCGATAAACATCGCGGCGATTTTTCTCCTGATCTTCAAGGGGCTTAACTACGGCGTCGATTTCGTCGGCGGCAGCGTGGTTCAGGTCCAATTTTCCAAAGCTACCAGCGCCGACGAGATCCGTCGATCGCTGGCGCCGCTCGACCTGGGCGAAATAACCGTCCAGGACTTCGGATCGGCGGGGCATTCGTACTTGCTCCGCTTCGAAAAGGTTAAAAACATCGCGAGCCTCGGACCCACCCTCGAGGGCGAGTTGGCGAAGACCTTTGGCCCCGACGGAGCAAAGGTGGTGCGGGTTGAAAGCGTAGGCGCGAAGGTCGGCAGCGACCTCAGACGCAAAGGGTTTCTAGCCGTCATCGCCGCCACCATCTTCATGGGCATTTTCATCGCGATTCAGTTCCGCAACGTTAGCTGGAGCTTCGGCACCGGGGCGGTTATCGCGTTGATCCACGACGTGCTGGTGGTGACCGGCGCGCTCGTCATCTCCCAGCTTCAGTTCGATCTCACCACGCTGGCGGCATTGCTGACCGTCATCGGATATTCGGTGCACGATACGATCATCGTGTCCGACCGAATTCGCGAAGATGCCGCCAAGCGCCGGCGCGAACCGATCGCGACGATCATGAACCGCGCGATTAATGAGACTTTGTCGCGGACCATCCTGACTTCGGGCACCGCGATTATGGTCCTGATTGCGCTGCTTGCGTTCGGCGGTCCCATCCTGCGGCCTTCGGCGTTCACCTTGCTGGTCGGATTCATCACGGGCACCTACTCTTCGGTTTATATCGCCGGTCCCGTGGTTCTGTTCTGGGAAGGCCATTCCAAGGTTGGCTCTGTTTCCAGCCGCGCAGCCTAGACCAGGCCCGAGCCGTTGCCGTGCCAGTATCAATCAATACCGGCCGCGGACGTTACTTTCTGAAAATTGCCGCGCCCGACCGGCGAACGGACGAAGGACTGGTGCTCACGCTCGTCCTCGAACGCGACGACGGGATCGAACGGGTCGCGTTTCAATGTCGTATAGCCGCGGATTTGCTTGACCCTGCAGCGAACACGGAGGCTGTCCTGGTGCGCCTTGCGCCATGGCTCGAGCGCGAGTTTGAGATGACCCGCGAGAACGCGCTCAAAGCGATACGCAGCGAGCGCAGGATGATGGAGCTTGCTTTCGACTCCGGCAATCGCGGTCCCCTCTAGTCTCTACATGAGAGCTTTTTCCATTTGGTCTTGAGAAAGTGATCATGGAGCGTGCTGATGCCGGAACGATCCCAGGATTCACGATGGTAGCGGACGCTGAGTATCAGGCGGGCTTCTTATCGGAAAGCCAGGCAAGGAATCGGGCTAATGCGCGCGGAATTAATCGCGGGCCGCGTTCTGCTCCTGACCAGGCGGTAAGCGAATGCAATTTGCTTTGACAGACAAGGCATTTCTCTTTAGTAGACTGAATAAGTCCAGTATTGGCAAACATTGACAGATGAGGCGGTAGGTCTATACTGGACTCAGGTAGTCCACTAATATTGGAGGCTTCCGGGGCGGGATTGCCCGTCCGAGCGAGTGGTAGAAAGCACGATGGTTAAGACGCCGATTTACATGGACAATCACGCGACCACGCCCTGCGACCCGAGGGTGCTGGACGCGATGATGCCGTATTTCACGACCAAGTTCGGCAATGCGGCCAGTCGCAACCACAGCTTCGGTTGGGAGGCGGAGGAAGCGGTTGACAAGGCGCGCAACCAGCTTGCGTCGATCATCAACGCGAAGGCCAAGGAGATTATCTTCACCAGCGGCGCGACCGAGTCCGATAATCTGGCGATCAAGGGCGTGGTTGAGTTCTACAAGGACAAGGGCAACCACGTCATAACCTGCGTCACGGAACACAAGGCGGTGCTCGATAGCTGCCGCGCCCTCGAACGGCAGGGCAAAGCGACGGTGACCTATCTGCCGGTAGATAAGCACGGGATGGTCGATCCGGACGATGTGCGCAAGGCGATAACCGACAAGACCGTGCTGATCTCGATCATGTACGCAAACAACGAGATCGGTACGATTCATCCGATTCGGGAAATCGGACGGATCGCCAAGGAGAAGGAAGTCATTTTCCACTGCGATGCGGTGCAAGCCGTGGGCAAGATCCCGGTCGATGTGGAAAAGGATGGAATCGACCTGCTCGCGATGAGCGGTCACAAGATCTACGGACCCAAAGGCGTCGGAGCACTTTATGTGCGGTCGAAGGGCCCGCGGGTGCGGCTCACTCCGATCATCGATGGCGGAGGGCATGAGCGCGGCATGCGTTCGGGCACCCTCAACGTCACCGGCATCGTGGGGTTCGGAGCGGCATGCGAGATAGCGGCCAAAGAGCTTCCCGAAGAGGCTCGCCGCCTCACCGAGCTGCGCAACCGGCTGCAGGCCGGATTGTTCGAGCGGCTTGACGAAATCTACCTGAACGGTCATCCCACCGAGCGCTTGCCCGGCAATCTCAACGTGAGTTTTGCCTACGTGGAAGGCGAATCGCTGCTGATGGGCATCAACGATGTCGCGGTGAGCTCGGGCTCGGCCTGCACCTCGGCTACCCTGGAGCCCTCTTACGTGATTCGCGCGCTGGGCATCAACGAGGAGCTTGCGCACAGCTCGATCCGCTTCGGGCTGGGCAGATTCAACACCGCGGATGAAGTTGACTACGTTGCCGACCGCGTGACCCGCGAGGTCAAGCGGTTGCGCGAGATGTCGCCATTGTACGAGATGGCGAAAGAAGGGATCGATCTCAAATCGGTCCAATGGAAAGCTTAACGGACAAAAGGCGGAGAGGCGCTGATGTCTTACTCGGATAAGGTTCTCGACCATTACAACAATCCCCGCAACGTCGGCAGTTTCGCCAAGGACGATCCCAACGTTGGCACCGGCGTGGTTGGCGCGCCCGAGTGCGGCGACGTGATGAAGCTGCAGCTCAAGATCAACGACTCCGGCGTAATCGAAGACGCCCGCTTCAAGACCTTCGGATGCGGCAGCGCGATCGCCAGCTCCAGCTACGTGACCGAACTCGTCAAAGGCAAGCACATCGACGAGGCGATGGCGATCAAGAACACGCTCATCGTGAAGGAGCTGAACCTGCCTCCGGTGAAGATTCACTGCTCGGTGCTGGCCGAAGACGCGATCAAAGCCGCGATCAGCGACTGGAAAAAGCACAAGGACGGCGCCGAGGAGCCGCAAGCGGCCAGGGCGCAGGAGAAGTAAAAGGCGCGCGCGATCGATGATTTCGTTGTCGGACAACGCGGTTAACAAGATCAAGCAATTGGTTTCCGACAAGGGCGACCAGGCGGGATTGCGCGTAAAGGTTGTCGGGGGCGGATGCTCCGGCCTGCAATACCGGATGGAGATCGATGCCGCCAAGGAGCGCGACAAGGTTTTCGAGCGCGACGGCGCACGGCTCATCGTCGACAAGAAGAGCTTTCTTTATCTCAACGGCTCCGAACTGGACTACGCGGAAGAACTGATGTCTTCCGGGTTTCGCGTGGTCAATCCCAACGCCAAACGCAGTTGTGGATGCGGGGAATCGTTCGTCGTATGAACGAGCGGATGCGGGGTGCATGGCGCAAAGATGATCGAATGCCCGTCATGTGGACGGCGGCAGGAGCCGCGATTGATTTGCGAGAGTTGCGGCGCTCCCGTCGGCGCTGACCTGGACTGCTTCGCCGCTCTCGGCCTTCCGCGCAAGCTGGTTCTGGACCCCGCCGCGCTCGAGCGCGCCTATCACGAGCTCAGCCGCAGAATTCATCCCGACCGCTTCGCCCAGGCTTCCGCCCGCGCGCGCGATGCGAGCCTGCGAAGCACGGCGCTGTTGACCCGCTCCTATCGCACACTGCGCGATCCCGTCGCACGCGGGTTGTACTGGCTCGAGCTGCGGGGCGAGAAACTCGCGGAAAACAACAAATCGGTTCCTTCCGAACTTGCGGAACTTGTATTCGAAGTTCAGGACGAGCTTGCCGAGCTTCGCGGCGCTCGCGGCTCCGAAATTCAGGCGCTTCGCGATCGCACGGTCGCGCGCCGCGGCGAACTTGAATCCGCTATGAACGATTTGCGCGAGCGCCTGGCCCGCAATTTTGAGCGCTGGGACAACGCGGACCACGACGCCAAGGGGCTCGTGGCGGATCTGAAGGCGATCCTTTCCCAGATCGCCTATCTGCGCACCTTGATCCGCGACGTCGATCGCGAGCTGGAAAATCTCAAGGCAGCCTGATGAGCCGAATTTTCGGAATAGACCTGGGCACTACCAACAGCCTGATCGCGGTGATGGACCATGGCGTCCCGCGAGTGATTTCTGACCCCGAAACCGGCGAGACCTTGCTTGAATCTGTCGTAGCGATCGCGCCCACCGGCGAGGTGCATACCGGCCGCGCCGCGATCGCGATGGAGCCTCATCTGACGGTCGAAAAGGACGGGCGGGTGAGCGCAGTGGGCTTTTCCGGCGGCGAGTTCGGTGCGGTCATCCGATCGGTGAAGCGATACATGGGACTGGGAGGCGGCGAGATCGCCCCCGAAGACCGCAATCGTTACACCTTTGCCGATATGTCCGGGTCGGTGGTGCGTTTTCAAATCGGCAAGCGGGCGTTCACGCCCCCGCAAATCTCAGCCGAGATACTGGTAGCCCTGAAGCGCCGCGCTGAACGGGCGCTCGGCGAAAAGGTCGATCGCGTGGTGATTACAGTGCCCGCATATTTCAACGACGGGCAGCGGCAAGCGACCAAGGATGCGGGGCGGCTGGCCGGACTCGAGGTGGTTCGCCTCGTAAACGAGCCCACCGCGGCATCGCTCGCATATGGACTCAACAAAATGGCCGAGGGGAATGTCGCCGTTTACGATCTCGGCGGCGGAACTTTCGATATCTCCATTCTCAGCATCAAGGAAGGAATCTTCGAAGTCCTGTCCACCAACGGAGACACGCATCTGGGTGGCGACGATATAGATAGTGCGCTGGTCGACTGGATGCTCGAGGAGCTTCCGGAAGAGCTGCGCCACGAGCGTCACGTATGGAACAGTGCCCGCCTGGCTGTGGAAGAGGCGAAGAAACGGTTGAGCGGCGCCGACGAGTTCGAGATCAAGCTCGAATTGCCGGGCCACCTGATTCGAAAATCGCTCACCCGCGGGGAGCTGGAGAGAATCGCAGCGCCGTTCGTGGCGAGGTCTCTCAAGCGATGCGAAATGGCGCTGGCTGACGCGGGGCTTGCGGGCGCGGACGTGCAGGCTGTCGTCCTGGTGGGGGGCGCAACCCGGATGCCACTGGTGCGCCGGCGGGTCGCCGAACTCTTTGGCCGCGAGCCGCTCTGTTCGCTGAATCCGGATGAAGTCGTCGCGCTTGGCGCTGCCGTCCAGGCCGGTGTGCTGATGGGCACGCAGGGCGATATGCTGCTTCTGGACGTCGTTCCGCTGTCGCTCGGGATCGAGACGATGGGGGGGGTGATGGAACGGCTGATCCATCGCAACACCACCATCCCGACCAGTGTCACGGAGAACTTTACCACCGCGGTCGACAGTCAGACCCATGTCGACATCCATGTGCTGCAGGGTGAGCGGGAGCTGGCCCGGGATTGCCGCAGCCTCGCGCGCTTCAAATTAGGTCCGATCGAGCCGCAACCTGCCGGATTACCCCGAATTGCCGTCACTTTCCTCATCGACGCAAACGGGATACTTAATGTCAGTGCGCGCGATGAGCGCACCGGCCGAGAGCATTCGATCGATGTCAAGCCGAGTTACGGCCTGACCGACGAAGAAATCGAGAGGATGCTCGAGGAAGCGATCGACCTGGGCGAGCAGGATCTCGAGCAGCGTCTCCTGATCGTTGCCCGCAACGACGCCGAGCAGATACTGGGGGCCCTGCGCAAGCAGCTCGGCGAGTTCCCGGAGTTGATCGAGGGTGGCGAACGCGCGCGTCTGGAAGAGGCGGCGGAGCGGCTGGATGCGGCACGCAAGACGGAAGATCGCGAGCTCATCTCCAGGCTGGTCGAGGAATTGAACGAGCTAAGCACGCCGTTCGCGGGCCGAATTATGGACTTCGCGATCAAGCAGGCGCTGGAAAAGAAATCGGTTGAAGAGGTGTCCTGACGGAGGCTTTCTGACGATGGGACTCAAGTGGGATCAGGCTGAGGAAATTGCGGAGGTGCTGGCCGAAAACCATCCCGGCATAAACCCGCTGGATGTTCGTTTCACCGATCTTCGCCAGTGGGTCATCGACCTCGACGAGTTCGACGATGATCCCGGGTCTTCAACGGAAGGCAAACTTGAGGCGATCCAGATGGCCTGGACCGAGCTGTACCGGGAGCAAAACGAGGACGACGAGTGAATAGACGCCCCTCTGGCGGCGTCTTAAGACTTTGAGAAGGAGGCGGGGGTGCGGTGGAAGAAGCTAATCACGACTTAAGGACTGGGGAAGCGCAAGGAAAGATGCAAGAGAAGGAAACCCTGGACGAAAGGCTGCCAAGCCTGTTCGAGCCCGACACTCTCTTGCCCATCCAGTATTTCGAGGCGATGCGCAAGAAGCATCTCCTTGAAGGCGAAAAGCGGCTAATCCTGAGCGTGTTGGAGGATGCCGTCGAATGCTTCATGAAATGCATCGACGCCGCCACCAGCAAAGGACAGCGTCTGTTTCGCGAAGCGGACGAGTGGATCAATCACGAGGACAAGCGCTGGGTCTTCTCGTTCGATAACGTCTGCGACATGCTGGACATCAACGCGGAATACATGAGAATCGGGTTGCGGCGATGGAAGGAAAGAAAGATCGAGATGATTGAGCGCCGCCGAATCCTTGAAGCCCAGACTGCCGCCGCGGTGCCGCCGGCCCCTGTGCCCGCCGATGAACCGGTCAAAGCATCGCCCGCCCCGGCGCCCAAGCCGGCAAAGGCCTTCGCAAAGCCGCCGGTCGATTCTCACAAGCGCGCTCATCGGGTTCATGCGTCGCATGCGGCGGCAAAACGCCGCAGCGCGCGTGCGTGAGCCCATCGCCGCGCTCGGCGCAGTCCGTCCACAGGCAGACATTTTCCATCGTCACAATGGCGACCCGTTTCGCACGGGCCGCCTTTTCCCCGTTGATCTGACGCGGGGCTTTCTTGCAGCGTGCGGAAGTTTTTGGCAGAGAATGCATAAACGGACGCATCTCTTAGAATTAGCATCGAGTTGACAACAAAATGACGGGGCCGCGCGTTGTGGTAGAAGGCTGACTTGCGATGTCCCTCGAGACTCACGAATCCCCGCTATCGATAGAGCGATCGCACGCCGCACCGAGTCATGGCGCGCAACAAGCTGAACACGGCGCCGAAGTGCCCTTCACGGTTTTTACGACCGACCTGTGGAAGCGAGCGGACGATCGCTTCGAAGCGTGGCGAGAAAGTATCGATGTAATATTCGACGTGAGGCCACACGGCGGGCGCGTGCCTGAAGGTTTCGCCGCGTCGGTTCGCGCCTACAACCTGGGCGAGATGCTGGTCGCGGGGGTTGACTTCAGCGGCCAGCACTTCGAGCGGAAAACCGCCAGGATCGCTTCCGATGGAATCGATCATTACCTCGTCCAGCTTTATGACACCGGAGGACTCGAGGGCGAGGCGAACCGGAGCGGTTTTCATGTGCGTTCGCGCGACGTTGAAATTCTCGATCTCGGCAAGCCGCATTCCTCGAACACGCTGACTTCGACCACGATCGCGATCGTCGTGCCGCGCGACCTGATGCTCGAGATGCTTCCGGCCTTTGCCAACGTGCACGGGCTGGTTCTGCCGGGCGATCGCGGCCTTGGAAGTCTGCTCGCCGATTTCCTGAGGTCGCTCGCGAGGAGGATGAACTCAATCGCGGCGGATGAGGCGCCGATTGTCGCGCGCGCCACCGCGGAGATGATCGCGGCGAGCTTTTATCCCACTTCGTCAAACGCGGCGCGAGCGCGGGTGCAGACTGAAGGCGTGCTTCTCGATCGCCTGAAGCGTTACGTGGGTGACAATCTGGGATCGGCTGAACTAACTCCGGATAGTCTGTGCCGCCGGTTTCGAATTTCCAGGAGCCAGCTATATCGGATATTTGAGCCTCTCGGCGGCGTGGCGCGATACATTCAGCGCCGGCGGTTGCAAAAGGCATTCGCGCAATTGCGCGATCCGCTGCATCGTCATCGCCGCATCTCCGAGATCGCATTTGAGGCCGGCTTTTCGAGCGAGGCGCATTTCAGCCGCGCTTTCCGCCAGGAGTTCGAAATGGCTCCGTCCGACGCGCGATTCGAAAGCGGTCCCCGAACGACCTTCAGGACGCCATCGGAGCTCTCCGGCCAGCGCGACGACGGCTATGAGGACTGGCTGCGGCGTTTGAGCCGCCGCCGCTAGAAACACCGCCGCGAGGGGTCTCCGGCTCTACACGGGCACCGGATTCTCGGCCGCGCCGCCGCCGACGCCTGCCAGCACGACCCGCACCAGCTCAGCCAGCCGCCGCCTCAGCATCGGCGAGCTTGTAGCCAGATGCTCTATTCCGTGGCCTCCGGCAAGCAGCAGGTCGACAACCGCCGCGGAAGTAAGGCCGTACCGCTCCGGGGATATCTCGCCGCGCCCGGCGGCTTCTTCGATGACCTCGCGCAGGATCCGCTGATGGCGGCGGGAGCATCTCTCAAACACGCCTCCGGAAAGCCGGTTTTTCGAATCCATCAGTTCGGCGGCATGCGGCGAGCTTCGGACGATCTCAAAAGCGAAGGTGAACTTGGCCTCCAGGATGGCGAGAATCCGATCGGCCAGCGGCGCGTCGGAGTCGCGCGCCTGCTGCGCCTGGTCCTCGAGCCGCCGCGCGATATCCTCGCAGAGGGCGCGGAAGATTTCCTCCTTGCTCTTGAAGCTGAGGTATACGGTTCCTTTTGCGATCTGCGCTTCGGATGCGATGTCGTCGATCGAAGTGCGCTTGTAACCGTAGCGTCCGAACAGCCGGAGCGCGGCATCGAGGATTGCTGCGCGTTTTTCTCCCGCCGCGCTCCGGCCGCGTGGACTCATGAAGGAAGGGCAAACTCGCGTTGCGGTCGAACGACCATCTCGAAGATGTTCAATTCGATCGGTTGAGTGACTGCGAAGAGCACCGCTCGGGCGATATCATCGGCGGACGCCAGGATCTGCCGGCCCGCACTGGCGACGCGATCGAGAACTTCGGCGGGCAGGGTTGCGCCCGCTTTGAAGTCCTGTTTGATGCCGAGGGACTGGAGGATATTGGCAACGAACTCGGGCGGGAAGTTGCGCGCGAAGTTGGTGGCGACCGCACCGGGGATGATATTGACGACGCGGATGGTGTCGTTCTCCAGTTCCTTGCGCAACGAAGTCGCGATTGCGTTCACCGCCCATTTGGTCGCGCCATAGACGCCGGATGCTTCCCGGCGTCCCGCGACCGACGAAATATTTACGATGTGCCCGCGAGCGCCGCAAGCGCGCATCGCGCGCACCGCCGCCTGAGAACCCACCAGCAGTGCCAGCACATTGGTCTCGAGCATCGCCCGCCAGCGCTCAGGGTCGCCGTCCACGATCGAACTGGGAAACTCCACGCCCGCGTTGTTGACCATGATGTCGAGGCGCCCCGTGTCCTTCGTCGCCTGGTCCACCAGTGCCCGCACCTGCCCGGGGTCGCGGATGTCGCCCGTGATCGGAGTGGCCTTTCCTCCCGCCGCTTGCGCGGCCGCGGCCGCCTCGGAGAGCGAAGAAGCGGAGCGACCGGCGAGAAACACGTGGGCGCCGGCCTGAGCGAGCCGCACCGCGATGGCGCGTCCAATGCCGCTTGATGCGCCGGTTATGACCGCGGTCCTGCCTGCCAACGATGAATTGTCCGCCATGATTTTCCTCCATGACTAAATGACTAAAATATAAAAAATGGTCAACCAGTATATACCAGAGGCGCTCGCGCCGGTAAAACCGGACGCTTGCAGGGAGCGGCGGCTGCGCCTAGCGTCAAATGGCGATGCCGCTCAGGACCAGAATTGAATGCCCCGAATGCGAAGCCGATCTCAGCGTCAAACGGGGCGGCGTGTGCCCAAACTGCGGGGCGCGGATCACCGAACATGTGGCGCGTGTGCAACGCCGCGAACGAAGAATCGAGCAGATTGTGGCGATTGTCGGGACCGCGCTGGTGCTGGGGTTGTTCCTGGTGACCAGCGGCGCAAGCCTGCTCGAGGGAATCGCCGCCTACACGATAGCGGGCGCGGTAATGTACTTTCTCGCGCAGCGCACGTTCTTTTGATCGAATCGAATCTGCCGGCGTGCATGAAAAGCGAGGCCGCCCTGCGCGCCTGGCCGGCGCCTCCGCGATTGCGGAATCCACAAGGTGCCGAAAAAGAAAGGGCGACGGCTTTCGCCATCGCCCCGTTAGGAAAAGAGCGCTCTCGTCGTCAGGCTGCGCGCCAGGCTTCCGCCAGGTTCTCGATCGCCTTTAGAACCTTGGCGCGGCGTTCCTCGGGGTCTTTCGCGAAGCACGAGAACTGGAGCGCGCTTGCGGTAATTCCCGCGCGCTCGTAGTCCTTCAGCCGCCGCGCGCATTGCGCCGGCGTGCCGAATACGAAGATCTTTTCCACCATCCCGTCCGGAATCGAATCGAGCGCCTTCTTGCGATCGCCGGCTTGCCACGCATCGAAGGCGATGCCCGCCTCCTTCTCGTACCCGATCTCGCGGAAGAACTTGTTGTATTGCGGAACGGTAACGTAAGCGGTCAGCGACCGGCGGAACAAGGAGCGCACGGTCTCATCGTCTTCGTCAACGGCGCAGATTATCCGGCACGCGACGTCCAGCGTGGCGAGATCCTTGCCGGCCGCTTTCATCCCCGCCCGGGTCTCATCGAGCATCGCCGGCAGCGTCTCCGGAGTGATGAAGTTAATGATCAGCCCGTCGCCGATTTCGCCGGCCGTCCGCAGCATCAGCGAGCCCTGAGCCGCGACGTAGATCGGAGGAGGATTGTCGAACGGAACGTCCAGGCGAAAGCCGTCGATATTGACCATCTTGCCATGCATCGTGACCTTTTCCTTGCGGAAGATCGCGCGCAGGACTTCGACGGTTTCCCGAAGCCGCGTGACGGGCTTCTGGAACTGCACTCCCATCCAGTTTTGCATGATGTTCGGAGTCGAGATGCCCAGGCCCAGCACGAACCGGCCCCCGGTGAGCAACTGCGTCGTGATTGCCGACATCGCGATCAACGCGGGAGGCCGCGAAAACACCGGCACGATCGCGGTGCCAAATCGCATCTTCGACGAAATCATCCCGGCGGCGGCGACCGGCGCGAATGCATCCGTGCTGAACGATTCGTACGACCATGCCTCCGTGTAGCCGCATCGCTCGGCGGTGCGCACGAGTTCGGCCAGATGCTGGCCGGTCAGAAAAGGATCGAACGGTAAAGTGATGCCAAGTTTCATCATGATAGTGGTTCCTTAACCAGGGAAATGTAGCGCAGTCAGGCCGGACATTCCTACCCGCGTGCCGGCCTGGCCGCTTGCGCCAGAAGCTGCGCAAGATGCATCGGCCTGCGATCCGGACAGAAGTGGCGAATTTGCGATCGGCACGAGAAACCGTCGGCGACGACGATGGTTTCAGCGCTGCTGGCGCGCACGCTCGCAAGCAGAACGCGCTCGCCGATTGCCGCCGAGATTTCGTAATTCTCGCGATCGTAACCGAATGCTCCGGCCATCCCGCAGCATCCCGCGTCCAGCACCTTGAACTCCAGGCCTTCGATTTTCGACAGGAGCGCGGTTTCGCCATCCAATCCCGCGATGGCCTTCTGATGGCAATGGCCATGAACGAGCGCACTGCCTCGCAAGGTTCCGGGGACGAATTCAGGGGCTTCGCGCGCCAGGAATTCATCGAAGGTCATCGCTCGGTCCGCCAGCAACTTCGCGCGATCGTCGCCGGGAAACATCTTCAGCAGCTCGTCGCGAAAGGTCAGGATGCATCCCGGTTCAAGGCCGACAATCGGGATGCCGCGCGCAGCCGCCGGTCCCAGCACTTCCATCGCGTCCACCAGCATTCGCTTCGCCCGATCCAGCATCCCCTGGTCGTACAGCGGACGTCCGCAGCATATGTCCCGATTGGGGATGCTGACGCTGAAGCCCGCGCGTTCGAGAACTTCCACTGCGGATGTAGCGACCTCGGGTTCGAAGAAATTGTTGAAGGTGTCGGGAAACAGCAGGATTTCGTGCGCGCCGGTATCCTGTCTGCGCCGATGCGATTCGGCGAACTCCGCGGTAAACGGCCGCGCCGCGAACCGCGGCAATTCACGGGCCGGATGAAATCCGAGGGCGGCCTTGGCCAACCGCCCCGCGATTGGAGCGTGCGCCAGTGCGTTGGCGAGTCGTGGCGCAAGCGATGCGGTCCGGGCAATTTCGTGCAATCGTCCAAAGAAGTGCGACTTCAACGGCCGGAACTTCCGCCGGTAGTAATGGGAAAAGAACTCCGCACGGTAAGCTGCCATATCAACTGATGCCGGACACTCTCCCAGGCATCCTTTGCATGACAGGCAAAGGTCGAGGGCCTCTTTCACGGCTGGGTCGGTGAACCCTCCGGCGAGCAGGTTTCCGGCGAGCGCTTCCAAGATCAGCCGGGCGCGTCCGCGCGTGGAATGCTTCTCCTCGCGAGTCGCCATGTACGACGGACACATCGTGCCGGCGTCGGTCTTGCGGCATTTGCCCAGGCCGACGCATTTGAGGCTCGCGCCCGCAAGGCCGCCCTCGGCGGAGAAATCGAAATGTGTCGCCACCGTCTTTGGCGAGTAGCTGCCGGCCAGCTTCAAATGAGAATCGAGCGGATGAGGATTGACGATTACACCGGGATTCATCCGGAAATCCGGATCGAACGCGCGCTTGAAGTCGCGAAAGGCGTCGATCAGGTCCTTTGGATATATGGCCGGCAATAATTCAGACCGTGCCAGTCCGTCCCCGTGTTCGCCGGAAAGTGAGCCGCCGAACTCAGCGACCAGCGCGCCAATTTCTTCCATTGCCGCGCGAAACACTGAAACGCCCTGCCGCGAACCGAGATCGAAGCTGATGCGCGCGTGGACGCATCCTTCGCCGAAGTGGCCGTAGTATGTCGCCGCTGTAAGCGAATGGCGGCTGAGCAGGTCGTCGAAGCGTCGCAGGTACGCGCCGAGACGTTGCGGCGGCACCGCGGCATCTTCCGCGCCCGGCCAGGTGCGGGGATGGCCCGTTACGAAAGCGCCCGCGCCAAGACCCGACTCGCGAAGCCGCCAGACCAAACTCTGCTCGACAGTGTTGGAGAGAATTCCGATCCCCGAGCACGAGCGACGCTTCTTCGCTTCGTCCGCGAGAAGGCCGGCGCGGTCGCGCGCTTGCGCCTCGGAGTCCGCTCCCAACTCCGCGATCAGAAACGCTCGCCCATCGGGCAGCAACCGGACGCCGGGCATGCCCTTGAGCCGTGCGAAGTCGGGCAGGTGATGGTCGAAGCCTTCGAGCGCCTCCGGGCGATGAGCGAGAATCCAGGGAGTCTGGTCGGCCGCGACGAAAACATCGTCGAAGCCCATTACGACCATCGTTACGAATTTGGGACGCGGGAAGAGCCGCAAGGTGGCGCGCAGCGTGACGGCGCAGGTTCCCTCGGAGCCTACCAGGGCGCGGGCGAGATTGAAGCCGCGTTCCGGCAGCAACTCGTCGAGATTATAGCCTGAGACACGTCGCGGTATTTTCGGAAAATGCGCGCGCACCGATTGCGCGCATCGATCGCGAAGGTCCCGCAGCCTGCGCAGCAGCTCCGCTTCGCGTCCGGAACCCTGCCCCGCGGCAAGCAGCGCCTGCTCGCTCATCGAGCCCGACAGCGCGAGCCGGTGTCCGTCATACAGCATCGCCTCGATCGCTTCGGTGTTATCGACGGTTTTCCCATACGCGGCGGAGTGGGCCCCGCAGGAGTTGTTGCCGACCATTCCGCCGATAGTGCATCGGTCCTTGGTTGCCGGATCGGGGGCAAAGAAGAGGCCATGCGGGGCAAGGGCGGCGTTGAGATGGCTTTGTACGACGCCGGGTTCCACCGTAGCGACGCGGCGGCCCGGATCGATAGCGGCAATCCGGTTCATGTATTTCGAAAAATCCAGTATGAGCGCGGCGTTAGTCGTTTGGCCGGCCAGACTGGTGCCGCCGCCGCGAGCCAGGATCGGGACGCCGTTCTCGCGCGCAATCCGCAAGGCTGCCGCGACATCGCCGTCGTGCCGCGGCGCGACCACTCCGATCGGAACCTGCCGATAGTTCGATGCGTCGGTGGAATAGACGGTGAGGCTGCCCCGGTCGAAGCGCACGTCGCCTTCAACCGCATCCTCCAGCGCATGCATAAGCATCGTGGGCGAAGTCATCTCAACTCCGGATTGTAGTCCAGTTGAGGCGCCTGCCTAATGCCCGGGCACAAGCCTGCGGAAGGTGTTGTTCAGGCCGGTGAGGCAGGAATCAATCCGTTTGCACGGCGGTTTTGATCCTGCCCTTGAGATCGGTTTCGAAATAATACTTGTGGCCTTGATAGGAGTAATAGAGTTCCTCCGCGCCCGACTCCATCGGCACGGCCATCCTCGGCTCTCCCATCTTGTCGACCAGATCTCTGCGATCTTTTCCGATCCATTCCGGAAGGGTCTTTTCCTGTGCGACTCTGGCCGAGCCGATCCATGCGGAAGTGGACGTCTCCGGAAAGAAGCGCTTGGCGCATCCTGACGACAATTGAAAGAGTGCGACTGCGGCAACAGCCAGCAGCCGCATCCTCGTGGACCTCGGGTTCTGGAAAAAGGTCATCTTTGCTCACGACAAGGCCGTCCACTCGATGCGGAGTTCGGCAAGCGAGCGACTCTACAGATGTCGGCCTGCCGCGTAAACGAAAGGGCGGATTAAGAGATTGATGCGGGATTCTTGCGAATTCTTTACAGATCCTTCATCCCGGCTTTCGGCGCGCCCACCAACGCCGCCATGTTGCCTTCCGGCGCCCGGTTCTCGAGCATGAGCTGATGGCAATGGCCGATCTCATCGAAGGTGAAGGTCTTGCCTAGGCAGGGATCGATCTTGCCGTCGATCACGAGCTGATTGAACGCGTAGGATTGTTCGTCGTTGGCGAAGTGCGAGCCCTGCAGCCGCTTTTGACGCATCCACAGGTAGCGCAGATCGATCGTCGCGTTGTAGCCCGTATGTCCCGCGCAGATTACGACCATCCCGCCAGTATCGCAGACAAACACTGAGGTGGGGATGGTGTCTTCGCCGGGGAATTCAAAAACCAGCCGCGGGCTTTTGCGCTCGCCGATGATATCCCAGATGGCTTTGCCGAACTTGCGCGCTTCCGCGGTCCACTTGGCGAATGCGGCATCGTCTTTCCAGTGCGGCAGCATCCCCCAATGCTTGAAGTTCTTGCGGTTGATGCAGCCCTTGGCGCCGAGCCGCTTGCAGAATTCGATCTTGCGATCGTCGCCAACCACGCCCACCGGAACGCCGCCTTCGGCCTTGACGATTTGAAGGGCCATCGAGCCGAGACCGCCCGATGCGCCCCACACCAGCACGACGTCGCCTTTTCGCACCGTATGCGGCGGCCATCCCATCAGCATCCGATAGGCGGTGGCGCCCACGAGCGTCGGCGCGGCCGCCTCTTCCCACGTTAGGTGCCTGGCCTTCGGCATGCACTGATGGGCCTGCACTTTGCTGAACTGCGCGAAGCTGCCCCAATTGGTTTCGTAACCCCAGATTTTGAACGATGGATCGTACATCGGATCGTCGCCGCTTCGGACCGCGGGACAGTCGCGATCCCATACGCCGCAATGAATGACGACACGGTCGCCGACCTTGACATTGGAAACATCCTTGCCAACCGCGTAAACGATTCCCGATGCGTCGCTGCCGCCGATGTGAAAATCGCTGTGGTCGTAGTTCGCTTTCTTGCGTGCCGCGATTACGTCAACCGGCGATCCCAGCGCTGCCCAGACGTTGTTGTAGTTGATTCCGGCGGCCATCACATAAACGAGGACTTCGTCGGGCTTCAGTTCGGGCACGTGAACCTTCTCGACCTTGAAGGCCTGCCGCGGATGCCCAAAACGATCGGCCCGGATAAGCTGGCCGTACATGTATTTGGGCACGTGCCCGATAGGGGGCATTTCGCCGATTTCGTAGACTTCCTTTTGGCTCATAATCTGTTCCAGTTACCACCGGCGTCGAACCGGTTGGCTCAGAGATATTCGCGGGTCGATCACCGGTATCTCACAATATCGCGCGCGAACGCGGCGCGCATCGGGAAAATACGCGGTTCGCCGCCGCCACCTGATCCCTCGGCCGGGCAGCGGTCAAACTAGCTACCGGTTTGCCGTTCGTTTGACAACAGGCTAACGACTGTACGGTAGGGCGCCGCCCAAGCGGAACCCGATTAACGTTTCATGAGCTCTTATGCGGACCCCGGCGCGCCGCAAAGCCGCCTAATGAAAGGTTGACCCGCTCGCAACGATTCCATAAAAGGGCTTCCGGCCTGTGCGCAGCCTTCGAACCTGTTTCATCAGCGGAGAGCGGACCCAAACGGCTTCGGCTCGAGTGAATTTGGGCTTTCCGTTCGCGGTTCGGTGAGGCTGCGGCTAGAATCAGTTCAATCCAAGCTGAGGCGCGATAGGCATGGCGGTGCGCAAAATCGAGCGGGGCCACTACTTCGAGGACTTCGAGGTCGGCCACCTGTTCAAGCATCACTGGGGCCGCACGATTACCGAGGGCGACAACGCTTTCTTTTCGTCGGTCACGATGAACTTCAACCCAGCGTACTTCAACCGGGAGTACGCGCGGTCGATCGGCTACGAAGGCGTGATCGTAAACCATCTGCTGGTGATGAACGTGGTCTTTGGACTTTCGGTCGAAGATCTGAGCGAACGGGCGATTGCCCACCTCGGATACGAGAAGCTCAAGTACCTGGCCACGGTCTATCCCGGCGATACCCTGACCTCAGAATCGTTGGTCCTGGAAAAACGCGACACCTCGCGTCCCGACCGGGGCGTGGTGAAGTTTCGCACCACCGGCTACAACCAGCGCGGTGAAAAAGTGCTTGAATACGAGCGGCCGGTCCTTATTCGCAAGCGCAACGTCAAAGCGGAGTAATTTCAACAATGGCGCTGGTTACACCCGAACATGAGGAAATTCGCCGCTCGGTCCGCGATTTCGTGGAGGCCGAGGTAAAGCCGATCGCCAACGACCTCGACCGGCAGAACAAGGAAATTCCCGAACACATCCTGAAAAAGATGGCCGAGCTCGGCTATTTCGGCGTGATCTTCCCGGCCGAAGAAGGCGGGCTGGGCCTCGACTATATCGCGATGGCGATTGTCACCGAGGAGCTGTCCCGGGGATGGCTCTCGGTCGGTTCCGTGATGACTCGCAACATCATCACCGGAACCCTGATCAGCTCCAATGGAACGCCCGCGCAGAAGAAGAAGTACATGTCGAAGATCGCGCGCGGCGAGATCCTGACCGCCGCCGCGTTCACCGAACCAGACTCCGGCTCCGACACCGCGTCCTTCAAAACCCGCGCGGTAAAGCAGGGCGACGGGTACCTGATCAAGGGCTCGAAGATGTGGTGCACGTTCGCGAATCGCGCGCAGATGCTGACCGTGATGACGCGCACCGACCCGGACATCTCCAAGCGCCACAAGGGGCTTTCCTTGATCCTGTTCGAGAAGGAGCCGGGCGACGATTTCATGCCGCCGCAGCTGACCGGATCGCCGATTCCGACCATCGGTTACCACGGGATGCGCAGCTATGCGCTGCAATTCGACGACGCCTACGCGCCGGCTGAAAATTTGATCGGCGGCCAGGAGGGCAGGGGCTTCTACCAGTTGATGTCGTCTTACGAGGCTGCTCGAGTTCAGACGGCGGCGCGCGCGGTGGGCGTCGCGCAGGCGGCCTTCGAATGCGCGGTCAAATACGCGAAGCAGCGCACCCAGTTCGGCCAGCCGATCGGGGATTTCCAGGTGATCCGCCACAAGCTTGCGCATATGGCGGTCGAAATCGAAGCGGCGCGGCAGCTTTGCTACTTCGCCGCGTCGCAGAAGGACACCGGCAAACGGAGCGACTACGAAGCCGGTCTTGCCAAGGCCTTTGCCGCGGAGATGGCCGAACGGGTCACCCGGGAGGGGATGCAGATTCACGGCGGCTACGGCTATTCGATGGAGTTCGAGGCGCAGCGCTTCTGGCGCGATGCGCGGGTGCTTTCGATCTTCGAGGGTACCAGCGAAATTCAATACGAAGTGATTGGCCGCCGAATCATGGAGCAGCAGGGTTAACAATGAGCATCACGAGCGACGGCAGCTACTTCGAAGATTTCACGGTCGGTGACACGCTGGTTCATCAGCGCGGCCGCACGATCACCGAGGCCGACAATCATATCTTCACCTCGATGGTCATGAACACGGCCGAGCTGCATTTCAACCAGGACCTGGTCGATCGCGATCCCAAGACCTACTACAACGGCCGCCGCGTGGTTTATGGCGGCGTCGTCCTCGCGTTTACCGTCGGGCTTGCCTCCGAAGATACGAGCGAGAACGCGATCGCGGAGGTCGAGATGGACAACGGCCGGCACACAAACCCGGTCTTCCACGGCGACACCATCTACGCCGAATCCACCGTCCTCGAAAAGCGCGATTCCAACCGTCCCGACGCCGGGCTGGTCAAGTTCAAACTCGTGGGCAAGAAGGCGGACGGCACGGTGGTGGTCGAAATCGATCGGACCGTGCTGATCAAACGAAAATCGCATTACCTGAAGAAGGCCTGACTCGCGTCGCGGTCTATTTCCGAAAAAGGCAGGAAGAGAAATGTACGTTTTGGACAACGGCACTCGTTTCGTAATCCCCCGCACCGAGATGACCTATCCGGGCCACAGCATGAAGCTTCATCAGAATGCCGCCGACCCGGTTAAAGCACCCGTCGACCATGTGATGGCGGATTTCGAGGACGCTTGTCCCTACGAATTCAAGGGAGAAAAGAGCCGCAAGACGATGGTCGAGGCGCTCAATACCCTCGACTTCGGAAAGAAGGTCGTGACCGTCCGCCCGAACAACATCCATTCACCGTTCTTCAAGGGCGACCTCGAGGCGGTGATGCTCGGGGCGCCGAACCGCTTTCACGGAATCATGCTCCCCAAGACCCGCGGTCCCGAGGAAATCAAGCAGGTCTCCCGGCTGCTTGACGATCTGGAGAAGCGGGGCGGATGGAAGTATCGGGTGCAGATCGAATCCCTGATCGAGACGCCGCATGCGCTCATCCACGCTTACGAGATTGCGACCGCCTCAGACCGCATGTGCGGGCTGGTGTTCGGAATTGCCGACTTTGCCGCCAACCTCGGCATCCGCGAAATCGTGGAAGATCAGCACATCAACTTCAACTACTCCAAGCAGGCCGTCGTCGTCGCGGCGAAGGCTGCCGGCCTGCACGCGATCGACAACGTTTTCATCCGGATTTGGAAAAACACCGATTCCTCCGAACGCATCGAGCAACTCAAAAAGCAGCTCCGCGCCAAAAACGTCGCCTCCGCGAATCTCGGCATGGACGGCACCTGGGTAATCCATCCGCAGCAGGCGGAGATCGCCAATGCCTGCTATACCCCGAGCGCCGAACAGGTCGAAGACGCGCGGCGCGTCGTGAAGCTCTACCACGAGAAGGGCGGGGGCTCGATGGCGGATCCGAAGACGGGCGAAATGATCGACGAGGCGACGATCAAGATCGCGCTGATGGACCTCGCAAAGGGGGCTCAGGCGGGGATGGTCTCCGAAGCGGAGCTCAAGGACTGGTCTCAGAAGAGCAGGGACATCACCGGCTACGACATCCTCGAACTGATGCGTCGTGTCGCATAGGCATCCGCCGGCGTAAAAGCCGCCGATTGCGCGTATGAGCGCCGCATCCGGAAGCGGCGCTCAGCACGAGAAATTCTTAAGGGACCGGAGCGGCGGTAAGCAGTCCCGCGGCCTCGTCGAAGCCGAACATCACATTAAGATTCTGGATCGCCTGGCCTGCGGCGCCTTTGCCCAGGTTGTCGATCGCGGTAATCACGATCAGAGTCCGGCGCCTGCGGTCGAGCACGAACGCGACTTCGCAAAAGTTGGTGGCGCGCACATTGCGCAATTCCGGCAGCTCGCCCGATCTCAGAAGCCGCACGAATCGAGCCTTTGCAAAACTCGCCTCGAATGCGGCCTGCACGTCTTCTTCAGTGGTAGCGCCGCGCACTCGCATGAACATTGTGCTCAAAATTCCGCGAGTCGTTGGCAGCAAGTGCGGCACGAACACAACCGGCACCTCGCGACCCAATACCGAACTGATTTCCTGCTCGATCTCCGGCGTATGGCGATGCGTGCCGACCTTGTAGGCGCGGAAGTTCTCGTTGACTTCAGCGAACAGATATTCGACGGAGGCGGCGCGCCGAGCCCCGGTCGTGCCCGACTTGGCGTCGATCACGATGGAATCCGGTTCGATCAGATCGCGCCGAATCAGAGGGATGAGGCCGAGGAGCGCGGCCGTCGGATAGCATCCCGGATTGGCCACCAGCCGCGCCTCCCGCAGTTCCTTGCGATGGAACTCGGTCAGGCCGTACACGGCCTCCTTTACCAGCGCCGGGTCGGGATGCTCGAAGCCGTAGGTCGATCGATGCACTCCGGGGTCTTTGAGCCTGAAGTCCGCCGAGACGTCGATAACCCTGACTCCGGATCCCACCAGGTCGGTTATCATCTGGAAGCCGACTTTTTCCGGCAGGCACGAGATAACGGCGTCGGCGCGTCCGGCGAGAAACCCCGGGCGCAGTTCCTCGAAAGGGGGCAGATCGACACCCGCCATATGGCGATACACATCGGCAACTTCGCGGCCCGCGTAGTGTTCGGAGGTAAGCGCTGAAATCTCCACGAACGGATGCGCGGAAAGAATTCTAACCGCTTCGATTCCGGAGTACCCGGATGCGCCTACGACCGCAACGCGAATCCTGTCGTGTGCCATCGAACTCCCCTGGCAGCCTCCAATAGCGATTTGTTCATCCAAGTATCACGAAACCCCGCACCGAGCCAGTTCACTTGCTTTCAAACTCGAAAATCATCTCGCGCGCAGGCGCGCCGGACGATTCCTCGAGCTTCGCCAGGTACAGGCTTAAAACTTCGTCGTTCGGCTTTTCGGCGATCATCTTCCGGAGCTGGGCACGCGCCAACTCCGTGTCGCCCGCTTTGAGCATTTCAACCGTACGCTCGAACTGCTGGTAGAATGACGGGTCAACGCCGTCACCGGAGTGTCCAACCACTTCAACGATCGGCACGGGCACGTCCTTGCCCTTCACCTTGACCATGCCGATATCGCGGGCGACATAGGAATCGGCGGCTTCCGCAAAGGTCGTCCTGCTCACCAGAAGCCGGACGCCGAATTTGCGAGTGAGTCCCTCGAGGCGCGAGGCGAAATTCACCGTATCGCCTATAACCGAGTAGTCGAAGCGGCGTTCGCCGCCGAAGTTGCCGGCGATCGCTTCGCCCGTGGCGATTCCGATGCCGATATTGAGGTCTCTGAAGCGAGCATCTTCCGTGCGCATCTGTTCGAGCGCCGACAGCATCCGGAGCGCCGCCTCGATTGCGCTGCGCGAAGGATTTTCAACCGCATAGGGAGCGCCCCAGAACGCCATGATTCCGTCGCCCATCAGCTTGTCCACGACGCCGCCGCTTTCAAGAATGATGTTGGTCATTCGCGTCATGTAAACATTGAGCATCGCGACCAGTTCGGCCGGGTCGGACTTTTCGGCGCGCGAGGTGAAGCCGACGATGTCCGCGAACAGGATCGCGAGATGGCGCCGTTCACCGCCCAGCTTCAATCCTTCCGGATCGTCCACAACGGTCTCGATGACATCCGGATGCAGATAGTGCTCGAACGCGTGCCGCAGATGCCCCTTCGCGCGGCCTTCGGTGATATACCGATAACCGAGCAGCACCACGATCGTCCCCGCGGTGGTGATGAAGGGAAACACGACGCCCAGCATCACGCCCTCATCGACGAGCACGTAATGCGCGAAGCCGAAGTAGCCCGCCACCAGCGCCGCCATCGCCACAATCGACCACGCCGCGCTGAGCCATGCCGCGGCAATTGAAACCCCGATGCCGAGAAGGGCAGCCCACGCGCGTTCCATCACGAGGGTGTAGGTCCTGGTCCGGTTGACGAAATTGTTGGTGAGAACGTCTTCGACGGCGTTGGCGTGTATCTCGACTCGCGGAAACTCGTAACCGGCGGGAGTGACGGCCCGGTCGCCGAGCCCTTTTCCGGTTACGCCCACCAGCACAATCTTTCCGGCCAGATCTTCCGGACGCACTCGATGAGCGATTACGTCGGCTACCGGGTAGTGCGGAAAGGTCCCTGCGGGACCCCGATACGACACCACCATCCTGCCCAATTCATCGACCGGGATTACGGTGTTGCCGATCATCACGTTCTGAATTCCGTATTGCGCGATATTGGCCACGAGCGGCGGATAGTCCTCGAAGCCCCACACCACGGCGAGAAACAGCGGGAGGCACAGGCGGTTGTCGAACTTGATTGCCGTGAGTTCCTGTCGAAAAACTCCGTCAGCGTCGCTTTCCGCGTCGGCAAACGCCACTTTTTTGGCCGCGCTATTCAGGACCGGAATCGGCGGGGCGTACGCGCTCGCATCGAAAAACTGATCGCTTGCGCCCGGCGCCCGGCGCGCTCCCCAGGCCAAAGGCCATGGCTTGATCATTTCCGAGGTGTAGCCGGCAGGAACCTCGGTTGGAGCTTTACCGACCGCATGCGACGCAAAGCTGTAGGCTAAGAACGTGCTGCCTTGAGCTTTTATGGCTTCGGCGAATTCTTCATCGTGGTTTGTGCCGGCCAACGCCTTCAACTGATCGGAGCTCAGCCCCGTGGATCGGAGCTTGTCGACAATCGCTTCTCGCTCGATATCCGCCGGATCCGATTCGGTGAAAAGAATGTCGTAGCCGACTACCTTGACCTTGTAATCGATCAAGGCTCTCTGGAGTTTGGCCAGAACCGATCGTGACCACGGCCAGTGGCCGAGTTCGGCGATGCTCTGGTCGTCAATCGCCACAATTGCAACCTGGTTGGACGATGGAGGAGAGGGGCGAAGGCGCATTCGCACGTCCGAGGTCTTCAGTTCAAGGGTCACCAATAGGGATGGGTGCAGGACGAAGAGGGCGAAAATCGCCGCGGTAACCGCCAGGCCGAGCAGAAAAGTGGCCCAATGGAATTTGAGGCGGGAGCGCCGCTTTATCGCCGCATCAGCCATCGACGGTCAAAACTGCCGAATTAGAACACTAGCGCGCCGCCGGAGGGTGCGCCATCGGACGGGCAGGCAACCGCGCGAGGATCGAGGCGCGCGGCGAATCTATTCAAAAAACGTGAGCTGCTTGTAGATGCTCAACTGACCGTACTGATGCGCCGCACCGTATCCCGCCTGTGCGCTCGCGCCGATGTTCCACGGCCGGTAATAGACGCCCAGGTCGGGGCCGCCCTGGCCTTGAAGATCCGGAATGAAGCCTCCGACATAGAACGCTCCACCGCCACCGGCCAGAAAAATCCAGCGTCGCGTGGAGAGCACGATAGCCTGCAGATCGACCGAGGTGCTGGTCACACTGTTCTCATAGTTGTGATTCGAGGAGAAGGAAAAATTCACCGGATGCAGGCTGTGCAGGAAGAGCCAGGTTGAGAAATCGCCCTCGATCGTACTCGCATGACTGTTCCCGGCATCCCTGCCGCCGAGGATGAACAGATGCGTGCCCGGATAGAGGTTCAAATCAACTCCGCCCTGAAACCTAGCAAAGTTCAGTCGTGCCTCATGACCCGTCCCGGGATTGAGAGGGTTGTCGAATCCTTCGCCCTCCCACAATTGGTAGCCGGTTATCCGGCCTACAGCTCCGATGTATGGAGTCACGCTCTGTTCAAACTGGAAACCTTCCTGGACAGTGCCGTACTTGTCGCTGACGTACCCTCCGGTGAAGCCAATCAGGTTCAGGGTTCCCGGACGCTGGATTGTGAAGAACCCCGGGTAGAGATCATCAAAGAACCCCGCCGCAGAAGCATTCGTCTGAACCAGGGTCACGCACGCCAACGTTGCCAGCGCGCAGGCAAGATACTGCAATCTCTTATGCATCCTCACCACCAGCCACCTCCTCAGGGTGCACCCGGAGCCGGGCCAGGATTGGTCGCGGGAGGAGCAGGCGGCTCGGGGCAGACCGGGCAGGAGGGAGGCGGTACGGTCGAGACGGGCGACAGTATTCCGCTGGCCGCGACGCCTTTGGCGCCCGCAGGACCGCCGAACGCTGATGCACCCGTCATCCCCAACGGACCGGGTCCCGAAGGATTATTCGTGCCTGCCACCGTAGACTCGTAACCCGCCGGGACGCTCACCCCGCCAGCAGGATTGTTGATGTTCGCAAGGTTGACCAATCCTTCATACACGGACACGTCCGTGAAGTTCTGGATGTCGCCGTAGGTAGGCCGCTTCAGGCCCAGAAGGTAGACCACGTCAAAGAGTGTGCCTCGGGCGGCAGCGACCGCGTTGGGAGTATGGACTTCGAAGTTGGGAGCGGCCGCGCCAACTGTGCGGTTCACGAACGATCGAAGCGCCCCGCCCGCCAGGTTGACCCTGGTTGAGCTGCCTGCGTGCTGGTCGATGACCATGTTCGCGGAATCACCGAGTTCGAGGGTGCTCTGGTCGGTGAGTAAAACGACAATATGGCCGTCGTCGCCGGTAATAATCCGGTCACCGACCATGATCTGCATCCCCTGCGTGGCCGGAATGGTCGCGGCGCCGCGCTGAATCTGCACCGTGCCCGATACTTGCGAGGCTGTTCCCGCCGGGGCTGCCTGTGCGTGCGCGATAGCCGGATTTATCGCGGCCAGAAGAAGCAGAAGAAGTAAATAAGAGAAGGTCCGATAGGCAATTTTTTCAGTGTGGAACGAACGCATTCTGCCATTCCTTCGCCGCTTACCGCACCCTTCTATTTGGCCGCCTGCCTCCTGTCAATCAAAATCTGTCAGATTGTAGATATTACGTGCGAAAACAAACACAGGGCCGGCGGCTGAAGCCGCCGGCCCTGTGCAATGGGCGGGAACAAATCTGGTCGTGCAGACCCGCGGAGTTACCGCTTCGAGTACTGCGGGCGTTTGCGGGCCTTGTGGCGCCCGTATTTCTTGCGCTCGACCTCGCGCGGATCGCGAGTCAGCATCCCGGCCTTGCGAAGTGCCGGGCGCAAGGTCTCCGAAGATTCAACGAGTGCGCGCGAGATTCCATGGCGTACCGCGTCGGCTTGAGCGGAAATACCGCCCCCTTCGACCCGGACCACGATATCGAACTGCCCCTTGGTCTCGGTCAGTTCGAACGGTTCGAGGATCCTCATGCGCGAGGTGTCACGGGGAAAATAGTCTTCCAGCGATCGATCATTGACGACGATATTCCCGGCGCCCGGGAGCAGGCGCACACGCGCTACCGCGCTCTTGCGGCGCCCGGTGCTCCAGATAACGTTCTTTTTCTCTGCCATTTGACGATTCGTATCCTTGGTTAGACTTTGACCGGTTCAGGGCGCTGGGCCGAGTGCGGATGATCCGCGCCTCCGTAAACCTTGAGCTTGGTAAACAAGCGCCTCCCGAGCCGGTTCTTGGGCAGCATCCCGCGAACTGCCGTCTCGATCAGCCGCTCCGGCCGCGATTCGCGTAGTTTGCCGGCCGTCGTGGTGCGGATGCCCCCGGGGTATTCGGTGTGGCGATGATAAACCTTGTCACTCCCCTTCGCACCGGTCAGCTTGACCTTGGCTGCGTTGATCACAACCACAAAGTCGCCGGTGTCCTGGTTGGGGGTGAATTCGGGGCGATGCTTTCCGCGCAGCAGGCTCGCGGCGCGGGTCGCGACTCGGCCGAGAGGCCGGTCGGTGGCATCAATCACGAGCCATCGCCGATTGCGAAGCGCTTCCTCGTGCGACAAGCTCTTGGTTTGTTCGGTCAGCTTCACGTTTCGTCACCTGCCGCATCCGGATGCAGGCCGGCTGCGGGAACTCTGCAATGATTTTGGCGGGGCCGATGGGATTTGAACCCACGACTTCCGACGTGACAGGCCGGCGTTCTAACCGAGCTGAACTACGACCCCGCCTGAACCATCCTTTGTTACATTTTCCACGCCACGGAGCAACCTTGTCCGTTTTCCGTGCCTTGGTTCAGCAAAAATGTCCGGGTTTAACCGTTCGGCGAAAATGTCTGGTTCTCTGGCTCATGGTTGTCGAGTATCAAAACAGCTGTCCTTCGGGCGCATCATGCCGGCCTCCGAACGAGGCGAGGCATGTTGATGCGGGAATCGAAGGGACTGCTCCCGCGCGTTCCACGATGTTCGAGCCGTCATCCGGCACCCCTTTCTTGCCACACTTTCAGCGGTGCCATATTCTGACTTCGATTCCTTTTTTTTCACGGCTCTGAGCCCTAAGCGAGCGCCGTTTCCGGAAGCTTCTTCGGCATATGTGGATCGTCCGCCTAGCTCTGCGTCGTCCGCTCTCGGTTGCGGTCATGGCGCTGCTGATGCTGGTGCTGGGGGTCCTTTCGTTTTCGCTGATGAACGTCGACATCTTTCCGGCGATCAATCTGCCGGTGGTGATGGTGGTGTGGAACTATCCGGGGTTGTCGGCCTTCGACGTCGAGCGGCGGATGGTGTTCATCAGCGAGCGCGCGTATTCGACGACGGTCAACGGAATCGAGCACATCGAATCCGAATCGATAAACGGCCTGGGAATTTTGAAGGTTTACTTCCAGCCCGGGGCGGACATCGGCAGTGCGATTGCCCAGATCAACGCGGTTTCGGAAACGATTCTGAGCAACCTTCCCCGTGGCATCCAGCCGCCGCAGATCATCTCGTACAACGCATCGAACGTACCCGTGGCGCAGCTCAACGTTTACAGCGATGTGCTTTCGACGGAAAAGCTTTTTGATTACGGACTGAACTTCATTCGAATCCAGCTCTTCACCATCCCCGGATTTTCCTCACCCGCTCCGCTCGGCGGCGTCAGCCGCTCGATCATGGTCAACATCGACCCGACCAACCTCTATGCCAACGGGTTGTCGGCCTACGATATCGGAAACGCGCTGGCCGCGAGCAACGTTGTGATCCCATCCGGCGCCGCCAAGATGGGCAATTACCAGTACAACGTTGACATCAACATGAGCTTTCCCAGGGTCAGCGAGTTCGACAACATGCCGGTCAAATACGTCGGCATGGCTCCGGTTCTGCTTGGGGATGTCGCGCCAGTCACCGATTCACATCAGCCCGAGAGCAACGTCGTGCGCGTGGACGGCCGTCAGGCAACCTACCTGATGGTAATCAAGCACGCCGACGCCTCGACGCTCTCGGTGGTCGATGCCGTCAGAGCGAAAATTCCGGAAATTCTGGCGACCGCGCCCGAAGGCCTTAAAGTAGCGTTGTCTTTCGACCAGTCGAAGTTCGTGCGGGCCGCGCTGTGGGATGTCGTTCAGGAGGCGGTGACCGCGGCGGCGCTGGTCGCATTGATGGTGCTGATCTTCCTGGGCTCGCCGCGCAGCATGCTGATCGTCATCACCTCGATTCCGCTCTCGATTCTGACCGCGATCATCGGACTCAAGCTCACCGGACAGACCATCAACACGATGACCCTGGGCGGCATCGCCCTGGCGGTGGGAATGCTGGTCGATGACGCCACGGTCGAAATCGAGAACATCCACCGCAATCACGCGATGGACAAGCCGCTGCTGGTGGCGATTCTCGACGGTGCGCATCAGATTGCGACCCCGACGCTGGTCGGCACCCTTTCGATCTGCATCGTGTTCTTTCCGGTGGTGCTGCTGACCGGGGTCGCGCGCTTTCTGTTTACCCCGCTGGCGCTGGCGGTGGTGTTCGCGATGCTCACCTCATACCTGTTGTCGCGCACCCTGGTTCCCACGATGGCGCGCTACCTGCTCGCGGACACTCACGAGGAGAACGTCGGTGGCGGCCCTGTGTGGTGGACCCGGTTTGTACGGGGCTTCGAAACCCGTTTCGATCACCTGCGCGATATTTACCGGGACGCGCTCGGCAAATTCGTGGCGCACCGCGCGTTTTCGCTGGCCTGCGTCGCCGCTATCGTCCTCACTTCGTTCGGGCTCATTTTCGCGGTGGGTGAAGATTTCTTTCCGCCGGTTGACGCCGGAATGATGCGGCTGCACGTGCGCGCGCCGACCGGAACCCGGATCGAGCACAGCGAGCTTCTGGTGGACGACATCGAGCGTACGATTCGAACTATCGTCCCGCCCAGCGAGCTCGATAGCATCAGCGACAATATCGGCCTGCCTACTTCGTACGATCTGGCCTTCTATCAGACCGACAGCACCGGGCCGCAGGACACCGATATCCTGATTCAGCTCAAGCCCAGCCATCATCCTACCGCTGATTACCAGGAGCGGATTCGAAAGACGCTGGAAGCGAAATTTCCGCAGGTGACGGCCTATTTCCAGGCCGCCGACATCATCAGCCAGGTGCTGAACTTCGGCCTGCCGGCGATGATCGACGCGCAGATCAACGGCAACAATCTCGAGAAGGATCTCGATATCGCGATGCGCCTGAAGGACAAGATGGCGCGAATTCCGGGGGTCGTCGACCTTCGCATCGGCGAGCCGCTCGATTACCCGACCCTCAAGGTCGAGGTCGATCGGGCGAAGGCCCTTCAATTTGGCGTTACTCAGAACCAGGTCGCATCGAGCCTGCTCGCGTCGCTGAGCGGCGCCCAGTTGCTGCAGCCGAATTTCTGGCTGGACCCGGTAAGCGGCGTGAACTACAACGTGATTGCGCAGGTGCCGCAGGAGAAGGTCGATTCCGTCAACGCCCTCAACAATATTCCGCTCAGCGTAACAACGCAGCCGCAGTCCCAACGGCAGATTTCGGCAACCGACGGCTACCTGACCGGCAATCAGCCGCAGTTGCTCGGCAACCTCGCGATCGTGAAGCACGGATGGGATCCGGCGGTCGTGGCGCATTACAGCGTCCAGCGGGTCATCGACGTGGATTGCGCCGTCTCCGGCCGCGACCTGGGCAGCGTGAGCGCCGATGTGCAGCAGGCGATCGGGACGCTCGGAAAACTGCCGGCCGGCACGCACGTCGTGATCCGCGGGCAGAGCGCGGCGATGAGCGAATCGTTCCGGACGCTCGGCGAGGGACTCGTGCTCGCGGTCATCCTCGTCTATCTGTTGATGGTGGCGAACTTTCAGTCGTGGCTCGAACCGTTCATCATCATGATGGCGGTGCCGGGCGCGCTGGCGGGCGTGCTGTGGATGCTGGTGCTTACCGGCACGACCATCAACGTCGAGTCGCTGATGGGCGCGATCATGGCGGTGGGCGTGGGGGTCGCAAACGGAAACCTGCTGATCACCTTCGCAAACGAGCTGCGCGAGGACGGTTACACATCAGTCGCCGCCGCCATTCAGGCGGGACGCATCCGCTTTCGCCCGATTATCATGACCGCGCTCGCGATGATTCTAGGGATGCTGCCGATGGCGCTGGCGCTCGGCTCGGGCTCGGAGCAGAACGCTCCGCTCGGGCGCGCGGTGATCGGCGGACTGATCGCGGCGACCGCGATGACGCTGTTCGTGGTCCCCGCGGTCTATTCGATCTTCAGCCGCACGCTGATGGGCAAGCATCAGCGTGACGCGGAAATAGAAGCGATCGGGCTGCCCGGCGCTTAGACTGCGAGAAGCGATGGAAGAAGAAGATCCGAGGGAATATCAGGCCAAGAAGTCCGGCAAATTCTTCTTTGCGGGATGGATCGGCGCGATCGCGATCGTCGTGATCGCGACCGGCGGCCTGGTGCTCGCCCGCGATTTCTGGGTCGGCCGCCAGGCCTCCGAGCTTTCCCGCCAGAGCGAGGCGGGTCCGCATGTGCTGGTCGCGCAGGTGATGCACACGCCGAAGGTGCGCGAAGTCAAGCTGCCCGCGTCGCTGCGCGGCTTCGACGAAACCGAAGTCTTCGCCAAGATCCCCGGCTACCTGAAGAAAATCTACGTGGACAAAGGCGACAGAATTCGAGCCGGACAGGTGATCGCGATAATCGAATCGCCCGAGACCGATCAGCAGGTCGCCAACGCGCGCGCCAGCTACAACCTCGCGGTGGTGACCGACCGGCGCTACCGCCAACTGGTCGACAGTGGCGTCATCTCGAAGCAGGACTACGACAACGAGCACGCCAACATGCTGCAGGCCAAGGCCACCCTCGAGCAGGACCTCGCGCTGCAGAAATACGAGACGGTCACCGCCCCCTTCGATGGTATCGTCACGATGCGCTATGTGGACCCCGGACATCTCATCCCGCAAAGCACCGCGGGAGTATCGACCGACAGTGCAATCGTCGAGGTGGCCAGGATGAAGCCGCTAAGGCTGTACGCGTACATGCCGCAAAGCACGGCTTTGTTCGTCCGAAACGGCGACCAATCCACTTTCACGGTGAACGAGTATCCGCGCCGTAAATTCGTCGGCACCGTGACGCGCCATCCGGAAGCGCTGGCGGCGGACTCGCGCACCATGATCGTCGAAGTGGATCTGCCCAACGAGGATCTCGCGCTTTATCCCGGCATGTACGGCTTCGTGAATTTCTCGGTGTCGATGCCGGAAAGCGCGCCGATGGTCCCGGATGACGCCCTCATATTCCGCGACAGCAAAGTTTACGTGCCGGTCGTGCGCAACAACCGGCTGCACCTGGTGGAAGTCACGCTCGGCTACGACAACGGCGTCTCCGTGGAGATTGCGGGCGGCGACGTCAAAGATAACGATATGGTCGCCCTCAATGTCGGACAGGCGGCGCGCGATGGCGAGCTGGTTCAGCCGGTGCTCGAAAATTCCGCCATGCGCTAGGACGCCGCGGTATCAGATTACGGCGAACTGCCGGTTCTGCAAGGGCCATTGCGGCGCGCCGCGGATCGCGTCGAGAACCTCGCCCGGATGCGAGACCACCGTCCACATGTCGCGATGGCGCGGGTCCATGAAGCGCTCCGCGATGGATCTCTCAAGGAGTTCGATGCAAGGGCGGTAGAAGTCGCCCGTGTTCACGATGACGATCGGGCCGCCGTAGATTCCAAGCCGCTTCCACGCCATCGCCTCAAACAGTTCCTCGAACGTGCCGCATCCTCCCGGCAGCGCGATGACCGCATCCACCTCCTCGATCATCAGCCGCTTTCGTTCGTGCATATCGCGAGTGAGGATGAGTTCGCTGAGGCCCCGATGCGCCCATTCGAGGTCGGACATGAACTGGGGAATTACGCCAATCACCCGTCCACCCGCGGCCAAGGCCCCGTCCGCCAGATGCCCCATCGAGCCTTTGCTGCCGCCACCGTAAACCAGCGTGATTCCGGCTTCGGCGATGATGCGGCCGAGTTCCTTTGCGGCGGCATGGTAGGACGCATCGCAGCTACTGCTCGATGCGCAATAGACACAGACGCGATTTATGCGCATGGCAGCGATCGTATCCGACCCGCGGCGAGGTGGCGACTGGTTACTCCTTCCCCTCGCTGTTCTTCCACGTGGGCATCATCTGATTTGAAGGAACATCTTCTCCCTTTACCTTGCGCGCTGACTCGATGCCCGCAACCGGAAGCCCGTGTGGATTCAATTTTCCGACCTGAGCCAGGGCCGTCGCCTGGTCCCAGTAGATGCGTTCGCAGATAAGCTTGTCGCCCTGAAACTCGACGCACGCAACCGTCGGAATTTCGCAGTACTTGCCGGTGGGCGGGATGCCCGGAAGCAGCCAGTCGATTTCCCGGTCGTGCGTGAAGCACATCAGGACTTCATCGACAATCCGATCGGGTCCGATTGTGCGGGCCAGCGGCACGATCTTCATGTCGGCGGGGAGCCGCGGAATGAAATGATGCTTGTAAAACCTGAGCAGGTTAATGTGGCCGTAGCCGCCGGTCAAAGTGGGAACGTGGTTCACGTACGGCTCCGCTACCATCGTCTTCATCGTCTCATCGGCCGTTCGCTTGCTAAACTCCAGTGCGCAGTGATTATCCCATAGGCTGCTCAGGTCGTATTGCGGGCCCATCGTCTCGCGCAAGAGGCCAATCGATCGTGATCGAGCAAGCTGCGCGGCGAACGGATGAAAGCTCGCGCGCTGGTCGCAATTGAAGCCATGCTGCGCTTGCGCATAGACGAAAAACTGCGCATGGTCGTGGCCCGCCAGCGCCCTGCGGGTCGCTTCGCGGGCGCTTTCGGGAATGGCGGCATCCTTCTCGCCGTAGTGAAACATGATCGGGCACTTGATTCGCGCAGCTTCCTCAAGCCGCGTCTCGATGCCGCCGCCGTAGTACGAGATTGCCGCGTCGACGCCGCAATGCGCGGCGGTGAGATAGCTTAGAAGCCCGCCGAAACAGTACCCGACCGAGGCCACCCTGCCGGTACACTCCGGACGGGCGCGCAGCGCCACGATCGCATCCCCGATGTCCTCCAGCGTGACGTCGAGGTTGAGCTTTTGCCGAAGTGCCCGGCCTTTGGCGATGCCTTCCGAAGTGTAGGGGAGCTCGACTCCCGGCTCCACCCGCCAGAAGATGTCGGGCGCGAGAGCGACATATCCCTCGGCGGCCCATCGGTCGGTTACCGCCTGGATATGGGAGTTCACGCCGAATATTTCCTGCAGGACGATGAGTCCGGGGCCCGACCCGGATGGGGGAAGCGAGAGATACGCCCCAAACCTGCCGCCGTCGCGGGCCGCAATCGTGATCCGCTGGCTATTCATTTGCGCCTCCTCGCTCGAAGGGTTGTCCGATTGTTAGCCGTCGGCGTCAGCTCATAAGAGCAGCAGACGTAATCGCCGAACTCGCTCGTTGCGTGATGTGAGATATACGCCAACCGCGCGCGATAATCGATTGCTCGACGGGCATTGGCTGGCCCAGGCGGTTTGAGGAGGTTTCTTGCGGCGGATGGCGCAATCTGAAACGCTTACGAGCGGTCTGGACCTCCGCTCTTTTTTGATGATGGAACCCGCCACGCATCCGCAGCCGACCTTGCAGGCTGAGCTTCATCCCCCGCGCCGCTATCTGGCGCTGATGTTCGCGCTGCTGATGTCGGCGACGATCTTCGAGGGCTATGACATCACGATTTTTCACCTGTGCACGCCGCTTATCGCGGCGACCTTCAGGATGAGCGATTCCGCGGTGGGGTTTGTCGCGACGCTGGTGCGATTTGGGGGGCTGCTCTCGTTCGGGATGGTCGCGAGCGCGGACCTTTACGGCCGCCGCCCGATCCTCTCCGTTACCGTCATCTTCTATACGATCTTCACCCTCGCGACCGCGCTCTCGCGTGGAATGGTCTCGTTCACGATCTTCCAGAGCGCGGCGCAGCTTTTCCTGGCGGCGGAGTTCGGGGTGGCAATTACGATGGTCAGCGAGGAGTTTCCCGATGAGACTCGCGGCCGGGCAATCGCCGCCCTGCACACGGTCGCGTTTCTTGGCGTCGCCGCCGCAGCCGCGATCTTTCCCCTGATGGTGTCGTCGCGATGGGGCTGGCGGGGCATGTACTTGCTGGGTATCGCGCCGCTCATCCTGACCGCGTTTCTGAGGCGCGGGCTCAGGGAGACGATGCGCTTTCAGGCGACCGAGGCTGCGCGCCGGATGGCGGGTGCGGCCCGGGAAAACCTGCTGCCCAAGCTGCGGTCATCGTTCGCCGAGTTCGCCGGCCCGTATCGCGGCCGGCTGATTCTTGTCGCCATCCTGTGGAATTCGATCGGCCTGATCGGCGGTCCCACCATCACGTTCTTCAGCCTGCTCGCTATCCGAGAACATCATTGGAGCGCGGCGCAAGTAGGCGTCGCGTTGATCGTCGCGTATTTGATGGGCTCCGTGGGAAGCCTGCTCAGCGGCTACGCGATGGATCGCATCGGCCGCCGCACGACAACTTCGATCTTCTACCTGTGCGCGGCGGCTTCGATGGCGATCATGTTCGGGTCGGGATGGCACGGCTCGCTGCGGTTCGGGATTGTAGCGACGCAATTCGCCTATCAGGCTGCGCGCACCGCGACTTCGGCATTGTCGGCGGAACTGTTTCCCACCGAAATTCGCGCATCGGGCTACAGCCTTACCGTACAGGTGATCGGGCAGCTCGGATGGACTCTGTCGCCGGTGGCGGTGGGCATCCTGTCGGGACCGATGGGCGGGCTTGGACACGCGGCGTCGCTGTTCGCGCTCGGTCCGATTCTCGGCACGATTGCCATCCTCGGCTACGTTCCGGAGACGCGCGGCAAGACGCTGGAAGAGATTTCTCCTCCGTCGCTTGAGGATTAGTCGGCGCCGCCCGGCCCTTTCACTCGACGTCCGGCACCAGGTCCAGGGCGGCCAGCCACGCTGCGGAGCTGCTATCCGAAGGCGCGCGCCAGTCCCCGCGCGGCGACAACGATCCTCCGGAACCAACCTTCGGCGCATTGGGAATGCACGAGCGCTTGAACTGGCTTAGTTGGAAGAAGCGGTGGAGGAAGACCCTGAGATTCGCCTTGATCGCGCCGATGCCGTATTCGTGGCGTCCTTCGAGGGGAACGTCCGGCCAGCCGCCGCGCAGCTTGTCGCGCCATGCGCAGTAGGCGAGGAAAGCGATTTTCGGCGGCGCATAGCCAAAGCGTAATGTAAAGTAAAGGTTGAAGTCCTGGAGCTCGTACGGGCCGATGATGCTTTCCGTGTAATGAGTCGGCTCGCCTCCGGGCGCGTCGCTCGGCACGAGCTCGGGACTGATGGGCGTGGCGAGAATTTCTCTCAGTATGGAGCTCACGTTGCGGCCCAGCCGATCCGTCTGCGCAACCCATCGGACCACGTGTTGGATCAGGGTCTTGGGAACGCTCGCGTTGACGGCATAGTGCGACATGTGGTCGCCGACGCCGTAAGTGCACCATCCGAGCGCAAGCTCGCTGAGATCGCCGGTTCCGATCACGATCGCGTTGTTATGGTTGGCGAGACGGAACAGGATGCTGGTGCGTTCGCCCGCCTGAACGTTTTCGTAGGTCACGTCGTATTTCGTTTCACCATTGGCGTGCGGATGCCCGATGTTTTTCAGCATCTGCGTCGCGCTGGGGCGGATGTCGATCTCGTGTGCGCTGCATCCGATCGCCGCCATCAGCCGGCGCGCCTGCGCAAGCGTGCGGTCGCTGGTGGCGAAGCCCGGCATCGTGTAGGCGAGGATGTTCCTGCGGGGCAGCCCGAGACGATCCATCGCCTGCGCGCACACCAGCAAGGCCTGCGTCGAATCAAGCCCGCCGGAAATGCCGATCACGACCCGATCGATCGCGGTGGCACGCAGCCGCGTGGTCAGTCCCTGCACCTGGATCTGATACACCTCGGAGCATCGCTCGTCGCGGCGCGCCGGGTCTGAGGGCACATACGGGAAACGCTCATAGCCGCGATCCGGCAGCATCCGATCCGCGTGCGGCAAGGCGGTTGCGTAGTCGATGGTGCGGAATCCGGCGAGGCTTGGATGTTCGCGGCGGATCGAATCGCCGAAGCTGGTCTGGCGAATTCGCTCCTGAACCAGCCGCTCGAGGTCAATATCCGCGCAAATCAACTGCGGATCCTCGCTGAAGCGCTCGGACTCCGCCAGCCTCGAGCCGTTTTCGTAAATGAGGGCGTGCCCGTCCCAGGCGAGGTCGGTGGTCGATTCGCCAGGCCCAGCCGCGGAGTAGAGGTAAGCGGAGAGGCATCGCGCCGACTGGCTTCCGACAAGCTCGCGCCGGTAGTCAGCCTTGGCGATGGTGATGTTCGAAGCGGATAGGTTAAGCAGAACCGTGGCTCCCGCCAGCGCCGCGTAAGATGACGGCGGAATCGGCGTCCAAAGGTCCTCGCAAATCTCCACGGAAAACACGAACAGCGGCTGATCGCGATGCTGAAACAGGAGCCTGGCTCCGAAAGGGACCTTGCGCATTCCCGCAAGGTCAATCTCCGTGCTTCTGGCGGAGTCGGCGGGCGTGAACTGCCGCGCCTCGTAAAACTCGCGATAGTTCGGCAGATAAGTCTTCGGTACCACGCCCAAAATCGCGCCGCGGCATACCACGACCGCGCAGTTGAAAAGCAAGTGATCGGCCCGCACCGGCATCCCAACCACTGCCACCACGTCGAGTTCTCGCGACGCCGCGAGGATCCGGACCAGGGCGTCCTCGGCCGCATCCAGCAGCGTGCGCTGATGGAACAGGTCTTCGCAGGTGTATGCGGTCAGCCCCAGCTCCGGAAATAACGCCAGCATCGCTTTGCGCTGCGCCGCCTGCTCCATCAACGCGACGGTCTGCGCGCAGTTGAAAGCAGGGTCCGCCACGCGCAGAGCCGGTATTCCAACCGCGACTCGCGCGAAATCGTGATTGTAGAGATTGAAGAAATTGTCGCCTGGCTTCACGCTGCGCCTTCCACGATGAGGTAGTCATCCGCGCCGGGCGGCCGGGCGGACTTTGCGTATATTAGACACAAAGTCCCCGCCTTGTCATGCCTGAAGCCGCGCTATTGGGAATGCTCGGCGATGAACTGCAGCATCAGGTTGCGTAGCTCGACTCCGTGGGCGCCCGCCAGGATTTCGGCGCCATGTTCGCTGCCCGAGTAAATCTTGAGCGATTTGGGCGCGACGGCGTGCTTGAAAAGCATCTCCGATTGCCCGGCAACGAACGGGTCGCCGGCGGTCTCGATGAACAGCATCGGCGCCTTCACCTGAGCATCCGCGTCATAGACGTTGAGGCCGCCAAATTCGACCGGCGTCGACAGCAGGATCAATCCGCAGACGCGATGTTGCGCTGCCAGCATGATCGCCGCATCGGAACCCATGCTGGCGCCGACTATGAAAAGCCGCTTCACGCGCGGCTGCATGAAATCGTAAGCCGCCATCAGGTCCACCGGAGCATCCGGCACATGAACGATCGGACCCGATTCGGGGAAGCCGCGGAAATCGAAGGTAAGCGCCTGGTATCCGTGCGCCGCGAGTACCAGCGCAAAATCGGTCCATCCTGTCTGATCGCCGTTGTACTGATGCGCCAGGATAACGCCCACCTCGCCGGCGCCATAAAGATGTCCCCCGAGCGTGGCGCCGTCGGCTGCGCGCAGTCGAACCGCAGTGCCCTCGGTAACGACGAGCGATGCGCGGGCCGATGTGGCGGGCGAACCTTCAGCGGCGGATCCTGTCGTGGTCGCCGCTGGCGCGCGTCCCGCAAACGCCACGACAACCGTTGCGGCCATCCAATGACTCCACAGCATGCGCAGGATGCACTTCAAATGCTGAGTTCCTTTCGAATCTTGCGGACGATTTCGGCGGGGGGCGCGGCGATATCGATCGCGAGCGCATCGCGAGGCTCTTCCAGCGCTGCGAACTGGCTCGGCAGAAGCGACGGCGGCATGAAGTGGCCTTTGCGCGCCGAAATCCGCTTCGCAATCAGGCGTAAAGAACCCTTGAGATAGACGAGCCGAACCTGCGCGGGGTCTGCGACGAGGATGTCTCGATACGATTGTTTGAGCGCCGAGCAGGCGATTACCGCGTTGTTCCCTTGCGCGATGCAGTCTTCGATGAGCTCGCGCACGCGGTAGAGCCACGGCATTCGGTCGGCGTCGGTCAACGCGATGCCGCGCGCCATCTTCTGGCGGTTCTCGATGGAATGGAGCGCATCGCCATCGTGGAATTCCCACTTGAGCTCGGCGGCCAGCATCCGCCCGATCGTGGTCTTGCCGCTGCCGGAAACACCCATCAGAACGACAACCATTACCGTCCGGCTCCTGACCGATTCCTGCTATCCGACCCTCGGAGACAACACAAGCGCGCAATCGCCTCACTGGACGCGGGAGAGGCGACGTCTTAGTGTCCGATGGTCGAGTTCGGATCAAGGAGGAGTCGGCGCGCGTGAATCTGATCGATAATTTCGGCACGGCCGGGCAGGCACTGGTCGTAGTACTTTTTTTCAGTTCAGTCACCATCCTCGGGCTTTACATCGTACGGCGCACCGTTCCGGTCGAGACCTTGCGCGAGGACCACGAGGTGGCGGGCTTCACGTTCGGGGTGGTCGGCGCATTTTACGGAGTGGTGCTCGCTTTCGTGATCGTTGCGGCGTGGCAAAGATTCGACCGCGCGGACGGCAAGGCTCAATCCGAAGCGCTCGCGCTCAGCGACATTTACAGTTTGTCGTTCGGGTTTCCGGCGCCGATGCGGGCGCAGGTGGTTCAGGCGGTCCTCGACTACGCCAACGAGGTCGTGAATCGCGAATGGGACCAGATGGCGGAGCTCAAGTACGAGCGATCGCTCGACGGCGAGGGCAAGTTGTGGCGCGTCCTGCTCGACTACGAGCCCCAGAACGCGCGCGAGCAGGTCGTGCTCGACAAGAGCCTGGATGCGATGGACCAGTTGAGTGACGCGCGCAGGCTCCGCTACGTCTATTACAACGAAGACCTGCCGTCGGTGGTCTGGATCATCATCTATATCGGCGCCATCATCACCATCGGCTTTTCCTACTTCTTCAACACCCGCAGTTTTCGATCGCAATCCATCATGTGCGGTACTTTTGCCGCTCTGATCGGGCTGACCATCATGGCCATCGCGGAACTCGCCAGCCCATACCAGGGCGCGATCAATGTCTCGAGCTCCCCATTCAAATTCGTGATCAATATGATCGAGCGGGACACCACGCATCGCGCCGTGTCAGTGGCGCCACCGGTTGCGCCTGCTGAAATTCAAGGCCAGCCGGCTGGGAAACCGGCCCCCTGAGCGGCGCTGTCCTGTCCGCGCCTATCGGCAGCCGAATTGAACAATCCGGCCGCGGCGATCATTCGAACGGAACACCTCGATGGAAAAAACGGCGATCCATGCATCGTCTGTGTCCGCGATGACGAGCGGCGCGACCCGCACAAATGTTGACTCGCTTTAGAACGCGCGGAGTATAGAAGGCGATTGTGGATGCGAGTACGGGCGGATGGGCGCTGACCAACCTGTTCCCTTGCATCCGTGAGTGTCCCGGATGTTAGAGGCGCGCTGACAGGAACGGCTGAGTTCGAAGCAATCGTTGCCGGTAAGCGGTGACATCCGGTTGAACGGTTGCGTTCACGCGCCGGGTTATGTATGGTCACGGCATACAATTGTCGCCGCCAGCTTCTTTGCAACGTGTATCGAGAAAATCAGACAGACTGCCGTATGAAGTTAAATCGGCGGGGGAGTTGCATCCGGCAGCTTCGCCGGTCGGTGGTTTTCAACTCAGGTTTTTCCGGCGAGAGCAGTCATGCGCACGGATCAGCAAATTCGGTTTTTTACTACTCCGAGCGGGGCTCGGGTCGCCTATTCAGCGGTAGGCAGCGGACCCGTGATCGTGCGGACACCGCCGTGGATAAGCCATCTCGATCTCGAATGGAAAATCCCGGCGATTCGAGCCTTCTATGAGCGTCTTGCGCGGCATCATACCGTAGTTCGCTACGATTCTCTCGGCTGCGGCCTGTCCGATCGCGCCCGCGAGGATTTTTCGCTGGTCGCGGAGGTCGCGCTGCTCGAGTTGCTGATCGACAGCCTCGACCTGGAGCAAATCGCGCTGTTCGGCTACGGAGCCGGAGGCCCGGTTGCGGTTTCCTATGCCGCCCAACATCCGGACCGCGTGTCGAACCTGATTCTGTTCGGCACCCTCGGTGACTACCGGCATGCGCGGCTATCCGAAGAAATGCCGGAGGCTCTGCAGGCGCTGGCGATCGAACATTGGCCGCTTGCGGCGCGCCTGTTCGCGGACCTGCAGGCGCCCGATGCGGACGGATGCACTCTGCAAGCGCTCGCGAGAATGTATGTCCAATCGAGCACGGGCGAAAACGTCGTTCAGGCCGCGCACGGACTTCTTCACGGCACCGACCTGCTCGAATTGCTGCCCAAGCTGACGGTTCCCACTACCGTAATCCATCGCCTTGCCGATCCTGCGTTGCCCTATCAGGCGGGGCGCGAATTGGCGGCGAGCATTCCCATGAGCTGCTTCGTCCCCCTCGAGGGCACCTCGCATCTGCCATTTCTAGGCAATTCGGGCGATGTGTTGGCGGCGATTGCGCGCGCGCTCGGTGACGATTCGCATCCGGACGATAACGTCTCCGAGGCGCCTGCCGGCGAGCCCGGCCCCGCGGAGGATATCGAGAGCATCGCCATGGGAGACGGACAGGCGCCCGGAACGCTTGCCGAACTGGAGGGCGGTCACGGGGCCGTATTCAGGCGCGAGGGCGAATATTGGACCATCGCTTATCGCGCCGATGTATTTCGCCTGCGCGATTCGCGCGGACTCAGGTACATCTCCCAGCTACTTCGCTATCCTGGGCGTGAATTTCACGCGAACGAACTCGAGGTTCGCACCGAGTCGGGCGACGCGGGCCTGGTTTCATCGCGCGCATTATCGGGGTTGACCGAAGAAGAACTGGCCGATGCGGGCCTTCATTCGGACAGCTCGGGAGACGCCGGAGAAGTTCTCGATGCCCATGCAAAAAATGCATACCGCAAGCGGATGCAGGAATTGCGCGACCATCTGGAAACAGCCAAATCGCGCGGAGATATCGCCAGAGCATCCGCTATCGAGGAAGAACTGTCGTTTCTTACTCGCGAGCTTAGCCGCGCGGTCGGATTGGGCGGGCGCGATCGGCGCGCCGCTTCGGTGGCGCAGCGCTCACGCCTGAATGTGACGCGCGCAATCAAGAGGGCCATCGAGAAGATTAGGCCTCACAGCCCGGCCCTGGCGGGGCTGCTGGCTCGCCGTATCAAGACCGGCCTGCTTTGCGTGTACCGGCCTGACGAGAGAGAGCCGGTGGCCTGGAGCCTCTGAATGACGAAGTTCCAGCCTCGTGCAGGCGATCCGCTTGATTGAACATCGAAGTTCCAGCCCGTTGAACCCCTAAATTTAACGAGGACCTAACGTCTTGGTCCTTGCGTGTGCCCTTGCGCCGGCGGCGTTCGGCCGGCGGTGTGGGTGCACGCGGGTTCGACAAGGGAGAGAGCCCGGCACTGGGGGTCAGGCGAAAACAGGCGTCGGGTGGAGGAGGAGTTTCATGACAGCAGGAACCTGGGGTACAGGTATCGTTGCCAGATGGCGCTGCCTGCTCGTGGCTGCAGTGGCAACGATAGCCACGTTGTGGTCAACAGCGGCGCGGGCGACTATCACGCAAGGCGATTTCTCGGTCTTCGGATTCTTCGAATCGCGCGAGGAAGGTCGATGGGGTGAAGGCAGCAGCGCCAACAACGGCACCCCGACCACTTTCGTTCATCCAACTCCCACTACTACGGTGGCAGTTCAGGGGCTGGCGTCGTCGTACACGGGTGGCAGCTTCGATTTCAACCATTGGGATCTGGACGAGATGCGCCAGTTGGCGGACATCCGTCCCGACTACCACATGGTGAAGAACTACAAGCTGTTCGGCCGCTTCGACACGCTGATTCTGAAGGATGCCGACTTCTTCGCGTTCTATCGCCCCTGGTACGACGCGGTCGGCACATTGAAGAATCGCGGGCGCGCAAATCCCAACTACGATTGGGGAGATTACACGCATCAGCAGTTGCAGCAGACGTACTTCCGCGATGACCTGCATGAGTACTATGCGCAGTTGAACTTCACCGACAACCTGTCGGCTCGTATCGGCAAGCAGCAGGTCATCTGGTCGGAAGCGGACGCCCTGTCCGGTACCGAAGTCACCAACTCGGTCGATTTCACCTATCACGGCGCGATCCCGTTCGAATCCGCGGAAGACCTGCGCAAGAACGTCCGGATGGTGAAGTTCAACTACATCCTGCCGGACTTCCTTAAGACCGCAAACAACGAACTTGAAGCCTTCTGGATCCCCGGCGATTTTCAGGGTGTCGGCGCGATCGCCAATACCGCGGACTCGCGTTCTCCCTGGGCAATTGCCGCCTCGGAAGGTGCCGGCGGTGGTGGAGGCTTTGGCGGTAGCGACGCAGGCTTCCTGTTCAACAACAACGGAGTCAACCAGAACGGCCAGTCGGTTCAGGACCGCAGCTTCCTGCAGGTTCCCGGCAAGCCTCTCATCAATCTGGGCGGCTTCTATGCGTACAAGAACGTCATCCAGACCAGCAGCGCGCCGACCAACTCGCTCGAGAACAGCGAATTCGGCATGAGGTTGTCGAGCCTGCTTCCGGTCGGAAACGGTCTGCAGACGAGCTTCATCTACCTCTACGAGTATCGTGACACGGGTCCGGCCGGACTCTCGGGCGCGGAAGGAACCCAGCTCGTTCCCGGATCTTTCTTCTATGGAAATCCCGGACAGCGTCAGGTCCATTCCGTTCCACGCGCCGGCGTTCCTGTGGTCGGCACGCTCAACATCTTCCTTACGAACCGGTACCGGCGTAACCACTTCTTTGGCCTGACCGGCACGTATTACGACAAGGAATGGACGGATATCGTCTATCGCTACGATACGCTGTACACGCCGAATGCCAGCGTTGTGACTCCGGCCAAATTGCCGAATGGGAGCTTCCTTCCCAGGGCGCAATGGACCGAAGAGACCCGCTTCATTCTGGCGGGTGATCGGCCGACCTACATTCCCTGGCTCTCGAAGCAGCACACGTTCCTGACCGCGCAGTACGTCAACACGTGGTTCCCGGATCGGCCGAGCAACGCGGTCCCGAGCATCGCGAATACGCTTGGCAAAGTCCGCGAAGACAGCAACTTCTTTTTCCTGTCCGCGGTGAACTGGATACTCAACGGCCAGTTGACGACCACCAACGCGTTCGTTTGGGATGTCGACGACCGGGTTGGCGACCTCCAGTCCACAAACGTGTACCGTTATTCGCGCAACGTTCTGTTGGGCGTTAACGCGGTATGGTTCCTCGGCCAGAGCGGGCGCTATACCGACCCGTTCCTGGCGAGCGTCGAGCAGCGAACGAACGAGCTGGAGTTCACGCTTACATACGAAATCTGATCGGCTAGCAACGTGGCGGCTCCCGAGAAATCCGGGAGCCGCCATAAGTTTTCGGTCCAGGCAAAGACATAGACAGTTCCATCGGAGTGAACGCTTACACTGTAGAGACACCCGCGGCGGCGAATCGGATAAGGTCGTTTTCTCCTGCGACGGCCGCTTTGCCCCGGGTAGCCAGAGTCCCCTCTTCCCGAAGGTGACAAGCGTGTGAGTGGCGCGATCCCGTTCAGCCGCCCTCGACGCTCGACACCGAAAAAGCCCGGAGCCCTTAAAACTACGAACATCAATTTCCGGGCTTAAAATGCGGCGGCTGCGGCCCGACACACCGCAGCCGCCATTTTCCCCAACAACACAAACTCTACGCGCAAGCTGCCTAATCAACAGGCCCGAACGGGTCGGGCGCACCATGAGTCCGGTTGACTTGGCCGCCTGGAAGGCCGCTAAGATCTCGCGTTAACCTTCCAATGACACCATCGCGCATCCTGAGGTCCATTTTCCTCGCGCTGTCGATTGTCGCATGCGGCGCCGGCATCGCGGCGAGCGGCGAGTCGTCACTCGCCTCGATGCCCGGCAGGCTGCCGAACTCTGTGGTTCCAACTCACTACGCAATCGATCTGAAGCCAGATCTGACCAGCTTGACGCTCGCCGGTTCCGAGGTGGTCGAAATAAAGGTGGCGAAAAGTACCTCGACGCTCACGCTGAACGCACTGAAGATCGATATCGTTTCGGCCGCGCTCGATGGCGAGAGCGGTCAAAACGCGACGGCTTCCTTCGATGAGAAAGCACAGACGGTAAATCTTGCCTTTCCCAGCCCAATCCGGGTCGGCACGCACAAGCTGCGCATCGCGTTCAACGCGCGCGTCAACGGCTTTGGCGAGGGCCTTTACTATGTCGATTACCCATCCGGAGCCGGACGCAAAAGAATGATCGCGACGCAGCTCGAACCGACCGATGCGCGCCGCGTCTTCCCGTGCTGGGATGAGCCATCCTTCAAGGCGAGCTTCGAGCCTTCGATCACGGTGCCCAGGGACTTTCTCGCGGTGTCCAATATGCCTGTCGTGCGCGAGCAGGCTCTGGACGGAGGCTTGAAGCGCGTCAGCTTCCAGGCCACGCCCCCGATGTCCAGCTATCTCTTTGTGATGGTCGCGGGAGAGATGGAGCGGCTCGCCGAAACCGCCGACGGAGTGGATGTTGGCGTCGTAGCGCGAAGAGGCGATCAGGAACAGGGTCGTTATGCGCTAGAAACGGCGGTGCGCCTGCTTCGCTTTTACGATAGCTACTTTGGAGTGAAGTATCCGCTGCCCAAGCTCGATCTGATTGCGGTTCCCGGGGGATTCGGAGGCGCGATGGAGAATTGGGGCGGAATAACCTTTTACGAAGGCGCGCTCCTTTACGATCCCGCTTCAAGCCCGAAGGCCATGCAGCGCACGATCTTCGCAATCGTCGCCCACGAGATGGCCCATCAATGGTTCGGCGATCTTGTCACCACAGCCTGGTGGAGCGATCTGTGGCTCAACGAAGGCTTTGCGGACTGGATGCAGGCGAAGGCCGAAAACGATCTGCATCCGGACTGGCAGGTCTGGCTCAACGAAGGCCACAAGCAGATGGCAATGTATGCCGACGCGCGACCGATGGCCCATCCTATTCAGCAGCCCGTCGCTAACGAGAGCGAGGCCGCAATCGCATTTGATGAGATCACATACGACAAAGGCGCGGCGATTATCCGCCTGCTTGAAAATTACCTGGGCGAAGACGCCTTCCGATCGGGCATTCGCCGGTACATCAGCGATCACGCTTATGGCAGCGCGACTACCCGGGATCTGTGGACAGCACTTGAACGGGCCTCCGGCAGACAGGTGTCAACGATCGCGCGCGGATATACCGAGCAGCCGGGGATGCCGCTGATTATTGCCGGCGAGAGCTGCCGCGCCGGCAAGCGCGTGCTCGCGCTCAGGCAGGAGCGCTTCGTTATTCGCTACCCCGATGCGCCGCCGGAGCAGTGGCAGGTGCCGATCGATTGGGGAAGGGCGGGGGATCGAAAGCCGAGCGGAAATACGCTCTTGCGCGAGAAAGCCGCGAACATTTCCGCTGGTCCTTGCGACGGCGCTCTCAAGCTGAATTTCGGCGATATCGGCTACTACCGGACGCAGTACGATCCCGCGACCCTTGCCGATCTCGCCGTCGAGATTGAAAAGATGCAACCCGCGGATCGCGTCAATCTGCTTGCGGATAGCTGGGCTCTCATTGAAGCAAACCGGCTCGCGCCCGCCGGATACTTCTCGATGGTACATGAGGTCGAGAACGACGACCGCACGCGAGCCGTGTGGCGAGAGGTTATGGGAGCGTTTTCCCGAATCGATCGATTGGAGCGAGGCTTTCCCGGCAGGCCCGCGTTTCAGGCCTATGCCCGCGCGGTTTTGCACAAGCCTTTCGATCGAATCGGATGGAATGCGGCCCCCGGCGAATCCGAAGATATCGCCATCCTCCGCTCCCGATTGATCTCAGCGCTTGGAGACTTGAATGACAGCGGTATAGCGGCGGAAGCGAAGCGGCGCTTTGCCCAATTCGTGGAACATCCCGGGTCGCTGGATGTGAATTTGCGCGATGCGGTCGTGGGCGTGGCCGGCCGCATCGCCGATCAGAGCATCTACGACGAACTGAGGAAGCTTGCGCGCCAGGCAGGCGACGCGCACGACCGGATGCGCTATTACCGGGCGATGGCGCGAGCGGTCGATCCCTCGCTCGTCGAGCAAACCCTGCAGATGACCCTTGGTAACCAGCTGCCGCCCGAGCAATCAAGCGAGCTGATATTGATCATCGCCGCGGGAGAGCATCCGGATCTCGCTCTGAAGTTCGTCAAACAGAACTTCGCGGCCCTGGCGGCACGCAGAAGCCCGGAATTTAGATACTTCTTTATGTCGAGTTTGATGGCCAATTTCGCGGAGCCCGCGTACGCAAGGGAGCTGGCCGCGTTTGGTCCGGTCAACGAAACTTCGGGCGGGCGCATCGAGGCGCTGCGCGCTGAGGCGAAAATCATGGAGGCGGCCGATTTTCGCGCGCATCAACTCCGCGCAATCAACGAATGGATAGAGCAGGCGCGGAAGTCAGACTAGCGGCGCTTCCCGCGTAACGTCGTCGATCAGGCTGTAGCCGACTGCCAGCAGCGCCGGTCCCAGGAACACTCCGATGAAGCCGAATGCGACCGCGCCGCCAAATATTCCGATGAAAACCAGCAGCAGCGGCACGCCGCCGCTTTCCGCGATAAAAAGCGGACGGAGCAGGCCCTCGATCAAAAAATTAAAGACGAGCTCCCATACCGCCAGAAACAGCGCCCATCCTCCGTGCCCTTGCCAGGCAAGCCATATGGCCGCCGGTATCCAGATTATCGCCGCTCCCCCCGGAAAGGCCGAGAGCAGAAAGGTTACGAAGCCCAGGATCAGGGCTCCCGGCACTCCCGCGATCATAAGTCCGAGCCCCATCAGAACCGCTTCCAGCAGGCCAGTCCCAACCACTCCGTACACGACGCCCACGCAAGTGTCCTGCGCGAGCTTCAGGAGGCGTTCTCCCCGTTCGGCGCCGGCGACTCTGGCGGCCAGGTTGGATATCCGTGCGCCCAGCGCCTGACCGTCGCGATAAAAGAAAAAGCCGATGAGCAGGCTGAGAAGGAGCTGCCAAAGGCCGCTTCCCAGGGCTTTACTCCATTCAAGGATGGTCGTGCCGACCGGCCCACTGAGTTGTTTTGCCTGATCCACAAGACTCAATTCGCTTCCGACCAGCGCGCGATATCCGGCACTCAGTTGCGGCCCGACCATCGGAATCTTCCCGAGCCACACCGGCAGGGACAACGGCTCGTTCTCGATCGATTGCTTGACCACCGCGGCGAAGATTTTGACTTCTCCGACCAGGCTCACGCCGACTATCGCGAACGGCGCGACAATTCCGGCTGTCAGTCCCAGGGTCATGATGAGAGCGGCGAGGGTGCGATGGTCTCCCAGGAGGTGATCGAGCCGCTCGAACAGTCGCCAGGTTGACGCGCAAAGCACGACCGACCAGAGCGCGGCCGACAGAAACGGGCTGATGATCAGGAAGCATCCGATCAGCAGAAGCAGCGCCACGCTGACGCTGGCGAGACGTTCAATCCAGGTGACGTCCTCGGGATGAAGCTTGCGTTGGAGGGCGTTTGCCATGAGATTGCGGCGATCGGAACCTCTGGAGAACGATTTCCCGCGTTATGCGGTTACAAATCGGTGCTCCCGCGGGCAGCCGGCGTGCGGAGCGAAAGAGCTATCTGCCCTTGAACCGGGCAGGACGCTTTTCCAGAAACGCGCGGACACCCTCCCGAAAATCCTCCGAACTGCCGGCGATTCGCTGCATCTGCCGTTCCAGGTTGAGTTGCTCTTCGTAACTGTTCTCCAGGCTTTCCCAGTACAAGCGGCGAATGAGGCGCAACGACACCGTGGGGCCGCTTGCCAGCTCGCGCGCAAATTCTATCGCCTTGGGCATCAGCTCCGCGTCCTCGCAAATCCGGTTCACCAGTCCCCATTCAAGCGCTTTTTCCGCCGGGAGCTTTTCACCGAGCAGCGAAAGTTCCATCGCGCGAGCCTTGCCCACCAGACGCGGAAGAATCCAGGTCGATCCTCCGTCCGGAATAAGCCCGATGCGCCGGAAGGCCTGGAGGAAATAGGACGATCGCGCGCAGACAACGATGTCGCCCATCAGGGCAAAACTCATCCCAACGCCGGCGGCGGCTCCGTTGACCGCCGTCACGAACGGCATCGGCAATTCCCGCAGGCGGCGAAGAAACGGATGGTACATCGTTTCGAGCACCGATCCGGCGTCGCCCGATCCGCGCGACTCGTCGGAACGCGGCTGCAGGTTCGCGCCCGCACAGAAACCGCGGCCCGCACCGGTCATCAGCACGCACCGCACCCCGTTCTTCGGATCCTCGACATGGTCGAAAGCCGCCATCAATCCGCCCAGCATCTCGGGCGATACAGCGTTCATGACCTCCGGATGGTTGAGAGTGAGGATGCCGACACTTTGGTCGATTTCGAGTTTGACGCGTTCGAATTCCATAGCGATGTTTTTACCAGTCCGGTCCGCTGCCCGCCACGCTTGGGATGCCGGTGTGGGCCGTCAGGCCTCCATCGGCAACGATGCAAGTGCCGTTGACATAGGATGCCTCGTCGGAAGCGAGAAAAAGAACCACGTTGGCGATTTCGACCGGCTCGCCATACCGCCCCATCGGGATTGCGGCCTCGGTGTTTCGGGCAAGATCGGGCAAGGCCTGACGCGACTTCAGGATCGGCGGGGTGAGAATCGCTCCCGGACAAACGGCATTGCAGCGAATTCCCTTTCGCGCATATTCGATGGCGGTTGTTCGCGTGAGATTGATTACCCCGGCCTTGATCGCGTTGTACGCGCCAAGACCGTAGTCACCCGCCAGCCCCGAAACCGAGCCGGTATTGATGATCGCGCCTTTGCGCTGGCGCACCATCACCTCGAGCGCGCATCGCGTCGCATACCAATAGGAAGTCAGTCCGATTTCGACGGCCTTGCGCCAGTTGTCCAGCGACATCTCTCCAACCCGGCCGGTGTACAGCCGGATGGCGTTGTTGTGCAGGATATCGAGGCGGCCGAATTTATCGACCGCGAACCTGATCATCGCCTCGACTTCGGCGGGATTGCCGACGTTTGCGCGAACCGCTTCGGCGACAAATCCGCGTCCGCGAATTTCGCCCGCAACCCGCTTCGCGCCTTCCTCGTTCAGATCGACGACCACAACCGCGGCGCCCTCTTCAGCGAGCCGCTTTGCCGTCGCCTCGCCGATACCCGAGCCCGAGCCGGAGATCAGCGCAACCTTGTCCTTGAGTCTCATGTCATCGGCTCCTCTTGTGACAGGTTCTAGCAGGGTCGCTATGCTTTGGAAAAACCGCGGCTGAGCGGCGGAGAGACGGCGATGCGCTCATACACGAAGTATCTGACCATGAACGTCCCGGCGCGGATGGATTTTGTGAATATCACGCGCGAAGTCGAGGCTGCCGTGCGAGAGAGCAACGTGAAAGAGGGGATGTGCCTGGTAAACGCGATGCATATCACGGCCTCCGTGTTCATCAACGACGACGAGCCCGGATTGCACGACGACTATAAGCGATGGCTCGAAGCGCTGGCGCCGTTCGATCCGAGCCCTTCACGCTATCATCACAACCGCACCGGCGAAGACAACGGCGATGCGCACCACAAGCGGCAGGTGATGGGACGTGAAGTGGTGGTGGCGGTTACGGACGGGCGGCTCGATTTCGGCCCATGGGAACAGATCTTTTACGGCGAGTTCGACGGCCGCCGCCCGAAGCGAGTGCTGATCAAGGTGATCGGAGAGTGATAACCACCGCGCCGGAAAGCGCGGCCCCGCCCGCCGATCTCCGCCTGCTGATCGTCAGCGGCCGTGCCGCTCAGCCCGGCAAGGTTTTGTCGCGGACCAGGATTCCCTGGTCGTAGAGCGCGCGAACTTCGTCACGAGACAACCCTGCCAACTCCGTGAGCACGCGCTCGTTGTCCTCGCCCAGCCGCGATGCGCGCACATCGCTGCGATCGGGCCAGGCGGAAAACTTCACCGGCATCGCGGTGATCGCAACCCGCCCGAGCATCGGATCCTGAACCCATCGCACGGTCTTGCGCTCGTTCAGATGCGGATGATTCACGGCTTCATTCAGATTAAGCACGGGCGCGCACGGGACCCGCTCGGCATCGAGCACCGCGATCGCTTCGTCGCGCGTGGCGAAGCCAGCAAGCCACTTTTCGATTTCGTCGCGCAGTTCGAGTCGATTGTCGCGCCGGCCGCGCGCGGACCTGAAGCGCGGGTCTTCGCCAAGGTCCGGCCTCTTCATGGCGCGAAGAAGCTGCGGCCATTGATGAGGCGTGACGGCGAGCAGAACGTATTCGTTGCCGCGATAGTGGAAGATGCCGGTAGTGCCGCCATCCGGATGGATCGAGCCGCTGCGCGTCGGACGAAACTTTTCCCCGCGCAGCGAAACCATCGGAACCCTCCGCTCGTGCATATGGAAGTAGGTGTCGAGCAGCGAGGCGTCCAGATATTGCCCTTCGCCGGTGCGCTCGCGATGAAGCAGCGCGAAGCCGATCGCCATCGCGGATGCGACGCCGGTGGAAATGTCGCCGATCGCCATCGTGGTCATCGCCGGCGGGCCGTTCTCTTCGCCAATTCCGTCCGTGACTCCCGCGTAAGCCTGTCCGACAAAATCGTAGCCGGGCTTCGAGGAGAGCGGGCCGGTCTGACCCGCCATCGAGATCGAGCACATGATGATCCGCGGGTTGACCTTCTTTACGTCTTCGTAGGCGAATCCGAGGCGTTTGATTACTCCTGGCGCGAAGTTTTCAACCACCACATCGATCTTCGGAATCATCGACATCACGATTTCCTTGGCGCGCGGATTCTTCAGATCGATCGCCAGGCTCAGCTTGCTGTGATTGTGCTGCAGATAATAGGTGCTGTGGCTGGTCTCCCTGAGCTCGGGAGCTTGCGGCTTAAGTCCGTCCGCACGGACGCGATCACCCTGGGGCGCGAGTTCGACTTTGATAACTTCGGCGCCCATTTCGGCCAGCAGGCGCGTGCAGGTTGGCCCCGCCACGAACTGGGAAAAATCCAGAACACGATATCCTTCGAGCATCCGGGGTGCGCCGGCCATTTCATTTCCTCCGTTGTTGTCCGCTTAGGGTGCGACCCCCGCATCATAGAAAGGGCGGCGTCATTGCGCCAGAATCGCGCCCGGCAAAATCTGCCTGCGATAAAGCGGTCGCAGCGTACGCAAGGCTATCAAACTTCAGTTTCCGAATGGGATTGTCAGTTCCGTCTCGTTCGTGTCCACCACGAACACCGCGAGGAGCCTGGCCGGCTTAGTCTCGCTGGCATTGGCGCTGACGCCGTGGCGGTCGCCCGGCATCTCGGAAAAGCTCTGCCCGGCTTCGTAGGTCCTCACCGGCCCATCGTTAACTTGACTGCGAATAGCGCCCTCAAGCACGGTCGCGTAAATGAAGGCTGACTTCGGATGGGTGTGGCCGGGCGAATAGCCCCCCGGACCGTATTCGACCAGCACCGCCTTGATGCTTTTGCCCGGACAGTTCGGCAGTTCGTGCTGATAGACGAGAGTCACCTTGGCGTTTTTCGACTCCGGGGCGGCGGCGAGGATGTTGCCAAACGGCAGGATGGCGATAAGCAACGAGCAGAGAAGGCAGAGAAGGCCTTTCATCGGTGCGTCTCCTTCGATTCGCTGGACGGAGGATCAGGGTCTTGCCTGTGAGCGACGAAGCCATTCATCGAGTCCGATTCGGCCCAGCCGCGCCTGGCCCAATGGCACGAGCGAAAGCTCCTCGACCCGGCCGCCGAAATATCGCGCTTCGGGGTCACTAACGACCTTGCGCGGATCACCGATCGCCTTCAAATAGCGGGCGACGATTTCGTTGAACGGGGCACGTTCCGGCCCGGCGATCTCGACGATGCCGTTTCGCGGCGCTGCGAGCGCCACCTCGGCAACGACCGAAGCGACATCGTCGGCCGCAATCGGCTGGAACAGGCCGGGCGAAAGCCTGACTATGTTTCCGTCCGCACATGAAGCGGCGATGCCGCCGAGAAATTCCAGGAACTGGGTCGCGCGGATAATGGTGTAGGGGACGCCGGAAGCCTCGATCAGCCTCTCTTGGACGACCTTCGCGCGGAAATAGCCGTTGTCGGGCGTGCGGTCCACTCCGACGATCGATAGCGCGACATGATGGCGCACGCCCGCCGCGGCCTCCGCCGGGAGAAGGTTGCGGCCGGAAGCCTCGAAGAACTCCAGTACCGCTCGGTCCTCAAATGAAGGTGAATTGGTGAGATCGATCACCACCTCCGCGCCGCTCATGGCCTCAGTGAGCCCTTCGCCAGTGATCGTGTTGATGCCGTTTTTGGGCGAGGCGGCGATGGCCTCGTGGCCGCGTTGGCGAAGGATGGCGACGGTTTTCGATCCGATGAGACCGGTGCCGCCGATGACGACTATCTTCATGGTTTGACCTCGCTGGTATGTAATCGGGCCATTAGATCAGGGTGTTCGCGTTGGCAGTGCTCGTCGCCTGCCTTCCGGTGCTCGGACGTTACGCGCATCTTGTTAAGAGCGCACGAGCGCCCGGTTTGAAGCGGCAAGATCCATCACGATGAATCCGGCCGGCGACAGTGCTGTCGAAAGTGGATTTTCCTCGATCTCGGGCAGCGGCCTCCACTTTGCGCGCTGCCCGGTCCGCGTGCGGACCTGCTTCTGTCAGGGACTTCTTTTCACCTTATCAAATTGGTGGTTCACTCAGAAAACGATAATCCGAGTCACGCGACGATTGCGCAACGCGGGGAGATAAACGTGTCGATCACGGAAAATATCGCAAAGACATCCAGGCATACGACTTTTTACCTTGCGGACGGCCCGAACGACGGACCGCTCATCATCTTCGTGCACGGATGGCCCGAGCTTTCGATTAGCTGGCGCCATCAACTGCCCGCATTCGCGGCGCTCGGGTTCCGCGCGATTGCTCCGGATATGCGCGGGTACGGACGATCCAGCGTCTATGCTCGCCATGAGGACTACGCGCAGGAACACATCGTCCACGACATGATCGAGTTGATCGATGCGTTGGGACGAAAGTCCGCCGTATGGGTCGGACACGACTGGGGAAGCCCGGTGGTCTGGAACATCGCCAGCCATCATCCGGAGCGATGCGATGCGGTCGCGAGCCTGTGCGTTCCGTACTACACGATCGACCGCGGACTCGATCACACCCTGACCCTCGTGGACCGCGGGGTTTATCCGGAAAGCGAATACCCGGCCGGCCAGTGGGACTACATGCGCTACTACGAAGAGAGCTTCGCGGAAGCGATCGCGCCGATGGACGCGAGCGCATACAAGTTCCTGAAGCTCGCTTTTCGCAAGGGCAATCCCGCCGGCGAGGGCAAACCGGCAATCACGGCAACCGCGCGTCGAAACCACGGGATGCTTGGCGGCGGCGCGGTTCCGGACTTTCCCCGAGACTCAGATATCGTCAGCGAAGAAGACTTGAGCATCTATACCGCCGCGCTCGAGCGCAACGGCTTCTTCGGTCCGTCTTCGTGGTACGTCAATCATGCCGCGAATGCTGAGTATGCGAAGAGCGCGCGCAACGACGGATACCTCGATATGCCGGTCCTGTTTCTCAACGCGCGATACGACTACGTCTGCGAATGCACACACTCGCGGCTCCCCGAGCCGATGCGGCGCTATTGCCGCAACCTGAGCGAGCTGACTATCCGCTCGGGTCATTGGATGGCTCAGGAAAAGCCGCGCGAAGTGAATGCGGCAATCGCCGGATGGCTCGCGACCAGGGTGCCGGCCGTCTGGCCCCGTCCAAGCTGATACCCCGATCGCGCAAGACAGCGGCAGATGCAGAGGGAAGTATCACCCTACTCGTAGCGCAGGGCATCGATCGGATTCAGCATCGACGCCTTGCGGGCGGGGTAGTAGCCGAAGAAGATTCCCACTGCCGCTGAAAACAGGAACCCGCCCGCGGCTGCTCCCGGAGAGACCAGCGTTGGCCATCCGGCGAACGTCGAGATCATCCGCGACGCCACGACTCCCAGGCCCACGCCCATCAGTCCGCCCAGGATGCTGAGCAACAAAGCCTCGACCAGGAACTGGAGCAGAATGTGCAGGCGGCGCGCGCCGATCGCCATCCGAATCCCGATTTCGCGCGTGCGTTCAGTGACGGATACCAGCATGATGTTCATGATTCCGATACCGCCGACCAGCAGTGAAATGGAAGCCACCGCGGCCAGCAGCAGCGCCATCACGCTGCTCGCGCTTTCGGATGCCTGCGCCACCTCGTTAAGATTGCGCACAGTGAAGTCATCCTCCTGGCTGGCAAGGATGTGGTGGCGGCGGCGCAAAATCTCGCTGATTTTTTTCTGCACCTGCTCGACCTGTTCCTCGCTGGCCGCCTTGGCGTAGATCAGGTTAACCACGCCGACGATCTTGGGTGGATTGCCAAACGGATTGGCAAGCAGGTTCGCATAGGGGTTGATAATCGCCTGGTCGTAGATCGCGCTGTAGTTCAAAACCGGAGAGACCGGCACGGCAGGCATCGGCGTGCCGGGATTGGCCGAGACAATCGCTGTGGGTGTAGTGGGCGAGACCGGGGTCGGCGCCGCGACGCCCAGCACTTTGCGCTCAGCGGTCTGGAAAGGGACGAGCACAATGTCGTCGAGATCATGGCCGTAATTGGATTGGCCCTTCATGGCCAGGACTCCAACCACGCGGAGCGGGAATCCGCGCACCCGCACAATCGATCCTATGGGATTCTGGCCCGGGTCGAAGAGGTTGTTGACCACGGTCTGGCCCAAAAGGCAGACCGGCGCCGCGTTGCGCGCCTCCTCGTCACTGAAGGCGCGTCCCGAGGCCACCTGCCAGTTTCGGATTGTCAGGTAATTCAGCGTGGTGCCGTCAATTCCCGTGTTCCAGTTGCGGCTCCCACTGATTACCTGCGCGACCTGGCGATCGATATAACTGATCGATTCGATGCCGGCGACTTCGTCGCGAAGCGTCAGAGCGTCGCCCACCGTCAGCGTCGAACGGCTGCCAACCCCGGCGCGTACCCCGTTGGTGGTGGTCGCACCGGGAAGCACGACCAGCAGATTGGTGCCCAGGCTCTGCATTTTTTCCTTCACCGACGCGCGCGCCCCGTCGCCGACCGCGACCATCGCAATTACCGCGGCGACGCCAATGAAGATGCCAAGCATCGTGAGCACCGATCGCATCTTGTTGCGGCGCAGCGCGCGAATCGCCGTGCCCATCGCCATCGTGACAAATGGCAAAACCTCGTTGCCGCTCGGCTCCGGGACCCTGGCCGCTTCTTCATTCAACTCAGCCGGCGCTGAGCGCCGCACGACCCTCCGAGACGCGCTGTTGTTGCGGTCAGAGACGATCACGCCGTCGCGAAAGGTGATGACGCGGTCGGCATAGGCTGCCACCTCCGCGTCGTGGGTCACAAGGATGAGCGTCAAACCCTGATCGCGGTTGAGTCCCGCCAGCAGCGCCATGATCTCGGCGGAGTTGGCTGAATCGAGATTGCCGGTTGGTTCGTCGGCCAACAAAATGTCCGGATTGTTGACCAGAGCGCGGGCGACCGCCACGCGCTGCTGTTGTCCGCCCGAGAGCTGGTTAGGATGCTTGAGTTCCTGGCCGGCGAGACCAACCACTTTGAGCAATCCCGCGCCTAAGTCGACGCGGCCGGAACCGGCGCCGGAGTAGAATCGCGGCAACTCGACATTTTCCAGCGCGCTGGTGCGCGAGAGTAGATTGAAGCTCTGGAACACGAATCCAATTCGCCGGCTGCGCAGCGCGGCAAGCTGCTTTTCGTCCAGAGCCGCGACTTCCACGCCCTCGAACAGGTAGCGTCCCGCAGTCGGCCGATCCAGGCATCCCAGGATGTTCATCATGGTGGACTTGCCGGACCCGGACGCGCCCATGATGGCGACAAATTCGCCGCGCTGGATGCTGAAGCTCGCCCCGCGCAACGCGCGAACCTGGACTTCGCCCAATTGATAGGTCTTGTGCAGATCGATGACTTCGATAAGAGCGCTCAAGGTTCAATCCTCGCTCGGGCTTCCTAATGCTTGAGCGCGAGCACGTTCTGATTCGGCATCTTCGGACCCGGTTGCGCCAGTGCGGTCACAACCCGATCGCCCGCGTGCAGGCTGCCGTCAAGCAATTCGGCGAAACTGCCGTCATCGATCCCAAGCCGTACCGCGACGGGACTCAGACTCCCGGCCGCGGCGGGCATCCATACCTGCGCCTCGTTTCGTCCACCGTCCGTCACGGCCGCGAGCTCGGAGCTCGCGTGTTGCGGCGGGACGAAGCGGGTCGCGGCAATCGGAACGCGCAAGGCATTGTCGCGCCGCTCAACGACGATCGCGACGTTGGCGGTCATCCCCGGCTTGAGCATGAATTCGGGATTCGCAACGCTGACGACGACGTCGTAGGTGACGACGTTCTGCACGGTAATCGGAGCCTGGCGCACTTGCGCCACAACTCCTTCAAATCTCCGATTGGGAAAGGCATCGACCATGAACTCGGCGGGCTGGCCGGCATGGATCGGTCCGATGTCCGATTCGCTGACGTTGGTATCGACCTGCATCTCGGTGAGGTCCTTGGCGATCAGAAAGAGGGTAGGGGTCTGGAAGCTCGCCGCCACCGTCTGCCCAACATCGACGTTGCGCGCCACCACGGTTCCATCCACCGGCGAGACGATATTGGTATAACCGAGGTTGGTTTCAGCCTGCTTGAGAGCGGCCCGCTGCTGGCCGATTGCGGCGTCGTCAAGTACGACCTGGGCGCGCGCCTGATCGAGAGCGCTCCGCGCGTTGTCATAAACGTCCTGCGCGACGACGTTGGCCTTGAGCAAACGTTCGGAGCGCCGGAAAAAGACTTCCTTATAGGCGAGATCGGCGCGATCCTTGATCAATTGCGCCTGCCGGTTGGCCAGCGCGGCGCGCGCCTTTTCAACCAGGATTTCATAAGGCCGCGGATCGATTTTGGCGCAAAGCTGGCCGGCCTTCACACGCGCGTTGAAATCGGTGTAGATGGCCTGAATCGGCCCTGAGATATAGGTCCCGACCTGCACCGTGATCACCGGGTTGACCGTGCCCGTCGCGCTGACCGATCGGACGATTGGGCCGCGCGTAACTGCCTGGGTGACGTAGCGTGGGGAGTCAGAGCGCCAGGTTGACGCGTAGATAACGCTGGCAACACCCATCACGATCGCGGTAATGATGGCGGCGCTTCGCCGGATTTTCAAAGTGCTCATCGAATTGAAATGCCTCTACTGTTTGCGGGCTACTATCTCGGAGTTAACCTTCGGACCTAATTTCCCTCTCACGATGGTGCGAACTGCAGCCGGTGCAGACCGGCATATGTCCCGTTGGTTCTGAGCAGCTCCCGTGGAGTTCCCTGTTCAACGATTCTTCCCGCTTCCATCACCACGACTTGATTGGCGAAGCGGATGGTGGAAAGCCGATGAGCGATCGTAAGCGTGGTGCGCCCGGCCGCGGCACGCTGCAGCGCTTCGACCACCGCGCGTTCCGAGATCGCATCGAGGCTCGCGGTCGGCTCGTCCAGAATCAGGATTGGCGCGTCGCGCAGAACTGCCCGGGCGATCGCGATACGCTGGCGCTGGCCGCCGGACAATGTTGTGCCGCCCTCTGAGATCGTGGTTTCGTAGCCGCGCGGGAGACGGCGGACGAATTCATCGCAATTCGCTATCCGCGCGGCTTCAACGATCTGCTCGTCGCTCGCATCGGGACGCCCGAAGGCGATGTTGTCGCGGATCGTTCCGCTGAACAGCAGTGCATCCTGAAGCACCAGGCTGACCTGATCGCGCAGCGAAGAGACCTTGAAATTGCGGATGTCTTCGCCGTCGATCAGAATCGCGCCCGCGGTCGGATCGTAAAGGCGCGGCACAAGGCTCGCCAGCGTGCTCTTGCCGGCTCCGGTGGTCCCAACTATCGCTACCGTATCCCCCGCTTCGATGCGCAGGTTGACATCGGAAAGCACCGGCCGGCCGCGCGTGTATTCGAAGCAGACATCGCGGAACTCGATGGCGCCGGCGGGCGGCGGACAGATCCGCGCTTCCTTGCGGTCGATGACTTCGGTGCGCACGCTCAACACTTCGGCGATACGCTCGGCGCCTACGCTGGCCTTGCTGAACGAATACGAGAGCCGGGCGAGAGCCTTCATCGGCGCATAGAGATTGGTTACGTAAGCGAAAAACACGACCACGTCGCCGGTCGTTAGGAAACCCGCCCGCACCCACATCGCGCCGTAATACATCACTATTGCGAGGCCCGATGCCGCCAGAATATCGACCATCGGCGCGATCCGGGCCTGGTAGCGGATACCTTCGCGGTACGCCTCACGGCTGTTGGCGTTGAAGGCATGAAAGCGCCCGTCCTGGATATGTTCGCGCGCCAGCCCCTGCACGATCCGGATCGACGCGAGCGTTTCCTGGGCGACCGCGGCGAGCAGTCCGTCACTGGTGCGCGCCGAAGTGGTGGCAGCTTTGATGCGCCTGGTGTAACAGAACACCGCCCAGAACAGCAGCGGCGCCAGCGACAGCGAGGCCATCGCAAACCGCCAGTTGAGCCAGAACATCAGCACCACCATCCCGCTCAGCAACAGCCCATGACTGACCAGCTCGATGGTTCCGGTGGCGATAATGTCCTGAATATTCTGGATGTCGGTGGTCAGGCGCGTTATAAGGTCGCCGGTGCGCTGGCGGTCATGGAAGCGCAGCGAAAGACGCTGCATATGGGCGAACAGATTGCGCCGCAGCGCAAACACCACGTCGCGACCGACGTTGCCCATCGCGCGGGTATAGAGATACGTCAACGCGCCCGTTCCCAGCGCAATCAGCATCGTGGCCGCGCAGGCGCCGTGGAGGACGTGGATGACGTCGGGCGGGTGATGCTCGAGCCACTCGCCGATGAACGGAACGCGCGAATGCCTGGGACGCGCCGCGATGACCCGGTCGATCACAATCTTCAGCGGCCACGGGCGGCACAGGGTCAGCGCCGTGTCGAGCGCTATCGCGCACAGCGCAATCGCAACCCGCCAGCGCAAAGGCCTCAGCAGAGGCAGCAACTGGCGGGGCCATTGCGCCTTTTCCCGAAGGCGAGGCGGAGGCGACGATTCATGCATGGGTCGATCAGTCCTGACAGGCTCGTTGGGATTTTCGAGATCGCGATCCGGAGTCGCCGCGGCATTCGATGGTTCCCCCGACGGCGTCCGAAATCTTCAGGCGCGCACCGCTTGGTCCGGAAATCGCGGCCAGGTGCTGCAACACTCGGGTTCCGCTTGCGCCGCACAATACCGCCGGCCGGTAATTGACACGAGGGTCACGGTTCTTGACGTATAGTGGAAAGATGCGCGTAACGACTCGGTCGTCCTCGAATGTGACGCCCGCCATCATCCCCTCGGCCCTGCTGTTGGCGGAGCCGAACGTGAAGTTGCCCACGCTGTAGAGAATCGGCCGCTCGCGGTAGATTTCGAAAGGCTGGATGATGTGCGGATGGTGGCCCACTACCGCGTCGGCGCCGCAATCGATCGCCATTCTTGCCTTGGCGCGGTCCTCGCCGGATGGCTCCCGCAGGTAAGGCACACCCCAATGAAACGTGACCACGATACGATCGACCTGCGGCCGCAAGGAGCCGATGTCTTCCGCGAGCGCCTCCGGTGAGTCTACGGCACAACCGGGATCGTTCGTTCTGGAGCCGCAGCGATGATTCCAGTAGTAGCCAAGCATCCCGATCCGCAGGCCTCCCGCTTGCCGGATGACGGGCAGATGGGCATGACGGGTATCGACGCCGCCGCCCAGCGCCGCGATGCCGGCGGCGCCCAGCGCCGCGAGAGTTTCGAGCACGCCGGTTCGGCCGCAATCCATCAGGTGATTGTTCGCCAGCGTCAGGACGCCGATTCTCGCCCGGGCTATCGCCTTGGCGAAGTCCGGATTCATGCGGTAAGAGAAATTGCGATCCTGCCTTTGGGCGATCCGGGCAAAAGGCCCTTCGAGGTTGCCCATTACCACCACCGCGCGTTCGAGCAATGGCGCCACGGCCTCGAAAGGGTATCCAGCGCCGCGCTCGGCAATCACCCGGCGGGAGCGGGCGCCGAGCATGATGTCGCCGACTGCGACGAGCGACATGATGCCGTGGCCGTCGCGCTCGAGCCGATCCTGCAGTTGTGCGGCGCTCAGAATGTCGCGCGTTCGCGGTATCTCTTCGATCGGCACGCGCCGAAGAAGGCGCTGCATCTGCGGCGAGCTGTCGATGGGCGGGATGTCGAGTGTCGCGCAAGTATCCATATCACGCCGCGCTCCCCTGGATGGTCCGGGACGATTCGACGGCCGCGCGGTCAAAGCCGATGCCGCGGTCGGCGAAAGAGCGAAGGATTTCCTCCCGGCAAGTCGCGCCGGTCAGAAGCTCATCGGCATCGAGCAGGGCGAGAAGTCCGGTCGTGTAACTTTGCCGCACGCGCCGCACTTCTCTTATGTCCAGGTTGCGCCAATTGCCCGGCGTCTGGCCCATTAGCAGCAACGCTTTCAGCACAAGACGATCGGCCATCCGCGCGCCGGCCGCCTCTCGGACTGAAAGCCGGCAGCGCAAGTTCCACAGCGCCGCGGCCCAGATGGTCCCATTGCTATGCGGATCCGCTCCCGGACCGTGATCGAAATCCGCCATGGTTTTGGCCGATTCCAGGCTGCGCGGATGTCTTAGGATTTCGTCGTGGCGGCAATGCCAGGCCCATATATGAGGCGTCTCGAGCATCGTCGCGGCGAAATAGTCACTGGTGCCTTCGTCGATCGCGTACTTGCGATTGTTTTGCCGATTTGGCTTGCGCAGCGCGTTGGCGCGGAAGTCAGCAGTATGCCTGGTAATGTGGTGGCCGTACTCGTGGTAGATGATTCCGGCATTGTGAGAAGCGATAGAGCGGTACGTTCCCCCCGCCGCTTTCACCATCGCGCCATGGTCGTTCAGGCGCGAGCGGCCGGGACCGAGATGGATCTCGCCGCTGCTGGTGATCGGTGAAAGCTCGGGAAGGTCATAGCGGCGGCTTGGCAGCCGGTAGTGTCCTCCCTGGAACGGCACCCAGCGCTCACCTTTGCAGACGCCGTCGCGCCCGCCGTCGAGATCCACGGCGGCGCTGTGGGCGTTGACGATCGCGGTGATACGCGGCAGCCGCGCGGCTCCCAGCTCAGTCAGCAGTTCATTTACGTAGTTGGCAATGCGATCGAGATGGAAATAGGTGTTGACCTCGCCGAACCGGGCGGCCTGGATGTAGGCGCGGCGAAACTCTGGCTCCGCCAGTTCGACTTTGTCGATCCGTCCCCCGCCTTCGCCGGGCTCGAACAGGAAGTCACCCGCCGCGTCGGGGCGCGCGTCGCCCAGTGCCGCCGCAAGCGCCCGGCCGCTTATCGGATGCGGTTCGTTGATCACCGCTCCGTTGAGAACGCGGACATGGTGTCCCCAGAGCCGGCCTTGACCCTCGCCAGCGGCATCCAGCCTCTCCAGGGGTACAACGGCGCACGATACCGTGCCCCCGTGGCGCGAGCCGGGTTGCGGCGCCCACAGGTAAACCCGCCCGCGATTCATATCTGCGCGGCGCTGCTACGCTGTATATAGCGCTCGCTGGAGTGGACCATCCGCGGCTTGTCTTTCAAGAGGGCGGAAGTAAGTTCGCCGCGCTGAAGCGCCTCAGCCGATATGCAGGGCAGAGCGGTCGCTTCGGTCACTTCGCGCATCGCAAGCGCGCTCATCGAAACCAGCCCTGATACCGCCGTTGGTTCAATCCCCCAGCGTTGAAGCTGCACGACTCCGCCGACGGCGGCGAGTGGATCGGATGCCGCCAGCACCCACGCATCGATCGTCGAGATGAAAGCCGGCGACCGCAGCAGCGCCGCGGTTTCCTTTTGCACCAGCCCATCAGCGATTTCGATCACGATCCAGTCGGCTCGATGGGACACGGCCTGCGCGGTCAGCAGCCGGTAAAGATCAAGCAACTCAGGCAGCGGGCACATATAGGTGGAAGGATATCCGCCATCGACGAAATCCAGCGCGGCGCACGCTCCCGCGTCCAGCATGCTCCAGGTATCGCGCCCTGCCGCAGTCCCGGTCAGCTTGATGCCCGCAACGTTAAAGTTGCTGCGGCGCAGTCCTGTGATGATGCTCGCGACGGTGTAAGTTTTGCCCGCGTCCATCGAGCTTCCGCACACCGCGACGACGCGCGGGTGACTGGTGTGGGAAACGAATTCGAGCGAGAAATCGCGCAGCCGCAACGGACGCATCGCGCCGTCGCCAAGGGCGCCGAGTTGTCGCAATCGCGTCGGCGCGGCGACGCTGCTATGCCGGCTCTCCACCATCCCGCACAGCCCTCCGACTGACAGCAAATGCGAGCGATGGCCGTCGCGGCGTGCATAGCCTTCGAACTGCTTGGTCGCGTACCGGTTTCCGAACACCACCGCGAGCCGGTCGCCCTCGTGCAGACTGCATAGCCTGCCCGAGGCCAACTCGAGGCGGGCGTTTTTGCCGATGCTCTCAATCTCTGCCAGCACGATGTCTCCGGTCTGGGGCGACTCGGGCAGAGGCAGAAGCGTCTTGAAGGTGGATGCCGGTACGCGGCGCAGCGCGTAAGGCAATCGCATATCCGCCATCAATGCAGAAAACTGAGTTGTCGTCATTTTATAAACTGCTCCGGTTTTGTGTGCTCAGCTTTCCGCGTGAGCGTTTAGGACTCAGGTGAAGCAATGGCAAAAGCGGGGCCAATCAAGAACTTGGGCCCCATGCGGAGCAAAACAGGAATGTTTTTCAGCACAAAATGGATGCGCTGCCGCTTTGTGCCCGGCAGTTCATCCGGCGCGTCGTCCAAAGTTTCTGACGTGATTGTTCAAATCATCGGACGCCTTCTCTGAGATCCGCGCCTCTGATGCGTGAGATGAAATTTCGAAGTCGCTGGGTGCGAAAGGCTGGATCGTGTTTCGTCCGGTCTTGCGTCCGCGCCGGCTATTGGGCGGGGTTCTTGAGCTGAAACTTTCCGAGCTTGTAGGAGAGATCGCTGCGCGACAACCCGAGCCTGCGCGCGGCTTCAGCCTGCGCGCCGCTGGTTTTAAGCGCTCTTTCAATCACAGCCTTTTCGAGGGTGCTCAGAAAGAGACGCAGATCCAGCGTGTCGGGCAGGAGCGCGGCAATGTCTTCGGGTGAGGAAACCTCGCCCGAGAGCTCCGCGGCGTGTTTGGGCTGCACGACCGGAAAATTCTCCGCAGTGATGTCGTGGTTCGTGGACAGAATGCAGGCGCGCTCGATCAGGTTCCTGAGCTCGCGGATATTGCCCGGGAAGTTGTAGGCCGCCAGCGCGCGCGCCGCATCGGGGCTGAGTCTGCGCCGCGGAACCTTCAAATCCACCGCGGCCTGCGCCAGGAACAGTTCGCACAGCTCGGGAATATCCTCGCGGCGCTGGCGCAATGGCGGAATCGCCAACGGCACCACCGCGAGCCGATAGTAGAGATCCTCGCGAAACAGGCCCTCGCGCACGCGTTGCTGAAGATCGCGATGAGTCGCGACCAGCACGCGGACATCGACCGTGCGCGGCTTGGTCGAACCGATGCGCATTACCTGGCCGTCGGTCAGAACGCGCAGCAACTTGGCCTGCGCCGCAATCGACATTTCACCGGCTTCGTCGAGGAACAGCGTGCCCTGGTGAGCGGCCTCGAACAGACCCTCGCGCGCATGATCCGCGCCGGTAAAAGCGCCGCGCTCATGACCGAACAGCTCGCTTTCGAGCAGAGTTTCCGCAAACGCCGCGCAATTGACCGCTACCAAAGGTTTGGCGGCGCGTTTGGAACTGCGATGGATGGCGCGGGCGACAAGCTCCTTGCCGGTCCCGGTTTCGCCGGTGATCAGAACCGTGGCGCTAGTCGGGGCAACTCGCGCGATCTTCTCGCGCAGCGCCTTGATCGCGGGGCTGCGGCCGCGGATTTCGGAAGAGCCCTCCAGGCGCACCACCGCTTCGCGCAGCCGCGTGTTTTCGCGCAGCAGCTCCGTGTGCTCGACCGCGCGACGCGCGGTCGCCAACAGCACCTCCGGCATAAACGGCTTGGTGATAAAGTCGAACGCGCCGCGTCGCATGCTTTCCACCGCCAGCTCTACGGTGGCAAACGCGGTCAGAAAAACCACGGCGAGAGTTGAGTCCGCTTCGCGGGCGCTGGCCAGAACGTCGAGACCTTCGCCGTCGCCCAGCTTCTGATCGGTGATGACCGCGTCCAGAGGATCTTCGGCCAGGGCGCGGCGGGCCAGCGCGATGCTTCCCGCCTCGATCACTTCATAGCCCTCCTGCTTGAGGTTCGAGGACAGGATGCGCCGCATGCTCGGCTCGTCGTCGACCACTAGTATTCTGTTCATGGCGCCGTTGTATGAGCCTCTGGATGGGTCCGCGGGGCGGGAATTTCAATCGAGAAGCATACTCTGCCGGGCTGGTTGACGCTCAACTCCAGATCGCCGCCCTGCGCGCGCACGGCATTGCGGGCGATCGCTAGTCCCAGTCCAGTTCCCCCGGCTTTGGTAGTAAAGAACGGTTCAAACAGTTTCGCGGCGACTTCTTCGGAAATCGGACCCGCATCGTCGATCACTTCCAGCCGTATCCCCTTGTTTCCATTATCCGAGGCTCGAAGGATCACTTTGCCGGTACTCGGGCAGGCGTCGATCGCGTTGAGCACCAGGTTGAGCAGCGCCTGCTGAATCAACGAGGGGTCAAAGTCTCCCTGGAGGTTCGGGTCGGCATCAACGGTTATGGCGACCCTGTGGTTGGCGGCGTGCGCATCGGCGATAGCCGCCGTATAGTTCAGCATGTCGGCAACGTTGGTGCGCGAGATGCGAGCAGCGCGAGGACGCGCGTAGGCCAGAAAGTCCGAAGTCAGGCGCTCCAGCCGCGACGCCTCGCTCGCGGCGATCTCGAACATCTTGTGACGCTCGGTTTCGTCCTGGCCGGGACGGACTGCGGTCGCCAGAGAGCTGGAAATCATCGCTACCGGATTGCGGATTTCATGCGCGATCGCGCTCGACAGGCGGCCCACCGCCGCGAGCTTCTCCTCGACGGTCAGCCGCTCCCGAGTTCGGTTGAGTTCCTCGAGATTGCGCTCGAGCAGATGCTCACGTTGCCGCAGGTTTCTGACCAGCAGCCACACCAGCAAGCCGACGACAGTGTAGATCAGCGAGGTCGCCCCGGCTTCGAGGTATTCATTCATCGACCCCAGCCAGTACGCCGAAAAGAAATTCAGGGCATCGGCAAACCCGATGATCGCGGCCACGATCCCAAAGCTGAAAGTGAACGCTCCCTGGATAACCGGCACCGCCATCAGAATGAAATACTGGTGGTCGTCGCCCGCCTCGATTATCGACAGCATCGTGGCCAGCAGAGAGTTCAACAGAATCGGCCACCAGCTCAGGATGATGTCCGTGCGCTCGGACCAGATTTCGCGCCCCGAGCTGAGCAGGATCAGCTCCGTTGCCTGCAACAGAAATGCGACGGACAGCAAAAATATGCTCAGCGGCGAGCTCGGTCCGACATAGTCAGCCAGGGTTAAATGGATGACCAGCAGCCCCGCGATCAGGGTTAAATTGAGCAGCGCAAAGACCCAGTGCTGGCGGCGAATAGATTCGAATTCAAAGACTCTCAGCGAATCGACGTACAAGGCGGTCATCTTGGGTTCAAAAACGATGGTCGGTGTTCGATTAACACGTAACGGCTTCCATATCCCGCCGAAACAACAGGCATCTGACGCGACCGCATCGCCCTCACGCCACTCTTCGCCTCAGTCCAGGCGCGCCGAATTCTCGCTTGATCATTCTTCGGTCGATAAAAATCGGAGCCGCCCTTCGTTCGTCGAGAGCCGCAGTGTCAGTAATAAATTAGCATATAGCCGTCCTGGGAACGGACGAGTTTTTGCAAACAGCGGACGATTCACTCAGCCCCGGCCTCGCCACGCTTGAAAGCATCTCCAATTTCGCCTGCGGCGTTTAGATGAGTCTGCTCATGCAGAGTCATCTTATCTGTCCCTGCGTGTCTCAGGATTTGGGTCGTCCCGGCACGCCCGTAAGGCGGTCATTGGCCCTCAAGAGAAGCTGATTCCTTGACTGGATTTTATCTCGCCATTATAAGAGCGTTTCGACATGTAACATAGCGAGATTTCCATGAACTACTTTTCCGCTACCAGAAGTCGCTTTTTTCAGCTCGGCATCCTCGCGGCTGCTATTTCGATCCTTTCTCTCGTATCGCCTTGCCAGGCGCAGAGCGTGGACTCATTTGCTTCGGCAGTGGGCGACTATTTCCTGGATTGGTTTCCGAGGGTAACCAGGATTCAGAGCGAGCAGCCGCATTGGGTTACTCCGCTGGTCACCGTCACTCCTCGTCTGGAAGAGGAGCTTCGCTACGACCAGCTTTGGCAAGCAAACAAGCTTGGGGTAGCGACCAACAATTTCGGCGGCAGCAAGGGATTGGAGCTCATTCCTTTCCAGAACACCGAAATTATTCTCGGAATCCCGGCTTGGATCGCCCACGATGGGCATATCGAGCATTCGACCAAGAAAAAAACCGTGCCGACTGACGGATGGGCCGACGAGACGTTCCTGGTCAAGTATCGGCTGCTTTCCGCGAATGAAGAGAACGGCAATTACATCGTAACTGCGTTCATGGGCTTCAGCGCCCCTACCGGCGACGATGGCAACAGCGCCGGGCACGCGCTCTTCACCCCGACAATCGCGGCAGGCAAGGGTTTCGGGAATTTCGATGTGCAATCGACCTTGGGCGTGACCTTCCCGAATGGCGGCGAAGACCGATTGGGATGGCCGCTCGTGTGGAACACCGCCTTCCAGTACCATATCTTCAAGTACTTCTGGCCTGAGTTCGAGACCAACTACACCTGGTTTGCGAAGGGCACTCGCACCGGGCAGAACCAGCTTTTCCTCACGCCTGGAATATTGTTCGGACGTTTTCCGATTCACGATCGCGTGGGAGTCACAATAGGAGCTGGCTACCAGGTCGCCGTCACGACTCATCCAGCGTACAACAACGCGGTCATCCTCAGCGCGCGCATCCCGTTCTGATACCGCCGGGTCGCCAGTCAAATGTAGCGTTTCGCAACATTCCGGAACGTTTGGAAACAAGTCCGAATGCCGAAAGCCCTTGGCGGTTGTCCCGTCAAAGGCAATTCTTCGGCATGAATCTGGCGTCTTATCCTTCATCGAGGGTTGGAAGCGATGAAGGTCAGCCAGATAATGAACAGGAACCCGAAGGTTTGCCGCCCCGGCGATCCTTTAACTCGAGCGGCCCAGCTTATGTGGGAGAACTCCTGCGGAGGACTTCCGGTAGTGGACGAGCACTCCAGGCCGGTCGGTTTTCTCACGGACCGCGACATCTGCATGGCCGCCTACACGCAAGGGAAAGTTCTCGATGCCATCCGGGTTGAAACCGCGATGGCGCGAAAGATCGTATGTTGCCGCGCGGATGACGACCTCGTTTCCGCCGCCAATTTGATGCGGGGCAAGGGCTATCGCCGCCTTCCCGTGGTTGGCGCGGACGGAACTCTCGCCGGAGTGCTGTCTCTTGACGACATCGCGCACGAAGCCGCGCGTCCGCTGCGCGGAGGCATCAATCAGGAATTGAAAAACCTCGTCGCGGACGTCTTCACGTCGATCAATCGCGGCCGGGTGAAAGCGAGATCGTCCGACTGAACTGCCGCAAAGGGCGGGGCTCCGAACCGCGGCGGACGCTGCGCCGAACAATCGCGATGGCTACCGACTTGCGCCTTGACCCGAACGAGCTTCCGCTGCTCACGGACCTCTACGAACTCACGATGGCGGCGAGCTATTTCGCGCTCGGCTTCAACGACGACGCATGCTTCAGCATGAGTTCGCGGCGTCTGCCGGCCGGGCGCGGCTTCCTGGTCGCCGCCGGGCTGGAGCGTTTGCTCGAGCTGGTCGAAGAATTCCGCTTCGACTCCTCGATGCTCGAATATCTCGATTCCCTCAAGCTCTTCGATCCGCGGTTCCTCGACTTTCTGGGCAGACTCCGCTTCACAGGCGAGATATTCGCGCTTGCCGAAGGAACCATATTCTTCGGCCAGGAGCCGATTGTAGAGGTGCGGGCCCCCCTGATCGAAGGGCAGCTTCTGGAGACGATCGTTATCAACCAGGCTGGGATGGCATCGCTTATCGCCAGCAAAGCCGCGCGATGCACGGTTGTGGCAAAGGGGCGAGGGCTGGTCGACTTCGGCCTGCGCCGCAGCCAGGGCGCCGATGCGGGGTTGATCGCGGCGCGTTCGAGCTACCTGGCCGGGTTCATCGGTTCCTCCAACGTTCTTGCGGGTAAACGCTATGGAATTCCGCTTTACGGCACGATGGCGCACAGTTACGTCATGGCGCACGATCGAGAAGCGGAAGCGTTCGCGCATTTCGTCCGGAGTTTCCCCCAAATCAGCACATTGCTGGTCGATACCTACGATACCGAACGCGGAGTCGAAAACGCCGCCCGCGTCGGCCTCGAACTGAAGAAACAGGGGCACAAGCTGCAGGCAATCAGACTGGACAGCGGCGACCTGCTCGATCTCAGCATCAAGGCCCGCCGCATTCTCGATCGCCACGGCCTGACGGAGACTAAGATATTCGCCAGTGGAAATCTCGACGAGTATCGCGTCCGCGATCTCGTCGAGGCGGGCGCGCCGATCGATGACCTTGGAGTCGGTACGGCGATGGTGGTGAGCGCGGATGCTCCCTCGCTGGACGTCGCCTACAAGCTGACTGAGTATAAGGGAACACCCCGGATGAAGACCTCGCAACACAAGCTGAGCCTTCCCGGCCGAAAGCAGGTGTTTCGCGCGGCCGGCGCGGACGGTTCCTTTTATGCCGACCTGATCGGGCTCGCCGACGAAAAAGAAGCGGAAGTCGCGCGTGAGTTCGCTCCCGCGCCTGATCGGACGTCGATGCTGCTGCTCAGGCGTTTCGGCGGCGGAAGCCGGATCGGCCCTTCCCCGACGCTGGCGGAATCTCGCGAAGAATGTCTCCGCTCGCTGGCTGCGCTCGCTCCGCGCTACAAGCGGTTGGAGAAGCCGGACAGCTATCCGGTCGGACTGACAGCCGCGCTGGCCGCGATGGTCGAGCGGGGGAAACTCGAGGCACCGAAGCGGCAGGATTAGAACAACCACGTGCGCGGGTCCGTCTGGATTCCGCGCGTCCGAAGGCGACATCAAAAGACTTTTATCTCGCCGGCGATAAGACGCTGCATAAGGTCGTCTATCTGCGCCAGGCATCCACGTGCTACCGCCTCTACCCGCAGTGAGGTGGATCGATCGGTCGCGCCGGCAACTATCGCCCTAATCGCAATGAGTTGAGGCTCATTTACCGGAGTGCCGATAGCCGACAGAATCTGCACGGAAGCTTCCTGGACCTCGGGCACATCCGCACAAATCGTCCTGGCCATTTCGTGGGCCAGCACGTTGTACATTTTGCCGACGTGCGCGACAGGGTTCTTTCCCGCCGTTGCCTCCAGTGACATACCGCGTGAGGGCGTGATCAGGCCGCTGGTTCGATTCCCTCTGCCGACTTGCCCGTCATCTCCCTGCTCGGCGCTCAGTCCTGTCGCGGTGAGATAGATTCCGCGCTCGTCCGTCGCTGCGCGATCGTCGAGCAGGTTGATGCCGATCGCGCCGGCCTCGCCAATTTCTTCTTCGAGATGGCGGACTATTGCCGCCTTCGTATCGAAGTACTCTGAAGTGGAATGGATTTCGCGGTCGATGAAAGCCAGCGCGATCGTGAAGCGCAAAGACTGTCCGACCCGAACGCCCATGATTTTGTAGTCGTCGCCCGCAGCCGGAAAAGCGCGGCGGAACTCCGCCGATTTCAGGATCGAGGCAAGTTCGAGCACCTTGCGCTCGAGAATCGAATAGGGCGCGTAACCCGCGCCGACCGAGGTGTCGTTGGCGAGAGGAAACCGCGCACCGCGCGCGAAAACCTGGCGGAGGTTGGGGCTGCCCTCGCCAATTGCGGAGTCGATTAAGAACAAGCCGGGATCGCATCGCAACGCCCCCGCGACATATTCGCGCGCCGCGGCGATAACCAGGTCGCGGGTTTCGATCCCGGGCAGGGTGGTGGCGCGCCCTCCGACTATCAGCCGCATTGGGGCAATAATCTCTCCTCCTCCGAAGCGCGGCTGCGAGCGTCCCGCGATGAGCAACGCTTTGTCGGTGTTGTGATGCTGGACGGAGCCATACGCGTCCAGGTAGGCGCTGCAAAGAGCATGTGACACGAATTCCGCGACGCCATCACAGATGCTGTCAGGATGACCGATTCCCTTGTGTTCGCAGACCTCAGGCTTTGCTGCGATGCGCTCGGAATCGGACGCGAGCGTTATCACGAGCTTGTTGTCTTCCACCCTCAGGCACCCTCCTGAGTGCTGGCCGTAGCCTTGGCGTAACTGTACTTCTTATCCGCTCGGAGCGCATTTCCGGCGTGGAAAACGCGACTTGGACTGGATAGACTTATCCGGGCTGCGAGCACGAACAGCATCTGATGCTGCGCTTAATCATAGCGCAATTCGCCCGCGACACAGACGCGAATGCGGATAACGTTCGCGGATTCGAACCTTCGTTTGTAGGATTGTTGGCCTTCCCTTTGGAGCGAGCGACGCGCGCGAGATGCCTCGCGCGTTCACCATATTGGGGCTGCTGAAAAATCGATGAAAAAAAAGAGCAAGAAACCTTCAGAGCGGAAACCGAGGAGCAGCGTTCCGGCCAAGGCGCGAACGACCGCGAGTCTCGCCGAGCCGCAGCACAAGGCGCACCCTTCTCGGCAGCCATCCTCGAAGACGCTCCACACGCGGGTCGTTGGCATCGGCGCCTCGGCCGGAGGCCTCGAAGCCTTTATGCAATTTCTGCAGGCGCTTTCGCCCAATACCGGCCTGGCCTTTGTCCTGGTGCAACACCTCGAGCCGACTCACCAGAGCATCCTCCCCAAGCTGCTCGCCAGAGCGACCAAGATGCCGGTGCATGAGGCCCGTGACCGGATGCGGGTGGAGCCGAACCAGGTTTATGTGATTCCCGCCAATGCGGACTTGAGCCTGATGGATGGATCGCTCCATATGGTCGTCCGGAAGGAAACAACCGGACACTATCTCCCGATTGACTATTTTTTCCAATCGCTGGCGGAAAAGGAGAAATCCCGCGCAATTGGGGTGGTCCTGTCGGGAACCGCGTCGGACGGGACTGCCGGGCTTAGAGCCATCAAGATGGAAGGGGGCGTCACGTTTGCCCAGGATCCTTCCACCGCAAAGTTCGATGGAATGCCGCGCAGCGCGATAACCGCCGGATGTGTGGATTTTGTGCTTCCTCCTGACCGGATTGCGACCGAGTTGGAGCGCCTTGCCACCAGGCCGCTTGCGCTCGTCGAGCCGGTCGAGGTGCCTCCCCCCAAGGAGGAGGACTGGGCGCATTTGTTCCGGCTGCTGCGCGCCTCTTCCGGAGTTGATTTTACTTACTACAAGCGGGCGACCATCAAGCGTCGTATCGCGCGGCGCATGGCCCTGCATAAGTTTGAAGACTTCACAGAATATCTGAAGTTCCTGGACGGCAATCGCGCCGAACAGGACCTTCTTTTCCAGGAAGTTCTGATCCACGTCACCGGCTTCTTTCGCGATCCGGAAGTCTTCGCGGCGCTCAAGGAAAAGGCCTTCCCCAAGATCTTCGCGGGCAGGAAGAACGCGGAACCGATACGAATCTGGGTGCCCGGTTGTTCCACCGGCGAAGAGGCTTATTCCATCGCCATCTGCCTGCTTGAGTACTTGGGCGATCGCGCCGTCGGGACGCCGATTCAGATCTTCGCGACCGACATCAATGAAGTCGCCATCGAGAAGGCGCGTGCGGGCATCTACCTGGAAGAAGCCGCGTCCAACGTGACGCCCGAGCGGCGGCGGCGCTATTTCACGCGCATCGACGGCAATTACTCGATCAACCCCTCTGTTCGCGAACTGTGCGTCTTCGCGCGCCACGACTTGATCAAGGACCCCCCGTTCTCAAAGCTCGACCTGGTCAGTTGCCGCAATGTTCTGATCTACATGGAGCAGGTTCTGCAGCGGAAAATCGTGGCCGCTTTTCACTACGCGCTGAAACCGACCGGGATGCTCTTGCTGGGGAGGTCGGAGAGTCTTGGAGCGTATCCGCAACTGTTTACCGCGGCGGACCGCAAGCACAAATTTTTTACCCGCAATCGGGGGGCAGTTGAACCTTTCCAGATAGCCGAGGCGAGCTTCGAAATGCCACCACTGCCAGGAAAACCGAAGGTCGAAGCTCCTCTTCGGGTCGATCTCGAAAGAGAAGCTGACCGTATCGTATGGGAGCGCTACGCGCACGCGGGAATCGTCGTCAACAACGATCTGCAGATTCTGCACTTTCGCGGCGACACCAGCCCTTATCTGCAACCCGCTCCCGGCAGAGCGACTTTCAGCCTGAACCGGATGCTGCCGCAGGAGCTTCAACTCGAATTGCGGGCGGCCCTGCAGGAAGCGCGCAGAACGGGCCATAGCGTTCGCAGGGAATTGATTCCCGTCAAACGCGACGGGGAAATGCGCACCATCAATGTCGAGGTCAACCCGCTGCCATCGTCCGGCGACGGCGGAAAAAGCTACCTGATCCTGTTCGAAGAACCCGGTGACTCGCGCCGCACTTTGCGCTCGCGGCCGGCCAGTGCCGAACCGAGCGGCAAGGGACCGCGGATGCAAGAACTTCGCAGAGTGCAGGCCGAGCTGGTTCGCACGCGCGAGTATCTGCAGGCGGTCATTCGCGAACAGGAATCCACCAACGAAGAGCTGAAGACCGCCAACGAAGAAGCTCTCTCCAGCATGGAAGAGCTCCAGAGCACCAACGAGGAGCTCGAGACCGCCAAGGAAGAACTCCAGTCCAGCAACGAAGAACTCGTCACGCTTAACGAGCAGTTGCAAAATCGCAACGCCGAACTGAGCCTGCTGTCCGATGATCTGAGCAACGTAATCAGCGGCGTCGATATTCCCATCCTGATCCTGGACCGCGACCGCCGCATCCGCCGCTTTACTCCGCCGGCGCAAAAGCTGCTGGGCTTGCTGCCCGCGGACATCGGACGGCCAATCGGCAATCTTCGCATCGGCGTCAACCTGCCCGATCTCAGCGAGCTCATAAATTCGGTCATCGAAACCGAGCACGAGGCCAACTGCGAGGTCAAAAGTGGGGAAGAGCATTGGTATTTCCTGCGAATGCGGCCGTTCCGCACCGCCCAGGAAAAAATCGAAGGCGTAGTGATGGTCTTCGTGGACATCGACGAGCTCAAGCGAAACCAGATGGCGCTGCAGAAGCAGGAAAGCATGGTCTCGGCTATCCTCGACTCGGCCACCGACTTGCTCGTCATGGTCCTCGACAAACAAGGACGCATTGTCCAGTTCAACCCGGTTTGCGAACAGGTTACCGGTTACTCCCTGGAGGAAGTGAAAGGGCGTGCGCCGTGGGATTTCCTGGTAGCGCCCGACCAGGCTCCGGCCCTCAAGGAGACTTTTGAAATGATCCTGCGCGGAACGCCGAGTCAGACGGAAAGCCATTGGCTTGCCAAAGACGGACGGCGTCTGGTGATCGGCTGGTCGAACCGGGGCGTCACGGTGGACGGCGCGGTCGAATTCATGATCGCCACCGGCACGGATCGCACCGAAACCACGGCAACTCGAAAACGGGCCATCGAGAGCGAAGCGACGGTTCGCGCGCTGCTCGAGACCGCCGCGCAGGCGATAGTCGCGGTGAGCCGCGAAGGAAAGATTCTGCTGGCAAATTCCGCTACGGAGAAAACCTTCGGTTATAGCCGCGATGAGTTGATCGGGCAGGACATCGAAATCCTTGTCCCCGAGCGCGCACGCCGGCGACACAAGGGCCATGTGGCAAAATGGTTTTCGCGGCCCATACCCCGTCACCTGGGCGCGGGCCTGGGCCTCGCGGGTGTGCGCAAGGATGGAAGGGAGTTTCCGGCTGAGATCAACCTGAGTTTCGTCGAAGCTGCCGGAAACCTGGTCGGCGTCGCCTTTGTCTCGGATATCACTGAGCGCAAGAAAAACGAGGAAGCGCTCCTGGACTATCAGCGGCAGCTCCAACGGCTCACCGGCAACCTGCTGACTGTTCAGGAGGCTGGGAGCCGGCAGCTGGCGCGCGAGTTGCACGATGGGTTCAGCCAGGAGCTGGCGGCCTTGAGCCTCGAAGTCGCCAACCTCCAGGCGTCGGTCGAAGCGGAGGTCCCGATCACAGATCGGTTGGCGGAACTGGGACAAAAGATCGGAAGACTTGCGGAGCAGGTTCATCGCACTTCGCGCCAGCTTCATCCCGCGATTGTGCACGAGCTTGGCCTCGAGGCGGCGCTGCGCGAAGAATGCGAAACCTTCTCAAAGCAGCACGGGATCCCCGTTACTTTCAACAGCGATGGCATGCCGGGCTCGGTGCCTGACGACGTGGCGTTGTGTATCTACCGCGTCGGACAGGAAAGCCTCCGGAACATCGGCAAACACACTTCCCCAGCCTCGGTTGCTGTGCGACTTCAGGGCAGTCCCGCAGGCATCGGACTGATTATCGAAGACAAAGGCGACGGGTTCGATCTCGACGAAGCCCGCAAAAAGGGAGGACTGGGCTTGATCAGCATGGAGGAGCGAGTACGGCTCGTGAACGGCAAGCTCGATATTCGTTCTACTCCAGGGGTCGGAACCACCGTCGATGTGTTCGTACCGTTGCGCAAGGAAGGAGGGGCATGAAGCGTTTGCGGATTTTGATAGCCGACGACCACACGGTCGTGGCGGAAGGACTCCGACGGATGCTGGATCGCCCCGAATTCGAGGTGATCGGCGTGGTAGCCGACGGGCAGGCGATGGTGCGGGAAGCAAGCAGGCTCCGGCCGGACCTGATCATCACCGACGTCGCGATGCCTGTTATGAACGGAATTGACGCAGCGCGCAAAATTCTCGAACAAGGGTGGAAGCCGAAAATCATTTTCCTCACCATGTATAGTGAGATCGCATACGCCCGGGCCGCCCTTTCCGCCGGCGCATTGGGATATGTGCTCAAAAGCGCGGCGGGCCACGAGCTGTTCGCCGCCATCCGGGAGGCGTCGGCCGGGCGCATCTACATCTCAAAGACTATTGCGGGAGAAGTCGAACAACTGGGACAGCGCCGCCTGGTGACACGACAGGGGGTCGATGGATTAACTCAGCGCCAACTCGAGGTGCTTCAACTGCTCGCCGAGGGCCGCCAGGCCAAGGAAATAGCCGCGGTTCTCAATCTTTCGCCAAGGACGGTGGAGTTTCATAAGTATAGGATCATGAAAGCCCTCGGCGCTCGCACCGTGGCCGATCTGGCCCGCTACGCGGTCAAGCAGGGCCTGGTAGCCTAGCGGCAAGTGAACAATGCCGCACCACCGTGACTAGAAATTTTACTAGTAGCAGCGATGCTACGCCCTGCCTATCATCGTCACCGTTCGGCAGACGCGACGCTTGTGATGTTTTGGGGCGTTCCGCCGGACGGTAGGTATGGAAGCGCAAACCGCATCGGCGCGTTTTTTTCACTTGCTGACGGTGGAAGACCTCGAGGTCCTGCGCGAGCTTCTGGACGGTATTCTTCAGCGACGGACCGAAATCGTACGCAACTGGCATTCGCTTTACCTTCAGCACTTTGGCGAAGAGCGCTCCCTATCTGAACGGGAATTTGTCCTGATCTTCGAGTCGGCCCTCGAGCACAATATGTCAGCTCTGTCCGATGGCGACATCGAGCGGTACGCCGCCGGCGCGATTCGCCTCGGTGCTACGCTCGCCGAGCGTGGGCTGCCGCTCGAGGAAGTGATTGTCTCTTTGCACCTGTTCGAAGAGAGCGCCCGCGCCGCATTGCGTCAATGGTTGACTCTTTCGGATGAGGCCAGCGCGGCTTTCAGCAAGCTAAGCCACGTGAGAACCATTCTGCTGAGTAGCGCCTACTTCCGTTCGCTTTCGGCGGCGTCGATGGAACGAGCAGCCGCGCTCGAGCGCGAGGCGGCGCAGCTTCCACGCCAGGAACGCACCTGGTTTCGTGGGCTGATCGGCGCGAGCGCCCCGATGCGGGCGCTCTACGATCGTATCGAGATGGCGGGCGCTAGCCGGTGCAGCGTTCTGATCATCGGCGAGAGTGGGACCGGCAAGGAAATGGTGGCGCGAGCCATCCATTCCGGCCGCGGCGGAGGCAACAATCCTTTTGTGGTGCTGAACTGCGCCGCGATCCCCAAAGACCTGATTGAAAGCGAATTGTTTGGCGGTCAATGTCCCGAACTTAACGGTGCGGACACACGGCACCTTGGAGCTCTCCAGGCCGCGGATGGCGGCACCTTGTTTGTCGACGAAGTCACCGAAATGGCGCCGGAGGTTCAGAGCCGGCTCATTCGCCTAATTCAGGAGCGGACACCGCCCGACGGAAGTTCGGAGCGGGGAGTTCCCGTGGATGTGAGACTGATCGCCTCAACCTCTCGAGTTCCGGAAGAGGCGGTGACTGATGGCAGGTTGCGGTCGGATTTGTACTTTCGCCTCAGAAGCTCGGTGCTGACGGTCCCGCCGGTTCGCCAGCGCACTGGCGACATTCTGCTTTTGGTTCAGCACTTCATCTCGAAATTCAACGGCAGGTTCGGGCGCAGCGTGGTCGGCGTCGATGAGCCCGCGATGCGCGCGCTGATGGAGCATTCGTGGCCCGGCAACGTGAGAGAGTTGTCGTGCGCGATCGAAGGTGCGGTAGTGGTTGCCAAAGGCCCGCTGATTGGTCTGGGAGATTTGCCCGAGACAGTCACTCAGCAATCGATGCGGCGAAACCCCGTATCGCGCTCCGATGCGGCCATGGCGCCACCTGTCGTCAGCTTTGCCGAGATGGAACGAGAAGCCATCAGGCGCGCCCTGGAAACAACCGGACGCAACAAGCTGCGCGCAGCCAACCTGCTTAGAATTTCCCGCAAAAAACTCTACGCAAAGATCAGACAGCACGGCCTCTGACCGAACGCTCAAGGAAGCGCCATGCCGGATCTTTTTCCGCGCGTCGCTCGATACTGACATCGAACGTTAAGACAATTGTGCTTCAATAGCTGACGGGTTTTGTTGGTCGGAAAGCATCCGGCTTGCCGAGAGGCCGCTACATGGCACCTGACCAGATATCTTCGGCTGAAGCGCCTTCGAGTCGCGCGCGGATCCCCGATGCCAGACATCTTCGCGCACTTCTTGCCGCGACCGGGGCGCCGTCGTACGCGCCTGACATTGTGACGTCTTTGGGGCTGCTGGCGGGATGCTTCTCGCTGATCTCCGCGATCAACGGACATTTCGAGCGCGCCGCGGCGATGATCGGTGTATGCATCCTTTTTGACATCGCCGATGGGCTCGTGGCGCGCGCATCGCGTACTTCGAGCCGCTTTGGCCTCGAGTACGACAGCCTTTCAGACGTGATCACATTTGGCGTCGCCCCGGCGATTCTGGCCGGGTCGTGGGCGCTAAAACCGCTCGGCGCATGGGCATTTCCCCTCCTCTCGGCCTACATCGTTTGCGCCGCCCTGCGGCTCGCGCGCTTCAACGTCCAGGCGGTTGCACCGGACGGGAAACGACATTTCGTAGGGCTGCCCGTTCCGGGCGCAGCCGCGGCAATCGCCGGGGCGGCATTTGGATACTCCTATTTCAAGCTGGACGCGCCCCAGGCGCTGTGCGTATTCATGAGCGTCCTGATGCCGGTTCTTGCCGCGCTGATGGTGTCGAGAGTTCCTTATCCCGCGTACAAGGGAGCGGATCCAGGAACGCTGCTCTCACTTCCGGTTATCGGGCTGACTGCCGCGATCGCGATACTCTTCGTTGCTGTGCCCCGGTTGACCGCATTTGTCGCGGGTGCCGGCTACCTTCTCTCGGGACCGGTCATGAGGCTGACGGCCTCGAGGTCAAAAGGAATCGACGATACCCGCAAGAGAGAAGAGCCCGGTTGCGGCTAGAGTTCGGCTGCGGCCCGTTCTACTGGTGAATCGCCACAACGGCGAAGCCATTCTCAGAGAGCATGTTCGCCACCGCTCGAGCATCCGCTGTTCGAACCCGCACGTAGAAAGTCTGGTCTTTGCGGGCGCCTTCGCTCTCGTACGTGCCCATGCCCAGAACCTCGCCGCTTGCCTGGCCGACGAGTTCGGCGATCATCGCCAGGTCGAACGAACTGCCGGTGAAGGCAAGGTCTATTCGAGACACACCTTCTTCACTCGCACCGAGAGTTTCGGCGAAGGCTCGAATCATGTCGGTGGCCGTGATGATTCCGGTGAGGCGGTCGCCTTCGACAACTGGGAATCCGCCAAACTTGTGCCGGATAAACAGTTGGGCAGCCTGATCGAGAAGCATGTTCGCTTTCGCTACGACGGCCGGCGCGGTCATTGCCGCATTCACCCGCGTATGTTCGAGTTGCCCTGAGTGTTGGCGGAGATCGCGTTCAGTTAGCATCCCGATGAGACGCTGATTCTCGACCACAGGGAGCCGGCGGAAGCCGCCTCTGTCCATTTTTGCTCGGGCCTGAGCGAGGCTATCGAGCGGACCTATACAAACCGGGTTTGGGGTCATCCAGCGACGAATAAGCATATGTTGCTCCGTGTCGACAAAATTTCGCTGCAATCGAGCGTTTTCATTTCAGATGGTTGGCCAGTTCGACGAACTTGGCCCACGGCGTCGCGATCCAGGTTTCAGTAGTGGCGTGCCCGAAAGAGCGAACGAGGAGCGCAACTCTTGTGGCGGTCTCGGCGTTCGGCGCTTCGAAAATGTCCAGATAGTCACACGGCCCGAGGACCGCATAGTTGCTTATCCACTTGACCTCGGGGCATTCGCGGCGGAGCCGCTCCTCGACCTGCTTGTTCAGCTCCGACACGGCCGAAGGACGTTTGAGCGCCTCAGGAGCCAGCTTGGTCAGCATCACGTATGTCGCCATACAGCACCTCCTTTGCAAACAACGAGTGGCGCGAAGATTGTCGCGAATCCGCAACGGTGCGGACTGTTCCGAAATTGAACGGAGCATTGTCCATGCCACCTCTGAGAGTTGAACTTCGCGGCTTGAAGTGTCCGCTGGCGCACGAAGGGGCAGATTGGATGGCTCCGATGGTGTCAAAACCTGGCGTGGGTGAGGGTCAGCGCACGGTTTTCGACGGCCCGCCTTTTGCAACGGTCAGGCGAAAGCTGACAAACATCCGCGCGATGGGAGCAACGTAGATGAACGAGCATTCCGATCTGTCCGTCCAAGGTTTCGGCAACCACGTCTTCCCGTGTCAATACAATGACCTGATCCGCCGCCCGAGCAATCTCGATGGCGAGCGCAGGCTCTTATGGGCCGTGCTGGAAGATGCCGTGCGGCTCTATCTGGCCAATGTGAAACGTTCTACGCGCAACCAGCGCGTCGCCTTCGAGGAAGTCCGCCGCTGGTTCACTGCTCCCATTGCGGATCGCGGCCTGTTTGCCTTTCGGACCATCTGTGACGTACTCGAAATTGACGCCGGCGCGCTGCTTCGCGGTCTGAAGTCGATGCGCTTGAGAACTCTTCCCTCGCGCCGCCAGCATTGCATCCCGCGCAGCGGCAAGATGCGAAGTCTGGCGGCCTGAGTCATCTCACATAGGAAAGGGACGAACCGCCATCACGGTTCGAAGCCATGGACACGCTCGAGGCGATTCGGCTGGCTTTCGTGGGCGACGTGATGCTGGGGCGGATGGTCAACGACGCTCTGCGAGAAGCGCGTCTTGATTATCCCTGGGGCGACACGCTGCCCATCTTTCGACAAAGCGACTGGCGAGCATGCAATCTCGAATGCGCCATCTCGGACCGTGGAACGCCATGGAACCGGACCGAGAAAACGTTCTTTTTCCGATCGGATGCGAAGAATGTCGGCGTGCTTCATACGGCCGGAATCGATGCGGTATCGGTCGCGAACAATCACATCCTCGACTTCGGGTACGACGCGATGGCGGACACCTTGAGCATCCTGGACGCGGCCGGAATCGGGCACGCGGGCGCGGGTCCCGATTTGGACGCGGCGATCAAACCGGCGCAATCGAAAGTGAAGGGCGTCACGCTCGCCCTTATCGCATTCACTGACAATCAACCTGAGTGGGAAGCAGAGCCCGGCGTTGCGGGCATCTTCTATGTCCCGATCGATCCGGACGACGACCGCGCGCGTTTGCTCTTCGATGCCGTGCGCAAAGCAAAGGGCCGATCCGGCCTGGTAATCGTCTCGGCACACTGGGGGCCCAATTGGGGGTATGAGCCGCCCGCCGAGCATGCGCGCTTTGCGCATCTTCTTGTCGAGTGCGGCGCCGATGTCGTGTTTGGCCATTCCGGCCATGTCTTTCGCGGGATCGAACTTTACCAGGGCCGCCCGATTGTCTATTGCGCGGGGAATTTCATCGACGATTATGCCGTCGATGAGACCGAGCGCAATGACGAATCTTTTGTGTTCGTGGTTTTCTTCGAAGGGGGAAGGCTGGCGGCGCTGGACCTTTTCCCCACAGTGATCGAAGACTATCAGGCGCGGCGCGCCCGTGGCCGCCGAGCCGCGGAGATTGCTGCAAAGATGGCGTCGCTGTGCGGCAAGCTCGGGACTGCTGCCGCATGGAACGATAACGAGCTCGTGCTTAAGGTTCGTCCTACGAAAAGCTGATAGCTTTGTCAGCGTGCGCGGATTGGCATATTCGCTGTCTTGATGCAGCATTCGACCTGCGCCCGAGGAAGTGCCGGGGCGCGAAGGACTAAAACTGGTAGCTGGAAGCAACTACTCGTGTCGTGAGGGGATCGCATCATGTCAAAAACCACACAAGTGACCGTGACCTTGCTGATCGTGACGCTGCTGCTCGCGGCCGTGCGAGTTCCGACTTCGTCGGCGACCGATACGGAAGCGGCAATCAAGGCCCTGGAGCACGACCTGGGCGTTGCGGTCAGACACAAGGACCTGGATCGGCTCATGGGCCACTACACGGTCAGCGAAAATCTCGTCGTGTTTGACGTTACTCCGCCGCGCCAGTTCACGGGATGGGAGGCGTACAAGGAGCAGTGGCGATCGGCTCTGGCCGCGTGCAAGGACTCTCCGGTATTTGAAATCAAGGACCTTAGCGTTTACGGCGGCGCCGGCTACGCATTCAGCCACAGCATCCAGCACTTCGCCTGTACCAATCAGCAGGACAAGAAAGTGGACCTGCTCTTGCGGGTTACGGATGGCTACGCGAATTTCAAGGGCACGTGGCTGATCGCGCACGAGCACATCTCGGTCCCGGTTGACCTGGCCACCGGGAAGGCCGACCTGGAAACGAAGCCTTAACTGCTCGGACTGCACCCGCGCGGAACCATCCGGTGCAGGAATCATGCATGAGCTCTCCATCGCACAGGATCTGCTGGAGAAGGTCGAGGAGAATCTTGGACCGGGTGGCGTGCGGGTTCTCCGAATCGACCTCAAGATCGGATCCGCGGCTGGAATTGTCCTGGAGTCGCTCAGGTTCGCGTTCGAAATCGCCGCGGCCGGAACCCGAGCCGAAGGCGCTGAGCTCTCGATCGTGTCCGAGCCCGCTCGCAGCCGGTGCGCCGCTTGCGGCATACTCTTTCAGTTCGACGGCATGATCGGAAGTTGCCCGCGATGCGGGCGATTGGGCGGCGAGCTGTTGTCCGGCAACGAGCTCGTGCTGCAATCGATCGAGGTAGCCGATGTGTGATACCTGCGGTTGTGGAACTCCCTCGGTTCGAACCATTCACATAAGCCAGCGCCTGCTGGACTCGAACGCGGCTCAGGCGAAACACAATCGCGAACATTTCGCCGAGCGGGGCGTTTTCGCCGTGAACCTCATGGGCGCGCCGGGTGCGGGAAAAACCGCCCTTCTGGAGTCCACCTTGGGCGAATGGCGCGGCTCCGGCCGCGTGGCGGTCATCGAAGGCGATCCGGCGACGGAGCGCGACAGCCTGCGGGTCCGCGCGGCCGGCGCGATCGCGTTTCAGGTCGAGACCGGCCTCGGATGCCATCTCGATGCCCGGCAGATTCACCGCGCATTTCATCAAATGGAGTTGGCTCGCGGCGATCTGCTCTTTATCGAGAACGTCGGCAATCTCGTCTGTCCCGCGATGTTCGATCTGGGCGAGCAGCTTCGAGTGGTTGTGACCAGCCCGGTCGAGGGCATCGACAAGCCTCTGAAGTATCCGCCGATGTTTCGCGCCGCGGACATCGTCGTCCTTAACAAGTGCGACCTGCTTGCGCATGTATCGTTCGATGTTGAGGAGTGGAAGGGTTGCGTTGCGGCTGCGAATCCGCACGCGCGCATAGTCCTGACCTCGGCTTCCCGGCGAACTGGCATTGACGCCTGGTTGGGGGAAATCGAAGCGTCCAGGCGCGCCTTCTTCGGACAGGAGCGGAAATGACCGAGCCGATGTACATGCCGAAGGCGGCGCTTGAAAATCTGATCGCGCTTCTTCGTGGTGATGGCTACAAGGTCCTTGGTCCGGTTTCGCGCGATGCCGGCGTCGCGTTTGAAGAGGTGCGCGCGGTTTCCGATTTGGCCGCCGGGGTGCGCGATTCGCAGGAAGCCGGCCGGTATCGGCTCGAGCCCGGAGTTCCCGGCGAGATTTTCGGAGTGGTTAACGGAGCGGGATCGCTCAAGCCGTTTTTCTTTGCGCCAGACGAAAATTTGATCGAGGTTCGGCGAGAGGGGAAGAGCTTCAAGTCGAGCGAGGTGATTCCGCCGCCGCGGCGCCTCGCGTTCGTTGGGGTGCGCGCGTGCGACCTCGCCGCGGTAGCGGTTCAGGACAGAATCTTTCTGCACGATCGCTTTCGCGACACGCACTACGAAACCCGCCGAAAAGATGTGTTCATGGTCGCGGTGAACTGTACTCGTTCCGCGCCGACCTGCTTCTGCGCTTCGATGAAAACCGGGCCCGAGGCGACCGCGGGCTTCGACCTGTCCCTGACGGAGATGGACGAGTGCTTCGTTGCGAAGAGCGGCTCGTCCGCTGGGGAAGCGATGCTCGAAAGGCTCGGGTTGCGGACAGCATCGGCGGGCGAAGCGGAGCAGGCGCGGACACTCACGGATAGGTGCGCGGCCGGCATGCGCCGCCAGCTCGATACCTCCGACCTGCCGCGGCTGCTCTACGAACAGGCGGACAGTCCGCGCTGGAAGGAAGTCGCATCACGATGCCTGTCGTGCACGAACTGCACGATGGTGTGCCCGACCTGCTTCTGTCACGCCGTCGTCGATCAACAGGAGATCGATGGGAACATGAGTCGTCGCGTTCGCCAGTGGGATTCGTGCTTCTCCCTCGAGCACGCGCACATTCACGGCATCAACTTCCGGCCCCGTATCGAAGATCGTTACCGGCAGTGGCTGACGCACAAGCTCGCTTCCTGGATCGATCAGTTCGGCACCTCCGGATGCGTGGGATGCGGCCGATGCATCACGTGGTGTCCGGTGGGGATCGACCTCACGCAAGAGGTTGCCGCCATCCGCGCGAGCGCAATCAAATGACGACGCCTTATGCGATATATCCCGCGCGGATTACGGAGCGGCGAGCCGAAACCTCGGGCGTGTACACTTTCACCATGCGGTTTACCGATCCCGGAATCCGGCGTTCCTATCGCTTCAAAGCCGGCCAGTTCAACATGATCTACGCCTTCGGCGTCGGCGAGGTGCCGATCTCAATCGTCTCCGATCCCGAAGAGCCCGAAGCCCTGCAGCACACCATCCGAATCGTCGGGCGCGTGACCGAAGTGATGGGCCGATGGAAGGTGGGCGACATAGTCGGGGTGCGCGGGCCGTACGGAAACGGATGGCCGGTTGACGAGGCGCGCGGGCGAGACGTGGTGATCGTAACCGGCGGCCTGGGCTGCGCGCCGGTGGTCGGATTGATCAACTACATTTTCCGCCGCCGCGACCAATACGGCGAATTGCACATCCTGCACGGCGTGAAGACTCCCAACGATCTCCTTTATCGCGAGCGCTTCGACGAATGGCGCCGCGCGCCGCGCACTCGCGTCTATCTTACCGCGGACCGCCCCGACAAAAGCTGGCACTACCGGATCGGGGTCGTGACTCAATTGTTCGACGAACTCGCAGTGCCGGCGTCGTCGGTTGCGATGATGTGCGGGCCGGAGGTGATGATGCGGCTTGCGGCCCGCGCCTTTCGCGACAAGGGCATCAGCGAAGACGCGATCTTCCTGTCGATGGAGCGCCGGATGGAGTGCGCGGTCGGATTGTGCGGTCATTGCCAGTACCGCGAATACTTCGCGTGCAAGGATGGTCCGGTATTCTCGTATCGAGCGGTGAGGGAGCTCTTCCGGACGACCGGTATATGAAGCCGAGAGTCGCAGTGTTCAAGTTCGCTTCATGCGACGGCTGCCAGTTGCAGTTCCTCAACGCCGAGGACGAGCTGCTGCGGCTCGCCGGGCAGGTCGATTTGGTCTATTTTCCCGAGGCGCGCAGCCGCAGCCTGCCCGGCCCGTACGACATCGCGTTCGTCGAGGGAAGTATCACCACTCCTGACGATGCGCGGCGCATCATCCGGGTCCGCGAGGAGAGCCGTTATCTGGTTACGATCGGCGCCTGCGCAACCGCCGGCGGTATCCAGGCCCTGCGCAACTGGGCTGACGTCGAACAATACCGGCGCGTCGTTTATCCGAGCCCGGAATTCATCTCTACGCTTTCGACCTCGACCCCGATTTCCGAACACGTCCGGGTGGACTTCGAGGTCTGGGGCTGCCCGATCGACAAAGGGCAACTGCTCGCGGTGACGCGTTCGTTGCTGTCAGGCGCGAAGCCGGTGCTTCCGGCCTATAGCGTGTGCATGGAATGCAAGCGGCGCGGGAACGTTTGCGTGGTCGTCGCTCGCGGCGAGCCGTGTCTCGGTCCCGTCACGCGCACCGGGTGCGGCGCGCTCTGCCCTGCGCTCAATCGGGGATGTTACGGATGTTTCGGGCCCGCGAACGACGAGAACATGGAATCGTTCGTCAAGCTGCTTGCCCAACAAGGCGTTACCGGCGACGATGCCGTCAGGCGGCTGCGCGGCATAAACGGTTACGTTCGCCCGTGGCGGGAAACGGCAGATGCCATCGCGGCGCAAAAGAAGTAGGACCATCCAGGTCAACTACCTGACTCGCGCGGAAGGCGAGGCGGCGTTGCACATCAGCATGCGCGACGGAGAGGTGGTGGACCTTCGCCTGGAGATCTTCGAGCCGCCGCGCTTCTTCGAATCCTTTCTGCGCGGCCGCGATTCCCGCGAAGCGCCCGACCTGACCGCCCGCATCTGCGGCATCTGTCCCGTCGCCTACCAGATGAGCACGGTGCACGCGCTCGAACGTATTTGCGGCATAACGATCGATCCCGCGGTGCGGGCGCTGAGGCGGCTCTACTACTGCGGAGAATGGATCGAAAGCCACACTCTTCATATCCACATGCTTGCCGCTCCCGATTTCCTCGGATGCGACAGTATCATCACGATGGCGGAGAAGCATCGCGAGGCGGTCGAGCGCGGGCTCAGAATAAAGAAGGCGGGCAATGCGATCGTCGCCGCGCTCGGCGGCCGTTCGGTGCATCCCGTCGGCGCGTGCATCGGTGGATTTACGCGAGCGCCCGGACGCGAACAACTGTCGGCCCTGCGCGATCAGCTTTTGCGCATTCGCGGCGACGCGGTTGAATGCGTGCGATGGGTGGCGAGCTTCGACCTGCCGGCGGCAAACCGCGATATCGAGTTTGTTTCTCTGCGCCATCCGGACGAATATCCGATGAACGAAGGACGCGTCGTCTCCAGCAAGGGCGTAGATGTGGATGTCGATGGCGTCGACGACTTCTTCGAGGAGCACCAGGTTCCCTATTCGAATGCGCTGCACTGCAAGGTTAAGGGAAGAGGTCCGTATTTTCTCGGGCCGCTGGCGCGCGTAAATCTGAACTTCGATCGACTCGGCGCGGAGATAACGTCAATCGCGCGCGAGACTGGAATTTCCTGGCCCAGCTCGAACCCATATACCAGCATCGTCGCCCGCGCGCTGGAGGTTCTTTATTCAGTGGACGAAGCGATCAGGATTATCGATTCGTATCGTCCGCCCGATCGTCCGGCGGCACCGTTTGAAGCGCGCGCGGGTGTAGGGCGCGCGGTAACCGAAGCGCCTCGCGGTTCGCTCTATCATGAGTTCGAGACGGACGAACGCGGCCTGATCCGTTCCGCCCGCATCGTGCCGCCAACCGCGCAGAATCAGGCAAGGATAGAGGCCGACCTGCGCGATCTCGCCCCGGGACTCGCGCAGCATCCGCAGGCGCTGGCGACCAGAATGTGCGAAATGGCGATCCGCAATTACGATCCGTGCATTTCGTGCTCGACTCATTTTCTAAAGCTCAATATCGAGGAGCTTTGATTCGGATTATCGGAATTGGCAGTCCGTTCGGCGACGACGCCGTCGGGCTGGAAGCCGCTCGAATTCTTGCCGCGGATCCTCCCCGGGACTGTGAGGTGATAGCCGCGGATCGGCCGGGTGCTTCGCTGCTCGACCTGCTGGATGGCGCCGAAGCGGTGATCCTGATCGATGCGGTCCGCTCGGAGTCGCCTCCGGGCAGGATTCACGAACTGGGGCTTGACGAGCTCGACAGCGCGCCCGCGCATTTCGTTTCATCGCACGATCTGGATGTAGTGTCCGCGATTCAGCTTGCGCGCGCGCTGGGACGGCTGCCCAAGCGCGGCAGAGTAATCGGCCTGGAAATCAAGCCCGGGCATGCGAGTGGCCTAAACGGCCTGAGCGCGAGCATCGGCAAGGAAATGCATCTCCTTCTGGAGCGCGTGAGATCCTGGGCCGCCGCATTCGACAATCGCGTGCGCGAGCGGCTGCTGGTCGCCGGAACGGTCCAGGGCGTGGGGATGCGGCCGTTTGTGTGGCGTTTGGCGGAATCGATGGACCTTGGGGGACTGGTGCGAAACGTCCCTGCCGGGCTCGAAATCGAAATCGAAGGCGGCCGCGATCGGGTGCGCGAGTTTCGCCGCCGCATGATGGATGAGCGTCCGGCCGCCGCGGTTATCGAGGATGTCGAGGTCGAGCGCTTGCCGGTCACCGACCGGCGGGAATTTCGCGCGATGCCGAGCGAGCGCGGCAGAACCGCGACGACAATTCCTCCCGATCTGGCGATTTGCAACGACTGCTCGGGGGAAATTCTGGATCCGGAAAATCGCCGTTATCGCTATCCCTTCATCAACTGCACCGCTTGCGGCCCGCGATTCACCGTCGTGCGCGCACTTCCCTACGATCGCGCGACAACTACATTGTCTGAATTTCAGCTATGCGACCAATGCGCTCGCGAGTACCTGGACCCATCGGACCGGCGCTTTCGGGCGGAGCCCATCGCCTGTTCGCGATGCGGTCCGCGCGCATGGCTCGAGTCGTGCCGGTCGGGCCGCGGCGCGCCATCGAGCGATACCGATTGCATCGCCGATGCGGCGGCGATCCTGCGCAGCGGCGGTATCGTTGCGGTTTTGGGAGTGGGCGGCGCGCATCTGGCTTGCGACGCCGCCAACGACGAGGCGGTCGCACGGCTTCGCGCCGTGAAAAGGCGGCCATTCAAGCCGCTGGCGGTGATGGTCGATTCGATCGACTCCGCGCGCCGCTTTGCGATCGTCTCCGACGAGGAAGCTCATTTGCTTGCCAGTCCGTCGGCTCCAATCGTGCTGCTTCGCAAGAGAACGGAGAGCGGACTCGCTTCCTCGATCGCACCCAACAACGATCATGTCGGAATCATGCTCGCGTATTCGCCTCTCCATCTGCTGCTGGTGCGCGATGCCGGAGGGCCGCTGGTCATGACCAGTGCAAATCGGCCGGGAGCGCCGCTCGCGCGCGACGCGAGTGAAATCCGAGCGACTTTTGCCGCCGAAGTCGATGCGATGCTGCTTCACGATCGGCCGATTCATCAGCGCTGCGACGACAGCGTCTGGATCGCCGGGCCTAAGGGCTCGCAGCCGATTCGGCTCAGCCGCGGATACACCCCGCGCTCCTTGAAAGTGCCGGTCGCGGCCAGGGCGCCGATTCTGGGAGTAGGCGGCGACATAAAGAACAACTTCTGCATGCTGTCCGGCAGCACAGCCCTGATGAGCCAGTATGTCGGAACTCTCGAAAATCTCGGGACCCGCGAGCATTTCCGCGATTCGCTCGAAAAATGGATCGCCATGAGCGGGGTCAGACCCGCGATTGCGGTACACGATCTTCATCCGCAATCGGTCGCGCGGTCGATCGCGGAAGAACTGCGGATGCAAACACTCGCCGTGCAGCACCATCACGCGCATATCGCATCATGCGCGGCTGATAACGGACACGATGGACCGGTCATCGGAATTGCCTTCGACGGCGCAGGATACGGGCCCGATGGATGCATCTGGGGCGGCGAGGCGATGGTCGCCGACTATGAGGGATTTCGGCGCTTGTCGCATCTTGAGTATCTGCCGCTTGCGGGCGGAGACGCGGCGCTGCGGCATCCGGGCCGAATCGCCGCCGCATTTTTGCTCGGCTCCTTCGGTCCGATCTTCTCCGGCCTGGCCGCAACGCTGGCGGGCGAAGAGAATGCAAGAATCATCGCAAGGATGATCGAGCGCGGAATCAATACGTTTCAAACTTCGAGTTGCGGGCGCCTGTTCGATGCGGTTGCGGCGCTGCTTGGAGTGTGCGGCAGGACCACATACGAGGCACAAGCGGCGATCGAGCTGGAGACCCTGGCTCGCAGTTCGGCTCCGGTGAAACACGTATATCCCTTCTCGCTGCGCGATGGCGTGATGCGGACGAACCGGATACTTGCCGCGATCATCGCCGACCTGGAGCATCGAACTCCCGTCGAGAAGATTGCGCGCGCCTTTCACGAGACCATCGCCGCCGCGGCGGCGAGCATGGCCGTACACGCGCGCGCGGAAACCGGAATTCGTACGGTTGCCTTGAGCGGCGGATGCTTTCAAAACCGGCTGCTGCTTGCCGCGACAATCGAAAGGATGGAAGAGCGGGGCTTCACAGTCCTCGCGCATCGCCGGGTTCCCGCCAACGATGGCGGCCTCGCCCTCGGCCAGGCCGCGATTGCGGCGGTGCAAACCGCTTCAGGAGGTTCACAATGTGTCTCGGCGTTCCGGGCCGAATAGTCAGGATCGTTGACGAACAGGGGCTGCGCATGGGCGACATCGATTTCGGCGGCGTGACGCGCAGGGCGTGTCTCGCGTACGTCGCGGAAGCGGAAGTGAACGATTATGTAATCGTTCACGCCGGGTTCGCGATCAGCAGGGTGGATCCGGACGAGGCCGCGCGCACGCTCGAGCTGATCGAGGAGCTGGAAACGCAAGCCGGCTCCGAGGAGAAGGACCGATGAAGTTTGTCGATGAGTTCCGCGACGCGGCAGCGGTGCGGACGCTGCTCGACCAGCTTCGCGGATCCGTTACCCGTCCATGGACGATAATGGAAGTCTGCGGCGGCCAGACCCATACGATCTTGCGCTACGGACTCGATGAACTCCTGCCCCGCGAGATAACGCTGGTCCACGGTCCCGGATGCCCGGTATGCGTGACGCCGATCGAGATGATCGATCTGGCGATTGCGATCGCCAAGCGCCCGGGCGTGACGCTCTGCTCGTTCGGCGACATGCTTCGCGTGCCCGGTTCGAGCGGCGATCTGTTCGATGCGCGAGCGGCGGGCGCGGACGTCCGGATCGTATATTCGCCGCTGGATGCGCTGGCGCTGGCCCGTCGCAAGCCGGACCGTGAAGTCGTGTTTTTCGCGGTCGGATTCGAAACCACCGCGCCGACTACCGCGATGGCGGTGCGGGAGGCCGCGCGCACCAAGGTGCCCAATTTTTCGGTCATATCGGCGCACGTTCGGGTGCCGCCCGCGATCGAGGCGATCCTTTCATCCAGCGACAATCATGTGCAGGGATTCCTCGCGGCCGGTCACGTTTGCACGATCATGGGAATCGACGAATATCTGCCGATCGTCGCGAAGTTCAAAGTGCCCATCGTCGTGACGGGTTTCGAACCGGTGGACCTGGTGCAGGGCGTGGCGATGTGCGTCGCGCAACTCGAGCAGGGACGGGCGGAAGTCGAAAACCAGTACGCAAGGTCCGTTCGCAAAGATGGCAATCTTGCTGCAAGAGCGCTGATCGAGCAGGTGTTCACCTTTGCCGATCGCCGATGGCGCGGGCTGGACGCCTTGCCAAAGGGCGCGATGAGGCTCAGCGACAGGTTCGCCGTGTACGATGCTGTCCGCCGGTTTGGATTGGCCGTACCGACCGCTGTCGAACCCCCCGAATGTCGCGCCGGAGAGGTATTGCGCGGGGTGCTTAAACCTCCCGAGTGCCCGGCGTTTGGGACGTTGTGCTCGCCGGAACGGCCGCTAGGAGCGCCGATGGTCTCATCTGAGGGAGCATGCGCCGCCTATTATCGCGCGGGAAGGCAGCCGTCGGCGATGGGAGAGACGAAATGAGCGGCGACAACAAAAGTGGAACTTCGCCGGCCATCTTCTGCCCGGCGCCGGGGCCCAGGGGCGATGTTGTCGTATTGGGACATGGAAGCGGCGGAAGATTGACGGCGGACCTGGTGAGCACAACGTTTCTGCCGGCGCTTTCGAATCCTATCCTCGATCGGCTTGCTGACGGCGCGGAATTCGATATCGGCGCCAGCCGAGCGGTCTTCACTACGGATTCGTTTGTGGTTAACCCGCTGCGCTTTCCTGGCGGCGACATCGGATCGCTTGCGGTCAACGGAACGATCAACGATCTGGCGGTGATGGGAGGGCGTCCGCTCGGACTCTCGGCGGCTTTTATCCTTGAAGAAGGGCTTCCGATTGACGAGCTGCGCGCGATAGTTCACTCGATGCGCGATGCGGCGAGTCGAGCCGGTATTCAGATCGTCGCCGCCGACACCAAGGTGGTCGAGCGCGGCAAAGCCGACGGCCTTTTTATCACCACGAGCGGAATCGGCGTGCTCCCGGAGGGTCTGAGGCTCGGTCCCGAAAATGTCCGAGCGGGCGATGCTGTGCTGGCAAGCGGACCAATCGGCGATCACGGTATCGCGGTCATGTCGGCGCGGGAGGGACTGCAATTCGAAACCACGCTTCTCAGCGACTGCGCCCCGCTCAACGCATTGGTCGCAACGATGCTCGAGAGCGGCAGTGCGATCCGATGCATGCGCGATCCGACTCGGGGAGGAGTCGCCACGATCCTGAATGAGCTCGCAAAAGGCGCGGGAGCGGAAATAATGATCGACGAAGCCGCCGTGCCCGTCCGCGCCGCCGTCCGCGCCGCATGCGAACTGCTCGGCCTCGACCCGCTGTATGTCGCCTGCGAGGGCAGGCTGCTCGCGATCGTTGCCGATGCGGACGCTGACCGGGTGCTGGATGCAATGAGAACCCACGCGATCGGGTCCGGCTCTTGCCGAATCGGAACGGTGACCGCGCTGGGCAGATCGCGCGTCTTGTTGCGAACCGCGTTCGGCACGACCCGCCTCCTTGAAGTGCTGGCAGGCGCTCAACTGCCGCGAATCTGCTGAGCCGCGCGGATTGGCCCGCGCGACCATTCAGCCGCGCGCGCTAACGCCTCTCAAAAGGAACCGTTCCTACCGCGCAGGGGCCCGGGTAGTCCTGGCAGGCTTCTTCGGAATCGGTCCGGCGGCCTGAATCCAGAGGCGCTTGAGATCCTTCGGAAGCTGGCTGAATACATCCCACGCCTCTCCCTCGCTGCCGGTAGGGCTGGCGAGCATCATCTGCAAAGCCTTAAAGGTGGCGAGCAGGGCGCGGCCGGCTTCCAACTCGTCGATTTCCGCGACTTCCGCGATATGGCGGACAAAATCCTTTCGATGCGTTCGGCTTACCTCGCGATCGGGGATGTCGAACGCGTGCCATCGGGCTTTAAGGTCTCCCGGCAATTGCGCGGCAAGATCGTCTGCCTCTTTCGGGCTCAGACGGTCGTGCAGCTCCTGTAGCACGGCGATGGCGATGTTGAAGGCTTTATCTCTTGGCAGGTTGGTCCGGTTTTCAATTTCTCGCAGAAATTTGTTTTCGTCCACGGCTGTAACCTCGACTGAGAGCTGGACTGCGCCCTATGGGGGAGCATCTCTTGTGCCGATAAAGTCTCGGCCATAGCCGCAATTTTGCGGCGATCGGCGCGACGCCCAGAATGGTGCTCGAGCCTGGTTCTGACGAGGCGTCGCAAGGACTGGCGCCTTCGGAGACAGCCTGTTCGAAAGCCTTGTATCCAACCGTTATCGATCCACCGATCATCAGCACCCGCCAAGTGGCTCGCCTCTTGCGTATCAGTTGGGCATGGGAACCGTGAATGCAGATCGCACCGAAATGCTCAGGGGCGTGCTCATCAGGCTCCGCGACATGACCTACGAACGCATCAGGGAACTACGCAGAGATCAGGGGCAACAGGCCGAGCCTCCTCCGGCGGACGAAATGGACGTTGCGCGTGCTTCCGCCGACGTGGAGACATCGGCGGGTCTTATCGCGAGGGCCGAGGAAAAACTCCAGTTTATCGATGAGGCGCTGTCTCGCCTCGACCAGGGAAAATACGGCGAGTGCAAGGGATGCCACGAACCCATCGCCATCGAGAGGCTAATCGCGCTCCCATTCGCATCCTATTGTGTCGATTGCCAGGCAAAGCGAAATCGGGCGAAACACGGTTGGAGCGCGGGCACGATGATCCCGCCGTACGATCATCAATGGACCCTGCCGGAGGAGATGGGAGAAGCAGGCGAACGCGAGCATCTTGCCACGTCCGCTCGCGAAGCCGAGGAGGACCTGGCCTTTCAACACGAGGAACCGTTTGGTCCGGAGGCTTCCAAACCTGCAAGGCGCAGAGGCCGTCCGCGCAAGCATCCGGTCGAATGACCACGCCACGATGACGACCACACGGCGCGGCGCGGCTCTTCTGCGCGACCCGCGTTTCAACAAATCCGGCGCCTTTTCGGAAGCCGAGCGCGAGTCGCTCGGGCTGACCGGACTTTTGCCCGAGTCAGTTGATTCCGAGCAGATACAGATCGAGCGAATTATCCGGCGTATGGCGGAGATGCGCCCGGGATTGGATCAATACCGCGACTTGTCGGTTCTCCAGCAAACCGACGAGACGCTCTTTTTTCGGCTGATCATGTCCGACCCGGCGCGCTTCATGCCGCTGGTTTACACTCCGACCGTGGGCGAGGCTTGCCTTAAGTTCGGCCAGCTAAACCCGGCCCCGAGAGGTCTATACCTCTCGGTCAAGCGCAAGGGGCGAGTGCGCGAGGTCATACGCAACTGGCCGGAACGAGACATTCGTTTCATCGTGGTTACCAGCGGCGAGCGTATCCTGGGCCTGGGTGATCTCGGAGTGCACGGCATGCCGATTCCGATCGGCAAGCTGGTGCTTTACACGGCGGGCGGCGGCGTTCCACCTCATCTCGCCCTGCCGGTCACTCTCGACTGCGGAACAAACAACGAAGCGCTTCTTAACGATCCGTTATATGCCGGGTTGCGCCAGCGGCGCCCATCGGCCGCGGAAATGGACGACTTCGTCGAGGAGTTCGTGGCCGCGGCGATGGCCGAATTTCCCAACTGCTGCATTCAATTCGAGGATTGGGGACGCGCCGATGCGTTCCGTCTGCTCGCCCGCTATCACGACCGGGTCTGTTGCTTCAACGACGACATTCAAGGATCGGGCGCGGTCGTGCTTGCCGGGATGCTGAGCGCGACGCGCATCACCGGAGGCAAGCTTCGTGACCAACGCTTTCTCCTGCTCGGCGCCGGATCGGCGGGGATGGGAATCGCGCGGATGCTTTCGGAGGCGATGGCGTTGCAGGGCTTGTCGGCGCCGCAAGCTCGCGAGCATATATGGCTCTTCAATCGAAACGGGCTGGTCGAATCTTCCCGGCAGGATCTGGCCGACTATCAGGCTCCCTACGCCCATTCCCATCCGGCCACTCGACAATTTGTCAACGCGATCGAATCGATCAGGCCTACCGCGATCGTCGGCGTCAGTACCGCGGCGAAAGCGTTCAACCAGGAAGTGATCGAGGCGATGGCGCGAATCAACCGGCATCCGATAATCCTTGCTCTCTCGAATCCAACCTCGCGATCCGAGTGCAGCGCGGAGGAGGCGTACCGATGGTCCGATGGGCGCGCGATATTCGCGAGCGGGAGCCCGTTCGAACCTGTAAACTATCGCGGCCGGATGCTTACCCCCGGCCAGTGCAACAACGTTTATATCTTTCCGGCCATCGGCCTTGCGATCTACGCGACCGGCGCGACCCGGGTAACGGGCGAGATGTTCATGGCCGCCGCGCACGCCGTAGCCGATCAGGTAACGACCCACGACCTGGAGGCAGGACGGATATATCCGCCGCAGTCGGAATTGCTTAGAACCGAGATCGAGGCTGCCTGCCGCGTAGCGGAGATCGTTTTCGCCCGCGGGCTCGCGCGCGTGAATGCGCCGAGCGACGTTGGAACCCTCGTGAGATCCAGCATCTATCAGCCGCGCTATCGGAGTCTTGTCTGATTCCGCGAAGGCGTGGGGATGGAAGAATCGATGCCACGCGCGACCGGAGGAGGAAGCTCTAGCGTCGGGCGCGCAGAGATTTGAGCGTGCGTGTATTCAGTACGTCGGACGCCTCTAACCATCCACGCCGGGCCTGATTGACGCCATAATCGAGCAGGTCGAACTCGCGCGGCGAATGCGAATCGCTCGAGATGACGAGTTTGACTCCCGCGTGCTTCGCCGCCATGCAGGCGGTGTCGGTCAGGTCGAGCCGATCGGGTTGCGCGTTCACCTCCATCGCACAGCCTTCTTCGCGGGCGACGCGCAAAACCTCCGACAGATCGAAATCGACGGGATCGCGATGGCCCAGCAGGCGTCCGCTCGGATGCCCAATGACGTCGACGTACGGATTGCGAATCGCCTTCACCAGCCGCCGGGTCATTTCCGCGCGAGTGCCACGCAGATTGTAATGAAGCGACGCGACCACCCAGTCGAGTTGAGCGAGAGTATCGTCCGGCAGGTCAAGTGCGCCGTCGTCCAGGATATCGACTTCGATTCCTTTGAGCAGCGAGATGCCTTTGAGCCGCGCCGCCACCTGATCGATTTCCTTCCATTGATCGCGAAGACGCGCGGGAGTCAGGCCGTGCGCCATGGCCACGCGGCGGGAATGGTCGGTTGTCGCGAAATATTCGAGTCCGATTTCCCGGGCGCGGCGCGCCATGTCTTCGATCGAACTGCGCCCGTCGGTGTACGTGGAATGCGTGTGAAGGTCGCCGCGCAAGTCGGTTCTTGTAATGAGTGTGGGAAGCCGTCCGGCGGAGGCAGCCTCGATCTCGCCGCGATCTTCGCGCAATTCAGGCGGAATCCACGGCAAGCCGAGCGACTTGTAAACCTCGTTCTCGGTCTTGCCCGCGAGCATCTTCTTGTCCCGGAATAGTCCGTATTCGCTGAGCAACAAGCCGAGATCCTGGGCCATTCTCCGCAGGTGGATGTTGTGCGCTTTGGAGCCCGTGAAATACATCAGCGCGGCGCCATAGCTCTGCGGCTGAACCACGCGAAGATCGACCTGCAGGCCGTCTTTCAACACTACCGTTGTTTTGGTTTCTCCGGAGCCGAGCACCTGCGCCACGTCGGGAAAACTTCTGAGCTGCTTCATGCACGGCTCGAACTCCGAGGCCGAGGCGATGATGTCGAGGTCGCCGATGGTCTCGCGGCAGCGGCGAAAACTGCCCGCTACTTCCATCTCGCGTATGGCGCGGCATTTTCGGAGGTGAGCAGTCAGTCTGGATGCGATGGCGAGCGCTTCGGAATAGAGAATCCTTTTGCCGGCGCCGGCGGCGGGCTTGGATAGCGCCTTCAGGATTCGCTCTTCGCTCTTTGCGCCGAAACCGCGAATTTCGCGCAGCTTTCCGGATCTGGCCGCCCGTTCGAGATCGTCGCGGCCGTGAATGTGCAGGAGGTCCGCGAGCATCTTGACGCGCTTGGGGCCCAGTCCGGGAATGTCGCGCAGCTCGAGCAGCTCCCTGGGGAATTTGGCGGAGAGCTCGCGATGCAGCGGCATCTCGCCGGTCTTGACGAGGGTCGTGATTTTGCCGGCGAGGTCGGAGCCGATTCCGCGTATCTCATCGATCTCGTCGGCGCTCAATTCCGCCACCGAAACCGGTTGATCGCGGATGGCGCGTGCGGCGTTGTGATAGGCGCGGACCCGAAAGAAATTTTCGCCGCCGAGCTCGAGCATGTCGCCGATCTCATCGAGCACCCTGGCGATTTCCTCATTCCGCATCATCGCGGCAATCAGGCTATTTGAGCCGCTGGCTCAGATAGGAGACGCAATCGTTCAGGGTCGCCATCCGGGCATAGTCCGCTTCCGGAATCTCGACTCCGGTTTTCTCGTGAATCGCGATCATCCAGTTGAGGATGTCCATCGAGTCGAGGTCGGCCTGCTCGCGCAATTCGACCGAGGGGTCGATGGTGTCGGCATCGATCTCCGGTGCGATTCGCCGCAGTTCACGCAATATCAGAGCCCTGATTTCATCGTTTGTCACAGCTTTTCCGGCTCCTGGAGAAAGCGATCGATCGCGGCCAGAAACAAACCGCCGCGATGCCCGTCGCTGGCGCGATGATCGGCGGCAAGCGTCGCCATCATCACCGGCCGCGCGCCGATCATTCCATTGGATGCCCACGGGCGCTCGACGATCTTGCCGAAGCCGACGAGCGCCACCTGCGGCGGATAGATGATTCCGAAGACCGTCTCGACTCCCTGCTCGCCCAGGCTGGTGACCGTAATCGTCGCGTCCGCGATTTCCGAGCTGCGCAAGGTTTCCGCTCGCACTCTTTTCACGAGGTCCCGGAGGTTCGCCATGATCTCGCCCAGCGGCTTCTTGTCGACATCGTGGATGGCGGGTGCGATGAGGCCGCCCTTGCGCAGCGAAATTGCGACGCCGACATGAACGGCATCGCTGTGCCTGAAGCTGTTGTCGATCCAGTAACCGTTCATCTCCGGAAAATCACGAACCGCGAGCGCGACCGACTTGAGCAGCAGCACTGAATACAGAGCTCGATTCGCGATGGGCAGTTTCAGGTTTTCGGATTGAAGCCATGCCATCGCGCGGCTCATGTCGACGTGGGTCGCCAGGTAGTAGTGCGGTATCTCGCGCTTGGAACGCGCCATCGACGCCGCAATCACCCGGCGCATCGCGACGTGATGGTCGATCGCCGCCGCGGGCCGCGCCGGCGGAGCCTTTGCCACTGCCGGCGCGATCGCCGCGAGGGCTTCGACGGCGGGGGCTTCTTTCGCCGCCTTGGCGGCACGCTCCACGTCGGCCTTCGTGATGGCGCCGTCGGGGCCGGTGCCTTTGACTTTGGACAAGTCAACTTTGAGATCGACAGCTACCCGCATTGCGAGCGGCGAGATGCGCAGGCGATGCGGAGGTGCGGCGGAAACCGCCGGCACAGTCGGCTTTTCCATGGGCTTCGGCGCGGCCACCGGAGGCGCGGCGGGGGCGGGCGGCGTCGGCACTGCGACAGGCGCGGGAGGAGCGGCAACCTCGCCATCGGTGCGAATCACTGCGATAAGGGTCCCGACCGGAACCTGCTCGCCCTCCGGAACGACGATACGGTCGATGACGCCCGACTGAAAAACCTCGATCTCGATCGTGGCCTTTTCAGTGTCAACCACCGCGACAATGTCGCCCCGCTTTACCGCATCGCCGGGCTTCACCAGCCACTGCAGGATTGTGCCGACTTCCATGTCGGCACCGAGGGAGGGCATGCGAAACTCAGCCATTGGAGCCCGTCAGCGAGCGCGCAGCCTCAACGATTGCGCTGACTTGAGGCAGCGCCGCATCTTCCAGATGCTTGGCGTAGGGCATGGGAACCTCGGCGCTGCAGATGCGCGCGACCGGAACATCCAGTTCATAGAAGGCGCCTTCCATGATTCGCGCGGAGACCTCCGCGGAGATGCTGCCGCTGCGCCATCCTTCGTCGATTATTATCGCCCGATGGGTTCGGGTGACGGAATCAATAATCGTCGCGGTGTCGAGCGGACGAAGCACGCGCAGGTCGATCACCTCCGCGTTGATTCCGGCGGCGGCAAGCTGTGTCGCCGCTTCCATCACCTTATGCAGCGAACCTCCGTAAGAGATCAGGCTGATATCTGTGCCGGGCCTGCGCACGCGCGCTCTTTCGATATCGACGGGGCCGGCGTCGGCGGGAAGTTCACCTTCCATGTTGTAGAGCGTCTGATGTTCGAAGATCAGCACCGGGTCCGGATCTTCGAGAGCGGTCCACAGCATTCCGCGTGCGTCCTCGATGGTGGCGGGAGTAAGCACCTTTATTCCCGGTATGTGCGCGTACCAGCCTTCGAGACTGTGGGAGTGCTGGGCGGCGAGTTGTCGGCCCGCCCCGGTGGTCATCCGGATTACGAGCGGGATATTAAACTGGCCGCCCGACATATGGAGGATCGTGGCGGCATTGTTGAGAATCTGGTCGAGCGCGAGCAGGCTGAAATTCACCGTCATGATTTCCACGATCGGCCGCATCCCGCCCATCGCGGCGCCAATTCCCGCGCCGACGAACGCCGATTCCGAAAGGGGAGTATCGCGGATGCGCTCGGGCCCGAATTCGTCGAGGAGTCCTTTGCTGACCGCAAAGCAGCCTCCGTACTTCCCGACGTCTTCTCCCATCAGGAATACCCGTGGATCGCGCTGCAGCGCTTCGCGAATCGCCTGGCGCATCGCCTCGCGATAGGTGATGCGCGCCGCCCTGGCCGCTGTGTTCACGAGCGCGCCCTTTCCGAGTACACGAACCTTGTCAGCTCCTGCGCCGGCTCCCACGTTCCGCCCTCGGAAAACTCGATCGCCTTGGCGACCTCGGCGGCGGTGTCATCTTCGATCGCCTTCAAGTCGGCATCGCCGATGACTCCTTGTGTTTTGAGCCGCTGGCAAAAGAGGTCGATGGGGTCGCGCCTTTTCCATTCCTCGACTTCCTGCTTATCCCGGTAAAGCTGCGGATCGAACATCGAATGAGCGCGAAAGCGATAGGTGCGAAACTCGAGAAAGCACGGTCCTTCACCGCCGCGCACCGCGAGCGCCGCGCGCCTTGCCGCGTCTTCGCACGCGACCACATCCATTCCATCGACCGGCCACGCGGGAACCTCGTAGCTGGTCGCCTTGAGGCACAAGTCGGGTTCCGATTCGGAACGCTTGAGCGCCGTCCCCATCGCATACAGATTGTTCTCGCAGCAGAACAGGAGCGGGAGTTTCCAGAGCGCCGAGAGGTTCATGCATTCGTGGAACTCGCCCTCGGCGATGGCTCCTTCGCCGAAGAAGCAGGCGGTCACTCGCGCGCGTCCGCTGAGCTTGTCGGCTAGCGCGAGTCCGACGGCGATTGGCAATCCGCCTCCGACGATCGCGTTGCCGCCGTAAAAACGATGCGCCGCATCGAACAGATGCATCGAACCGCCTCGGCCTCGGCTGCATCCTTCCTGCTTGCCGTACATTTCCGCCATGATCGAATTTGCGCTGACGCCCCGCGCAAGCGCGTGCCCGTGTTCGCGGTAGGTCGCGACCACCGCGTCATCGGGCCCGAGCGCCTGCATCGCGCCGACCGCCACCGCTTCCTCGCCGATGTAGAGGTGAAGGAAGCCCCGGATTTTAGATGCGCTGTAGAGCTCGGCGCACTTTTCCTCGAAGCGGCGGATACGGATCATTTGGCGAAGCACCTTCAGCGCGTGTTCTCCGCCGGCTGGGTGAAGATCGGGTTGAGGTTGATGGACCATGTTGCCTGCTTCTCGTGTGCGTGTGTCGGCCATTGAGAATCCGGCGCTAGGAGAGTTCCAGGGTCGAGGTGTCGCCCTCGGGCAGTCCCAGTTCGCGGGCCTTTAGCAAGCGGCGCATGATCTTTCCGCTTCGAGTTTTCGGCACATTGGCGATGAACTCAATTTCCTTGGGCGCGACGACTGCTCCGAGCCGCTTCCTTGCGAACCCGAGAAGTTCGTCGCGCAGTTCTTCGCAGGGCGCCCGCGAGCCTTTGAGCGATACGAATGCCTTCACAATTTCGCCCGCGGTGGGATCGGGTTTTCCGATTACTCCCGCCTCAGCTACCGCCGGATGTTCCATCAACGCGCTCTCGACTTCGAAGGGGCCGATCAGATGCCCGGACGATTTGATTACATCGTCGGCGCGTCCGACGAACCAGAAGTAGCCGTCGGCGTCGCGTCTGGCGAGGTCGCCAGTGAGATACCATCCGCCCGCAAAGCATTTGCGATAGCGTTGTTCTTCGTTCAGATAGCCGCGAAACATCGAAGGCCATCCTGGGCGCAAAGCGAGCTCGCCCTCGACTCCGGGCTCGAGCACCGTTTCGATCGCCCCATCAGGCTGGCGCCGGACGATTCCGGCTTCGATCCCGGGCAGCGGCAGGCCCATAGAACCTGGCCGGATGGCGAGGGCGGGATAGTTGGCGATCATGATCCCGCCAGTTTCCGTTTGCCACCAGTTGTCGTGAATCGGAAGCCCGAAGGTTCGTTGTCCCCATACGACAGCTTCGGGATTGAGGGGCTCGCCGACGCTCGCGATGAACCGCAGGCTGCCAAGGTCGTACTTCTTCGGCACTTCCGTTCCGACCCGCATCATCATCCGGACGGCGGTTGGAGCTGTGTACCAGATCGTCACGCGCTGATTCTGCACGATCGAATACCATCGTTCGGCGTCGAATTCGGCTTCGTCGATGATGCTGGTAATTCCGTGAGTGAGCGGCGCGATGATTCCGTAGGAAGTGCCCGTCACCCAGCCGGGATCGGCGGTGCACCAGAAGATATCGTCGGGGTGAAAGTCGAGCGCGAAATAGCCGGTCATGTGATGCGCGACAACCGCCTCGTGGACGTGCATCGCTCCCTTCGGCATCCCGGTGGTGCCGCTGGTGAAGTGCAGGAGCGCGAGGTCATCGGGGCTGGTCTCCGCGATCTCGAAGTTCTCGCTCGCCTGCGCCATCAGTTCGTGGAAATCGAGGACCTGCGGGATTTCGCGAATCTCCCGGCTATCGCCGACCAACAGCACATGGCGCAGGCCTGGAAGCGACGATCGCAGGTCCGCGACCTTTCGCTTGTAAAAGGCGACGGTCGTGATGAGCACGCGGCCATCGCCGATTCCAAGGCGCTGCCGAATTGGTTCAGGTCCGAATGCCGAAAAGAGCGGGCAGAAGACATTCCCGTTTTTCAAGGTACCCAAAGCGCTGATGTAAAGTTCCGGGATGCGACCGGCGAGCGCGAACACGCGCTCTCCTTTCGCCAGTCCGAGGCCGCTCAGAACATTGGCCATCCGATTGGTAGCGGCGCGCAGACCCGAGTAGGTGTAGTCGCGCGGTTCTCCGCGCTTGGTGAGAAATCGCAGAGCCAGATGATCGCGTCGCGCGCCGGCGGCGTGGCGATCTACAGCTTCGTAAGCGATATTGAGCCCGCGGCCACCCGGGAGCCCATCGAGTGCACGGCGGGCCGTTTCCCATGAGAAGCGATCCCGTTCCGTTTCGTAATTCCGCAGATTGGGCATGACCTGCCATGTCCGCGGCTTTCTGATTATCTCCCAATCCATGATTCAGCGCTTCAGCGCCACCCCGTGCTGGTAGAGCAGGCGCTGTACTCTGGGCAGAAGCTCCCGATCTTCCCGAAGCGCGAGGTCGTCCAGGGTTGCAGCCAGCTCTCGCATTGCTTCTCCGGTTCGGGCCATCAGTTCGGCCGGACTCTGATGGAAATCTGCCTGTGAGATTCGAGATTCCAAATCCCGCAGTTTGCTGCAGGCGTCCAGCATCCCTCTTGCGACCACGTCGGGGACCAGTCTCAGGCGCTCCGCGCTTTCCAGCAGTTCCACGTCCGCCCGATGGGCGAAGGGCAGGTCGATAATCTGAAGCATCTCCATCCACGCCTCGTGCGCGTGCGTTCTGGCGTCGAGGCTGGCGGGGTTTGCGGCCAGGGCGATGCCGGCATCGGCAAGCCGCGTCAGGGGCCGAGGAAGTTGAACGTGCTCGCGGCTCAGCTCATAGACGATGTGTCGCAGCCTTGCAGTGTCCGGTAAGACCTTGGTCCAGGAAGCCCCTGACCGAGTGGCATGGTCCATAACGACCCTTTCGGAACGACGTTCGCCGTCTGACAATCGCAAGGATCGCGCCGAACTGCGGACGACTCGTGTGAGCGGCTTTGTCTCCCCCGAGTTGGCGACTGTCGCCATCGGAACCACGCTTCGTCGGCATCGGCGGTCCGATCAGAGGCATTCGGGGCGCCAAACTGCCCCGGCGAGCACGCCGCGATGCCGCAAAATCCAGGTCAGGATCTGGCACGCTGTCTGCTGTCCTCGAAAGTTGGAGGAAGATATGCAGCGACCGTTGAGGATCATCTCACGCGACTTCTCGTTAAGCGAAGCGTTCGAGGCGGAAATTCGGCAGAAAGCAGCCGGGCTTGAAAGCTACTACCCGCGGATGAGCGGATGTGAAGTCACGGTTCGTGCCCCCGCCATCAAGCATCACCGCAAAGGCGGGCCGTTCATCGTGAACATCCGGATGACGGTTCCGGGCAGAGAACTCGCCGTGGACCGTCAATCGGAAGAGGAGCTGTCCCAGGCGATCCGCGAAGCTTTCGATGTCGCCCGCAGGCAACTGGAAGACTATGCGCGCGAGCAGCGGGGCGATGTCAAAGCGCGTGAACACCCGGCGCTCGGCCGCGTAGTCCGCATCGAGCGCCAGCTTGGTTACGGATTCCTCGAGGCCGATGACGGCCGCGAAGTCTATTTCCATCGCAATAGCGTGATCGGGGGCGGCTTCGACAAGCTGGAAGTCGGAGCAAGAGTCCGGTTCGCAGAGGAGGAGGGCGACAAGGGGCCCCAGGCGACCACTTTGGTCGAGGCTTGAACCGCATTCGTAACAGGTTCGAAAACGCCGCGGCACGATGACGTTCATCGCGCGGTGCTTGTCTTGCAGCCAGCCGCGGAGAGTCCGTTAAAATAAATAAGCGCCAACAGGAGGCAGAGAATATGGGACTGCTGGAACGATGGAGACCAAGGGAGATGGATCGTTTTCGCAGCGAATTCGACGACCTGCTGGAACGGTTCGGTTTCGATCGGGACTGGTTGCCGCGCGTGCCGTTCGATCGCATGTTTGCTGAGAGCGCGATGCGCCCGGCGATCGAGTCCTGCGTCGAGGGCGACAAGTTCATCGTGCGCACCGACCTGCCCGGCATCGAACCCAAAGACGTCGATATCAAGGTCGTCGGGAATATGCTCACCATCAAGGGCTCGCGAGAGGAAAAGCGCGAGACGAAGAAGATTGATTTCTTCCGCCGCGAAATTCGCTACGGATCTTTCGAGCGATCCATCGAGCTTCCCGAAGGGATCAAGGCGGACGATCTGAAGGCCACTTACCAGGACGGCGTGCTGCAGCTTACGGCGCCGATGCCAAAAGAGGCGACGCCCAAGGAGATAAAGATCCAGGTCGAGGGGCCCAAAGAGAACGCCTCGAAAAAGCCGCACGCGGCCTGACCCGCTTCATCTCGAACTTCAGTTTCGCATAAGCGGTCTGGCGGCTGGACCTGCCAGCCGTCAGACCACCCCTGTTTTCTTTGACCGCATTCGCGTTGACCGCGGACGCGGAGGCGCAATTTCCGAAAACACCCTGAGGATGTCGGAGCGGGTGATGATGCCGGCGAGCCTGGAACCCTCGATTACCGGAAGCCCCTCCATCTCGCATTCAACCAGGCGCCGCGCGGCTTCCTGAAGCGAGGTGGTCGGCGACACCGACACTACATCGCGCGACATCAAAGCGGCGACCGGAGTATCCGCAGTCGCCTCGGATGCCCCGATATCGCGATCGGTGATGATTCCCGCGACCTTCGCGCCTTCGACGACCGGAAACCATCGCACGTGTTGTTCAGCGATGAGCCTGGTCACGCGCGCCACGGTGGCGTCAATCGGGATCGTGACCGGTGCCGCCGTCATATGGACTCCGACCGAATCCGGATCGCCGCTGGATGTCGGTCTCACGGTGATGACCGGACAGCAGGATTCCCGTATTACCCGCTCAGCGACGCTGCCGGCGAACGCTCGCGGCATCGAGCGGCTGGAATGAGTCGCAATTACGATGAAATCGGCTCTGAGCTCTTCCGCGGCGCGGGTGATGCAAATCGCCGGATCGCCGATGCGGGTGAGCACCTCGTGGCTGGTTCCCGCCATCCGCTCTTTACAGATTGAAGCCAGTCTTTCCCTGAGGATTTGCTCGCGAGAGAGGTTTTCTTCGAGTTCTCTGCTCGTCCGCGTGGGAGACAGGGGTTGAAGCACGTGCATGACCTTTACTGTGGCGCCGGTTTGCGCCGCGAGGTTGGCTGAGGTGCGAAGGGTCGCCAGGGAGTTTTCGTCGAAATCGACCGCATTCAGGATAGTGCGAGACGCCATTGCATAACCTCCTTGTTCGGGACCCAGGCTTCGCAATTCGTCAGCGCGAGGTTTCCAGCCGATTCTCCACGCGCTCGACCCCGACCAGGCACCAGGCATCCGTTTCGGCCATTTCGCTCTCCTTCTCGTTTGCCACCATCCCTTCGAGCGTGACGACTCCGTCGCGAGAACGAACCCGGATGCGATCCCCATTAACGAGCGGATCTCTTTCCAGCACCAGCTTCACGGCTTCGGCAATTTCATCGTCGCTGTCCTGCTCCTCGGGCGAGACTTCGAGGCCGTTGATAACGTCACGGGTTCCGGGCACCCACCACGCAAGCGCCCCCGCCAGTCGCTTGAGGGAGAGACTGTCGACCTGCCCGTCCAGAGTTACCACCCCGTCCTCGACTCGAATATCAATTCCGCAATTCGATCCCGGAGGCGCGGCCCGGCACACGAGTTGAGATCCGCGGTCGTCGATCCGGATAGCGCATCGATCCAGCGCCGGTTCTTCGAGCAAAGCATCGCGAACGTGTTCGCGAATTTCTCCTTCGCTCATTCGCCGCGAAGGTTCGACCCGAAGCCGGTCGACTATGCCGACCGCACCCGAGACGCGAGCCGCGTGGCTCAACGCCAATTTCTTGGCCGCGATGGTTGGAACCTCGCCCTCCAGCACGAGGGCTCCGTCCGCATCGAGATCGACAAGGATCGGATGAGAGTGCAGCTTGATCCGCGGATCTTCGGCCAGGGCGGCCTTGACTCTCTTGATGACTGTCGCGTCAGCCATTTCTTCCTCCGCGGCCTTGTTTCATCGGAACCAAAGAATGTGAGGCGCTTCGAGGGGGACGTTCACTCCGGGCATGTTCGCGATTATCCGCGGCGTGTAATCGGTCGCGGGCCGATCGCGGGCGATCGTCGCGTGGTAGATGAACCCGTTCACCGCGCCCGCCAGCGCTTGCCCGCGATCCATCGTTATCACTACGTTGTCGCGCTCGTTGCCGGCGGGCTCGGCCCAAAGCTGAATGCGCACATCGTCGGGCCTGATTTCGCCGAGATAGACCTGGACGCTGAACAGCAGATTCGAGCCGGATTCGCTTACATTCAAATCCCCAAAGTGAAGAGTGCTCCATTTTTCGGTCAACTCGTGAAGCCATTGCTTGATGGCGGCGCCGCCCCCACCGTTCGACGCCGAGCGGCGTTCGAGCATCGCGGCGGCGGGGATGTAATAACCCTCGGTGTACTCACGGACCATCCGATTGCTTGAAAAGCGACCGGTGAGCCGCGCCATGCTCGCTCGCATCATCGCGACCCATTTGAGCGGGAGACCGCGGGCGTCGCGAGTATAAAAGGCCGGGACGACTTCATTCTCGAGCAGGGCATACAGGGACTGCGCTTCGATATCGTCCCATTCCGGTTCGGTATGCTCTTTGCCGTCTCCAAGCGCCCATCCCACGTCCGGCGAGTAGGCTTCCGCCCACCATCCATCCAGTTCGGAGAGATTCAGTCCGCCGTTTACCAGGAGCTTCATTCCGCTGGTACCGCACGCTTCCCACGGGCGGCGCGGAGTGCTGATCCACAGGTCAACACCTTGAACGAGTTCAGCCGCCATCGTGATGTCATAGTCTTCAAGGAATACGGCTCGTCCGGCGAGGCCTGGCTGGCGCACATACTCGGCCCACTCGCGGACCATGCGGACGCCCTCGATATCCTGGGGATGGGCTTTGCCGGCCACGATTAGCTGAACCGGCCGCCTCGGGTCGGTAAGCAGGCGGGTCAGCCGCTGACGGTCGTGCAGGAGCAGGAGGGGGCGCTTGTAGGCGGTAAACCTGCGCGCGAAGCCGATCGTCAGCACGTTTTCATCCAGCAGCGAAACGTGTGCGCCACTGGTGCTGCGGCCGCTTATTGCTCGCTGGCGGGCGGCGCGCTCGCGCACGTGAGCAACCAGCGCGGCGCGCCCTTTGGCCCGCATCGTCCAGAGGACTTCGTCGGCGGTGAGGTTCAGCTTCTGCTCGAGCGCCTCGAGCTCTCCAATCCATCTCCCCTTGCCGCAGCTTTCGGTCCACACCTTGTCGGCGGCGGCAGAGTCCCAGGTTGGCACGTGGACGCCATTGGTTACGTGTCCGATCGGGATCTCGTTTTGCGGCCATCGCGGGAAAAGAGGCTGGAACAGTCGCTGCCCGACCTCGCCATGCAGCCGGCTGACGCCATTTATGCTGCCGGAACATCGGAGGGCGAGATAAGCCATATTGAAGGATTCATTCTTGTCGAGATGATTCGCGCGGCCGAGCGCGAGCAGTTCCTCGCCGTCCACGCCGACGGACTCTGCATAGCGGCTGCCGTAACGGCGCAGGAGTTCGTCGGGGAATTGGTCGAATGCGGCACTGACAGGCGTGTGGGTTGTGAAGATGTTTCCGGGGCGGGTGCAATGCAGCGCCGTCTCGAAATCGACCCCGGCGCGCCGCATAAAACTGCGGATTCGCTCCAGCGCGGCGAACGCGGCATGCCCCTCATTCAGATGACAAACCCTGCAATCGATTTTCAGCTTCTCCAGCAGCCGCCATCCGCCGACCCCCAGCGCGATTTCCTGCTGCAGGCGAAGTTCCGGATTGCCCCCATAAAGTTCCGCCGTGATTCCCCTGTCCGCCGGCGAGTTCAGCGGATCATTGCTGTCGAGCAGGTAGAGCGTAACGCGTCCCACCTGCACCGCCCACGCGAGCAAGTGCAGGGGACGTCCGGGAAGGTCGATATCGACTCGAACCCATCGGTCCTCTTCGTCGCGGACCGGCAAGATCGGCATCAGATGCGTTCGATTGTAGGGATAACAGGCCAGTTGTTCACCCTCGGCGCTCAGCATCTGTCGAAAGTAGCCCCGGTCGTAGAGCAATCCGATCCCAACAACCGGCACCCCGAGGTCGCTGGCAGTCTTTAGAAAGTCGCCGGCGAGAATTCCGAGACCACCCGAATAAATTGGGAGCGCCTCGCTCAGGCCGAACTCCATGCTGAAGTAGGCGATTTTTCCGATTGAATCCTTGCAGGTCTTCGCGAACCAGGTCTGCTCCGCGAGGTAGCGTTCTCGGGCGGCCAGTTGCTCTTCCAGCTCCGCCACGAACTCGCGGCTCCGCGCGAGCATCGCAAGCCGCGTCTCTGAGACGCTGCCGATGATAAGCCAGGGATTTTGAGTGGCGCGCCACATCTCCGGATCGACGCTCTCCCAAAGCTTGTCGGCGCTATGGTTCCAGCTCCAACGCATGTCGAGAGCCAGAGTGGCCAGACCCTCCAAGGCATCGGGAAGGGGACGTAGTCGGTAATGATAAGGGCTCATTGAAAGCAGACAGAGGCCATAACTCCGCGGCGTTGACGCAGCATCGAGCGTGCCAATCTGCGCCGAAAGGGTGCGGGCACCGATGGGCTAAACAGAGACATTTCACGGATTGGACGATGTCTCCTCCCGCACCACCAATCACAAAACGAGCTTGGGCCGAGACGCTATTCAGGCGCGGGCTCCGACGATCGCGGCTTCTTTGGATGGCACACCTGATGCTGATGTTTCGATGATCGCCCTGGATGGCGACTCGGGGCGCAAGGGGTAAACGCCGTATGAAGACAACTCTTTCGGTAATCAAGGCCGATATCGGTTCTATTGGCGGACACGTGCGGCCAAGCGATCAGCTCAAGAAGACAGTCGAAAGTTACGTTCATGAGCACGGCAAGGAGCTTCTGCTCGATGCTTACGTGAGCAGCACGGGCGACGATATCGCGATTCTCATGTCGCATCGCAATGGAGTGGACAATCCCAAAATCCACGAACTTGCCTGGGACGCTTTCATGGCGGGAACCGCGATCGCGAAGAAGCAAGGGTTGTACGGCGCCGGCCAGGACCTTCTCAAAGATGCGTTCGCGGGCAACGTCCGCGGGATGGGCCCCGCGTCATGTGAGTTTGAATTCGAGGAGCGGCCGAATGAGCCGTTCGTCTTTTTTGCGGCGGACAAAACCGATCCGGGGGCGTACAACCTGCCGCTGTATCTGGCCTTTGCCGATCCGATGTATTGTCCGGGGTTGTTGCTCTCGCCGGCGATCGCCAAGGGATACCGATTCACGATCATGGACGTGAGTTACACGGAAGGCGATCGCGTGATCGAGTTGAGCGCGCCCGATCAGCTCTACGACATCGCATGCCTGCTAAGGGACAACGAGCGATTCGTGGTCGAGTCGGTGCACAGCAGGGCAACCGGCGAAATCGCGGCCGTGGTATCCACGTCACGCCTTCACAACATTGCCGGAAAGTACACCGGAAAAGACGACCCGGTGGCTCTGGTCCGTGTGCAGGGAAGTTTCCCCGCCACCGGAGAAATCCTTTCGCCCTATCGATTGGCGCATTACGTGGCGGGGACCATGCGCGGCAGCCACGTTGGTCCGATGATGCCGGTGAAGCTCAACTCCAGCGTATCGTTCTTCGACGGGCCGCCGGTGGTGAGTTGCGCCGGGTTCTGCGTACACGACGGAAAATTTACCGAGGCGGTCGATCTGTTCGACCATCCGTTCTGGGATTGGGTGCGCAATAACGCCGCGCAGAAGGCCGCGGAGATTCGGATGCAGGGATTCTCCGGGCCGGCGATGCTGCCGTATGCTGAACTGGAATACGGCGGAATAGTCGAAAAGATGCGCGAGCTGGACAAGCACTTTGTCGTTCGGGAAGCGGCGCGGAAAGGAAACGGACGAAAAAAGAAGGCCGCCTGAGACAACTCCGGCGGATGGTAACTCATGGCCAGGGCGAGAATCATCGTTAGCGATGTGATGACGCCGCGACCGATCACGGCTGCGCCGTGGGACACTCTTGCCACCGCGCACACCAGGATGGAGGCAGGCAGATTCCGCTCCCTTCCCGTCGTTCAGATGAACAGGCTGGTCGGTGTTCTGAGCGATCGCGACGTGCTTCCATTCCTGGGCCAAAGGGCGGAGATACCCGTCAAAGAAGTCATGACTCACGCGGTTGTGATGGTGGCGCCGCAGGCGCCGCTCGATGAAGCCGCGCAGTTGATGCTCAGGCACAAGATCGGAATGCTGCCGGTGGTCAGAAACGACGAACTGGTGGGAATAGTCACCTCGACCGACATCCTGATTGCCTTCGTGCGGTTGGCGGCGGAAATGCGCAATGGCGAAAAGTCATGACGAGTAGCGCGGCCGATTCAGACTGCGCACTCGCGGCAATCCGGCGCGCGCTCATCTTCCACCAGTGAAACCGCCTGGCGCGGCTTGGAGCCGTACCGGTACACGGTCACCCCTTTCAGCTTGAAAGCTCGAGCCGCGTTGAAGACCGTCCGCACGTCGTCGCTCGATGCGCCGGCTGGAAGATTCACGGTCTTCGAGACGGCGGCATCCACATGCTTCTGAAACGCGGCCTGCATCCGAAGATGATCGAGCGGGTTCAACTCGAGGGCGATCGGAAAGCGCCGCTTCAGGCTGTCCGGCACGTCGGGAATATCGCGCAACGAGCCCCGCTCGCGAATGATCTCGAGAACGCGGGCTCGGCGGGTTCCGAGTCCTTCCAGCGCGTCGAGGGCGGCCCGATTGAAGTCCAGCAACCTGCGCCCATCCAGCGCCTGCCGCGCGGTGGCCAGCGCAAAGAACGGCTCGATTCCACTCGAACACCCCGCCAGCAGGCTCAGTGTCCCGGTGGGCGCGACACAGGTAACGGCGGCGTTGCGCAATGACGGGATGTTTCGAGCGGGCCAGGCGCTTTGTGAAAAGGCGGGAAACGAACCCCGCCGCTCGCCCAGCTCGATAGACATCGCCCGCGCCTCGCGCGTCAAAACCGAAGCGATTCGTTCGCCCAGCGTGACCGCTCCTTCCGAATCGTACGGAATGTCCAGCGCGGCGAATAAATCCGCCAGACCCATGACCCCAAGCCCGATTTTGCGCGTTCGCCTGGTCGCCTCCGCGATCTCCGCGCAGGGAAAGTGAGAAGACTCGATCAGGTTGTCGAGAAACACCACCGCGTCTCGAATCGTTTCCCGCAGGCGATCCCAGTCGACGTCATCGACCAGAGCGAACGCCGCGAGATTGATAGATCCCAGCGTGCATGATTCGTACGGTAAAAGCGGCTGCTCGCCGCACGGATTGGTCGCCTCGATTCGTCCCAGCGCCGGCGTGGGATTGCCGCGATTGATCTCATCAAGAAAAAGCAGTCCCGGGTCTCCGCAAGCGTGCGCCGCTTCGACTGCGGCATCGAACAGACGGCGTGCGTTGGCCATTTCGGACACTGCTCCGGTCCGCGGGCTTCTGAGTGCGAATGCGGCATCGCTGTCCATCGCATTGAGGAATTCATCGGTGACGCCGATGGAGAGATTGAAGTTCTCGAGCGCGCCCGGTTTGAGCTTCGCGCCGATAAACTCGCGGATGTCCGGATGATCGACGCGGAGCACGGCCATGTTCGCGCCGCGGCGCCGTCCTCCGGATCGAATGACCGTGGTTGCGTGATTGAACAACTCCAGGAAAGAGAGCGGCCCCGAGCTGATTCCGCCGGTGGAAGCTACCCTTTCGCCGGCGGCCCTCAATTCGCTGAACGAGAATCCGGTTCCGCCGCCCGTCTGCTGGATGCGCGCCGCGAGCGCAAGCGCGCCGAAGATCGAATCAAGATTGTCATGCAGCGGCAGCACGAAACATGCGGCGAGCTGTCCGTTGGGCAGCCCCGCATTCATCAAGGCAGGCGAATTCGGCAGAAATTCGAGCGCATCGAGCCGCCGCAGGAACCGCTCCTCCCACATCCGTTCGTCCTCGCCGAACTCCCGCGCGGGTGCCGCCACTGCCTTTGCCACTCTCTCCAGCATCCCGTCCGGACTCTCGATCGTGCGGCCGCTCGCGTCGCGGCGAAGATAGCGCTCGTGAAGAAGGGTCAGGGCGTTTTCCGAAAAATGAGCCATCGCAATCCCTCACGGAGGTGCCGTTTCGGGGATGTTGCGCGCCTTCGTCAGAGTTGGCCGAGCAAATCACCCAGGCGCTCGCCCTTGTGCAGGCGCGAAATCACCTGGCTCAGCAGCGGCGTGAGGCTGACTATCTTAAGCGGAAGCGTCAGGTCAGACGAAATCGCGACGCTGTCCGTTACCAGCATACGTTCGATCGGCAATGCGGCGAGACGTTGCGCCGCGCGCCCCACGAACAGGCCATGAGACGCGATGACGGTCGCGTTGCGAGTGGCACCGAAGGTGCCTACCGCGTTGAGGGCGGCCTCGATGGTCGCGCCGGTGATGATCATATCGTCGACGATGATCGGTGTTCGGCCGCGCACGTCTCCGATAACGTTGCGTGCCACGACCTCTTCATCGCTGAGGCGCACCTTCGCGACGATCGCAATCGGTAAACCGAGCGCCCGCCCGTAACGCTCCGCCATCCTTAGCGCCGCCATATCCGCCGCCACTACCACGCCGTCACGAGGGGAGGGGGCAACTTCCTTGCTCAGCAGGTTGACGGCGCTCACGTGCTCGAGCGGGATACTGAAGGCGCTCTCCACCGACGTCGTATGGAGATCGACCGCGACTACCCGCCCCACGCCCGCCATCCTGAGCAGGTCCGGCACCAGTCTCGCGCCCAGCGCGTGCTGTCCGGTCAGGCTGCGATCCTGCCGCGCATAGGCGAAGTAGGGCACGATTGCCGTCACGTGATTCGCGCCAGAACGCCGACACGCATCGGTAAGGAACAGCAATTCCATCAAATTCCGGTCCAACGGCGGTCCGGTAGGTTGGACCAGGTACACGTCGCGGGCGCGGATGTTTTCCTGAATTTCGACTCGCAGTTCTCCGTCAGGCGAACGCGAGAGGACCCGGTTTCCGAGCGGGACGCCAAGGGACTTTGCGACCGCTCCGGCGAGCGCCGGATTGCCAGTGCCAGACAGAATCGCTAGTTCCACCGCTGTTCCTTTCGCCCAGTTTTCATTTGGGCATGCTCAGGGCGCTGACCTCAATACATCCTCGCGGCTGCCGCAGGCTATCTCGGGTCCGCGCCTCCCACCTGATTAGTCTTTCTTCCGTGGTAGGCTGCTGAGCAATTCTGGTACCGTCCGGAAATTTCCGGACAATCTTGCGGATCCGATCCGGTTTTCCGGCGATTCTTGTATCCATCGGTAACAGTCGTTCGTTTGGCGTTACCGACGGCCACCGGGTCCGAATCCGTGAGCCGATGGGGGTCGCTTATGCAGTTCGGATGCATCGAGGACGCGCCGACGCTTCTGGTTCATCAGGATGGCACGCGCGGAGAGAGAGCAGCTAACTGCGGGCAGAACCTCAAGGATTGTCGGCTCGCATCTGATGAAATCGTCCGGGTCTTCCGATATCAGTTCCCGGCCGCCGGGGAGAGGCAATCCCGCGGGCCGCAATTAGCGCTTGCAAAGAAGCCGGAGTCGGACGGGTACTAAAGGGGAATTCGCTTCACTTCGACCATCCAAACCATCGGGCAACCCTAGTCTTCGCATCCTCATAGTATGCGCGCCATCCGGCGGGATGATCTTCGTTTACAACCTTACGCGGCGGATTGATTTTTTTGCGCACGCGCCTGGGATGGGCGACGGGTTGCGGCGGCGGTTCGCCCAAGTCGCTTTCTTCATCGCCCTTGTCTTCGGAGGCTGAAGTGTCGCCGCGAGCGATCCATTGCTGGCGCTGGGAAGCCCCCTCCTCGGTAAGGATCGTGAGCATTCCGCCTCCGATATGAAGGCGCTCTCCGTTGTGCCACATCCAGGAGGCGCTGGCGAGTTCCGCATCGCCGCAATAGGTGCAGCTATCGGGGTCGCCGTATCGCGCGACCATCTGGTCGTACCAGTATCGCGCCGTATAGGAATCGAGCATCACCTGGCCGCCGACGACGCGGCCGTTATAGATATCGAAAGCGACCGGATTGTTTACGCCAAGTCCTTTGAGACTCAACGCCTGATAGACCTGGAATTGCCGATCGCTGTCAGGATTGCGCCGCACTTCCGGATGCTGTTGCTTTAGGTCCTTGAGCGAAGTTCCCAGCGCAACGCCCGCGAACTCCGAAGGCGGTGCCGAACTGGCCCCCCGCGCGGGAACATCAAGGAGCGCAACAGCGGCGACAATAAGGGCCGCCCCAGCCAGACGACGCATACCTGAATCCTATCACGCCCGCCCTGCGAGACTGGAGCAAAGAGCAGGATTCTGAAGGAAGCTGCGACGAAAGCCAGCGATCTGCCTGGGCGACGGCATCCTGTCTTCTGCCTGCAGACTAATCGGCGCACTTTCACACCGCCTTAATCGTGCGCATCTGAAGTTCGACGCGCAGTTTGCGACGGATGACGTTTAGAATTCGGACAGCCATTGAATGTCGCCTGCCGCATTTGCCATCCGCGGGTCGTTGGAAGGCATCGCCGACATCAGATGCGCGCCAGGAAATCAAGCTCATTGAGACAGCCAGCCTGGTTCGTGTTTGAGGCAGACAAGAAATCAAAAATCGCGCGCGGCGAAATTCTCATTCGCGCCTCGACTCGCGACCCATCCGTAACAGGAACCGGCACCATAGAATCTATCCGGAAACCCGCATTTGCGTGGATCCTTGTTTTCGCTGGTGGGCGGTGCAGGTTTCGAACCTGCGACCCCCGGCTTGTAAGGCCGATGCTCTACCGCTGAGCTAACCGCCCGCTTCTGAGGACAGCAGACAAGATTATCAGGATTTTTCGCTCGGGAAAGAACGGCTACCGCGGGTTTTGCGGCGCCGCGTCCGTGTAGCCGAGCGCCAGATGCATCTTGTAGCCGATGAGGTCGCGCAATTGCTTTGGAAGCGTGCGCGCCACTTCGCGCGGCGCATCGAGGTATTGATTCTCTTCCTGCCGAAGCCATCCGAGCGAATACGAAAGGAAGATGCCGAAGCGCCAGTCATCCGCCGTCCGGTTCGCGCCCGCGCCATGCAGCGTCCCGCCCATCCAGAGCAGCACCGATCCCGCCGGCATCTCAGCCGCGACGACTTCTTCATCGCGCGCCGTTCGTCCCGCGGGCCATCGATGGCTTCCCGGCACCAGGTGAGTGCCGCCGTTCTCTTCGGTGAAGTCGGTTATCGCCCACATGGTAGCGATTATCAGGTTGGGGCGTGGCAGCGGGAAAATGTTGAAGGGATCTTCCTCGCGATGCAGCACCTGCACCGTTGCTCCCGGGCCCACCGACAGGCCCGCGGTCGCATGCACCTGGTAGGTGACGCAGTTTGGTTTGAGAAGCGCATCGCACACGCTGAGCATCAGCGGATGAACCACGAAGCTCCGAAACGTTTCCGATTTGGCAACCAGCGCCGTGATCCGTTTGGTGTTTCCGGGGTAGAAGTCCGACGGGCCTCCATCCTGCGCGTATTTTTCATTCAGGCTGCGCTTTACGTCGGCTGCGTCGAGATAGGGGCCAAGTTCGCGCTTGATTGTCTGGCGCGTGACCGCGTCCGTCACTCCCGTGACGACCACGCATCCCGCGCTCTCAAGCGCGCGAATCGCGTCTTCGTAAGGCGCACGCGACGATACAACGGGAATCGACGGCATCGCTTGGTACCTCCCGGCGATCATTACTCTGGCACGGAAGGGGCCGACCACAAAACCCCGACGTTTCGCTTCTCGTGAGAGGGGAGGTCCTGAGCTCGGCCTCAAGGCCGCGCTTCAACCGCATTTCCATAACCGTCGCGTCGTGGTGAACTTTGGAAGGGAACACCGCGATGGCCTCAAGTGCCAAAAAGAAGTGGTCGGCCAAAATACACACCGCCTCCACGTTTCCGCCTCCGGGCACATTCACGCGCCCGGCGGAAGAAGTCGCGCAGATAATGGCGCGCGAAGAGGTCTCTCCGCTCGGGATCGGTTCGGCGATCAGGATGGTGCAGATGTTCATCAACCGCGCGGGGAAGAACCTCAGTCCCGATCGCAAGCGAGAACTCGAGAAGGCCAAGCGCATTCTGCAAGCGATGAAGGCATCGCAGCCGCGCGCATCGCGCAGGCAAAGTTAGCGGCTGCCGGCTCGGAGCCAATTCCACATGCTGACCGTGATTGCGGCGCGCAGGCTGACCACGATTCCGGCAATCAAGGCAATCCATCCAAATAGATTTCCGACGCTGCCGTACAGGGTTTCGGTCGTCGATCCAATCGGTGCGTTACCCAGGACCGAGGCGTAAGGACGATGCGAGCTTTTGGTCTGGTAGAGAACCCTTCCGTAGCGATCGCTGATCGTCAACAAGCCGTCGCGCGCGGCGCGCGCAATCGTGTATCCGCCTTCGACGCCGCGCAGAATCGCCATCCGCGAATGCAGCCATCCGTCCCGGCCGAAGTCCCACGCCGGCACCAGCATCAACTGCGCGCCCTGTTCGGCGTAATCACGCCCCAAACGCGGAAAGTCCATGTCCTTGCAGATGGCGATGCCGGTTAACTGGCCGTCGATTATCCGCGCGACCGTTCGTCCGCCCGGCCGGAATGCGTCCTCGAAGCCCGGAACCAGGTGCCGCTTCGAGTAATCGGCCTCCAGCCCTCCGGAGGGGTCAAACAGCCACGCGCGATTCTCCTTGTGATCCGGTTCGACGATTGCAACTCCGGCAAGCAGATAAATCTTGTCGCTCTCGACGATCCGGCCGAGCGAGGCGGAGATCTGCCGCGACTGCGCCGGTGTCAGAGCGGCGATTTTTTCCGGCAGCACGACGATTCGGGCGCCGCGCCGCGCAAGCCCGGAGACCGCGGCTTCGTACGTTTTCCAGAGCGCACTGTCCGGAGAAGATGCCTCAACCGATGGCGGCGTATCCACGACCGCCAGTCCTATTCGCATCGCGGGCCCGGACGAGGGTTGCCACAGTCTCGCGACGCCGAACCCCAGGACAATGATCAGGATTGCCGCCGTGAGTGCATAACCGGCGCGGAACCGGCGCACGTTCGCGCGATGATACCAGGCGACGGAAACTGCCGACGCGAACAGGCTTACGGTGAAGACGATGCCGCTGGTGCCGGCGATCGACGCAATCTGTATCACCGCCAGTGCGTTCATCTGGCTGTATGCGAGGCTTCCCGCGGATCCGTGCCGCGAGACCGCTCCGCCCAGCGCATCCAATCCCGCTATCAACGACGGGTACACGAAAATCGACAGCCAATGGCGCCATCGCACGACCGTCAGGCGCGTGATGCTGACGACGATTGCCAGCGAAAGCGCGCGGCCGAGGACAATCAGGGGCGTCACTACCGGCCCGGTAACTTCGAGGTAGTAACCGGCCATGCTGATACATCCGATAGCCTCGGCAAGCGCGGCGAGTCCGGCGGCTTCCCGGCGGGGAGCCTCGAAGGCGGCGGCCAGCATGGGGATCGGAGCAAGCCAGGCCGCCGGCCACCATGGATGCAGGCCTTCGGCAAGCGAGATGGCGAGGCCAGACAATATCGCGGCTATCAGGCGTTTGCGCGGATCATCGAGGGGCGATCTCGCCATCGGAGCAGACCCTCAGCAATCAGCGAGCATGGAACAGCGGGAGGAGAATTTCGGTGAGAATAAGAAGCGCGACCGCGACCTCGAGGAGCAACAGCCTGCGATCGCGCGCGACATCGACTACCAGTTCCAGCGCCTCTTGAACGCTGCGCAGCTTGAGCTCCATGGCGGCGTAGCGGTCCGTTAGATCGAACTCGGTCCGAAGGTCGCTATAAATCCGATCCATCACCGCGTCGTCCCAGGTCGCATCCGGCTTATCGAGCAGATGGAGCACCGAAAGCACTTCGTTTCGGTTCGCAATCGCCTCGCCGATAAAGCGGACCAGGGGCTTGGTACGCAACGGCACGGTGCCGTGCGTCTCCATCCGCTCGACCATCCGGCTCGTGCGCACGAACAGGGAGTCGACGAGCTGCTCGTAATATTCCATCGCGGCGCTTTGAGCCACGGTCAGCGCGATCACGCCAGCGCGGGCGGCGCCCAGCTTGTCCACGCGCAGGACGCCATCGGTCAGGCCTACGCCAAGGTTTGGATCTTCAATCAGCGAATAATCTTCGCGGACGACCTGGGTCCTCAATCCGGGATGCGCTCGTTCGAGCCGGGCCAGCTCCAGTTCGCGCCGCGGTTGCGGCACGTTGTGAAAAACCATCGCTCCAAAAGGGTAGATGTAAACGCCCGCGCTTGAGTCCACCGGGAAGTAGATCTCATGCGGGGAGATATGTCCTTCGGGGAAGTGAGGAGCCAGCTCTTTCAGGGACAGGTTCTCCACGAAGGCGATCGCATAAAATTGATGCGTCCGCGCGGCCATCGCGAGCGAGATAGTAGCCTGTCCGAGCCATCATCGCACGCGTCCGATTTCGATTGATGACCCGCGCCTCGCTAGCGGTTAGACTCTTGCTCGCGGAACTCCACCCATGACGATGCATCCACTAGCCGAGCCGCTGGAGCGGGCAATTCTGCGCAAACGCCAGGCGGGCGCACCCGGCCGCGCTGACAGCCGCATATTGGCGTCAGGCGCAGGATGGCGCGTCGTCGATGTGATCTGCACGTCCGGACCGGAGGATCGACCGTTCGAGGAAAGATATTGGTCGGTTGCGATCTCGCTGGTGCTTTCCGGTGCGTTTGTCTATCGCGGCAAGCACGCAGCGGTATTGATGTCCAAAGGCGCTTTCCTGCTGGGCAACGCCGGACAAAGCTACGAATGCTCGCATCAACACGGCGAGGGCGATCGTTGCCTGTCGTTCCAATTCGCTCCGGAGTTCTTTGCGGACGTGGCGCGTGATGCCGGAGCGGGCGGGGCGTTCCTTGGATGCGACCGTGTCCCGCCGCTGCGGCAGACTTCACCGGCGGTCGCACGCGCGATCGCCGCGATCGAAACCGCGGACTCGTTCGAAGAAATCGCGCTGGAGGTTGCGGGCTCCGTCATCGAGGCATCCGCGGAGATCACGAACGAGCGCCGGATGACCGCGCGCGAGTCGGCGAAGATCGTGGATGCGCTCCGCTATCTCGATGCGAACGGGCAAGCGTCGTGCCCGCTTGCCCGTCTGTCGCAAGCCGCCGGCCTCAGCCCCTATTATTTCCTGCGCACGTTCAAGTCCGTAACCGGCATAACGCCGCATCAGTGGCTGATGCGGGCGCGGCTGCGCGAGGCGGCGCGCAGGCTCGCGGAAAGCCGTGAACCGATAACAGAACTTGCACTCGAAGCCGGGTTTGACGACCTGTCAAACTTTATCAGAAGCTTCCGCGCGGAGTTCGGGATGTCGCCCGGCAACTACCGCGCGATCGCTCAAGGCGGACGCGCGATGCCGGAACTCAGGGGAGCGCCAACCGGAGGCGGTCTCAGGCGGTCTCTTTCGCGAGAGCCTGCCTGATAGCCATCAGCACGAACAGAAAGTCCCGCGGGCTGCCAACCTTGCCCATCATGTTGATCCGCTTCAGCGCGTTCATCTCTGCCGAAGAGATGCGATACTGGCGAATCAGGGCGCGGTTCTCTGAAAAATCCTTCCACGCGGTTCGGCGTTTCTCCGATGCTTTGGCTTTGCCGCCGTCAACCATCTCGCGGGTTTCAGGATAGGCAAGCATCAGCAGCTCAGAGCGTGCCAGGCCCAAAACCTCGCCGAGCCGATTCAGCACGGTGATCGAAGGACGGCGCTGATCCTTCTCGAGGTAGCTGATGTAGGAGGCCTTTACTCCGAGCTCGCTTGCCAGCTCACGTTGAGTGAGTCCCAAAGCAATCCGCTGGCTCTTGATGGAAGACCCGAAAGTCACATCGTTTGAAGTTTTTTTTCGCATAACCTTTCAGTCAATCAGTCTCAAACGGACCGACTCTTAGTATGATTGATTATTCTAAAATGCACCAGCACAAACAGTCATTTTGTTTAAGCTATCAACAGTGGAATCTCGCCCTACATGTGGAAACTTGTCCTTCGCGCAGGTGCCGAACTCTCCCGGGAGCGATGAGTTATCTTGGCGCAGCGTGGCGAGCACCAGATGAAGAAGAAGTCCTTTCGCGGCAATAGATCGACAAAATCTTCCGCTGGGTTGAAGTTTGGCTCCCTTCAAGTGTCGGCCGATATTTCCCACGAGCACGCTCAAGTGTTTTTGGTCATCGCCATTGGAAGCGAAATCTCTAACGGCGCGGAATTGCCCATGGACCTGGAGATACTGGAAGCCCGCACGAACAACCCCATGTCACTCGGAAGCCGAATCATCTGTTAGCGCCGCACGGGAAGAGCCGCATGAAGTTCGACGAGCGCGCCAACCTTATGCCAGTACCCCGCGTTTACGGCGCGGGAAAGCCAGCTTTCGCATCTCAGGCGGCGGGCCATCGACGAATCCGATCGAGTTCAGGTAAAGGTCGCCGCCGAGCAGATGCCTCAGGACCGGGGATGCCCTGTCCCAAACCTCCTTGCGCACCGAGACCAGGTGGTTCTCCTGCACACGCAGAAACGGCCTCACATAGTAAGCAAACAGCGCGCGGCGGTAGCTGTCGCGGCTGATGTTCGCGCCGGTGCGATGCCACGTGTAACCGTGCAGAATCGCGAGCGAACCGGCCGGCGCGACCAAGGGCACGCAGGTGTAGCTTCGCGCCGGGTCCGGATTCGTCCTCAGCAGATGCGATCCCGGCACGTACTCCGTTCCTCCGTTTTCCAGGGTGAAGTCGTCGAGAATCCAGATGGCGTTCGCGGAGAGAAGATACTCAGGATGCGGCGGCGGCACGTAGCCCGAGTCCGAGTGCAGCACCATCGGCTCGCCGCCGGGCCCGGTGGTATTCGATGAGAAACCCGACAGTATGAAATCGCCGCCGAGCAGCCGGCCTACGGCTTTCATCACAACCGGATGCTGGACGATCTGCTCGAACACCTCTCCCTTGTTGACGAGATTGAAGACGCGTTGATTGACGCCTTCGGACTCCAAAAACGCGACTCCGGCTTCGCGTTCGCGACGATTCAACTCGTCAAGGCGGGCTCGGATGCGTGACAACAGATCGGGCGGGATGAAGTCGCGGACCACCGCGATTCCGTCCCGTTCGACCATAGCCGCGATTTTCTCGGCATCGAGGTTCATCGGTACCAGTCTCCTGAACGATCGCTCAGATGATGCGACAGAATGTGCCAGACATTCAAACGGCGGCGACCCGGTCGCGAGACGGCTGGATAACTCAGCGCCCCACCAGGACGTATGCGGTGCCGCCGAGCAGGACGAGGATGCCCGGGTTGATGTGGCGCCACAGCAATACGATGGTAACCACGGCGGCGATTCCGATCGCCGCAAAATCAGGGGTTTGGTTGACCACGTGCACGAGGCTCAATTTTGCGATTGCCCACGTTCCCGAGAACATCAATCCAATCGCCACCGGCGCCATCCCTTGCTGGACTGATTGCCGCCAGGGTGAGCCGGCGAAACGGATCCATAGCCGATTCGCAGCCAGCGTAAGGATGCAGTCGGGCAGAAAGAACGCGACCCCAACCACTGCCGCTCCAATCGCTCCGGCCAGCCGGTATCCGATCAGCAAAACCATCAGCATATTTGGCCCGGGAGCGACCTGGCCGATGCTGTAGATGTCGCGAAACTGCCGGTCGGTGAGATTGAACCAATGGATCGTCGCATGCTCCATCTCAGGAAGAACGGCTGTTCCGCCTCCCACCGCAAGCACCGACAGCATCATGAAGACCAGAGCGAGTTTTACCAGTTGCCAGTTCATCGCAGTTCCTTCTAGCGCCGATAGTGGTTGTGCCGCGGTCCGCGATGGAACGGCAGATGCTCGGGCGCGGGCGGCCGGGCCGGATGCGGCCGGTACAGCCAGATCGCGACGGTCCCAATCACGATCAGCACGATCGCCAGCGACAGCTTGAGGATGCTGACGGCGACGAAGGTGGCAATGACGATGGCGAGATCCGGCATCCGGGCAAGCTGCTGCTTGCCCAGTTGAAGCGACACCACCAGCAACAGGCCCGCCGCCGCGGCTGCGATGCCGAGCAGGAAGTGGCTCACGGTCACATTATGCCTGCTCTGGTCCCAGAGCAGGCCCAGGGCCATGACGATCACCGCGCCCGGCAGCATCAGTCCCCCCACTGCCACGGCCGCTCCCGGCACGCCCCGGAGGTCGTCTCCGGTAATCACGGCGATATTGACCGAATTGAGCCCCGGCAGCGTTTCGCTGATCTCGAGGGCGCTCATGAAGTCCTCGTCGCTCAGCCATCCTGATCCGCGCACCAGGTACTCGCGCAGATAAGCGACGACGCCGCCGCCGAAGCTGACCGCTCCGGCCATGAAGAAAACCTTGAAGATCTGGCTGAGCGCCACGCGGGTTGCGGGCGCGGGATTATTCGCTGTGCTTGACGGTGGTGTTGCCGAGTCCATAGATAATCGCGGTCTTGGTCGTGCCGCGCTGAATCCACTCCGCGGCATGGGTTTGCAGGCCAGTATAGAAATATTCCGACAGTTCGCGCGCCCGATGGTGCAGCTCCTCGGGGCGATCGAATTTGAGTTGAAAGCCGAATTCCGCCACCAACGGTTCATCCGTCGCCCGCAGGTGCCAGACCGCAACGCTCGATTTCGCGCTCAGCTTGCCGCCGAAGTCGAGTTCCCCGGTATCGAACAGATACTCGGCGATCTCCGCATTGTGCACCGGCGCCATCGTGGCCTTGGGATTGGCCCCGATGTTCTTGAGGGCGGGAAACGCCTGCGCGATGGTCTCGACCTTCTGGGTCAGCATGATGTTAGGCGTGTCCAGTTCGCAATTGTGCGAATACACCGTCCGCATGCCGATCGAATCGTCCCTGGGCAGGAGCACCTCTTCTTTGAACTTGATTACATGGACGCAGGGAAGAAGCGGGCGGACATCGACCGCCGCGGCCGCCGCCTTGTCCGGATGCCTGAACTTCAGCACAAGTTCGTGCTTTGCCTCAGGAAGGCCATGCTTATAGAAGGTCCGCTTGCGAAGAATGAATCCCGCGCCGTAGAGCTTGAAGTGCGGCGTGTCGTAAAAGACAACTTCACGGATGTGCGGCGAAGGCGTCTTGTCGATCTTGCTGAGCGATGCGCCGAGCGCCTTGGCGGTATGATGGGCAATTTTCCAGAAGCGGTGAAATGATTTTCCCTTTTCGAACTTGTCCGCGCGCAGAAGGAGCTTGTACTCCCGATATTGGATCTGGTCCGCCGGACCAATTCGTTCGTAGATGTTTTGGTTGGTTGCGGAAGTCATTCGAAAGCCGGCGGCGCGTATCCTGGTATCTTTGCCCCTTCGGAGTACCAGTACAATCAAAGACGGTCAATTATGCGTGTTGAGCGATAAAAATCGGCGTACCCACGCTTGACCTCGCTCACGGCACGGAGGCATTCAGCCATCATGGCTTCAAACAGCGCCCTTTGGGGTCGTCTTCAAGCCGCGGTTGCGCGCGGCGTCAGCGTATCGCTTCCCGTCTTTGCCGCGTCCGCCGAAGGTGCGGAAGTCCGCGACGTGGAAGGCCGCAGGTACATCGATTTCGCCGGCGGGATCGGCGTCCTCAATGTCGGCCATCGCCATCCCCAGGTCCTGGATGCGGTCGAGCGCCAACTGCGCGCTGTCACTCATGCCTGCTTTCAGGTCACGCCCTATGAGCCGTACGTGCGGCTGGCAGAGCGGCTCAACGAGCTGGCGCCGGGCAGCGCGCCGAAAAAAACCATCTTTCTGACCACCGGCGCGGAGGCTATCGAGAACGCGGTCAAAATAGCCCGCTATGCGACCGGGCGCCCGGCACTGATTTCATTCGCCGGTGCCTTCCATGGGCGCACGATGATGGCATTGGCGCTCACCGGCAAAATGAACCCCTACAAGGCCGGTTTCGGTCCCTTCCCGGCGGATGTCTATCACGTGCCTTTTCCGAACGAGTTTCGGGGCGTGAACACCGCGGCAACGATGAGAGCAATCGACGACCTGTTTCATTCTTCCGTCACTCCCGATCGAATAGCCGCCATCGTCATAGAGCCGGTTCAGGGGGAGGGGGGCTTCAATGTTGCCCCGGCCGATCTCCTCAGAGAACTCCGGGTGCTATGCGATCGCCATGGAATCGTGCTCGTCGCGGACGAGATTCAAAGCGGATTTGGAAGGACCGGCAGGATGTTCGCAATCGAGCACTCCGGCGTCGTGCCAGATTTGATCACGACCGCAAAGAGCCTGGCCGGAGGATTTCCGCTCTCGGCGGTCACCGGACGCGCGGAAGTCATGGACAGCGTTCCACCGGGCGGCCTCGGCGGAACCTATGCCGGAAACCCGATTGCCTGCGCCGCCGCTCTGGCGGTGCTGGATGTGATGCGCGAGGAGGACGTGCTGGGCAGGGCCGAGCGGATGGGCGCGCGGGTTCGGGAACGATTGCTCGCGATGGCGCGAGGTGCGCGGTTCGCTGAATGTATCGGCGAGGTGCGCGGCCTTGGCGCGATGCTGGCCATTGAGCTGGTTGCCAATCGCCAGTCGCGCGAGCCCGCCACCGATCTCGCACGCAAGACCGTCCTCAAGGCGGCCGACCTCGGCCTCATCATCCTGTCGTGCGGCCAGAATGCGAACGTACTGCGCATCTTGGTTCCCCTGACTGCTTCGATGGAGACGGTCGATGAAGGGATAAGCCTGCTCGAACGCGCGCTCGAAGCCGCGATGCGGTAGCAAGGGAATGACCCCTCCTTGTTCAGCGATTCTCCGAATGTTAGCTTCGCGGATCGGCCAGCCGCCCGCTTCGCGGCGGAGATCGGAGTATTGGAGAATCGTTCTTAAGCATGCGCCGCGGGAAATACGCGCTGCCCGACTTCCTCGGCATCGGACCGGGGCGCACCGGCACGAGCTGGCTGCACGAGGTGCTGGTCGGGCACGCAGACCTGCCGCTGGGAGTCAAAGAAACCCAGTTCTTCAATCATTGCTACGACAAGGGCATCGATTGGTACGCGGCGCACTTTCGCCACGCGCGCGGTGACCGCCCGATCGGAGAAATCTGCCCGTATTTCATCGATGCGGCCGCGACCGAGCGTATCAAGCTCCATCTGCCCGACTGCAAGCTCATCGTATGCTTTCGCGATCCCGTCGATCACGCCTATTCGAACTACAAGCTGCTCATCGCGTATGCGTGGGCGCGCGGATCGTTCGAGGAGGTTCTCGAGACGCGCCCGCACATCGATCGCGGCAATCAGTACGCATCCAATCTGAAGCGATGGTTCGACGCATTCGGCAGAGAGCGCGTGCTGGTCACCTGGTATGAAGACCTTGCCTCGAATCCGCAGAGCTATCTTGACCGCATCTGCGAGTTCGCCGGTATAAAGAAATTCACATTGCCGGCGCCGTCCTCGACCACCAGAAAGGTAAATGAATTCACGGGGCCGCCGCGCAGCCGCCGGCTCGCGCAGAACGCGCGCCACGCGATGTACTGGTTGCGCGACCGTCGCGCGTATTCGGTGATCAACGCGCTTGAACGCGCCGGCGTGTGGGCATTCTGTTTCAGCGGCAGCAAAAGCTATCCGCGCCTGACCGCGCAACAGGACGCGCGCCTGCGCCAGCGGTATCTGCCGGAAGTCGAGGCGCTTGAAGGCCTGCTCGGTTGCGATCTCTCTCGATGGAAGCGTCCGCGCGAGGCGAGGGCGGCATGAGCGTGACCAGATGGGGATTGCTGCCCGACGTAATCGGCATCGGACCGGCCCGGACCGGCACTACCTGGCTGCATGAAAAACTCGCGGGTCACGTCGACCTTCCGCTTTACATCAAGGAAACCAAGTTTTTCGAGCGCTACCATTCTCGGGGAATCGAGTGGTACGCGAGCCTGTTCAGGCATTGCAGGGGAGACAAGCCGATAGCGGAGATTTGTCCCTACCTGGCGGGTCCCAAAGCGCCCGATTGGATAGCCGAGGTCCTGCCGAACTGCAAATTCATCGTCACCCTGCGCGATCCGGTCGACCGGATGTATTCGCACTACAAGATGATGCGCGGCTACGCCTTCACCCGCCTCAGTGTCGAGGGAGCTCTCCAGAAGGATCGCTTTCTCGCCCAGGGGAGTCTGTATGCTAGCCATCTGAAGCGCTGGCTCGGCATCTTTCCGCGAGAGAACTTTCTCATCACGGTTTACGACGATCTGCGCAGGCGTCCCCAAGCATATCTCGACTCGATCTGCACTTTCATCGGAATCGATTGCATCTCGCTCGCAAATCAGAGCGATCGGCCCGCGGCAATCAATTCGTTCGATCGCGCTCCCCGCAGCTTCAAGCTCGCGCAGAACGCGCGCCACTTGCGAATTGCCATGCGCGAGCGCGGATGGAATCGCACGGCGACCTTGCTGACCCGCATGGGAGTGTGGGCGTGGTGTGCAGGGGGCGGCGAGAAGTTTCCGCCTCTGACCCCCGAGCAGGATGCTTATTTCAGAAAGATGTACCTGCCGGAGATAGAAGAACTGGAGCGGCTGACAGATCGCGACCTTTCCGCATGGAAGGTTCCCGCGCGCGCCGCGTCGGCGCCGGCTCAGGCTCCGGAGCGGGAAGCGGCGATGGAGGGTTTCGCCCACGGACTCTCGGCTGCCTCGCGTTCCTCGGCTTCATCGGATGAGCGCTAACCGAAGGCTCCCTGACTTTATCGCGGTGGGCCCCCAGCGCACCGGCACGACCTGGCTCCATCTGGTGCTCGCCGGACACGTAGGACTTCCGACCATCAAGGAGACCGACTTCTTTACCAGACACTACGACAAGGGCCTGGACTGGTACCTCGCGTATTTTTCCAGATGCCCCGCCGATCGCCCGATGGGCGAAGTCGATCCGAACTACTTCGGCAGTCCCGAGGCGTGCGAGCGAATCGCCAGCCTGGTCCCGCGATGCAGGATCATCGTTTCGCTTCGGGACCCGACCGAACGGGCCTGGTCCTCGTATCGAACCATGCGCCGCGACGCATGGGCGCGAGGCGGCTTCGAAGAAACGGTGATGCGCAATGAGATCATCCGCGAGTCGAGCCGCTACGCGCATCATCTCGCGCTCTGGCAGCGCAGCTTCGGGGCGGATCGCGTCCTGGTGATGTTTTACGAAGACCTCGAAGCCGATCCGCAAGGTTATCTGGACCGGATTTGCGGGTTTATCGGAGCGGCGCGAATCGAAATTGGGGGAAAAACGATCGCCACCGAGCGGGTGAATGCTGTCACTCACGCGCCGCGCAGCCGCCGCCTCGCCCGCAATGCCCGCAACGCGCGGGATTGGATGCGCACGCACCGATGGCATCGAACGATCGCCTTCCTCGAAGCCATCGGATTCTGGCGGCGCGCCTTCGGTGGGGGTGAAGAGTTCGGCGCGATGGATCCCGAGAGCGAAGCGCGGCTTCGATGCCACTTTCTTCCGGAAGTCGAAGCGCTGGAACGCTTGCTAGGCCGCGATCTCTCGCATTGGAAGCCCAAAGCCGCGCATCCGCAGGGCCGCGGCGCGGACTGCCAGGCAACAGCAGGGTGAATAACTCGGAGCATCCGCTGGGAAAGACGAACGTGCCTCGAGTTTCCGCAATCATCCCGGTCTTCAATGCCGTCCGAACCATCTCGGATGCGATCGAGAGCATCGAGGCCCAGACTTTCCGCGACCTGGAAATTATCGCGGTCGATGACGGATCGAAGGACGGAAGCCTGGACGCAATGGCGCGCTTCGCGCCGAGAGTGACGATCCTGCGCCAGCAAAATCGCGGTCCTTCCGCCGCGCGCAATCACGGCGTTCGCGAATCTTCGGGTGAGTTGCTTGCCTTCCTTGATGCGGACGACCGATGGCGGCCTGAGATGGTCGAGCGTCTGGTCGCGGCACTCGATGCGAACCCGAGGGCATCGATGGCCTATTGCGACGTGGCGGTCATCGACAGCGACGGGCGGCCCCTGATGACGGCGCTTGCCAGCAATCCGTCTCCTCCCACGGTCGGCGATATGCTGGATCGCTTGTGGCCGATTATGCCCAGCGGCGTGGTGATGCGCCGCAGCGCGCTGATGGCGGCGGGGGGATGGCCCGAGCGGTTGACCAGCTTCGAGGACGTTTACCTCTGGCTGCTGATGCGCGAGCAGGGAGAGTTTGTGCATCTCGGCGAGGTTCTTGCCGAATGGCGTTTCGCCCATTTTCCGAATCCGCTCAAGCCGGCTGGCGGCCAGGAGCGCGCCGCCCGAATCTTCACGCAGATGGTGCGGGAGCGATGGGGCAGGCCGGCGGCCCACCTCGTGGCGGCTCGGGAAAGGGCGCCGCGCAGCATCCTGGGATACATCGGACTGCGAGCGCTGGATGAGGGAGACCGGATAGCGGCAAGGAAGGCGTTTGCGCGCGCGATCCTGTTTGATCGCTGGCGAATCAGAAATTATCTACGTTATATGCGGACATTTCTGCATCCCGGCGCCGCCCGAATGCTGGGCGGCGGGTCGCATCCGCCCAGGGGTTGAAGCCGGAGCGAAAAGAGTGTGGAATCTGTCGGAAGCCTGCGGTATCAGGACAAGACATGGGAGGAGAAAGGAAATGAAACTGCGCCTGGTTAACGTTGGTCGGGGCCTCATGCTGGCCGTGGTGGGTGGAGCCGCGATCACAGCATTAGTTGGAACTGTCGGCATCGCGAGCGCGAAGGAGTCGAAAAAGAAGCTGGAGATGACCTTCGATCTGTCCAAGTGCGAGCAGCAGGCACCGAACCTCTACAAGTGCCCCGCTATAGACAAGCCGATCTGCACGAAGGATTTTTCTCAGCCTGACGTCGAATGCGTTCACGTTGGCAAGAAGGGCAGCGTCTTCGTGATGATGCCGGGCGGGACGACCGACTAAAGCGCCAAGCTCTTTGGCTCAGATCGGGGGCGCGGACGGCTAGACGGGTCCGTCCGCGCCTTCCGTTCCTTACTTCGCGAAGCTTTTTTCAACTTCGAGGATACGGCGCGCTTCCAACGCGCCGCATTCCCTGTAATCATCTTTCGCTCAAGCATGGATGATCCGCCGGCCCGGGCGACAGGGCATCGGTTTCGATTCCGGTTTCACGCGTCGCGGCGAAGGCCCCAACTGGCCCGGACGACAAAGGATTGATAAATCAGGCGATCAGGAGCTCAGTGAGCCGTTAGCTCAGGTGGTAGAGCATGTGACTTTTAATCACAGGGTCCCGGGTTCAAGTCCCGGACGGCTCACTCAAATCGCTTCACTTCGAAATTCGCCGCTTGAATTGCGGCAACCGCACCGCAGTCTCATCGAACCTGCCTGAGCAATTTCCGCGCTTCTCCGCTCGACCTGCTCCGTCTCGATCCAGCTACATTCTCAGGACCGCGCGAAATCTCACCTTCCCCGTGATCATACGCTCGTAGGCGTCGCCGACCCGCTCCAGCGGAAAGGTTTCGATCATCGGCCGTACGCCATTGGCGGCCGCGAACTTGAGCGCGTCTTCTGAATCGATGGATGTCCCCGAGGGCCAACCCATGATCGAGCGTCGCGCCAGAAGGAGTTGCACGGGCGAGACCGCAAACGATTCCGAGCTCGCGCCGACGATGACGAGTTTGCCGTTCGTGGCGAGTCCATCGATCAGACTGCCCATCGCTTTGGCGTCGGGAGCGGTTGTGAGAATGACGCAGGCGCCGCCCAGCGCTTGCAATTCTCTGGCGACCTTCTGCGCGGAAGAGTCGATATAAGCTCGCGCTCCCAGTTGCATGGCGAGGCTCTTCTTGTCGGCGCCTCTCCCGACCGCCACCGTATTGAATCCGAACTGGTTCGCGAACTGCAGAGCGAGATGCCCCAGGCCGCCGATCCCTTGAATCGCGACGAGATCTCCGGGTCGAGCGCCGCTGTTGCGCAAGGCATTGAACGTGGTGATGCCCGCGCACATCAGGGGCGCCGCCTCCTCCGGGGACAGTTCATCGGGAATATGCGCAAGCGATTCGATCGGCACGGTCACGAACTGCGCATACCCGCCATCGTAGGTGATGCCCGGAATCTTCAGGTTCACGCAGGTGATGAAATCGCCCCGCCGGCACCTCTCGCATTTGCCGCAGTGCCCGCCGTACCATCCGACTCCGACCCGATCTCCCGCCTTCCACGGCCCTCCGCCTTCGCCCACGGCGTCGATCACGCCGGCAATCTCGTGGCCGGGAGAACGCGGATAAGCGATTCCGGGCCAGGCACCTTCTTTGGTGAGCGCATCGCTATGGCAGATGCCGCAAGCTTGAACCCTGATCCTCACCCATCCCGGAGACGGTTCATCCGCGCGTTCTTCGATTGGTTCGAAACTTCCGCCGGGCTTTTTCACTTGCATCTTCTTCACTTGCATGAACCTCTCATCCGCGCCGGGGAAAATCCGGCGCCGTCAAAGTGGAACGCGACGTGGTCCTTTTCCGTTGGCGGATTGGTCACCCGCGGACCGGCGATCGCCCCAATCTAGGAATCACGGAATGGTGAGTTCTGGATTTGATCGTAAAAGTTGCTGCGCCGATAGTTGCGGATGAAGTGCGAGCAGATGTCCTCGTTGCAGGTGCCTTCGGTCGTGTGCGTTTTATGTTCGAAGCCGCCGAGAAACGCCCTGGCAATCTCCGCTTTGAAGTTGACACGAGGGTATCGGCTAACCACCTCGTTTCTCACCTTCTCCGGGAAGCGTTCATAGCCGATCCCGAGAACATCGAGTCCGACGCCATCGTACAGAAGCTCGACCTCGATTGGCTTGTAAGCCGCAATACCGGGAGTGGTGTGAAGAGCGATGGCGTCCCAGGCCACCTGAATTCGCGAGGCGGGGAGGCCGTGTCGCTCGAGGAACTGCCGGGCCGTATTTGCGCTGTCGACCTCGAACCGATCATTCGCGGTGCTGAACTTCTTGAGCAGTCCAAGATCGTGGAAGGCCGCGCAAACAAACAGCAACTCCGCGTCGAAAGCCTGTCCCGACCGTCGCCCCATCTCGCTCGCCCAGAAGAACACGCGATGAGAATGATTAAAGAGCAGGGGCGTGCTGAACTCATGCAGCAGTCCGGTCGCTTCCCGAGTCAGTGGCGTGTCCGGAACACCCGGCTCCGCCTTCTGGAACTTCAGCGCCGGTATCGGAACGGGCAGGGCGATTCGCGGTCGCCGGAACGGGGGTCTCCTGTCGGCAGTCTGCGCGCGCACGGACTTGAGCGGAAAACTTTCCGCCCGGGTAACTGAACGGCTCATGGCCATATTCGCTCCTCCTTTTGCAGTCGAACCGCTCCGTCGGAAGGTGGCGGCTTCGATTCCAGTCCGACGGCGTGTCATTCGCGATGGCGGCGCGCGGATTTGTTGATGGGCCGATCATTGGCGCTCACGTCACGCCGCCGCATCAGTCCTTCGTCGTCAAATTCGCAATTCTCGTTGCCAAACGTGCGATACCATTGGCCGTTCGCGTCGTGCCATTCGGATTCGAACCGCACGGCGATCCGGCTCTCGGCAAAGCACCAAAGTTCCTTGGTCAGATGGTAATCGAGTTCCTTCTCCCACTTTCGCCTGAGAAAGGCCTTGATGGCCTCGCGGCCTTTCAGGAACGTCGTTCGGTCTCTCCACTCGGAGTCAATCGTGGACCCTTGCGCAACGATTTCGGGATCGCGGCTGTTCCAGGCGCTCTCCGCCACCTTTACCTTTGTCCGTGCCGTTTCCATCGTGAAAGGCGGCTTAATCCTGATCGTTGGCGATGAGACATTTTCAGGTGGCGACATCGCTGAAACTAACGCTTTCTCCTCTTCTCACGGGGGTTGGCCATACTTAGCCTTGCGTGCCGACCATCTCGGACAAGAACCAGGCGCGGCGCTCCGTTTCATCAATCCAGTTCTCGATCAGGCTCGCCGTGGCGACATCGTTGTGTTTCTCGCATAGTTCATGGGCCAAGCGCAGGTTTTGCGTCAGTTCGCGATTGTCGGCCCAGAGCTCGGAAAGCATGTCTCTGGGCGGGACTTCCGCGGCGTTGTTGTCCTTGAGGCGCTGATGCTTCGAGATGTCGCCGATGGACCTGAGCGTTGTCCCGCCGATTTTGCGCGCTCGCTCCGCGATTTCATCAGTCATCGCGAAGATCTGCGTACCTTGTTCGTCGAGCAAAAGATGGTAGTCGCGGAAGTGCGCGCCGCTCATGTGCCAGTGGAAGTTCTTGGTCTTGATGTACAGCGCGAATACGTCGGCGAGCAGTCTGCGCAGCTCGCCGCAGATCTCTACGACTCCGTCCCCGTCCAGGTCAGTCCAGTTCGCAAAAAGTCTTTTCTCCATGACTTCGACTCCTTTTCTGTCCTTGCTGCGGTTTGAAAAAAGAGAGAGGTTTCGCCCGGTGATCCCGCACCGCGAAGCGATTCTGGAACCTGTCCCTCGAATCGCGCGAAATTGTCGGAAAGCGGCCCATGAGTACGACGATGTCCGGGCGGCTAAAATCCGAGTTCGCTCAGGCCGGGATGGCCGTCGGGACGGCGCCCGAGCGGCCAATGGTATTTGCGGTCCGCTTCGCGAATCGGAAGATCGTTGATGGACGCGTGGCGCACACGCATCAGGCCGTTTTCGTCGAATTCCCAGTTCTCATTTCCATAAGAGCGAAACCAATTCCCGGAATCGTCGTGCCACTCGTAGGCAAACCGCACGGCGATCCGGTTGTCGGCGAATGCCCATAGTTCCTTGATCAAGCGATAATCCAGTTCCTTCGCCCACTTGCGTCTGAGAAATGTGATTATCTCGGGCCGGCCGATCACGAACTCCGCCCGATTACGCCATCGCGAATCAGGCGTGTACGCGAGCGCGACTTTCTCGGGGTCGCGCGAGTTCCAGGCATCTTCAGCGAGCCGAACCTTCTGGATTGCGGTTTCGCGATTGAACGGAGGCAACGGTGGACGCTTCGTAAGGTCAGTGTCAGCGCTCATGGTCAGCCTTCTTTCTCCGAATGTCGTGCTTTGAATCAGCCGTTCGAACAACCTCGGTCGTGCAACTGCTGAAAGAGCTCGAGAGAGCTGCGTTCCACCCAGTTATGCAGGAGCTTTCCGTCGCCGCGCACCGCCCAAACCGCGGTACCCGTAAATGAAATGGGTCTTTGATCGGCTGGCGCGCCGAACACGCCGTTGTTCCTGCCGGTGACTCGCCATCGCGAGGCAACCCGCGTTCCGTCCGCGTTCTGAAATGTCTCAAGCACCTCGAATTGAAAGTCGTTGATTTTTTCCATGAACGCGGACGCCCACTCCTTGAACTTCCGCTTCGAGACCACATCCACACCACCGGTGGTAAGGACGAAGTCATCGACCACAAACCTGTCGATTGCCTGAGGATTCTGCGCCTTCCATACCGCCGCCCAAAACTGCTCGACAATTTCAACCGAGTTGATTGGCTTCATAACTGCTCATCCGCGTCTCCATCCGTCGGGTGATGGACTCTGTCTGCAAAGCAACGGCGGTGCCGCGCGGAAAATGCTGGATAACTTAACGAGATCCCGGGACACGAAGGGGAAGGACGCCATGAGAGCTCTCAGGATCAAACGGCTTCTCGCGAGATTTCGTGAGTTCGCGTTTCCCGACACGGACCATTGCGGTAACATCTCAACCGTATCAAGCGCGGTCGTTTTCATAGACCGACGATTCTCCGAACAGCCGGCGGAGATACACGGTGGAAATTGAAACTCTCGAGTCGCTGGCTCTGAAAGTCGGCGAAGCACAAACTGCGGACGAAGTCTTCAATTCCATCGTCGGCGGTCTCGCTGCCGATGAGCATGGCGACGTCGCGCTCGCGCGAGTGTGGCTCATTCTTCCCGGCGACATTTGCGATTCTTGCCCGATGCGGTCGGAGTGCCCCGACCAGTCGCGATGTCTCCATCTGGTCGCCAGCGCGGGAAACCCGAGAGCTTCGACAGAGGACTGGTCGCGGCTGGACGGAGACTTCCGGCGAATTCCCCTCAATCTGCGGAAGGTCGGCGAGATCGGAGCACGCGGAGAGCCCCTGCTCATCAGCCGCGACGTCGCGGGCAGTCCGTGGGTCGCGCGGCCCGAATGGGCGCGGCGCGAAGGCATCGTAAGCTTCGCCGGACAACCCTTGATCTTTCGCGGCGAGATTCTTGGAGTGCTGGCCGTCTTCAGGCGCAGCGAAACGACCGAGAGCGAGTGCAACTGGTTAAGGGTCTTCGCGGATCATGCGGCAATCGCGATCGCCAATGCGCGCGCCTTCGATGAAATTGCGAGACTTCGCCGGCAATTGGAGGCGGAGCGCGACTACCTTCGCGAGGAGGTCAAGGAAGCTCTGGCCTTCGGCAACATCATCGGCGAGAGCGCGGCCCTCCGCGGCGTTCTGGAGCAGGTGGAGATGGTCGCGCCAACCGACGCCGCGGTTCTGATTCTTGGGGAGTCGGGGACCGGCAAGGAACTCATCGCCGCCGCCATCCACGAACGCAGCACGCGGCGCGAACGGCCGTTCGTGCGCGTCAACTGCGCGGCGATCCCCTCGGAGCTGTTCGAAAGCGAATTTTTCGGCCATGCCAAGGGGTCGTTCACCAGCGCGCTACGCGATCGAACGGGCCGTTTTCAACTGGCCGACGGCGGAACCTTGTTTCTTGATGAGATCGGAGAGATTCCGCTGGCGCATCAACCGAAGCTGCTGCGCGTCCTGCAGGATGGCCAGTTTCAACGAATCGGGGATGATGCCACGCGCCGGGTCAACGTCAGGATCATCGCCGCGAGCAACCGGGACCTCAAGCAGGAAGTCAAGGCGCAGCGCTTTCGGCAGGACCTCTACTATCGTCTTAGCGTGTTTCCCTTGGAAGTACCGCCGCTTCGCGATCGCCGCGAGGATATTCCCGCTCTCGCGGGCCACTTCATCTCGATGCTGCGAAACCGGCTCGATCGCCATAACGTGCGCTTTACGAACGACGATGCGGAACTGTTGAGACAGTATGATTGGCCGGGCAACGTCCGCGAGCTGCAGAACGTGATCGAGCGCGCGATGATCCTGGCGAAGGGCGGAAGGTTGCGCCTCGATCTTGCGCTCGCCCACTCCCGGCACGCGGAACCTGCTTCGATCGATACCGGAGCGCATTCGCTCACGAATTCCTCGAACGCGAGAATTCTTCGCATCGAAGAGCTGAAGCAACTCGAACGCGACAGCATCGTCGCGGCCCTGCAGCGCGCCAACCGGAAGATATCGGGACCGGGCGGCGCAGCCGAACTCCTGGGGCTCAATCCGAACACTCTCGCATCGCGGATGCGCTCGCTGGGCATCACGCGCGATTCGCGCTAAGCGGCGGCCGCCACGCGGGGCGCGAACGCACGCCGGCCGGATGCCGGCAGCGCGATGCGCGAACGCGCCACCGCGCATCGCGTAAATTAGTTCAGAAGTAAACCAGATAGATCGCCGGGTTTTGGAAAAGCCGCGAAGGGTCGCCGACATTCCACGATGGAAGCGGTGCGGGACCTTTGCATGGGCGGGGCGATTCGCCGAATGCAAAAGAGTTTTGCGAATAGCGTGGCCGCCGGTCGTAGCAGGTATTTTAGTTTAGTAATAAACTATTGATGGCATGAATATCGCAAAAGGAGACGATCGTGACTTCGAAACCACTTGACCAGCCCCGGCCGCGCTCCCTCGCGGACCATGTGACTCCTCCCGGGGAGAAACCGTTTGTGGATGCCGCGCGCGCATTGCTGAGGGCCGGCTACCTGTTCGGCAATCATCCGAGCCGCCCCTACCTCGCCCAAGGATTGACCTTGGCGCAGTTGGACGTGCTCAGCGCGCTGGCGAGAGCGCAGGACTCGACCCTCAACTGCTCGGAAATTGCCGAGCGAACCCTGATCACCAAGGGTGGCATCACCGGCATCCTCGACCGGCTCGAGGCGCGCGGCCTGATCAAGCGAACACCCTCGCAGCAAGACCGCCGCAGCGTCCTGGTCAGCTTGAGCGCAAAAGGCGTCGCGTTCTTTCGCGAACTGTACCCGGAAGTGGCGCGCAGCAACCGGGAAATATTCGAAAAAGCGTTTCGACCGGGACAGATGAAGGAGTTCGGAAACCTCATCGCGCTCCTGGTTCAGACCATGGAATCGCAGTAGCAACGCCCGGGGAATGGCTTGAGGATCATCGATGGATACGAACGGAACTGGCAGAGACGCGCAGACCGAAACATTCTCGCTCCCGGATGTTGAAAGTAGCGGGGAGGTTTCGGAACAGAACGAGGAGCAGGACGGTCTCCAGGAGCAGACGCCGCGGCACCCCTCTGGCGCGGTTCGGCCGCAACCCCGACAGCGCAGCTTGCGGCACACGCCGCTTTCGGACGATGGCAGGGCCGCCGATGCGACCCAAGGTGGCGCACCGGACGATGCTCATTCGCGCCCTTTCGGAGGGAGCGTCTTCAGAACCCGCCCGGTCAGGCTGGCGGCAGCGTTGCTTCTCGCGGTCTCAGCCGCGGTCGGTGGGTTGCACCTCTGGAATTACCTGCAGTCTTACGAATGGACCGATGATGCCGAGGTCGATGGCCATCTCGATCCTATCAGCACACGCGTTGATGGGACGGTCGTCCGCGTTTACGTCGAGGACACCTATCATGTGAAAGCGGGCCAGCCATTGGTCGATCTCGATCCGAGCGATTACGAAGTTGCGGTCGAGAACGCGGCGGCGAACCTGAGCCAGGCGCAACAGGCCGTTAGGGCGGCGCGGCAGAACTATGATCTTAGCGTTGCCAACCTCAATGCCGCCATCGCGACCAACGACAAGGCGCAACTCGATGTAGCCCGTTACCGCAAACTGCTCGAGAACCAGGTGATCGCGCGCGAGACCTACGACGAAATCGCAAAAATCGGTAAGGTCGACGCGGCAACCGTGAACGCGGATCGCGCCGAGGTTGCCGCCGCGGAGTCCGCGATCGGCCAGACCGAGGCCGCCGTGCAAGCCGCGCAGGCCGCGCTCGATCAGGCGCGGCTGAACCTTGCCTACACCCACATCGTCGCGCCCGCTTCCGGAGTGGTCGGCGACAAGACCGTGCAGGTCGGGCAGCGCGTCCAACCCGGCCAGCAGCTCATGACGGTTGTTGATCTGGACGATATCTGGATTACCGCTGACTTCCGCGAAACTCAGCTTCGCAGGATGCACAAGGGGCAGCCGGTCACGGTCCATGTGGACACGACCGGACGCGATTACCGCGGCTACATCGAAGGGATGCCCGGAGCGACCGGCGAGCTCTACAGCCTGCTGCCGCCGGAAAATGCCACCGGCAACTACGTCAAAGTCGTACAGCGACTCCCCGTGCGCATTCGACTCTACCCCGGACAGGATCCCGACTACCGGCTGCGGCCGGGGCTGTCGGTGGAGCCGACGGTCTGGCTGAATGAGGATGAGCAGGTTTCGGTGGCTTCAAGCCATCCTACGGTCGTTCCGCAGCTCGACGCCAAGGCAGCACGATGAGCGCCGTATTCACATTGTCAGCGCCGGCCGCCCTCCCGGCGCGCGAGACGCGCATCAATCCCTGGGTCATCGCGGGTACGGTTTCGCTGGCCGCATTCATGGAAGTGCTCGACACCAGCATCGCCAATGTTGCTCTGCCGTACATGGCGGGCGGATTGGCCGCCAGCGTGGATGACGCCAGTTGGGTGCTGACCTCATACCTGGTTGCCAATGCAATCGTGCTTCCGATCAGCGGATGGCTTTCCGTGCGCTTCGGGCGAAAGCGCTTCTACATCGCCTCAGTGGTGGTCTTCACAATCAGCTCCTTCCTGTGCGGAATCGCGCCATCGCTGGGGATGTTGATCGTGTTCCGCGTTCTTCAGGGTGCGGGTGGCGGCGGTCTTCAGCCGGTGTCGCAGGCGATCCTCAAGGACACGTTTCCGCCCGATCAACTGGGCACCGCGTTCGCGCTCTACGGGATGGTGGTGGTGCTTGCGCCGGCAATCGGCCCGACTGTGGGCGGCTGGATCACCGACAATTACCAGTGGCGATGGATCTTCTACATGAACGTGCCGATCGGAATCATTTCCCTCCTGCTGGTTTCGCGCTTCGTCCATGACCCGGGATATCTCGCCGAGCGGACGCGCGAGGTGCGCAAATACCTGCGCATGGATTACATCGGCATCGGCCTGCTGGCGCTATGTCTTGGATCTTTGCAGGTGATGCTCGACAAGGGGCAGGAGGATGACTGGTTCCATTCGCATTTGATCGCGGTTTTGGCCCTGATTTTTCCCGTGACCCTTGCGCTTTTCGTGATTTGGGAGCTTTCCCGGGACAAGCCCGTGATGGACCTCCGGCTGTTTCGTAATCGCAACTTTTCCGCGACGGCGGCTTTGATCTTCGTGTTCGGCGTCGAGGTCTACGCGATTACGGTTTTCACCCCTCAGTATGTGCAGTCGTTCATGGGCTATACCGCGGAATTGGCGGGGATGACCCAGGCACCGGGCGCCGCGCTGATGATCCTGCTGATGCCGATTGTCGGAAAAATGGTTCGGCGCATCGACGCGCGATGGCTAATCGTGGCGGGCCTGGTGTTGAGCGCTGTGGCCCTGTTCCACATCACCTCCAGCCTGGACTTGCAACTCGACTTCCGAACCGCGGCCAGCTATCGGGAGATGCAGTCGCTTGGTCTCGCGCTGCTTTTCATTCCAATCAACACCGCGGCCTACGTCGATATTCCCGAAGAAAAGGGCGGCGAGGTGTCTGGCACCATCAACCTGATGCGCAACATCGGCGGCAGCGTCGGCATTTCATTGCTCGAAACGATGATCGCGCGCCGCGCTCAATTCCATCAGGATGAATTGATCGCGCACGTCACCCACGCACATCCGAATTTCCAGGTCGCTATCCATCATCTGAGCAACCACCTCTATCATCACGGACTCAGCCATCCGCAGGCCCTGCACCAGGCCTATGCCCGCATCTATGATTCCGTAATTTCGCAAGCCGCTATCCAGTCGTATATCGACGTCGCCTGGCTGATCGGCCTGGTGTGCCTGATGATGATTCCGGTTGTCCTGATGCTGAAGAAGAACGATCCGGCGACGGCAAGGGTAAGCGCGGAATGAACCTAACATCCGCGTCCTGCGCGGCGACTGAATGGCGATGGAAAACGCGGGCGGCTCGAATCTCCTCCCGGGAGTCATGGACCTGAGCGCATCCCGCAGGAAAGAGTGCGAGCAGCAGAAGCAGCACGATCGGATGCTGGATGGATCGCTTCGTTGCTTTTCCTTTCGATCGGCGCCGCTTCAAGAAAACCGATAGCCCGCAAATCAGAGCTTACCCTTTTCCCATCGCGTTACCTCGAAAATTCCGCGTGTGCGGTCGAAACCGCGCTTTCATAGAGAGCCACGCGTCCGCCCCCGTTCGATCTCGCGCGAATCTTGTCGGCGATCGCGTGCGGCGGAAGTCCCGCGACGTCCAATCTCCGGCAATCCGCCAGTCAGGCGGTGGGGTGGCGCGCTTCGACAGCAGTAGGCATGTTGAGCTGGCTGAAACGCCGGTAGCGGGACTATTCGCGGCCCGAACCTGCTCAGGCAAAGCTCAGCATCTTTGACACGTTGTTAATCAACTGACCGGAACTCGCGCATGCCAGGCGCAACAGGGCAACTCTGAGCACCGCGGCAGAAACAATTTTCGCAGTCGGGGAACTTCTGTGCGCGCCTTCGAGTTATCTGCGATCGGAGGAACCGCCAATGCGCTGGAGCAAATGGGTAGCGTTATCCGGATTGCCTCTGGCAATCGCCGTCTCGACCGCCGTGTTTGCGATGAATGGTGGCCCGAGGATGAGAGAACACGGCGGCACTTACGTACAAACCAACCTGGTCTCGGATGGAGCCGTTCCCGCCAATGTTACGGATCCCAACCTGGTCAACGCCTGGGGACTCGCGTTCTTTCCGGGCGGACCGTTCTGGATCAACGACAACGGCAAGGGAATCAGCACTCTGTACCTCGGTGATGGAACGATATTCTCCCAGCTTCCATCCGTAACCGTTCCGGGAGTTTCAGGACCCTCGGCGCCGACCGGCATAGTTCTGAACAACAGTCTCGGATTCAGCCTGCCCAATTCGAAGATGCCGGCGCTCTTCATCTTCGACACGGAAGATGGAACCGTTTCAGGATGGAACCTCAACTCGGGGCCCAGCGCTGAAATGGTCGTGAACAATTCGGGAGCGGGCGCGGTCTACAAAGGCCTCGCGATCGGAGCGAATTCCAACGGCGTATTTCTGTTTGCGACCAACTTTCACGCCGGCACGGTCGATGTTTTCGACAGTTCGTTCAACGCCGCGACCTTGCCCGGCTCCTTTCATGATCCGGGCTTGCCCGCGGGATACGCGCCGTTCGGAATCGCGAACGTTCACGGCGACTTGTTCGTGACGTTTGCGCTCCAGGACAGCGCCAAACATGACGATGTGGCCGGAGCCGGCCACGGCTTCGTGGATGTCTTCGATACGGATGGAAACCTGATTCGGCGGTTCGCCAGCAGGGGAAGGTTGAATTCACCCTGGGGAATCACTCCCGCGAGCTTCAACTTCGGAAGATTCAGCGGTGATATTCTGGTCGGAAACTTCGGGGACGGCGCGATCAATGCATTCGATCCGGTCAGCGCGACTCCGCTGGGCCAGCTCCGCGGCGCCGATCGAAGGCCGATCCAGATCGACGGCCTGTGGAGCATCGCATTTGGGGGAGGCGCAAAGTCCAGCCCTGACACGCTCTACTTCACGGCGGGGCCGAACGATGAAGCCGACGGTCTGTTCGGGACGCTGACGCCGCAGTAGCGGCCGCCGGAACACAGGCGATTCGCTTCGAGCGGTCATGAAGTCGTGCACCGCTCGAAGCGAATCGCGCGCTTTGCCAAGGCGCGCAGTTAATCGCTGTCCATGGCCGGAGGCGGGGTCAGGGGCGAATTTCCCGAAAGGAGGTCGTCATCGAGCGCATCCGAGAGCTTTCCGACCGGACGCGCGTCCACCGCCGGCGTGTATCGGCCGCCTCCGTAGAGATCGCCCAGGAACTTCAGGATGGAAGTATGGTCGAGCAGGGTTTCAAACACGGTGGCCGGTTTCGCGAAAGGCGACACGATTATTCCGGGAACCCGGACCCCTAATGTGTTGAAGCGTCCGCCTTTCCACTTCGCGTTCGGCGGCGGATCCGTCGAGATCGAAGGCGGCTTCACATGATCGAAGAAAGAGCCGTGCTCGTCGTAAGTGAGAATTGCGACCAGGTTTTGCCAGACCGATTGGTTGGCGCCGAGCGCTTCGCCGAGGATGTTGACAAAGCGTTGACCGCCCCACAGGGATGCCGGCGGGTGATCGTCGGTTGCCTGCGCGGTGCCCCGGCGCATGTCGTCCTCGTACAGCGGCTCGACGAAAACCACCTGGGGCAGATCTCCGTTCTGGAAGTCCTGTTGCAGCCGTTCGATGGGCCGAAATAGCGCTTGTGTCTGAGTATCGGCCTCGTAGAGCGCCAGAATTCTCGGCATCTGCATGAAGAAGAAAGAGCCCGAGTAGTAAACGCGCCAGGAAACTCCGCGGGCTTTGAGCCAGTCGTAAACCAGGTCGTCGGGCTCGTCATAGAAAAGATTCTCCGCAATTTCCAGGTAACCGTCCGGGGTGAAATCGACCAGGGCATACCCGCTCATCGCCATGAGCCGGTTTGGAAGGGTGCTCGCTGGCAGGCACGCGTGCCAGTTGTCGCAAAGAGCATAATTCCGGGCGAGGATATCGGTCTTCGGGACATTCCGGCTCAGGCAGTGCTCCATGACCCGCTCGACCGGCGCACTCGGAAAAGCGCTCCGGTAGCTTTGCACGAAGCCTTTCATCGGCCCGCTCAGCGAGTTGATTTGGAGGTCGATAAAGTCACGCTCGTGCGGCGGATCGGGATCGAGGCTCGGGCTGCTCAGAGGACGCGGCGGGTACGGGTCGTGAGCGTAGTAGATCTGGGCGTGCTGAACGCCCTCGATTCTGCCGGCGTTGGGATGGCCGGAATCCGGAAGTCCCAAATAACCGAGCAGATGATCGAACGAGCGATTCTCCATCATCGCGATCACGACGGTTTGAATTTTCGAAAGATCCTTGGCCATGACTGCCTCCGGCTTGTGTGTGCGAATTTCAGAGGCCCTCAATTTCTTTTGTCTTTGACAAGTAAACGCTCGTTCACTAATTATCGCTTTCGGATTAGAGTAAACGATCGTTTACTGGTTCCTCAACTGAAATTTTTCCGGGCCGGTGTTTCTCGCCGCCGCTTGCGTCCTGACGCCCCGGCGCGGCGGCAATCGGGAGGATGCGAGGAGAAGTAATGATGATAACGCTGCCAGGACGATGCGAGTTTCTGTCGGATGCATGGATAGAGGAGGCCAAAGCGTTCCTCGAACGCGAGTGCCGGCACAGAAAGGAGCGCATGGCGGGACGCTCTTTCTCGATAAGCGAACGGTTTACGAACGCTCCGCCTCATCTGAAGTTCGCCGACGACGTCGCGCAATGGAGCGTCCGATACGACGGCGAAAACCTGGCCATATCGCGCAACTTCGATGAGTCGGCGGACCTGGTTGTCGAGGGCGATTATCAGGCCGCGTTGACCGCCGCGCAGTTCGTCGGGGTGCTCGCGCCGGGAGCGATGGGGGCGATGGCGCGCGAGGTCGCGACGATGTTCGGGAAGAACGCCATCCGCACGAAGGGTGCCCTCAAGGACGAACAGGCGATTGAAATCACGGCGCTGCTGCACGACCATATGGGGCGCTGCACGGTGGAAAATCCCGACTTGGCGCATCGCGCCGCGCGCCAGGGTCTCTCGGGCAAAATTCGTGAGATGGAAGAGCAGGGCTTTGCGGTCATCGAGCACGCGATTTCGCCCGAGTTCGCCGATGAAGTGCGATCCGCAACGCTGCGCGCGCTCCTGCCTCATCAGACTTTCTCGTTGAACTGGATGCTGTATCACGGGCGCGAGTTCGAACAGCTCATCCAGAATCCGCTGATGATGACGATGGTTGACGCATCGCTGGGGCGTGGCGCGGTAATCGCCTCGCTCAGTTCGATCCGCAAAGGACCCGGTCCCGGAGTAATTCCCATCCATACCGACTACGCGCACGTGCCCGAGCCTTATCCGGAATTTTCACTGACCGGCGTGGGCGTATGGGCGCTTGAAGACTGGCATGTCGCGTCCGGACCGACCTGGATCGTCCCCGGAAGCCACAAGATGCGCCGGCCGCCCCGTCCGGGCGAGGCGCGCGAAGACGGAGTTCCGATCGAAATGCCCAAAGGATCGGTTGTGTTCTTCACGCATGGAGTGTGGCATTGGCAGGGGGATCGGACCGAACCGGGAGATCGCGTGACTCTGCACGCGCACTTCAATCGCGGAATTCTGCGCAGCCTCGAACCCAAGAAAATCGATGTGCAGATGCTCCATCGAAATTCGCCGCGGCTCGCGGAGATGCTGGGCGAGGATGACTGGTTCGACAAGATGTCCGCGGCCGGACGCGACCACGTGCGTTTTCAATACATGCTGCGCCTGCACGCATTCACGGAACGCCAGAAGGCCAAGATTCTCGCCGGAGACGCCTAGCCCCGCCCAACCTGCCGAGTTCTCCCATATCCGCTGACGCGGAGTTGATTCCGGCGCCTCACGGCGCCATGCGCTCCTTGAGGCGCGAGGCGTACCCTTGTATTTTGGTAATTGGCGAAATACCGTAGGTGATGCGATGGGCATTAACGAAGTGTTTAGAGCGCTGGCTGATCCTACCCGCAGGGAGATCCTTCAGATGCTCAAGCGGGGCGACCTGAGCGCGGGCCAAATCTCCGATCGTTTTCCGCTTTCCAAATCGACCCTGTCGGGACATCTCTCGGTTTTGCGCCACGCCGGACTGATCGTGTCGGAACGCCACGCGAACCGGATTGTATATTCGCTGAACGTTTCCGCGTTCGAGCAGGCGATGGGCGCCGCTCTCAGGTTGCTGGCGGTCAGAGTGTCGCGCTCGGCTACCAAACAGCGACGGAAAAAGGGGGTGCTTCCACATGCGGTTCAACTGGCGCACTGAGTTGCCGTTGCTGCTTGTCGTGCTCGCGATGTTCGCGATTGCCGGCCTGACCTGGCCCAACGCTCCCGAGCATTTTCCCGTGCACTGGGGGTTGCACGGAGTCGATCGCTACGGGTCGAAGTTCGAGGGGATTCTTGTCGATCCTTTGATCGCGCTCGGACTTTACGCGGCTACGCTGCTTCTTCCGCGAATAGATCCCGGGCGCGCCAACTACGCGCAGTTTTCGGGCGCGTATCTCGCCATTCGGCTCGTCATTCTTCTTTTTCTCGCCGCGATCTATCTGATCACGCAGCTATTCGCGTACGGCTATCACATCGACGTGGGGACTGTGGTCATCCTGATGTTCGGCGGGCTGCTGATCGTGATCGGAAACTTTATGAGCAAAGTGAGGCCCAACTGGTTCGTCGGAATTCGGACTCCGTGGACTCTCTCGAGCAAGCTGTCATGGGATCGAACCCATCGGTTGGGCGGATGGGCGTTTATCGCCGGTGGATTGTTGATCATCGGGGGCGTAGCCGCGCCTCCCTCGGTTGGGATCGCGGTCTGTCTGGCCGTTCCAATCACGATGGTGGTCGTGCTGTACGGCTATTCGTACATCGTGTGGAAGTCCGATCCGGACAAGCAGCCGCCCGCCGCGACGATGCCTGCCGGTCCGCCGGGGACCGTCTGAAATGCCGCTTACTGGCTCATCTGCCGGCCCCGGCGTTCGCTGGTCAATCGAAATTCCGCATCTGGCGTTGCTCGCGTCGATGTTTATCGTGTCGGCAATTCTGTGGCCGTCTCTTCCGGACCGGCTCGCGGTACATTGGACAGGCCTTCCGCCCGCGATCCCGATGAGGGCGGACGGTTTTGGGGGAAAAGCGCAGGCTCTTTTGCTGTGCCCGATTATCGGGAGCGCGTTTTACGTTCTGCTCCTTTATGCGCCGAAATGGTCCGATCGGTACGAGGGCATGGACGGAACGATCGGATTTGGATTGCTGCGGCTCGCGGTGACCGCTCTCATCGCTTCCATGCATTTTTCATTCATCGCTTACTACAAGAACCCGGCCTTTGACCTTTTCGCATTTCAACGCGACAGCATCGCGATCTTTGGCTCGACCTGGGTCGGCTGCTTCATCTGGCAACTGTTCCGCCCACACTTCAGATGACGTTCGCCGCGCGTCTGCTGGCGATACCTTGGCGTTGGCACGCGTAGCAACGGAAAGGCCAGTCGAAGAAGTTTCACAAGACACGGCCTTTTTGCAGGATTGGAGCGTGAAGCATGTATTTTTTTCAACACTGCCCTTGAAAATTTGACCAATGCGAGCAGGCACCCTTCTGCGGGCGTGCCTGTTCACCGCATGGTGATGTTGCTCGCGTAAAGGCGCGCGCACGTTTCTCATCTGGTCTCTTGAGAAGGTCTCTGGAGTCCAGAGAGTCCAAAGTCCGACATGTAGAAGTCCAGCATGGTGTCGAGAAGAATACTCGTTGTTGAAGATGATGCGTCCACGCGGGAAGCGTGGCGCGAGTTGATCGCGTCGTGGGGCTTCGAGGTTGCGGCGGCGGAAGACGGCGCAAAAGCTCTCGACCTGGCAGTTTCTTACGCGCCCGAAATAGTGCTCCTTGATCTCAGGCTGCCGCGCAAAGACGGCCTGACGGTACTCAAGGAGATGCGGGATCGGGGCCTGGCGATCCAGACGATCGTGATTTCCGGAGAAGGAGAGATTCGTGATGCGGTGCGAGCCATCAAGCTTGGCGCGTACGAATATCTGTCCAAACCTGTCGACGTTGCTCATCTAAAGCATCTGCTCGGCAACCTGCTGAGCCATCTTTCGGTCAGCGAGGAGAACGAGCTATTGCGCCGCCGCCTGATCCGCGCGGGCGAGTTGGGCGACCTGATCGGAGAGTCTGAAGCGATGAAGCGGGTGATGCTGCTGGTCGAGCAGGTCGCCCCGACCTCGGCTTCGGTGCTGATCCTAGGCGAAAGCGGCACCGGCAAGGAGATGGTTGCCAAGACGATCCATGGTCGATCGGCGCGAGCGCGAGGACCGTACGTCGCCATCAACTGTGCCGCGCTGCCCGAGACGCTGATGGAGAGCGAGTTGTTCGGGCACGAGCGGGGGGCCTTCACCGGCGCCGACCATCGGCGCGAAGGATGCTTTGAACTGGCCAGGAGCGGAACGCTGCTGCTCGATGAGATCGGGGAGATGAAGGTCGAGCTGCAGGCCAAGCTCCTGCGCGTGCTCGAAGAATGCAAATTTCGAAGGCTGGGGGGAACCACGGAGATTCCCACCGATGTCCGGATTATCGCGGCTTCCAACCGCGATCTCGAGTCGGCAAGGCAAAAGGGCGCATTTCGAGAGGACCTCTACTATCGGCTCAACGTGTTCGCGATCAGAATTCCGCCGCTTCGCGAGCGTCCGGCGGATATTCCCGCGCTCGCCGCCCGCTTTATCCACGACCTCTCCGAGGCCTCCGGCGCAACGCACGTGCGCGGAATCGACAATACCTGCATGGAGCTCCTCAAGGCCTACCATTGGCCAGGAAACGTTCGCCAACTGCGCAACGTCATCGAGCGGGCCCTTATCGTAACGTCCGGACCGCTCATTACTATCGCGGATTTGCCTCCCGAGATCTCGCGGCCGTCGCATTCGGCCGCGCCGGGATTTCAGGTCTCGCTTGGCTCCTCGTTGGACGAAGTGGAACGCCAGCTAATCGAAAGAACGCTGGAATTCGTAAGCGGCAACAAGGCGCGCGCGGCCGAAATTCTCGGCGTCAGCTTGAAGACGCTTTACAACCGGCTGGACCGATACCAGCCGAAAGCTGAAGGCGACTCGATGTAGTCGACCCCGGCTTGGGGGCGATAAATGGTGGGCTTACGCGGGAAAGTCACCGTAATCTGTTCTGTGCTGCTGTTCCTGGCCATCCTGACCGTCAGCCTCCTCGAGATCGGCCGGGCAACGCGGTTGATGGTGGACAATTTGGCGGGTTCCGGCAGGCTGATTGTCGCGCAATGCTTTGAAGAGATGCGCGCGGCTCTCGCTGCTCCCTCCGCCGATCCGCGCAAGGCGCTCGCGGATGACTCCTCGCTGCGCGCGTTGATGGATATTTCACAGGCGTTCGGCAAGGGGGTTGCCTATATCAGGATTGAGGACCCGCAGGGCCAGACGATTCTCTCGGCGCCCGGATCCGGGGTGGATGGCGCCGCGGCCCATCCTTTCAAAGAACTCGAAGACAAGGTCCAGGGATGGTGGCCGCTCGCGCCCTTCTGGATGCTCTGGAGCGGACGCGTCTACGAGTCAGCAAGGCTGGTCGAGATCGATCATCGTCCGTTCGCGACAATCAAGGTTGGCCTCTCGACCGACCTGATCGCGTCCGAGGTTCGCCGCACGTTCGGCACGATAGCGGAGATTGGCGTCATCGCGGTTCTTTCCAGCCTCGTGGCAGCAGTGCTTTTGAGCAGACTCCTGCTGCATCCCGTGCTGACGATAACCAGCGGAGTTGAGCAGCTCGCGACTACCGACGGCGAGGTCCGCCTGGCAATCGAGCGGCGCGACGAATTCGGCACACTGGCTCACAAGTTCAACGAGCTGTCGAAAAGAATCAGCGCGGATCGCCGCCAATGGGAGACGGAACGCGGCAAGTTCTTCAAGGTGTTTCGATCTATCACCGATGCGGTGCTGCTGCTTGACGCGCGTGGTTCCATCCTGTTTGCCAACGCTGAGGCGCAAGGGCGTTTGGGCCTGCCCGCCGGCGGCCTTGCCGATGGAAAACCGCTCACGCTTCTTCTCGGAAAGTCCCATCCCCTGGCCCGGATGATCAATACTGCGTACGCACTCGGGAGCGAGGTGCATGACGTACCGATCGAATTGAGTACCGGCGCGGGCGTTTCGAGATTCCTGATATCCATCTCGTCGCTGGGACAGGGGCCCGAACCGCCGGGTCTTCTGGTCATAGCGAGAGACCTTGGTCCAATTCAAAAGCTCGAGAACGTCGTTGACTATTCAGACCGGCTCGCGCGGCTCGGAGCGCTAATCTCCGGAGTCGCTCACCAGTTGCGCAATCCTCTCAACGCCATGAACCTGCAGCTCGAACTTCTCAGCCAGGAGGCGGAACGCGGGATGCCGCTCGAACGGCGCCTTGAATCGGTACGGCACGAGATCGCCCGCCTCGACCAGGCGATGAATGCGCTGCTTCGCTTCATGCGGCCCGAGGAGCTCAAGCTGACCCAGACATCATTGAACGATCTCGTCTCCGAGGTGGCCGCGCAGGCGGTCTCTCCGCCAATCGAAACCTATTTCGATCTGGATCCTCTCTGCCCGGCCGTGATGGCGGATTGCGGACTTCTCGGCGAGGCGCTTCGCAACATCATGATCAACGCGGTCGAAGCGATGCCTGACGGAGGCACGCTGACGGTTCGAACGGCGGTAAACGCCAACGGAAGCATCGACTTGTCGATTCAGGACAACGGCCACGGCATCCCCGCCGATCATCTCGATCAGATATTCCTCCTGTACTTCACAACCAAGGAGAGCGGCAACGGGCTGGGGCTTCCTCTCGCGATGCGCGCGATCGACCTGCATCACGGCACCCTCGAAGTCGAATCCGAGCCGGGCCTGGGCACGACGGTGCGTATCCGGCTTCCAATCGACGAGCTTTGCGAAACTCCGCTGTGGTCAGGCGAGGGGGGCGAACATGCTTAAGGTGTCCAGGTTGGCCATGGCCGCCCTGGCTCTGATCGGCCTCGCGGGATGCTGGCCGCTGTTCACGCCGATTGAGCCCGCGCACAGGACCTCGTTCCATTCGGCTACCCAGCCAGTGTCAGGACCGCGATCGAGCGACAACGATCGCGCTGTCAAGACCGCGCGCAGGCATGTTACCAGGATGACACCCAACAAGGTCCCCGAGGATCGAACCCAAAGTACGGATACCAGCACTCCGGCTAAACCATCTGTGACTCTCGCCGGCGAGGACGAGTCTCGAGTAAACGCGGAGCATCTCCTGTACGAAGTGGACCATCGGTTGACGGCGATCGATCGAGCCAAGCTCAGTGCGGCGAGTGTGGCGACATATGAAGAGGCGAGCCAGTTTCAGGCTTCGGCTCATCAGGCGCTGGCCGCGCGCGACTATCTGGTCGCTTCGGGCCTCGCGGAGAAAGCCTCGGTCCTCACGGCGCGGTTGGAAACCTCTTCCAGTACTTCTCGCTAGGGGAGCGGCGCGCGCGGTTCCGGTTGCATCGCGATCGATGCAACCCCGTCATGCCTCGTTTGAATGCTCGGCATTCGCGGCCGTCCCTCGCTTTGACGCCGCCTGCGGACCGCCGGCCTCGATCTCCTTGGCGCGCCGTTCGTTGGAGGAGAGAATCGCATTCAGCAGGTCGGAATCGCGAATCTGTTTGAGCAATCCGATGTTCGGAATTACGCAATGTCCGCCAATGAAGCCGGGGTAGTATCGGACCTTGGGGAGAAAACCTATTTCATCGAAAAAGTCGGTCGTCTCGAAATAATCCGCGCCCAGTTGCTCCGCGTAGCGATTTAGTTCCTGCGCAAAACCGATGAGCACGCCGAAGTAGGTGGTCTCGGCCAGCTTGGACAGCTCAAGCGTTTCCACCTTGCTTGTGATGCGAGTTTGAAATCCGGCGGAAGCAAAATGCCCGGCCGCGGCTCGGGCGACGTCGGGATCCGGAGCCGACACGAATTTAGTATATCGGAACAGATCTTCAACCATATGAGCGTGTTTGCCGCGTACGGGGCTGAATGCGACGCAGGCTCCGCCGCGGGTCGCCAGCCGCCTGGTGGTGCCGGGAAGAACGGTGCTGTTTACGATGGTCAGGCGAGGGTGAAAGCGCTCGATATACGAAAGGGCGGCCTCTTCGAATTGCGACTGCGACACGAAGGGGATGCACAAATGCATCACGCCGATCGGAGAATCGAACTTCACAGGCGCCAGATCGTGGCGCAGGACCGGTTCAGAACGCTCGAGCGCGATCGCAAGGGCGCCGCCAACCTCGCCGACTCCTACGACCAGCGTTGCTTCGCCCTCAAGCGGTTCGCGTATCTTGTTGGTCATTTAGCTCCCTCCCAATTTCTGCTCGAACAGGCCCGTACCCGTGTCTCCAGTGTTTTCAACCCGCGAGTCGGGACCGCGGTTCGTATGATGCGGCCAAGCGTCAGAGCGCCCCGCCGCAAGCGAGTCGATTACCTCGTAAAATCGGCCGCGCTGGCTCGCCCAACTGATGCGACGGGACACCTCGCGGGCGCATCCCGCGATATGCCGGCGAAGATCCGGATTGTGGTACAGATCCGCGATAGCCTCCGCCAGGCTTGTTTCGCGATCCGGCTCGAAGTAACGAACTGCGTGATTGCCGAAGTAGCGCTCGATCGTCTTCAGGCGGGACGCAATCGCGGGTATCCCCAGCGTCGCGTACTCAAGCAACTTCACGGGTAGCATCAGATGTGTCGCGCTGCTCGCCCGGTTGGGGACGAGTCCGACCGAAGCTTCCCGCAATACCTTGGGCAGCTCATCGATGGCGACCGGATCGAGGAAGGATACCTGTCCCTTCAGTTGCAAAGCCTCCACCAATGATTCCGCTTCCGGTCGGTAGTCGCCGTCACCGATTATCCGCAGACGCAGTTTCGAAATCCGATCGCGAAGCAGCGCAATCGCGCGAATCGCAACATCCAGTCCCAATCGGCGAGTTACGGTGCCGTGGCAAACTATAGTAAAGCCTTCGTCACGGAGCGGATGAGCGCGTGGAGCAAATATCCGCGAGTCCGGAGAGTTCATCACGACTGAGATCTTGCGCGCATCTATTCCGGACTGGATAAGGCGCTCGCGATGGGACTCGTGAACCGCAAGTACCCGATGGGCCAGTGCGGCGCTCGCGCGTTCCTCGATCATCAGGAGGCGCGCACCGAATGCGCCCCGAGCGCCGCCGAACTTGTCGCGATACAACTCCGGCATCGTGTCGTGAACATCAAGAACCACCTTGGCGCCGAGCAGGCGAAGGGGAAGGGTGCAGAGAACAACCGCGTCGGGCATCGTGCACGCAATCACAACGTCATAGCGCCCGCCGCTGTTCAGGCGCATCGCAACCGCGGTTGCTCGAAGGAAGAAGCGAAAGTAGCTGTTCAGGTAACTGCTGCGGCTTCCTCCTCGATAACGCGGGATATCCAGTCCAATCACATTTACCCCGTCAAGCCGTCCCGGAGAGCCCAGGCAGATCACATCGACGTGATCGCCCCGCGTGGCGAGCGCTTCCGCGTGGCGGCGCACGCGCCCATCATGAATATAGGTCGTGTACGCGATAAGCAGTGCGCGAATCACTGGCCATGCTCCCACTTCGCAAGAGGTTCGTCGCCGAGTTGCCTTGCCACTGCACGCTGGCAGCCGGCGCCGCTCACCACGGGAACGCCGTTGCGCATCGTCAATGCCATCGCGGACCTTTGCCGCCACCACGAGGCGACCTCTGACGGCAATGCCCGCCAGGCGCCGGGAACCTCGCTCAGCCGCTTGAGCAAGGTCTCATAACGGGAGATGTGGGGTTCGACGCCGGAATAGTCGGGATGGGTGAGCGTGAGGATCATGCCGCCGATCGAGGCGATCCAGTGCAACTTGGCGGTCCACACCGGCAGAGGATCCTTGCGCAGCAGATGTATAAGCGTATGGTCCTGCGCAAGAGTGTAGGGCAGCTCCACCATATGGCCAAGAAAAAACGGAAATACGCTGCACGATCCGCCCGGTTGCGGTTCAAAGGGATCGGTGTCGGCGAGGCTGCAATCGAAGTCGAACGCCATCCGCGAGAGCCACTCGACCCGCCGAAGCGTTGACGGGGACCGAAAACCGCGGAAATCGCGTTCACGCGCCAGTTGCTCAAGAAGCGGCGCCAGCTCATTGAAGTCCGCTTCACTTCGGAACAGCCGGCCGTCATGGGCGAGGCCATGCGCCCCGAACTCGAAACCGCGACGCTTCAATGCTTCCAGCCGGCGCCAATCAAGCGGGTATTGCTTCAAAGGAAAATTCAGCGCCGAACGGAAGCCGTACTTTTCCTCGAGGTCTGCCATCCGCTCAATGCGGTCGAAGCCAACCAGGCTCTCTACGTCATGGGTCAGAACGATGCAGCAGCGGTGCCCGTCGGGCCAGAACGAAATATGCGGCACGTCATCCAGCCCCAGCGACAGCAGGCTTTGATTAACCCATTGCCGCAGATAGTCCAGCAGTGCCGTTTCGCAGGGCCAATGGGGAAACTCAAGGGGTCTTCGACTATGCACGGCGATCGCATTAATTCGATGGCGAAGGGCGACAGGAATTATGGCTTTGAACAGGTAGTAGTAATTTAGGAGCCGCGACGGCTTCCGCTGTTGCTCGGACAGATATTCCTCGAACAAGTAGCGGCGAATGATGGACTCAGAATAGTCAGTCGAGGCCGCCAGTCCCGTAGCCAGTTCCATCGGAAGCTTCCAGAAGGCGAATGCGTCATTGCGCGGGGCGCAAGCAGAATCCGGAACCGGAGGATACTCGTCCAACGATTTGCGAACACTCAGCGCCATTGCGATTCCGTCCCCGAAATCCGGCGAATATTTTGAATGGGTGCGAATGTTATTGCCTCCGCAAGGACCGCTCGTCGTGAAAAGCTGATAGTCGCCGAGCCGGGAATATGGCGTGCTCGCCTGTGAGGTGTAACGGTAGTGCCTGTCGAACCACACTTCATACAAAAAACCCATATACGACGGCGCCAAGAACACGAGTGGTCCAGAGTGGAAGTCTGCGCACGGCCTGAGACACCAGCCTTAACGCTCCCTGGGGAACCTCCGAGCTGATGTTTCGAGGAGGGTGCGGAAGGTACGCGTAGGGCAACGGAGCAGGGACCGCGCCGAGCCGGCGCTTGAATTCGCTCAGGCCGCGATTGCGCACATCTACCCGTCCCAGGTGCCACGTATCGACGGATCCAGCGAAGCGATCCATCACCTCGACGAAAACCAGATGATTGGCGCCGTTCGGGCAGTCTGCCGAGCGCGCGTTGCTCTTCGCATAAAGAGCGTTGCCGTCGCGCAGAACCAGAAGTCCGGCGAGGTCGCGACCCTTCCGCGTCGCCATCCAGACACTCAGCGATCCATCGGGAGAGTAAATGCGATGCATCGCCTTCAAATACGAAAACGGGCGCGGCGGCATGCCCAGCCGCCGGCGAGTGACCAGATGAAGAGAGTAGAAGCGCCGCAGGTATTCCAACGAATCGCCCTGCGATACTTCGATCCCGCGGGCGAGGGCATGGCGCATATTGCGCCGAACGTCACGATCGAGTGCGGAATGCAGAACGCCAGGCGGCCGGCGCATATCTATTTTCCAGTCCGCAAAAAGATTGACGGTCTTCCAGGGCGGCGGCGCCTGGACGCCATGGATCTCAAGGCCTCGGCGCGCGGCGTGATGCTCTGCCAGCAGCCCGAGGAAGGTTTCCATCGCCTGATCGTCCACCGCCAGGGGCGGACATACCTCGGTGTCCGGAAGCGATATCATCCGCGTGCCGAACAGGCCCGGCGATCGCGCCAGCAGGCATCCCGCAACGATTTGTGAGTCGCGCTCGAGAGCCGCGACGTGCGTATGGATTGCGTGCGCCAGTCGAAGCAATTCGATCCACGGGCGCCGATGATACAACGCCGCTCCAGGCAGGCTGTCCGCGAATGACAACCAGCGGTCTCCCGCCTCTGAGAACGGAGAAAAGTGCAACTGCGGGCCGATTGCAGGCGCGATCAATTCGGACCGCGGAAGCGAAAGGGGCATCACGCGCGCTCCTCCGAAAAATCAGTCTGGGTCGCAATCGGCGCGAAAGCCTTGCGAACGATATCCGTCGCGTTGCCCGCTTCTCGCCAGATGAAGACCAGTGCCGCAGGAACAGCGATCAACGCCAGAGCGGAAGCCCGGTTCATGGTCAAAGCCGCGGGAATCAGCTTTCCAGGAATGGTGGACAGCGCACACAACAATGCCAGCGTGACACCCGGGACCGAGTCCTGCACAAGATCGACGATACCGAGTCCCAGCAACGCGCAGGCCATCCATTGGCCGGCGATACTGACTGTGCCCTCGACCGCACTCATCCCGATGCTGACCGCGTTCAATCCAAACTGCGCGGCCGACGCGACCACGATCACGATCAGGACGAGCCGAGCGCTGTGCAAATATATGTCGAATGAGGGGCGGTCTTTTGCGTAGTAAACCGATCCGATTCCGCAGCGCAGGCCCATCAGGATCAATCCCGGTGCAAGAAGCCGCAGAGGCGTTGCAACCGGAATCCACTTCGATCCGTACAGGAATCCGATCAATTCCGGCGCCGCTATCGCCGCGCATCCCACGACCGGCACGACGATCCTGCACAGGTAGCCAAAGAAGTTCCGATAGGCCTTCTGCAGATGCAAAGTGTCGTCCTGCAGGCGGCAGAACGCCGGAAGTGTGACCCGTCCCGCCACCCGGTAAAGACGGTCTGGAATGAAGCGAAGGAGATCCCAGGCCATCGAGTAGTAGCCGAGCGCGGCGCTGCCGAGCAGACGGCCGACAAGCAGAAAGTCGGCGTTGGACGAAAGGGTGTAGATCAGTCGTGAACCGGCCACGGCGGACGAGAACCGCGCCAGGTCGCGTGCAGCGTCCATCCGCGGAAGCCTGTCCGGAAAAAAAGGATGCGCGATCCAGATCGTACCCGCGTGAAAGGTGAACCGGGCCGACAAGCCCGCAATAAGGCTGAGCCGGGGATGGCCTTCCCACAGCACGCCAAGCGCGACTGCCAGGAATCCGGCTTCGGCCGCGACGTCCGCCACCGCCAGGACTCCAAAGCGAAAACCTCTGCGCAACAACGCGTTGGCAGTTACCGCGGTGCCCTCGAGAAAGATGGGAGCGCATAGCAGGCGGAGCGCGGTGTCGAGTCTCGGCATCTTCATGATCGAGGCGATCGCCGGAGCAGCGAAGAACAGGGCCGCGGAGGATGCCGTCGCCAGGGCGCAACTGAGGAACCACGCCGTACACGTATGGTCGGAAGTCAGGAGTTGCCGCTGAACGAGCGCGTCGGGAATTCCGGATTCGTTCACCAGCATCGCCAGTGCCGCGGCGACCAGCAAAATTCTGAAAAGCCCGAAGTCGCCCGGTGTCAGGCAGCGAGCCAGCACGATGAGGCCGCCGAAGCGCAGGATCTGAACGGTCACCTCGGCGATCGCATTGTCGCGTACGCTTCGCGCGAACACGGTCCAGAGCCCGCGAACCGCCGAGTCGGATCGCGACGGAGTTGGGGATGAAGATTGCTGCGGGTTCAAACGCCTTCTCCGCGCAGCAGCGCCGGCAGCGTCCGGGCGAGAATTCTCAGATCGGAAGCGAATGACCAGTTTTCCAGGTATTGAACGTCAAGACGGACCATCTCTTCGAATGAGAGATGGTTACGGCCGCTGATCTGCCAGAGTCCGGTGATGCCGGGAACCGCTTCGAGCCTGCGATGGTGCCACGATTTATACAGCTCGGTTTCATACGGGAGCGCCGGTCGAGGCCCTATCAGGCTCATCTCGCCCCGGACGACGTTGATGAGCTGCGGCAATTCGTCCAGGCTGAAGCGGCGCAGGATTCGTCCCGCGCGCGTGATGCGGGGGTCGTCGGTCAGTTTGTGAAACGAAGACCCCCTTTCCCCATCCTCCCCGGCTTCCTGAATCCATTTTCGGACGTACCGTCGATGCGGGGAGTCGTCGGTATCGGCGCGCATCGTGCGAAATTTCAGCATCTGGAAATGCTTTCCGCGTATTCCCACTCGCGTCTGCCGAAACAGGATTGGACTTCCATCGAACAGCCGGACCGCCAGCGCGGTCAGCGCAAGCACCGGCGAGATGAAAAGCAGGAGAAGCGACGCGGCGGCCAAATCGAATGCTCTCTTGATGGCGAAGTTCAGTCCCTCCAGGTTGGAGCCTCGCGGTCCGACCAGCGGTACCACGCCCAGAATTTCCACTCGAAGGTTGCCGCCCGGCGAGCGCAGCAGCCATGGCACAATCCACCAGCGGACGCGATTCTCCTCGCAGCAACGAGCCACTCTCTCCTGGACATGCAGAGGGGCATCGGGGATCGCGATTGCCGCCTCGAGTCCGGGATAGGTAGCCGCAAGAATGGGAAGCTGGTTGAGGTTGCCGATCACGGGAAGTCCGCGGAACTGCCGTCCCGGCGCGTCATCATCGACGAATCCCACCAGCTCGTACTGGGTCAGTTGATCGCGAATCTGATCGCACAGGTACTGAGCGACAGGATTGAAGCCGACTACCACAAGAGGCGTGCGAATATGCGGACCGAGGTAAAAGCGCCGAATGCACTCGCGCGTGAACATGCGCATCGCGGTCACGGCGGGAATGCTCAGGAGAAACGCGGTGACGACGGTTATGCGGGACAGATCGACATGAATCAGGAAATCGGCCGCCAGGGTCAACAGCGATGCGATCGCGCAGGCCTTCGAGATGCGGAGAATTTCCTTGAGTCCTCCGCTTCGAATGTCGTACGCGTCGCACGCCCTGAACACCGCCAGCCATAGCCCGGCGAGCGCGAGAAATGCCGTTAGCATCACCGCCGGACCGGCAGCGAACAGACGCGCATGCATCCCGCCGGCCGGGTCGTGGAGCGAGAGGGCGGTGGCGAAGGCAAGGAACAGCGCGATCGTATCGCTGATCGCGAACAGTACCTTTTGTTTGCGAAGCTCGCCGGCGAACATACGTCAGTTTCCGTTGGCAAGCGGGGGAGCCACGGAGGTTTCTGGACGAAGTCCGCCGGCGAGCGATGTGTGGTTCGATCTCATTGCGCTCCGAACTACTCCGGCAATCCGCTCGAGGTCGGAATCTTTCAGATGCGGATGCATCGGCAGTGACAGGACCGTATCGGCGAAACTTTCGCTCACCGGAAAGTCGCCAGGCTTGTAACCGAGAGCGCCGCATGCGGGTTGAAGATGAATCGGTACCGGGTAGTGGATTCCGCACTCGATCCCATCGTTCAGCAGCGCCTGCCGGATCTGATCGCGGTCCGGACTCCTTACAACGAACAGATGATAAACGGACTCGACACCGGGCAGTTCGAGAGGGAGGAGAAGGCCGCTGTCGCGCAACAGGTCGCGATAGGTTGCGGCTATCCGCCTTCGGCGCGCGTTCCAGCCGCCGAGATGTTCCAGCTTGGCGCGCAGAACGGCCGCCTGAAGCGCGTCGAGCCGCGCATTGTACCCGATGCGATCGTGAGCGTAGTGCGAGATTCTTCCGTGATCGCGCAGCGCCCTGACGGCCGCGGCCAACTCACCGTCGCCGGTGACTACAGCGCCCGCTTCTCCCCATGCTCCAAGGTTCTTTCCAGGATAGAAGCTGAAGCACGCCGCCGCACCGAAGCTTCCCGCGCTTCGCCATCCGTCGCGCGTCATCACGCGCGCCCCGTGCGCCTGGCACGCATCCTCGATCAGGTCCAGATGGAACGAGTTCGCGATTTCGCTCAGTTCGTTCATCGGGGCAGGCAGTCCGTACAAGTGCACCGGCAGAATTGCCTTGGGGCCGTTGGGCGCGCGGAAATCGCCGCCGCGCAGGTACCGCCTGACGGCCTCGGCGTCGATGTTCCCGGTGTCCGGATTGACATCGACGAACGCCGGAGTGGCGCCGGTTTGCAGCACCGCGGCGGTCGTCGCGATGAAGCTCATCGGCGTCGTTATCACTTCGTCTCCCGGGCCGATCCCCAGCGCGAGAAGCGCCAGGCGCAGGGCGTCCGTCCCGCTGCCGACGCCGATCGCATGATCCACGCCCAGGAATTTCGCGAATTCGCGCTCGAAGCTTTCCACGGACTCGCCGCCGACGTATGCGGTGTGGCGATGAAGTTCGGCGAGTTCGCGCTCGATGCGGTCGCGGATCTCTTCATTCTGAGCGAGCAAATCAACGAACTTGATTTTCATCGGGAGTAGCCTTCTCGGATTCATTCTGTGGAAGTGTTCGCAGTATGCGAGCGGGGCTGCCGGCGACGACCGTGAAGGAAGGCACGTCGCGGGTTACCAGCGCGCCCGCGCCGATCATCGCGCCTTCGCCGACCTCGACGCCGCACATGACTATCGCTCCGCTTCCGATCGAGGCCCTGCGCCTTATCACCGTCGGTTCCAGTTTCCAGTCCCGCTCGGTTTGCATCGCGCCCTGATCGGTTGTGGCGCGGGGATGGCGATCGTTGATGAAGACAACGCCGTGGCCCACGAACACCTCGTCTTCGATTACGACGCCTGAGCAGATGAAGCTGTGGCTCGAAATTTTGCACCGGCGCCCGATACGCGCGTCGCGCTGCACCTCTACGAACGCGCCCAGCCGCGTATCGTCGCCGATCTCGCATCCGTACAGGTTGACGAACGAACTCAGTCGAACGCGTTCGCCAAGGCGCACATCTTCGGAAACGGCGGCGTTCGGCGGGCGGCGGACGTCAGGCATCGGCTCCCCCACTGAACGCGACCGGGACCGCAAGGCCGCCGTTGCGCAGAGATTCGTTGGCCGCTTCGAGCACGCTCACCACGCGCAGTCCGCTCAATCCGTCGGTCATCGGGACGAAGCCGCCACGCACGCAATCGATGAAGTGTTCGCACTCCACTTTGAGCGGCTCGGGTTCCTCGATGCGCGGCACGTGAATGTCGCCGTACCGGTAGGAGAGCTGAAACTCCCCGTAAGTGTCGTAGTAGGGATGAACCGTCACGCCCTTGTCATAGATTCTGATCTTCTCCTGCGCGGCCGTGTCGTCGTACACCAGCATCTGGCGCGAGCCGACGATGGTGGTGCGGCGGATCTTGTTCGGGTCCAGCCAGCTTACGTGAATGAAGGCGACCACACTGTTGCCGAAGTCGAGCGTCAGCAGCGCGACGTCTTCGGTGCGATCGCGGTAATGACTCTGGCCCTGGCAGCTCACAGCGGCCGGCGCACGGCCCATCAGCATCGTGATGATCGATATGTCGTGGGTGGCGAGGTCCCACGCGACGTTTACGTCGCGTTGAAACAGCCCCAGGTTGGCGCGCGTTGAACTGATGTAGAAGACGTCTCCGAGCGCGCCGCTGTCGAGCAGTTGCTTGATCTTCCGCACCGGAGCGCTGTACTCGAACGTGTGGCCGACCATCAGCACGCAGCGGTTCTCGCGCGCAAGGCGGATCAGTTCCAGGGCCTCGGCGCGCGACATGGCGAGCGGTTTCTCGACCAGGACCGATTTGCCCGCGCGCAAGGCGGCCTGCGCCATCGGAAAATGCGAGCTGACGGGAGTCGCGACGATCACTGCCTCGACCGCGCGGTTGTCCAGAAGCTTGCTGAACTCGGCGAGCGCGGCGACTCCGGGATAGAGTTTGCGGATATGTTCGCGGCGCCGGTCGTCCAGATCGCAGGCGAAAATCTCGTCAGCGCACTGAAGGTTGCAGAGATTGCGAATGTGATTGGGACCCCAATACCCAAGTCCAACCACTCCAACCGCTCGCAGCTTGCGCAAGCCGGCAGCGGCCGCGGCCCGCGTGTCGGCGATCGGCGTCGCGTGCATTTCTCCATCGAGTCCGTTCATGCTTTGAACAATCTCCCTCTGAAATAGTCGGGCGCGTGGACCAGGCCGTTGAAAATCACGCCCGCAACGTGCCGATTCGCCGCCCGCATCGCGGCCACGGTCGTGGTGAGCTCCGCGCGCTGCGTATGGCCGTAGCGGACGACCAGAACCACCGGATCGTTGACCCGCGCGAGCGGCAGCGTGCGCGCATCGAGCCGCACCACGCCGAGATCCACGATCGCAGCCGGATACGTGGACATCAGGTCCTCGAGCTCGTTCATCGCGTCCACGCGCTGTTGATCGTCGCCGTCGAAGCAGCAACTGGCGAGATCGAGCTGCGGCCACGGCGTGGTTTGCACCTGGAGCGCCCCGGCCAGCAGGAGCGCGGGCCGCTTGCGGCTGGAATTTTCGAACACGCGGTGAAGCGTCGGACTGCGCAAATTCGCGTCCACCATCAGCGTGCGCACGTTGAGGCGCTGGCTCAAATCGATCGCCAATGCGGCGGAGATCGTCGAGGTCCCTTCATTTGGCGCGCACCCGCTCACCAGCAGGCGTACGGACTGGTCGACGGCCGCCTGAGGGGCGACCCGTTCGCTGATGCCTCGCAGCGCGACCGTCTTCGCGATCGCCCCCGGCACGTCCGGCGCGGGAGTTCGCGGTACCAGGGCGGTGTCAGTGGGCGCGTGGACCGGAGCATGCAACTCGCGCGTGTACGCGGCGGAGATCACCTTTGACGGCGGAGCCGCCGTGTCCGCAAATTCGCGGCGCAAGGCGCGATGGTACTTGCCCATCCTCAGCGCTCCTTTGAACTCGCCCGCGCGGTTTCGGGCAGATAGATCACGTCGCCTGGATAGATTCGATTGATGTCGTCCAACTGCGGATTGGCCGCGATCAGCGCTTCAATCTGGTTGGACGAGCGGATGTAGCGCCGCGCGATGCCCGCGACCGTGTCGCCGGTTCGGACCCGGATTTGGCGCAAGCGATGGTCGATTTCAGCAACCGCCCGAACGACCTCCTTGCTCTTGACGGCATCCGCTCCCGCAGCCTCGCTTGTCACGGCCCTCGGTGAAGGATTTGGAGGCGCGGAGTCGGATGCGGCGGCGGCCGGCTCGATCGGAGTGGCCGGCCTGGCGTCCTGCGCCACCGGCGCGGGAGTTTCACCGACCTTGTGCGAGTATGAAGACGCGGTTGACCAGAAGTATCCGGCCAGGAGCGATGCCGCTCCGACGCCGGCGGCGAATGCGGCAATTTTCCAGGTGCGAGTCGAGGCGCCGCCACCGTCGCGAGACCTTGGGGCAGACGAGACCGGCTCCGCGAAGTGGTTTTCGTACTCGCAGACCGCGGCCTGCGCATGTTCGAGCGCGACCCTTCGGGAGTCCGAAGAGAAAGCCAACAGCATCGAGTTGTGGCACAGAACATTGATCCGCCGAGGGATCCCCCGGCAGTGGCGCGCGATATGTTTGAGAGCGGCGGGAGCAAAGATGTCCTTGCTTCGTCCTCCCTGGTTCCGCAGCCGGAATTCGATGTACTCGTAGATCTCGTTCGGACGAAGCGGAGTGAGTATTGAGCGGGCGCCGATGCGCTCATTGAGCTGTCGAAGCTCAGGCGATTCGAGCCGGCGCAGCAGCTCCGGCTGCCCCACGAATACAAACCCGAGCGAGGATTGGCGGCGCGGCCCGCTGTTCGAGAGAAGGCGCAACTCATCAACCACATGATCCGGCAGGGCCTGCGCTTCATCGACGATGACCATGACGCGGTCGCGCGCATGTGCTTCGAGAAATCCGTCGATCGCATCGAGCCGAGCCAGACGCTGCGAAGACTTGAAGGCGATCCCGAATTGCCGCGCGATCGTTTCCACTATTTCGTCGAAGCTCAGCCGGGGATTGCCGATGTAAGCGATGCGTGCGCGCTCGAAGTTGCGCGCGAGGATTGCGCTGATCAGCGTGGTTTTGCCGGTCCCCGGCTCGCCCACCAGCAAGGTCAATCCGCTTGGTTCATGCAGGAGGCCCCATTCGAGCGCGGCCAGCGCCTCCTGATGAGATTTGCTCGGGTAGAGCACCGATGGCGACGGCGTGAACTGGAACGGGGGACCGTCAAGGTTGAAATGCCGATAGTACATTCTCGTCAGGCCTCATCGTTGATGATGGCGACGGTCGTAAGTCCCGTCAGTTGCGTTACATCCTTCGGAGAGAAGACGCGCGGGTCCTGCGTCTCTTCCCAATACGCGGCGGCGAATCCGGCGGAGAGCGCCAGCATCGTCCCGGCAATCAGGTTCAGCCACACGATCGGAAACTTCGGTTCCGACGGAAGCATTGGATCCTGCGCGATGCTTACGTTCAGAATTTTGCTGGCGTTCAGGCCTTGAGCGGCCCGCGCCTCTTCGGCCTTGCGCACATAGGCCATGTACGCTTCCTTGTCGGTGTCGACTTTTCTTTGATAGCGATCGAGCTCGACGCCGAGATTGACCATCCCCGCGAGTTGCTGTTCGCCCTGGGAGATCTCGCTGCCTAGGGTGTTCTGTTCAGCGGCGAGAGAAGCCGCCTGGGCCTTGGCTTGGCCGAGGTCCGTTTGGATGGTGACCCAGACTGGATTGAGATCGGTGCTCGATTCCATCACTTCGAGATGGTTTTCTTCATCGAGAATCTTTTGGGCGGCCGCGAGCTTCGCATCGATCTCGTGGATACGCTGGCTGTTGGGCTGATAGCGGCTCAACAACTCGGCGCGCTCCGCCTTCATCTGCATCACCTGAGGCTTCAATTGTTGCAGCGCCATGTTCTGAACCGATTTGGTCTCCTTGTTGATATGCTCGGGGGTCTGCCGCAGAAGCCCTTCGAGGAATGCGACCTGGTTCTGGGTGGACGCGAGTTGCGCGCCATCCTGGTCGCGCTGCAGTTTCAACTGAGAGACACGCCCGATCAGCGAGTGGGTCTGATCGCCGATATCGGTAATTCCGTTCTGGACCTGGAACTGCCGCAGGTTGTCTTCGGAGGTTCTTAGGCGCCGTTCCAAAATGCCGGCTTGCTCGCTGAAAAAGCGCTCCGCCTCCGGGTCGTGCGAAATACGCGCATGGAAGGCGAGGTACTGGTTGAGCAAGCGCGACAGGAACTGCTGGCTCCAGTGTGCATCGTGCGATGTGAAATCGACCTCGATGATGTCCGAACGCTTGATGACGTTGGTCTTGAGATGTGACGAAAGCTTGATGGCCCATTTGTCGAGTTCCGTAGGCGCGGGCAGTCCGTGTATCGCGCGGTACCCCGCGGCAGGAAGCGCCAGCGTCGCGGAAAGCGCGTCGATCATAGCGCCGCTGGCTCCTCCATCTTCGGGCGGCGCGAGGTTGCTGACTGCCTGTTTGACAAGAAAAAGGCTGGTGATGAGTTCGCGTTCGGAGTTGAGGTCCTCCTCGCTCACCGGATTAACCACGACCGCCGACTTGTCCGGGCTGTTGCCCTGGATATCGGGCGAGACCAACAGTTGCGCGCGACTGTCCTGAACCAGGATTTCCGCGTTCGATTCGTATATCGGAGGCCAGAGAAAGGTGCCCAAAACGACCAATCCCAGGACCACTGCGGCGGTTTCGGCGAAAATCACACGCCGCCGCCAAACCATATCGATCCAGTAGTCAAAATTGCTCATCGAACTGCTCTCGCGAGTCGCGACAAATCTCCGGCTAGAAAGGAATCGGAAAATAGGGCTGAACCGGAATCAGGTTGCGAATGTACTGCTGAACGAACAAGTCCACGTTGCCGATGCCGCTTCGCGGCACGACGATCATGTCGCGAGGCAGCAGGGCCACGTCTTCGTCGCTGCCGTCCTTGTTGACTGCCGCATCCAGGTTGAGTTTCGTTCCGTGCGGCGCGCCGCACATGTCGCGGCGGATGAGGATGACGCTGCTGTCGCTCGCGTCGTCGGCAAAGCCGCCGGCGTCCGAGATCGCCTGCAACGCGGTCATCCCGGGCTCCAAGGGAAAGGCCCCGGGTTTAGCGACTCTGCCTTCTACATAGACTTCGCGGCTCGGCATGCTCTTGACGTGTACCGAAGCTCCGGGGTCGCGAAGCTCGGAGGAGTAATCCTTGTCCAATTCCTGCGCGAGTTGGTCGGGAGTGAGACCGGCGGCCTGTACGGAGCCGACCAGGCGCAGCGTTATCTTGCCGTCAGGCCGTACGGCGACCTCGTCGTTGAATTCGGAATTAAGATAGAAAGCGATATCGAGCTGATCGCCGGGTTGAATCCTGTACCCGCCGCTATCCGATTCAGCGGCCTGAATCCTGGCGTTCGCGTCGCATTGCTCGGGCGACATTGCCGCGGCCGCCGGCTGCGAACCCGGAAAGTCGCCGCGCTCCGACTCGCTGCTTGCGCAGGAAGAAACAAGAAGCGCGGCGCAACAAAGAAGCACCGGTATTACGAGCGCTCGTCGTATCGTGAAATGTGAATGCGAAGAAGTAGTCATTTCGCGATGAACTCGGCCCGCACTCCAAACGTGCGGGGGACACGCTCGTTGCCGCGCGCTTGGTTCGGTCGCTCCAAATCAGGCTTGTCGCGGTATTCCGCAACGAGTGTGCCATCTAAGATCGCGAGGAAGAGCGGGAGTTTTTCAGGATGCCGAGTCGATCGCGAATCGTGCAGAAGGGTGAATTTTACAACCGATGCAGGTAATCCCTACAAACATGACGCGCGTCGCAAAGTTCTCTGGCACCGCACTGTCGCGAAAAACCTGAACGCGATCAGACTCTCGAAAGTGAGATGAATCGTGGAGTGGCGGTAGCGATCTTCAAGCCGCATCAAGATCGTCGCCAGATGCGAAGACGAATGGCTTTGAACGCATCCGGCATTCTCATTCAGGCGGACGCTTCTCAGGAGAGAAAAAAGAGCGGCGCCGGACCTCGCGGCCCCGGCGCCCTCATCCAATGCGGTTGAAAAGCTCGTCGCGCAACGGTCCGCGGCCTGGAGACCGCGACAACGGATGCGCTCCTAGGAGTGGTGGGTGATGGCGAATAACGCCTTTCGCAGAGCCGGCAGCAACCTCCGCTCCTCGTCATCGATCGCGTCGTCCAGCGTCATCGTAAGAGTGACGAGCGCCTGGCCAACCTCGCGAGCCTGGGCGGCAGTGAGGCGAGCGGGGTCGGTCTTGGAGATAGTGCCGATGAGCGCGCGCAAACGATCGTGGGATTGACGGATTTTCTGAACCGTCTCAGCAGAGACCCGCCGGCTGCGATCCAGCCAGGGCAACAGCTGCGAGTCTTCCGCCTCAAGATGATGAGCGAGCACGGGTCCCATCACTTCCCATATTTGAGCGACATCGTGTTTCAGTGCCGCCGAATCCGGGTTGCGCGCAAGCCGCAACCCGGCGATTGCCGCATCGAGCAGATGCGATCGCAGTTCCGAGTCCTCCCGATTCAATTCCTCGGACAGCCGCTGGATTCCGGCGCCGGGATGATTCGAGGTTTGGTCGATTGCATTCGCGTTCACGACGTGTCTCCCTTCGTCGGGCAGTCGGAAGAGGGCTTTGAAGATCCTCCTTTCCGCTTCCCTGGAGTCACGAGAGAGCAGCATCCATGCCAACCGCGCAGGTGTCTGCCCAGACTCGACCGCTTGCACGATGTGACGGGATATCCTTGTCTCTCAAGCCTTTTCTGATGGAAAGTTCGAACGCCCCGACAGTCATGAGAGGTTGCCCGTCTGTTTCCGGAGGTTCCAAAGAGGCTGGCTTTGTCGCGTTCAGCGACAGAAGTCCGGCCTGCAGCGTTGATAGCACGCACCTTTCAAGTTAGAGTCCGATACTAAGCGACAGCGCAAAGTAAGGGCCCGGAGGCGGAAAGGACAAGCTCGCTTATGCCCTACGAGGAATACTTCAAAGCCGCCAGTGAAAGCCTGCTTATAGTGGGCCGCGGAGGCCTTATCCTGGAAGTAAATCCTCAGGCGGAATCTCTGTTCGGCTACCAGTCCGAAGAACTCGTTGGGCGGCCCGTCGAAGTCCTCGTGCCTGAGCGCTTACGCGACATTCACCAAAAGCACGTGGTCGGCTTTTTCAACGCGCCGCGGACTCGAACGATGGGAACCGGCCTGAAACTCGTGGGCCGCCGCAAAGACGGCACCGAGTTTCCGCTCGAAGTGAGCCTGACTTATGCTCCCGGGACCCGGCGCGGTGATGTTGTGGTTGCTGCCGCGATCGACATCTCGCAGCGCCTGGCGCTCGAACGCGAAGCCCGCAGAGCCGAGAGCATCACCTCCCTCGGCACCATCGCGGCCGGGATCGCGCACGATCTCAATAATCCATTGCAGGTGATTCTCTCTCGGGCGGAATTGCTCCAGGCCCTTGGGGATTCTCTCCCATCTGAAGTGAGAGAAGATTTGGAGGTTATCCAGCGCCACGCGCAGCGCGCCACCCGGATCGTGGAAGAGTTTCTGCGCGTGTCGAGGCAGCGAGAGAAGGATTATGCCCCGCTTCAGGTCAGCCGCGTCGTTGACGATGCCTTGTTGCTGATGGGGGATCAGCTCAACTCGAGCAAAATTGGCGTCGAGATTCTTTCGCAGCGCGAGCTGCCTCCGATTATGGGAGACACAACCGCCCTGGAGCGCGTTCTAATCAATCTTCTTAGCAATGCGCGCGATGCCATGCGGGACGGCGGCCGGCTGAGAATTGAGACCGGCCTGTCGGACGATCGGCCCGGATGGGTGCGCCTCAGAGTGACGGATAGCGGCCCGGGCATTGAGCCGGGCGCGCTGAACAGGATTTTTGATCTTCTTTACACGACCAAGCCCGACGGAACCGGACTCGGCCTCTGGCTCAGCCGGCGCATCATCCAGGAGCACAGCGGCCGAATCGAAGTTCAATCCGAGCTCGGAAGAGGGACAACCTTTACGATCACGTTGCCCGCCCTGGAGGAGTCGCGCTGACGACTGTGCCACGGGCCAATTCTTCGCGATGGCAGCCGCCCGAATTCTTATACTCGACGATGAACCTGACATGATCGAAACCAGCCGGCGGATTCTTGCCCCGGCCGGTTACGAATGCCTTGGGACGATGGACCCGCACGAGGCCCTGCGTCTGGTCGAATCCGAACGTCCCGATCTCATGCTTACCGATTTGCGGATGCCGGAGATGGACGGGATGGAGATTCTGAGGCGCACCCGCGAAGCCGATCCACGCATGCCGGTTATCATGCTGACCGGGTATGCGACCGTAGAAACCGCGGTCGCGGCGGTCAAGGCGGGAGCTTTCGACTACCTTTCCAAACCATTTTCAATCGACCAGCTCCGGGTTGCGGTGGAACGGGCGCTGAACAGGCGGCGGCTGGAGGTTGAGAATCTTAATCTGCGCGAGCAACTGAAGGGCGCCTTCGGTTTCGAGAACATCGTCGGCCAGAGTTCTGCCCTGCGCGGGGTACTCGAACTGGTTCGCAAGGCCGCCCGCTCCGACGCCAACATCCTTATTCTCGGCGAGTCGGGCACTGGCAAGGAACTCATTGCGCGCGCGGTTCATGCGAACAGTCCGCGTGCCGCTCAGCCGTTTGTTCCGGTCGATTGCGCATCGCTGCCGGAGAATCTGCTGGAGTCCGAGTTGTTCGGCCATGAGAAGGGCTCCTTTACCGGCGCGTCCGGCGTCAAGCGCGGACTAATCGAAACCGCGCAGCACGGCACGTTGTTTCTCGACGAACTCGGGGAACTCCCGCTGGGATTGCAGGCAAAGCTGCTGCGCGCGCTTCAGGAGAGACAGATTCGCCGGGTTGGCGCAACCGCGCAGATCGACCTCGACGTTCGTATTGTCTCAGCGACCAATCGTGACCTGCGCGCGATGGTCACCGAGGGCAGGTTTCGCGAAGACCTCTATTATCGGGTGAACGTGGTTGACGTTGCTCTGCCGCCCCTGCGCGAACGTTCCGACGACATCGCATTGCTCGCGACGAGTTTCCTGAACAAGTACGGCCGAAGCGCGGTCAAGGGTTTTGAGCCGGAAGCGATGATGGCGCTGGAAACGTACTCGTGGCCGGGCAATGTGCGCGAGCTTCAGAATGTCATCGAGCGCGCCTGCGCGCTCGCTGACAGCGAGATGATAACCCTGGCCGAATTGCCGCAGCAGCTCAGGACGGTGTCGCAAACATCACAGTCGCTTCCGCAGGATCAGGCCAGCGGCAGGCTGACTCTCAAAGAGGCCAAGGAGCGCTGGATAAGCCAGCTTGAAGCTTCGTACGTCGCCGATTTGCTCAGGAACGAGGGCGGCAATGTCTCCCAGGCGGCGCGCAAGGCAGGCGTCGACAGAAAGACGCTGCATCGGCTCCTCAACAAACACCGCATTCGTTAAGCCACGACTGCTCCCACGATGCGCCCCGCGCGGCCCGGGACTCAGGTCCGGCCGCTCTGCGATGCCATCAGGGATTTGACCGTCGAAACCAACTGAGCATTAGGAAACGGCTTGCGCAGATAACGATCGGCGCCAGCGCGCTGCGCCTGCGTTTCGGCGTTCAAGGAGTGATAGGCAGTCATCAGAATCACCGGGGTGCTCGGTGACTTTTCGCGAACGTAGCGCGCGATTTCAAAGCCATCGCCGACCGGTAGCGTAACGTCGGACACGACGAGAGCCGGATGCTTGGAATCGAACAACGACAGGGCATCGTGGATGCCGTATGCAACCAGGCATTCGAACCCCGCAGCCTTAAGCAGCCTGGCATAGGTATCCGCGAGGTCCGCTTCATCATCAACAATTAAAACAGTATTCGCCATTCGCCTGGTTCGTTCGTCGCGCCCGGAAACCGAGGAAATCCTCAAGCATATAGCATCGGCAGCAAGCCGCGCGCCACGATTCTCAAAGTTGACGTTCTCTATGACCTAACCGCTGGAATTTCGCGCTATGCCCGCACGCGCTCCAGCCAATATTCACCATCGACCTCAGCAACTGGCCGTTCGGCTACCGTTACCTCGTGAGGGAATAGAAACGTTGTCGAGCCGTCATCGAATCGTACCAGGAGCATGCGACGGCCCAGATTGTCCATTTCGCGCAGAATCTCAGGAGTCTCCCGAAACCGAAGCTTTCCGCTCTTGTCACGTATCGGGCGAACCAGATTGCAGCGCTTATGATCTTGCTGATCCTGTTGAGCTTCCATCTCGGCCACCCTCACTGTGGGTGCTAAGCCTTCCCAATCCACAAACCGTGCCGTTCAATTAAGGCCCGATTTCGGGACCACACATATTCCGTTCGAGTCTTTGCAGCCAAAAAACGCGACCGCAAATATCAAGTCTTCGGTCCGAAGTCGGTCGTCAAGGGCGCGGGAGGCATCCTTGGCTTCACGGCATCGGTCCTGAGGCAGATGCGATGGGGCAAATTATCGTGGAGCCGGCTCCACACTTGGGGCGCCGATGCCCCACCCCGAAGGGTGTTTCCCTGACAGGTAAAGACTTTGCCGGGTGGCACATGAAGTGCTCTTACGCGCAATTTCGAAGAGAGCAATCATGATGAATATAGCGTCATTCGATTCCTCGGACTCTGAAAAGCAATTTGCACCTCCGTTGTCCCTACTGCCGGACCTGGACCGTCTGAATGCGATGCCGTCAACAGACCGGCGGTATGTCATGCCTCCGATGCGGATGCGGGGCGACGACCGGTGCGGGAGGATGGGGGGTGGAGCTTCGGGCGCGCAGGCCAGATCCCATTTTCATCTTCTCTCCGACATCGACATCCAGAGCCTGCGACCCGTGTTGGAAGCGGTACTGGCGCGCAAGAGCGAACTGGTGCGGAACTGGTATGAAGTGTATCGCCAGACTTTCGGTGATTCGCGCGCATTGGCAGAGCCTGAATTCGTCCGGATCGCCGAGTTCAATATCGAAACCGCCAATCGCGCGCTCCTGGCGGGCGACGTCAATGAATACGAGAGTGCTGTAACACGAGCCGCGGAAGCGCTCTCCGAACTGGGAGTTCCTTTAGAGGAAGTAATCATATCTCTCCAGCTTCTCAAGGAACGCGTGCGCGCGGCCTTTTCGGCTGATGGCTGTCTGAAGGCCGCCCTTGGCACGGCTTTCGACAGGCTGAATCAGGTTTCAACTCTGCTCTTCGTATTGACTTACGTGCGGACGCATTCTGCGCTGGAAGGAACGCGGATTGCCGCGCTTGAAAGCGCGGCGGCCCGGCTTCCAGCCGCCTCCAGAAACCGGTTCCACGGTCTGGTCGGGGCAAGCGCCGGCATGCGGCGGCTGTACGAGCGTATCGAGCTCGCGGCCGCGGCCAACGGAAACCTGCTCGTGGTCGGCGAGAGCGGAACCGGAAAAGAACTGGTCGCACGTGCGATTCATGAATGCGGCTCACGCAAGGACAAACCTTTCGTGGCCCTCAACTGTGCCGCGTTGCCCAAAGACCTCATCGAAAGCGAGCTTTTCGGCTACAAGCGCGGAGCATTCAGCGGCGCCAACAATGATCACATGGGGCTCTTCCGCGCGGCGGAAGGCGGGACCCTCTTTCTTGACGAGATAACGGAAATGGATGCGGCCACGCAGACCAAGCTTCTGCGTGCTATCCAGGAGCGCGCGATTCGTCCAGTTGGCTCCGCAATCGAGCAACCCGTAAATGTGCGCCTCATCGCTTCCACCAATCGCGATCCGCGGGCGGCGGTGGCCGACGGGCATCTGCGCGAAGACTTGTACTATCGGCTGCAGGCCTCGGTCCTGGAAATTCCCCCGCTGCGCGACCGGCGCGAGGACATCCCGCTGCTGGTTGACCACTTCATTTCGGTCTTCAATCAGCGGCTTGGGCGCAACGTGGCTGGAATCGAGCAGCGGGCCCTGGATGCGATCACCGCACATGCGTGGCCAGGCAATGTGCGCGAGTTGTCAAATACGATTGAAGCCGCGTTTACCTTCGGCCGGAACTCGATCATCGTTCTGGAGGATCTCCCCGATGCGATCGTTTCCGCGCAAGCGCTAGCTGCGTCACAAAGGCCGGAGCCTCCCGCCGCCAATCAGCAGCAAAAGGGCGTGCCGTCGTTTGCCGAGGCCGAACGCGCTCTGATCGAGAACGCCCTGGCGAGCACGCGCGGCAACAAGGTTGCCGCCGCCGAGATGCTGGGGATCTCCCGCAAGAAACTCTACGCCAAGATCGAGAAGTACGGCCTCGCTTCTTCCACCAGGTGACGCACCCGCACGGGCCTGCCCGGGCTCCGCGGATCGTTATCCGCTCGGGAAGGCGGCGCGACGAACGCGGTGCCTGGCTGTCTCAGACGAAGCGATTCGATTACGGCCGCCCGTTCGGTCGAGAAATCCGCCGGCAGAAGGATTGAACCGAGAATGCCGCTCCTCGGCGGCACTCCGGCTCTTTCAGGCTGCGCGAGCTTCCTGCTGCGCTTCTGGGATGAGGGCCGCGCGGAGATGGAAAAGCGACAAGTCCGCATGCCGGGTCTTCCACCAGTAACGGGTTGTGGTGCCAAACCAGTTGTTGGTAATGCGCCCGTCCACGGTCTTGTACCAGCTACGATCGGTCGCCGCCCACACGCTGCCTTCCAGCTCCTTCTGCAGAGCGGCGTCGAAAGACTCGAGTACGTCGCGGCGCAGATCGATCGAGGCGAGGCGACTGGCGTCCATCTGCGCAAGGCAGTCCAGAATGTAGTTGGTCTGACATTCGATCATGAAAATGATCGAGTTGTGGCCGAGGTTGGTGTTTGGCCCGTACATCAGGAAGAGATTCGGAAAGTCCGGCACCACGATTCCGAGATAGGCGCGCGCCCCGCTTCGCCATTCCTCGTTGAGAAGACGGCCGTGGCGTCCCGCGATTTTCATCGGGGCCAGGAAATCCGTCGACTGAAAACCAGTGGCGAAAATGATTACGTCAACCGGCCATGATTGCGCGCTGCGCGTCACGATCCCATCGGCGGTGAGATGATCGATCGGGTCGGTCACGACTTCCACGTTCTCGCGATTCAGGCTCTGGTAGTAGTCGTCGGAAATCAGGATGCGTTTGCCGCCGATTGGGTAGTCCGGGACCAGGATCTCCTGCAGCTTTGCATCCTTGATGATCGAGCGCATGTACTGTTCGGCAAGCCGCGCGGTGTGACGGGCCAGAAATCCAGTGCTCCGAAACATCGGCCAATTCATCTCGTGCCGCAGCCAGATTGCCCATCGGTAGAGCTTCGACAGCCAGGCGTGGCGCGCAAACCGCTCCTTCTCAGCTTCCGTATACAGACGGTCGCCTCGCGGGATCATCCAGTTGGCGCTGCGCTGGAAGATATAGAGCTTCTGAACCGCGGGTGCGATTTGGGGGATGAACTGAATTGCGCTCGCGGCGTTGCCGATCACCGCGACCCGCTTCCCGCTGAGATCCACGTCATGACGCCATCGCGCCGAATGAAACGAGATTCCGCGGAAGCTTGCCATCCCGTCAATCTTCGGCGTGAACGGGCGGTTCAGTTGCCCAACCCCGCTGACCAGGATGTCGGCCACGATTTCCTCGTCGCGCGATGTGCGCAGGCGCCATACGCATTCCCTGTCATCCCAGCGGGCTTCCGTGACTTCCGTGTTGAACCGCAGATGGGGCAGCAAATCGTACTTTCGCGCGCAGTGCTCCATGTAGTCGAGTATCTCGGATTGAGGCGCCCACTTCCTGGACCAGTCGGTCTTTTGTTCGAAGGAGAAGCAGTAAGCGAAAGCCGGGACGTCGCAGCACGCGCCCGGATACGTATTGTCGCGCCAGGTTCCGCCGATTCGGTCCGACTTTTCAAAGATTGTGAACGAATTCAGACCGCGCTGTTTGAGCTGGATTCCAAGACACAGGCCGGAAAAACCCGAGCCAATAATCGCGATACGGTGCCCATCCAATTGCGAGACAGCCATCAGCTTGCCTCCTGAACCCTCGGTTGCGGATGCCTTCCCGCATACCTGAGGTCAAAAATTTGAGCAGATGGCGTGCCAGGAAGCCCCTTTTCAGATCGCGTCGAGGAGCATCGGGAAAAGTGCCGAATCGCGGAGCTTTCACAGCGGTCGCGGCTGCTTCCGATTCGATATCTCAGCGGACGATGCCGGTGAGTGATTCAGTTGGAACCAGCGCGATTGTTCCTTCAATGCACATTTGCCGCCAAATCTTTCCGTCCTGAAGCCTCTTTCCGTCCGGTAGAGCGGCACATTCGATGCAAGAAAAAGCATCAAACTGCCGACAAGCGGGGCTCCTATGACCGAGCAGGTCTCGATTCCTTCTGATTCCGTTCAACTGGAAGGCGAGCTGGTGATTCCAAAGGGAGCAATCGGAATAGTTGCCTTCGCGCATGGAAGTGGCAGCAGCCGTCTGAGTCCGCGCAATCAGTTTGTGGCTAAAGCCCTGCAGGATGACGGAATCGGAACCCTGTTGTTTGACCTCCTTACGGAAGAGGAAGCCGAGGATCGCGAAAACGTCTTCGACATCGACTTTCTTGCGCATCGCCTGTCCGACGCCACCCGCTGGCTGCGCGGCCACGCCGTCGCCCGGCAACTTCCTCTTGGCTATTTCGGTGCGAGCACGGGAGCGGCGGCGGCCCTGATCGCTGCCGCCAATGATCCATCGGTCGCGGCGGTCGTATCGCGCGGAGGCCGGCCCGACCTCGCGATACGCCGCCTTGCGGACGTGAAAGCTCCCACACTGCTGATAGTGGGGGGCGACGACTACGGCGTCATCGAATTGAACGAAAAAGCCTATCGGATCCTGCGCTGCGAGAAGTCTCTGAAAATCGTCCCGCACGCGACTCACTTGTTCGAAGAACCGGGGACCCTGGAGCAGGTCGCAAAACTCGCTTGCAAATGGTTTCAAAGGCATCTGCCGGCAGGCGACTTGTCCGGCTGGAGCGAGCCCGATTCCGAAGTGTTTTCGACCCGGGAAGCAGCAGGCCGAAGCCTCGCCAAACGCCTGCTGACCTATGCAAGCCCTAAGGTCGTTGTGCTGGGCATTCCGCGCGGCGGATTACCCGTCGCGCGCGAGGTGGCGGTCGCGTTGCATGCGCCGCTCGATATCGTCGTGGTGCGCAAGCTCGGCGCCCCCGCTCAGCCGGAGCTGGCAATCGGGGCGGTCGTCGATGGCGACCATCCGCGCGCCATCTTCAACCAGGAAGTTCTGGAGCAACTCGGAGTTCCCGACGAATACATCGACAACGAAATCAAGCGCCAACTGGCGGAAGTAAAGCGTCGCGAGGAACTCTACAGGCAGGGCCGCCCCAGGATTCCACTGGAGGGCAAGGACGTGATCGTCGTCGACGACGGCATCGCGACGGGGTCATCGATAAGAGCCGCCTTGCGAGGAGTGCGCCGCCAGAAACCGAATCGGCTAATCCTGGCCGTCCCGGTTGCGCCGGCGGAGACAATCGATGCGCTGCGCGCCGAGGCGGACGAGATTGTTTGCCTTGAGACTCCGGTCAACTTTTACGCGGTCGGGCAATTTTACATCGACTTCCATCAGGTCAGCGACGAGGAAGTGAAGGCAATTCTAAGCAGCGATACGTTGGCGCCGCGGCCGATGCCGGCATAGGCGCCGGCGGCCTCCATGATGCGAAAGGTTTCTAGGTGCCATTAAGGAGGACCCAATTATGAAGGTCGAGCAATTGATGACCCGCGCAGTGAAATCTTGCGCTGAGACAGATTCGCTCAACCGCGCCGCCCAACTGATGTGGGAAGCCGATTGCGGATGTATTCCCGTAATCAGCGCCAACGGTGACGGCTCGCTGGTGGGAATCGTGACCGACCGCGACGTCGCGATGGCCGCGTATACCCAGGGCAAACAACTGTGGGCGATCCCCGTTTCGAGCGCAATGTCGCGCGATGTAATCGTCTGCAGGGCCGACAACGGGATCAATCAGGCGGAAGCGCTGATGCGCGACAATCGCATCCGCCGCCTGCCGGTGGTCGACAAAAACGGCCGCCTGGTCGGAATACTCTCGCTTAACGACATCGCGCGCGAAGCCCGGCGCGAGGCCGCCTCGGGCAGGCGAGTTGAAGTTGCCGAAGAAGCCGTGACCGAGACGCTGGCGATGATCTGCGAGCCGCGAGGGTCGCGCGAGATGAGCATTGCGAGCTAGTCCAGCATCGGAACGCAAGCAGACGGAAAAAGAAGAACGCTGGCTTACGCCGGAGGGAAAACGATGAACCGGGATTTTGAAGTTCGACAACTGTTGCGCGCCTACCGCTCGGGGATGCTGAGCGAGGCCGCGTTCGAGGAAGAGATGACGCGGCTGGAGCGCGAGGGTGCCGGTCTCGCCGACGGTGAGAGCCAGGGCTTCGAAGCTTTTGGGCACGTGTATCGATCGGAACGCGACGCGTTGCTCAGCTTCCTGGACAGGCTGCATGCGACGCAGCTCGATTCCGCTCTGGCCTTCGCAAAATGGGCGAGCGTCTGCCGCACGCCGGGCTTGCGGACCGGGCTGATTCTAATCGCGGAGCGCGACAGCTCGCATGCGCGCGCGCTCGAACGCCGGGCGCGCGAGATGGGCGGCCAGCTTCATTCCTTAACGAGCGAGCACGGCAGCAAACTCGTGGAAGTCCTCGCGAACCCCGAGATCTCCGATCTCGAGAAGCTGATGGGAGTGGTTAACTTCATTCCCGAGCCGCGCGAAGCCGCGGCGCCCATCCTCAACTTCGCCGCGCTCCTAAAGAGCGATCTCGAATCCAAGCAGGCGCTTCGACTCATCGCGGAGGACGAGCTCTCGACCGCGGCCTGGCTGCATGAGATTTGTGCCGCGTTGACGTCGGGGCAGGGGCCGATAGCGGAACCAGGCGAGAGGAGCTGACGCGCGGTCAGGTCCCGAAGGAGCCTTTTGGGTGGCGCCGACGCCGACTCCCCGCCGGCGCCGCCATACTCTATTTCCCGCCCGCCATCTGCCTGGCGTACTTTTCCATGATCTCGGCGTCAGCTTTCATCATCTCCGCGTGCATTTGCATCATCTTCGCGGCGGTCTGCGGATCGGTGCCCGCGCCTGCCATCATTCCGTGGCCCATCATCGCGCACGTGCACATCGGAACGGCAACCATCGGACCCATCGTCGCGCCTTGACCGCCCATCATCCCCATCATGCCGCCACCACCCATCATGCCGCTGCCACTCATCATTCCGCTTCCGCCCATTGCGCCTCCGCCCATTGCGCCTCCGCCCATCATGCCGTGGCCTCGCATCATTCCCATCGACTCGGCTGCGGAGCTTTCGGAGCTGGGGGCGCCCTTGGTGGCCGATGATTGAGCGAAAGCCAGCGAACAGACGGTTATCACGGCGATAGAAGCGGCGAGCGAGACAAATCGGGATTTGGGAATCATATGAGCTCCTTCGCGAGATGTTCTTCGATACGGCAAGCACCATTCATGCCGGTAGGCCTGCAATCGATAGTGGTCAATGTCGTTTCGCCGCGACCGAGGCTACGCTTGCATTGTCTGAGTGGTTACCGCTCCAATTTGGCGAAGCGCCGATCTGAAAAGGGCGGGAAGACCGGCGTCGGATGGGCCGGACCAGCCTGTGTCGATCGGAAACAGTTTGCCCACGGACGCAGGCCTTCGGCACCGACCTCAATGGCATGAGCAATGCTCACCAATATGGCAGCGCATGAGAGGGGTTGGATGAATCTCGTTATCGCAGCAGGCTCAGGAAATCCGATGCTCGCCGAGGCTGTCGCCGAGAGGCTCGGCGTCGGCGTATGCCAATCGATCCTCGAGCGATTTCCGGACTCCGAGTTGCACGCTGAGATCGACGAAAGCGTTCGAGGTTGCGATGTCTATCTAGTTCAGCCGACCGGGCCTCCGGTGGACGATCACTTGATGGAATTGATCTTCCTTGCGGATGCATGCCGGCGCGCCGGTGCCGCAAGGATTACGGGCGTGGTTCCTTATTTTGGATATGCGCGCCAGGATCGGAGAGCGCGAGGCAGGGAAGCGGTAGGCGGACGAATCGCCGCCGACCTGCTGCGAACTGCGGGGATCGATCGCGTTCTGGCGGTGGACCTCCACACGGTATCGCTCGAAGGATTTTTCGGTATTCCCCTCGAACACGTGAGCGCGGTTCCGCTGCTTGCCAATGCGATTGAACCCCTGGTCACGGACCAAACCGTAATCGTCTCCCCCGACCTTGGTGGAGTTAAGCTCGCCGAGCGTTATGGAGAATTGCTGCGCCGCCCGATCGCGATTGCGCACAAGGTTCGGATGAACGGCAAGGAGGTCAAGGTTCGCAACATCGTCGGCGATGTGGCGGAGCGGACGCCGATGATCGTCGATGACATGATATCGACTGCGGGCACGATTGCCGCCGCCGCAAAGGCGTTGCTGGAAGCCGGATGCGTGCGCGAAATCACGGTCGCGGCTACTCACGCGCTGCTGGTGGGACCCGCGATGTCCCGGCTGGAGGCGTTGCCCATAAAACGAATTTTCGCCACCGATAGCCTCCCGCCTCCGCGTCACGGCGCACTTCCCATTCAAACCGTAAGCCTGGCGCCGATGCTCGCGGAGGCGATAAGCCGCCTCAATGTCGACCAGTCGATGGCCGACCTCCTCGCGCATCGATGAGGTGAACGCGAACGCACGCAGGCTTCTTTGAACCGATGCAGCTAATCAAGCTCAATGACCATCTCTGGGAGATCCCGCGGCAAGCGCCGATGCTGGTGCCGGGGCGTATATACGCGAATGAAAGAATGATCGGGGAGTTGCGAGACGATCCCGCCCTTACCCAGGTTGCCAATGTTGCCTGCCTGCCGGGAATCGTCGGCTACTCACTGGCGATGCCTGACATCCACTGGGGCTACGGCTTTCCCATCGGCGGGGTGGCCGCTGTCGACGCGCAGGAAGGCGTAATTTCACCTGGCGGAGTTGGATACGACATCAACTGCGGGGTCCGGCTCGCTCGCACGAATCTGGAATTCGCGGAGGTCGAGGCGCGCGTCGATCAACTTGCGGATGCGCTGTTTGCCAAAATTCCGGCGGGCGTCGGCTCGGAAGGCGCAATCCCCGGCCTCAGCATGGCGGAACTCAGGCAAGTCGTAACGCAGGGATCCGAATGGGCGCTTCGTAACGGCTATGCCACCAGGCGCGACCTCGAACATACCGAAGAAGGAGGCAGGCTGTCCGGCGCCGACCCCGATCAGCTCAGCGAGCGCGCCTACAAGCGCGGAGCGAAGCAACTGGGCACGCTCGGCTCGGGCAACCACTTCCTGGAGGTGAGCCGGATAGACCGGATTTTTGATGCCGGCCTTGCCGACGCGCTGGGTCTGCGGATGAATCAGGTGACCGTCTTGATTCACTCGGGGTCGCGCGGTCTTGGCCATCAAACCTGCGATGACTATCTGAAAGTGATCGGCAGCGCGATGGCGCGTTATGAAATCCGGCTGCCCGACCGCCAGCTCGCCGCGGTTCCTATCTCATCGCCGGAAGGGCAGGCGTATCTTGGCGCGATGGCGGCGGCGGCAAACTTTGCCTGGTGCAATCGGCAGGTCATGATGCACCTCGCGCAACAGGCATTCCTGGAAGCACTTTCCATTTCCCCACGCGAGCTCGGCTTCGAACTCATTTACGACGTATGCCACAACATCGCGAAGTTCGAGGAGCACACGTTCGAACACCGCCAGCGTCGCGTCTGCGTGCATCGCAAGGGGGCAACGCGAGCATTTGGCCCCGGCCATCCTGCCCTGCCTGAGGCGCTGCGCCCGTTCGGACAACCGGTGCTGATTCCGGGCGACATGGGACGCTATTCATTCGTCATGGTCGGGTTGGAGACTGCGATGCGCGAAACCTTCGGCTCTTCATGCCATGGCGCCGGGCGCGTGATGAGCAGAACCAAAGCAAAGGCCGAAGCCCGAGGTCGCGACCTGCCCGCCGAGCTCAAGGCGATGGGTGTCACAGTGCGGGCGCGCACCAGGGCCGGCGTCGCCGAGGAAATGCCGGCTGCCTATAAAGATGTGGACGAAGTGGTTCGCGTGATGGAAGCTGCCGGGGTCACACGCAACGTCGCGCGCCTGAAACCCTTCGCGGTGATCAAAGGTTGATGAGTAACGAGTCACGCGACACCGATGCGCCGCTGTTTCGCGAGTTCGAGCATACCGGCGATGTCGGAATAGAGATCATCGCGCCGGACCGCGACCAGCTCTTTCGTCGCGCCGCCCTCGCTCTGGCGTCACTGCTGGTCGACCGCAGCCGGGTCGAGGAGAGAGAAGAGCGCGAGGTGAGCGTTAAAGGCGAAACCGACGCGGACCTGATGCACGACCTGCTGGCGGAACTGCTCGACGTGTTTGTCGTCGATGAGTTCGTCTGGCGCGATGCCTCTGTCGTGTGCCGCGACGGGTCCATCAAGGCGACGCTGAAAGGAGAACGGTTCGACGCCGATCGGCATCAATTTCGCGGCGAAATCAAGGCAGTTACCTACCATCAGTTGACAGTTAGACAAGAAGGCACTGACTGGCGGGCAAGGATCATCTTCGACATCTGAATCCTGCGGAAAGCCGACGCGGAAGGATGAGTGCTGTTAGTCTGAGAAGAGATTGAGCTGCGTCTCGACCGAGAGCTGCGTAGCTATAGTCAGCCATGTTGACTTGGCTTTGGCTGGGCGTTGCGCGGCGTTGCGCGTTTTCGTCTTTAATGCGCATAATACGCGCTCGTTTGTGCCGAACGCCGTTCGACCAATAAATCGCGTCAAACGGCCTGTCATCTGGCCTCCGGGGCGCGGGCCCTGGAGCCAGCGCGCATCGCGAGAGCATGAGGCAAACAAGGATGGTGTCGCGACAATCAAGGCAAGAGTCAATCGCCCCGTCACAGGGAACCGAGGTGGGCCTGCGCGGATACCGAATCCGGGACATCGCAAAGGCTCGGGAGCGCCGCCGCGAAATTCTGATGGGAGCCGCGCGAGCTTTTGCGCACGGCGGTTATGACGCTACCAACATGGATCAGATCGCGCACGAATGCGGTCTCGCCAAGGGGCACATCTATCACTACTTCCGCAGCAAGGAAGAAATTTTCACTGAGATTCGAACTGAGGCGATAACCGGCGCTATCGAGCAGCTTGCTTCAGTTCTGCCGATTGCGAGCCAGGATCCCGAGTTGGCGCTACGCAAGGCGATTTCGTGGTTGATCGCGAGGGTCTTCGAGCGGGGCGGCCGCTATGAGCCGATGCTGCCGAACCCGGTGTCTTTGAGCTCCGAAAATGCCCGGCAAATACGAACGCTGTCCCAGCGTTACGAACAGCTTTTCGCCTCCATCCTCCGTCAGGGAATCGAAAAGGGGGCCTTCGTCTCCGATGATCCGAAGCTGATGACGTTCGTCATCCTCCGCGCCGCCAACGCCGTCGCCACGTGGTATCGCGAAGGCGGCAGATGGAAGCCGCAGTGGATCGTGGAGAAGGTCACGGAACAACTGCTTCGCAGCGTGAAGCCGTAAACCTTTCGCCGCTCATTCCGGAATATTCGGAGCGGGTTCCTTTTCCTCCGGCACTTCGGTCAGCGTAGCCTCGCTCAGTAGCAGGAGCGTTGCGGCCGATGCCGCGTTCTCCAGCGCGAGGCGAACCACCTTGGTGGGGTCGATAACCCCGGCCTCGACCAAATCCACGTACTTGCGCTGCGCCGCATCGTAGCCCCAGTTGCCCTGATGGGTGCGCATTTCGTGAATGACGACGCCGCCGTCCTCGCCGGAGTTCTCGGCGATCTGGCGGGCCGGCTCTTTCAGCGCATGCTTGAGGATTTGAAGGCCCGTGCGCTCGTCGCCGACGCACTTTTCCTCTTCCGCTTCGACCGCGTCAATCGCGCGCAGCAAGGCCAGGCCGCCGCCCGGGACGATTCCTTCGGCAATCGCGGCGCGGGTCGAGCTGATCGCATCGTCAAGCGCTTCCTTGCGGCTCTTCATTTCGGATTCGGATGGAGCTCCGACTCTGATTACGGCAACTCCGCCCGCGAGCTTGCCCAGGCGCTCCTTGAGCTTGTCGCGATCGTAGTCGCTGGTGGTCTTGTCGATCTGCTGGCGAAGCTGTTTTTTTCGCGCCTCGATCGCTTCCTTATCGCCGAGACCGCCGATGATCTTGGTGTTGTCGCGATCGACCACGATTCGCTGCGCGCGCCCGAGCTCGGAGATCTCCACTTTGTCCAGCTTGAGGCCGATGTCCTCGGAGACGACGCGTCCTCCCGTGAGAATCGCGATGTCTTCGAGCATCTCCTTGCGCCGGTCGCCGAAACCTGGCGCCTTCACTGCGATGCATTTGAGCGCGCCGCGCAACTTGTTGACCACCAGGGTTGCCAGCGCTTCGCCATCGACGTCTTCCGCGATGACCAGAAGCGACTGTCCGCCGCGAACGATCTGTTCGAGGAGCGGAAGGAGGTCTTTCATCACGCCGATTTTGCGGTCAGTGATCAGGATCAGCGCATCTTCAAGCACCGCCTCCATCTTTTCCGGATCGGTGATGAAGTAGGGCGACAGGTAGCCGCGATCGAAGGCGAGACCTTCGACGATTTCGAGGTGGGTCTCGGTGGTTCTGGATTCTTCGAGCGAGACGACGCCTTCCGCTCCCACCTTTTCGAACGCGTCCGCAACCAGCTCGCCGACTACGAGATCGTTGTGCGCGGAAATGGCCGCGACCTGCGCCTTCTCGCGCCGGCTCTGCACCGCGCGCGACAATTTTCGCAGGCTGTCGATTGCGATGCGGGTGCCTCGATCGATGCCTCTCTTCAGGTCGATGGCGCTGGCGCCGGCGGCGACATTGCGGACGCCTTCGGAAAAGATTGCGTTGGCGAGAACGGTCGCGGTGCTGGTGCCGTCGCCGACCGCCTCTCCCGTGCGCTCCGCCGCCTGACGGATCATCTGCGCGCCCAGGTTCTCGGCGGGATTCTTGAGTTCAACCTCCTTTGCGATCGTCACGCCGTCGTTACATACGAGCGGAACCCCAAAGCTCTTCTGGATCAGCACGCACTTCGATTTGGGACCCAGCGTGATCCTGACGGCATCGGTAAGCGCTTTGGCCCCGCGCAGGAGGCTTTCGCGGGCTTCCGATTGGAAGTGAAGTTCCTTGTATTTCATATGCGGCCACTCACCATGCGTCCTGCGCACCTCGACGACCAAGTCGAGGCAGGGCGAGATCTTCCAGCTACGCCGAGCCTGGCGAGCACGGCTCGCCAAACCCGGCGCCGGACGCTCTACTTCTTTGCTACTTCGATCGTTTTCTCAGCCTTCTCCTCGATCGGAACTTTCTGGGCGACGGTCTCCTTTGGCAGCGGGAGCGTGATCTCCAGGACGCCGTTCCTGAACGTCGCCTTTACCTTGTCGGCTGCGCACCCCTCCGGCAGGGTCATCCTGCGTTCGAAAGCTCCGTAGGAGACCTCGCGCCGCAGGTAATCTTCTTTCTTGACTTCGTGTTCAGAGCGGCGTTCGCCTTTAATGGTCATGACATTGCCGAGGATGCTCACGTCGATGTCCTTGGGGTCCATCCCGGGTACATCCGCCCGAATCAGCAGGTTGCCGTCCTTAACGAAACTTTCGATCGCCGGAACGAACTCCTCCTCGTGAGAATCTTCGAATTCCTCGAAGAATCGAAACGGTGACTCCAGGCGCCGAGCGATTCGCTCGAGGTCGCGGAAGGGTCTCCATGGCAAAAGGGCTCCCATATTCGCTTCCTCCATTGTTTGTTGGAATTCCGGGCAAGAGGCGGAGCAAATTGCGCGCCATCCAGGACGGCCCGTCCTGCCTTAAGTTGCTCGCCCCGATGTGTTCCCAAAGGCGCCATTGCGGGAAATCATTTTGTGCCAGAGGAGTCCATGTTCGGACAGGTTCATGAAGCGAGACGAGCGAACCCGTCTCTCCGTCGCTCGAACACGCGAAAATCGCCCAAGAGGCAAGGGGTTTATGATGCTCGAAGATCCAAAGCCCGGGGCCTCGTTGGCACGGCAGTAGCTATGAAGTCGAGGCGCCAAGCTTATGCCCGTAGGTGTGGTCAAGACCGTTGAGGACGAAATTGCGTGGGAGCGCGCGAAAGCGCGGGCCCGCGAGCAATATCCCGATGCGACCGGCGAGCGGTTTTATCGGATCGTGATGTCCATCTACAAAAAGATGACTCACTATCAATCCCGTTCATCGCGTGAAGACGCGGCGAGAACGGCGCGGCGATCGCGGTGAAGAGGCACGCTCGAAGGCGCGCAAAGTTGGGAGCGTCCCTTGGCGCGACGAGCGCGACGCCGGCTTTGATGAACCATTAAGCGCATCGAATCGCGGCAAACAGTTACGGCACGGATACCCGCAGATGCCCAATCCGGATGACACGAGGAGAAGACGGAATCCGGAGCAGGCGCCGAGGATGGCCCTGTTCTGGTGGACCATCTCACTCATGCTGCTTCTCTGGTATTTGCTCGCCCTTTGGCCTCGCTCCGAGCACCAGGCGGCGATTCCCTATTCGGTTTTTCTGGCGCAGGTACAGGCCGGCAACGTTCAGAGCGTCCACATCAAGCAAGACGTCATCGACGGCGTATTCGTAAAGCCGGTCGCCTGGCCGCCGAGTAAACATGCCGAGGAGCCAACTTCCAAACCGGAGCAGCCGGGCTCAAAAGTCGCCTCTCCAACCTCCGCGGTCCCTGTCGAGCATCGCGAGTTTTCAACCACGTTCCCCGCGATGGTCGGTGATCGCGACCTGATGCCGATGCTTACTGCGCATCATGTCGTGGTGGATGTATCTTCGTCCGCGTCTCCATGGTTCGTGGGGATCCTGCTCACCTGGGGGCCGCTGATATTGGTGGCGGTCTTCTTCTGGTGGATGTCCACCCGCGCGACGCGCGCCCAATCGGGGCTCTTCGGTTTTGGACGGATGCGTTTGCAGCGTTACGGCGCCGACCAGCAAAAAGTCACTTTCAATGACGTAGCCGGCGCCGACGAGGCCAAGGCGGAACTGCAGGAAGAGGTGGATTTCCTGAGACATCCGAAAAAATACCACGACCTCGGAGCGCGGATTCCCAAAGGCGTACTGCTCGTCGGCGCGCCAGGAACGGGCAAAACGCTGATGGCTCGGGCTGTGGCGGGGGAGGCCGGCGTTCCGTTCTTCAGCCTGAACGCGTCGGAGTTCGTCGAGATGTTCGTCGGTGTCGGCGCCAGCCGCGTGCGCGACCTTTTTCGGCAGGCGAAAGAGGCCGCTCCGGCAATCGTGTTTATTGACGAACTCGATGCGGTCGGGCGGCGGCGCGGGGCCGGCCTGGGAACCGTCAACGACGAGCGCGAACAGACCCTTAATCAACTGCTCGGCGAGCTCGACGGATTCGACGAGCGATGCGAAGTCATCATCCTCGCCGCGACCAACCGGCCCGATGTCCTCGATCCGGCGCTGCTCAGGCCGGGACGGTTCGACCGACAGGTAGTGATCGGCCTACCCGATCGCAAGGGGCGCGAAGGCATCCTGCGCATTCATACCCGAAAGCTCCGGCTCGGTCCTGACGTGGACCTCGAAACGCTCGCGCGCGGCACCGTCGGCATGAGCGGCGCGGACTTGTCCAACTTGTGCAACGAAGCCGCGCTTACCGCCGCGCGGCACGATCACAAAGCCATCACGATGGCGGATTTCGAAGAAAGCCAGGACAAGGTGAAGATGGGCGCCGCGCATCCGCAACTGATGAACCCCGAGGAGCGCCGCGTGATCGCGTATCACGAGTGCGGTCATGCCGCTGTCGCCTGGCTGACTCCCGCCGCCGATCCGGTGCACAAGGTCACAATCGTGCCGCACGGGCAGGCGCTCGGGATGACCGAGCAGCTTCCCGGAGAAGATCGCCACAACTTGAGTCTTTCCTATCTCAAGGCGCGGCTGGCGGTGATGCTTGGCGGACGCACCGCGGAAGAGATCGTGTTCGGAGAAGTCACGACCGGCGCGGAAAATGATCTGGTCGAGGCAACCCGGCTGGCGCGCAGGATGGTGACGCGATGGGGGATGAGCGGACTTGGTGTTATCGCCTTCAAGACCGACGAGCAGCAGCCTTTTCTCGGTTATGAACTCGCACAGGGCCGCGACTACAGCGAAGCGACCGCCGCGCGAATCGACAAAGAAGTCATGAGCCTGCTCGAGGAAACCCGGGAGACGGTCCTGAACCGTCTGACCGCCTGCCGGGAGCCGCTGGATCGCCTGGTCGAAGCTCTCCTGCGCGAGGAGACAATCGACTCCTCCGAAATAGAGCAAATCCTTGGACCAAGGCCGCAAGCGCGAAGCGACACTGAGACAATCGACAGCGCGAACCTTGTCTCCGACAACTCCAGGCGGGCAGTCCAGGGCGGCCGGAACTAGTTCGAAGCCGGCATCGTCTTCGATTCAGAAGCGGGCCGCGGCGCTTGTTCGCGAATATCGACCTCGCGCGACAGAAACTCCGAAGCGCGAGCTGAACATGCTCAAGGATTCTCCGGCCTTGGCCACGCAACTGAACTCGGCGCCGGAGAGTTGGTGGACCGGGTAAAGGTCCTCGTCCGCCCTCGATGAAGACGCCGCCAAGGCCATCGCGGCAAATGCGACGGATTGAACCAGTAGCGGATTCGTCATCGATATCTTCGCGCTCACCATGTCCGCAAGGAGCAATTCGCCTGCCATTGGGGCGTCCGCGTGCGCTGATTCGCTTGGTGTCAGCCGGCAATAGGGATGGTGGTTCCTTTGGAGACAACTCGGATGGCGGAAGCTCCGCCGTCACGAATTGCCTTCGGTCGTCCGGCCTTTTTCCCGGAATCCACGCAATAGGGCTTGGCATCAGCGATGCAAAACACCCCATTCGGAAGGGAGTGACGCTCGTGGCCCAGCTATTCAAGAGAATCCTGTGTCCGATCGACTTCGACGACAATTCCACTGCGGCGCTGGAGGTTGCGGTAGCGCTTGCGAACCAGAACGGCGCGGCACTGAGTGCGGTGCACGTCGTGTCGGTTCCGGCGAGCGGCCTCGGCTACCCGATCGAGCCTTACGATCGTTTGGGTGCGACCGAGCGAAAGAAGCTTGAAGCGCTTATCGGCCATCACGTACCTGCCGATCTTGCGTGGCGCGCGATCGTCAAGGTCGGCAATCCAGCCGAGGAGATAATCGCAACCGCGGAGGAGGTGGAAGCGGATCTGATCGTGATGGCAACGCACGGCCGGGCGGGTGTCACTCGCCTGCTGCTTGGAAGCGTCGCGGAGCGCGTGATTCGCGGGTCGAGCCGACCGGTGCTTGCCGTGCGATCCGAGCCGGAAGCCGCGCGCACCGCCCGAAAAGTCGCCAGGGCGTAGCAGAACTGCAAGCGCGACATACGCTCAACGGGGCGGTTCATGCGTCCCGCTCGCTACAATTCAACGAGGTCGGATTCTTTGGTCGAAACGGTTCAATTGAAGCCAGGGGCCCAATGGCCTCTTTGAGACGCAAGGCTGGCGAATGACTGCAACACTCTGACTGTTCGCTCGGGATCGACCGGTCGCGAAAGGTAATATTGGACGTGATGACGGCGGGCCTGGCGCTCAACTTCCGGCCGATGATCGGCAGCGATATATGCCACCATCGCCTTCGGCGCCCATTTTTGGATCTGGTCAAGCAACCATCCGCGCATGGATTCTTCCACCTCCCGGTCGTCCACCACGACGATTTCGATTCCCGGCTGGATTAGGGCGGCGCGAGCCCTCGCGGGATCGGTGCAGCGCTCAACCTCCCATGGCTCAGACAAGGACTTCTGGATCAGGTCGACTATCGATTCGTCGGCAGAGAAGATCATGGCGGACTTGCGGGAGTCCGAGCGAGGCGTGTGATCGCGAAACCCTGTTCTTCGCGAACGCAAGACTCTGTGGCTCCTTTTTGGAATCAACTCTCGATTTCGGTCAGTGTCCATACAAGACAAGCATCGCCTGGAGGTAGAAAAATCAGCCTGCTTCCATCGGATTCGATCTCGTGACTTGGCATCGCATGAAATCTCGGCTGCATTCGTCCTGGGAACAGAAGAGCCAAAAGCGTGCCATCCCCTAAAAGCCACGGAAACTGCCACTTTCACACAAATTCCCTCGATTTGTGATAGAAATCGGGATGGCTTAGGAAGGCACAGAAATCACAGAACCCTGTCACCATTAGGATCAGCCTGAGTCTGTAATCGTCGAATGGAACCCAAATCGGTGCCGACTGCACCCTCATCACGCGAAAGCTCCCTGTACTTCCATCTGCTCTGGGACACCGAACTGGAGGAACTCCGGGCGGTTCTTGAGTCCATCCAAAAGCATCGCAACGACGTCCTCGACCACTGGTACCGGCTCTATCAGCTTCACTTCGGCGAGCGCCGATCGCTGGCAAGAAGCGAATTCATGGAGATCTTCGGCGACGAACTCGATTGCACGCTGAGAGATCTGCTGAACAAGGATATCGACCGATTTGCGGCCGATGTCCGGCAGGTGGGCGAAATACTCGCCGACCGCAGCGTACCGTTTTCGGAGCTGATCGTCTCGATGCATCTGTTCGAGGAAAGTGCTTCCACCGCCTTTCCTACGTTTCCGCCGCTGATGCCGCGCGTCTATCAGTCGTTCGACAAGCTGAGCCACATCCGGATGATCGTTCTCGCCGACACATATTTTCGATCGAAGAGCGCGCTTGCCAGCGCGCGGATTCACGCACTGGAGCGGGAGGTAAGCGCGCTGCCGCGGGAGGCGCGCAATCACTTTCACGGGCTGGTGGGCGCGAGCGCGTCGATGCGCCAGCTATACGAGCGAATCGAGGCGG